>Ga0194043_1000228_pt1 | contig 29425 bp, 34 predicted proteins | sample JunL4415m_MetaG_FD_161274 | JGI IMG/M metagenome (GOLD analysis project Ga0194043, IMG submission 161274) | Anoxic zone freshwater microbial communities from boreal shield lake in IISD Experimental Lakes Area, Ontario, Canada - Jun2016-L442-15m | ecosystem: Environmental > Aquatic > Freshwater >...
GGCTTAATTTGTGAATATTTAGGCTGGCGCTGGGCCTTTGTTTTGCCTGGCGTAATTACCATCGGCATTGGTATTATTTTTATGAAAACAATTCATCATGAAAAGATCACTAAAAAGTCATTGGGAATGGGTAGTGCAAGAGTCTCTAAAAACGTAATGGCATTAGTTGTAGTGTCATTGGTTTTAACAATTATTGCTAGTTCAACCACCTTTAATGCTATTACCGTAGCGTTACCAAAATTATTTCAAGAGAGACTAGCCGAAATTACCCAAAATACCGCACTTTTAGGCCTAATTGCTTCGGCAGTTTATGTATTTGGTGCTTTAGCTCAATACACTATAGGTAATTTGCTGGATAAATATCCACTGAAAAAGATTTTTATTCCATTGGCAATATTTTTAGTGGCCATGCTTTATATTGCCGCAGAAACATCCGGATTTTTGCTGATCTTAATATCAATCGGTATTGTGATTAGTATTTTTGGTCAGGTAACAGTGAACGACACGATGGTGGGTAAATACACTTCTGATGAATGGCGCGCGCGCGCTTTTGCAGTTCGGTATTTTCTCGGTTTTACTGCCGCAGGCGCTTCGGTCGGTTTGGTTGCCTTGCTATACGCCAATGGCGGTTTTACCTTAATGTTGCAGGCTTTTGCAGCCTTTTGCTTTTTAGTGGTAATCGGGGCTTTTATCTTTCCAACTGAGTCAATGAAGGATTCAGTCAAACCATAAGTCCTTATTTTTATTGGGTTTATAGCAACAAAGTAATTTTTTATAATTTGTTGCAGCTGATCTTGACTCTAGCTTGGCTGCGCTGTAATGTAACGGTATTGCAAGTGGCTTAGGGTGCGAATTATTTCACTTGCTTTATGATAAATTTTTAGCTCAACGGAAGGATACTGAAATGCTTTTCACTGAATCTCAAAGTCCGATGGATAAGATATTAAAAGTAGCCGGCATTGCTGGAATGATTATTAGTATTACTACTGCTTTCTATTTAATTTTTCCTGCTGGCCAGTCAAAAGTTGCGGTATTTTTAGCTTCTTTAGGAATCGCGCTATTTTTAAGTTATTTATCTTTTGCAATCCAAGATAAATTTGCAGGATAAATACTGAACAACTCGTAGTAGCTGATTTTAAAATGGCCCTCAATTAGGGGCCATTTTTTCTTGTTAGGGCTTTTTAAGCACGCTTATTGATTGCCATAATTACACGGCATGCCCATACAACCACCCTGATTAATTTCGTCGCGAATCGTATTTTGCATTCCAGGGGAGGAATCTGAATAGGGGGCTACCTGACAGCCAGACAAAGCGGCGGCGACAAATAATAAAACAATCATCTTTTTCATTTCAAACCTATTAACAAGGGGGGTTGAGCTGGTTGGGTTAATCATAATACAAGCACTAAGACCCATTCATTTTCATCTATTACACTATTTTATGATCGATCTATAGCCTGGTTAATTTTTTTCATTAAGCCCCCAAAGCTGCGGACAAAATAACCCACCATGCGCGGAGAAAAGGTCATCGCAACTAACCAATAAAGGGCCCATAAGTAGCGCCCCTCTGAAATACCATAGCACCCCATACCAATAAAAAATACGAGTATTAGTTTTCTACCAAGCCCCGGGGGTAGCCAACGGCTAAATAAGACGGGCGCTTTTGGGGTAAGCGCAGTATTTTCGGAGAATTTCTCTGAATTTGACTTTTCATTCATGCCGGAATAAACCTTATTAAAGTAATCCCTTTATCTTATCTGAAGTGCTTATTTTAGGGTGGTATTGTTGTACCTATGACAAATGCCGCAAATACAGAAATTGAAATTACCCCTGAATATGAGGCAGTGATTGAGGCTATTGATCGTGGCGACCCCTATATTTTTGTGAGCGGTAAAGCGGGTACTGGTAAGACAACGCTAATAGGTTATTTACGTGAAAATATCGCCGGTAATGTCGTGGTCTTAGCGCCGACTGGGGTTGCGGCCCTGCAAGTTCGGGGCGTGACCATTCACTCCTTTTTTCGCTTTCCCCCTCGACTCATATTTCCTGAGGAAGATATCAAGGTCATCCGTGATAAACGCTTGTATGAGGGGATGCGATTATTGATCATTGATGAAATATCCATGGTGCGGGCCGACATGATTGATGCGATAGATTTATTTTTGCGCGCTAACGGACCAAAGCGGGGAGAGCCCTTTGGTGGCATACAGATTATGTTTGTCGGAGATTTATTTCAATTGCCACCGGTAGTGAGAAGTGAAGACATGGAAATCTTGCGTGAGCGTGGCTATGAAGGGGCTTACTTTTTCTGCGCTATGGCTTTACATCGAAAAGCAGTAACCATGATTGAGTTACAAAAAATATTTCGCCAAAAAGATGGTGAGTTTACTGAGATGCTGAATCGGATTCGGTTGAATGAGGATATTGATGTCACTTTAGAGCGACTCAATGCCCAATGCTTTCGATCTGATGCAAGCACGATGCAAGATCTTGATCCACTCAGTATTACACTAACCACTACCAATGCACGGGCGGATCAGATTAACAGCAGTGAACTTTTGGCTATTGCTGCCGATTCTAAAAAATATTTAGGCAAGCTAGATGGAAAGTTTAATATTGATGAACGGAATTTACCTTCACCTTTACAATTATCCTTAAAGGTTGGCGCTAAAGTCATGTTTACCGCGAATGATAAGGAATTTCCTAAGAAATGGGTTAATGGCAGTATTGGGGTGGTGAAGGAATTATTGAGCAATTCGGTCAAAGTAGAGGTGCAAAGCGGGCCATATACAAATACGGTAGAAGTTAAGCCATTCGATTGGGAGTCATACCAATACGCAATCGAGATGATGTCAGGCAAAATCAAGCCTAATGTGGTTGGCACATATACCCAAATTCCATTAATGCTAGCTTGGGCGGTCACTATTCATAAGAGTCAGGGCAAAACCTTAGATAAGGTGAGGGTCGATCTTTCTTCGGGAACTTTTGCTTCAGGCCAAGTTTATGTTGCTTTAAGTCGTTGTCGCTCAATCGAGGGTATTCGTTTGCAAAAACCGATTCAGGTTCGGGATGTGCAATGTGATCCTGAAATTAAGCGATTTTATGTCGCTTGTTTAACTTAATAACGTATTTGAGATAATTTGTACATGACTTCAATTCACCTTGATTTAGAGCATTTTTCCTTTGCTGATTTGGCGATTCAATCTGCTTTTGGTTTGGCAGGCCTTGTTTTTGTCTTGTTATTTCATGGCGTGACGATTAATTTTATTTTGATGCGCTTTAATAAAATGACCAGATTAGATTTTGTCAGTGAAAAATTTAATTTAGTTTTATTTCATTTCTATCTATCTTTTGCATTTATCGCACTAATTCATATTATTGAAGTGATTCTATGGGCTGTAATGTTAATGTTACTCGGCTTAGTATTGAACCCAATTGAGGCTATTTTATTTGCTGGAAGTACCTACACTACAATTGGTTTTATTAGCAATATCATGCCTTTTGAATGGAAAGTATTGCCCCTTTTCATTGCCTTTTCAGGCTTATTTTCTGTTGCTTGGACTACTTCCATCATGATCGGCATGACGAATATTTATCGAGATGCATGGCTGAAAAAACGCAACGACTTGTAATGCCGACTTTTTCTGTCGGCTGCGGCGCTGGTTTTTCCGGAGATCGCACCGATGCCGCGGCTCCGGTCGTGCAAACCTTAATCGAGCGGGGTGGTCCTGCGGCCATTATTTTTGAGAATTTGGCAGAAAGAACGCTTGCTAGCCATCAATTGGCTAAACGCGCTAACCCACAATTAGGCTTTGAGCCTTTGTTGGAGCTGGAGCTAGAGCCTATATTGGCCGCTTGCCTAAAACACCAGATAACGATTGTTGGTAATTTTGGGGCAGCAAACCCAGAGGGAGCTGGAAAAGTAATCCAAGCATTGGCAAAGCGCCTTGGCTTACCGAGCCCACGGATTGCAATTGTCTCTGGTGATAGCTTAACTGCTGAAACAGCACATGTTTTATTACGCCAACATTTAGGCGAGCAGTTTGATGAAGCAAATTTTGTCTGCGCGAATGCGTACCAAGGCGCCCGTGAAATTGCTGATGCAATTTTAGCCGGCGCCCAAATTGTTGTGACGGGACGGGTAGCCGACCCCTCTCTGACGCTTGGCCCAGCAATGGCGCATTTTGCTTGGGCCGATGACAACTGGAATGCGCTTGCCGGCGCAACGATGGCTGGACACTTACTCGAATGTGGTGCACAAGTTACTGGTGGCTATTTCGCTGACCCTGGCATGAAGGATGTACCAGAAATTCACAATATTGGTTTTCCGATTGCAGAGATTAATTTTGATGGCAGCTGCATTATTACTAAAGCAAAAAATACTGGTGGTTTAGTCAATGCGCTTACTGTAAAAGAGCAATTGCTCTATGAGTTACATGATCCCGCAGCCTATATTACCCCGGACGTAGTGGCAGACATCACTAACGCAACGGTAATTGAGGTTGCGCCAAATCGAGTTCGCTTATCTGGTGTTATCGGTCACCCGCGGACCAACACTTTAAAAACCAATATTTTTTTTGATGGTGGTTGGTTTGGTGAGGGGGAGATTTCATATGCAGGCCCTAATGCTGAAGCTAGAGCAAGACTTGCCATGGAAATGCTCCAAAAGCGCCTGGGTACTCAAATCAAATTACGTTTTGATTTGATTGGCATTAGCAGTATTTTTGGCGATGATAATAATACCCTTCTGAGTAGTATGATAAAAAATCCAGCACGCAGCGAAGTGCATGATGTACGTCTACGAGTAGCGGGGCAACACGTCGATTTGAAAATAATTGATTTACTACTTCGTGAAGTGACGGCACTGTGGACTGGTGGCCCTGCAGGTGGCGGCGGCGTTCGCGTTGCTAAAAGACAAAGACTTTCAACTCAATCTTGCTTAATTAATCGTCAGCAAGTTCCTGCTAAATTTTATTTTTTGCCAAATCCCTGATGAGCTCTATTACCTTATATGATGTTGCCCATGCGCGCACTGGCGATAAAGGCAATTGTTCTAATATCAGTGTTATTGCCTATCAATTAGCAGATTATGATTGGCTTGTTGAGCAAGTGACTGTCGAGCGGGTGACCGCTCATTTTGCCTCTCGGCATCCGACTAAGGTAGTCCGCTATTTGCTACCCAAACTTGGCGCTATTAATTTTGTGCTTGATGGAATTTTAGATGGCGGTGTAAATGATGCGCTGAACTTAGATATGCACGGAAAAGGACTATCATTTCATTTACTAGCAATGCAAATTGACTCGAAATAACGATTAATATAAAAAAGAAGGAATAAAAATGTTAGAGACTAAAGTAAATTTATTTGTACGTTTAGCGACCTATTTAACGCGTAATAGTTTTGTCCTGGGGTTCTTAATCGTGACTCAATTTGCCTATGCACAATCTACGGCGCAAAATTTTCCGAATAAACCCATTAAAGCGATTGTGCCATTTGCCGCTGGCAGCGCTACTGATCAAATTGGCCGTGCATTTGCTGCCAAGATGTCAGAGATTTTAGGGCAACCCATTGTGGTTGAAAACAAACCTGGAGCAAACGGGATGCTGGGCGCCGATGCTGTAGCTAAGGCTGAACCCGATGGCTATACGATTTTGATTGGTACCAACAGTACGAATGCAGCGTTAAAAAGTTTAATGAAAAAATTACCTTATGATCAAGATACTGCGTTTGAGGCTATTGGTTTTATGGGCGAGGTACCTCTCATCGTGACGATTAATAATGAAATTCCTGCCAAAACGTTGAAAGAGTTTATCCAGATAGCAAAAGATTCTCCTGGCAAAGTCACTTTTGCTAGCGCCAGCACTTCGCAGTTGGTTTCAAGCTCTGTTTTGGCTTCAATGACTGGTGTGAAGATGATTAACGTGCCCTATAAAAGTGGCCCTAATGCGATGACTGATTTAATTGGCGGTCAAGTGATGATGTTTACTGCCGACTTTGCTGTGACATTGCCTCAAGTGCAAGCTGGAAAAATACGCGGCTTGGCAGTTACTTCATTAAAGCGCTCTAAAGCGATTCCTGAGTTGCCCACAGTAAATGAAGCTTTAGGCATTAAGGGCTATGAATTTATTGCTTATTTTGCCGCTTATGCTCCAGCTAAAACACCGCCCGCAATTATTCAAAAGCTTAATGAGGCCTTAAATCAAGCTGCTCGTAATAAGGATATTCAAGAACGCTTTGCTTCCTTAGGCTTTGAAGCTGAACCAGGACCACCAGCGGCTTTAGCAAAGCGCAATGCACTTGAAACAATCAAGTGGGCTAAGGCAATTAAAGACGCAGGGATTGAACAGCAGTAAGATTTTTTTGCTTAGCCTTTTAGGCTAGTTTTCGCTTGACTCTTTTAGTAAGCGAAAAATTTCTCGATACGATTTTGGGGGTTTATTGAGTTCTTTCTCTTTGCGGGCGCTACGGATAAGGTTTCGCATCTTTTGAATTTCTAAAGTAGGGTAGAGTTCTATTAGTTTCGTTAGTGCGCCGTCATCGGCGATGAGTTTATCGCGCATTGCTTCGAAGCGATGCATTTTTGCGGTTTCTGCGCGACTGAGGCCTTGAATTGCGTCTAGGCGTAACTGAATGGCAGCAATATCTGCCTCATCTAAAAAGCGCATCAACTTGCCCAAATGCTGCTTATGTCTTTTGATCGCCCCAAAGGTCTTGATCTTTTTAGTTTCAGCAATTTCAGCACGCAAGTTATCTTCGATGGGAATGCTATTTAGTGCATCGCTACTGAGCTCGGATAGTACCTCAGCCAATTTTTGACGTTGGATCATTTGGCGTTTGAGCTCAGATTTGCTGGGCCCCAGGTCTTCTTCATCTATTTTAATAATCATGATTCATTTTAACCATCCAACTGTATTTTTTAGTTAAGATAGTGACTATGAAGCGAACCCCATCCTTGCGATCATTTGCGTGTGCTTTGCTAGCTAGTCTCGGCTTAGGACTTTCATGCAATGTTCAAGCAGCTTTTCCTGATAAACCAATCAAAATTGTGATTGGTTTTCCAGCCGGAGGGCCTTTGGATACCCATATCCGGCTTTTAACTGATAAGTTGCAAGGTATCTTAGGGCAGCCTGTGCTAGTTGATTACAAAGCGGGGGCCGGGGGCACAGTAGGTGCGCTTTTTGTCGCCCAAGCGCCTGCAGACGGCTACACATTACTGCTCGCGAACACAGGTACGCTGGTCATTAATCCAGCTATTTACACGCCACCACCCTACATTTTGCTAACGGATTTTCAACCAGTGGCACGCACAGCCCAACAAGCCCTTGGCTTAATTGTCAACAATGAAGTGCCCGTCAAAACCCTCAAGGAATTTATCGCCTACGCTAAGGCCAATCCTGGCAAGCTCAATTATGGCTCGGCGGGTAATGGTGGCATTTCTCATTTGGTTCCTGAAATGCTTAAGCATGAAACTGGCATTGACATTGTCCATATTCCATTCAAAGGAAGTGCCCCAGCCTTTACTGATTTGATGGCTGGACATGTGCAATTTATGGCTGAATCAATTCCACAGGTGGCTAATTACGCCAAGCAAGGCAAAATTAAAGTGTTAGCAGTAACTAGTAAAACAAGAAGCATCGCATTACCCGATGTGCCAACTGTTATTGAAACAGGCATTGCTAATTTAGAGGTAGTCGGGTTTTATGGAATACTTGCACCACGCAATACGCCGCCTGAAATTATTCAAAAACTGAGTAATGCATTTAAGCAAACACTTGAAACCTCAGCGATTCAGGAACGCATGATTGCTCAGGGTGCGGATCCAGCTTTTATGAGTGCCGATCAATTCACTAAATTTTTGACGCTTGAAACCCCTCGCTGGGCTAAAGTTGTTAAACAGGCCGGCGCAAAGTTAGATTAAATTTATTGATTGATTAAGAAATTTTGCCCCGACATTTTTGGGGTAAATCCAGCCGTTTCTAATGTTTCTAGAATCACTTTATTAGTTGCAAAATGGACTGGTGTGTAATCCGCTGCACTGCAGCAGGGTCGCACTACTAAGACTGGACCTACTAAATTCAGATCGCCGATATCGATCACTACAGCTGGGTTAGGAAGTACACCCGGTATAGCAGCTACTTTTTCACGTAGTAAAGCAATTGCAGCTTGATAGTCCACTCCGCTGGTGAGCTGCACTTTAAGGTTTAACCGCCTATAAGAATTACTACTAAAGTTTTGAATTGTGTCGCCAAAAATTTTATTATTACCGATGATTGTTGCGACGTTATCCGAGGTGGTAATGGTTGTAGAGAAGAGGCCAATATAGGTAATATTGCCATTAATGCCGCCCGCAATTACATAGTCGCCCACTTTAAACGGGCGCAGGACAATAAGAAAAATACCAGCCGCTAAGTTTGCTAATAATCCAGCCCAGGCAGCACCAATGGTAATGCCAAGGGTAGCAAATAGCGCGGCAAAGCTAGTTGTTTGGAGACCAAAATTGCCTAAGATGCCAATAATCAGCAGAATATTCAGAGTCACTGCAATTGCAGCGGAAACATAGCTTTCAACGGTTGGGTCTAAAACCCTTTTTTCCATCCATGCGCTTACTAACTTAACTGTAAAGCGAATTAAAGCGCGCCCAATAAACCAAAATAAAATTGCTGCAACAATTTTTAAGCCAATATCTGTTAAGGCAGTGAGGATAATATTTTGTATACCAGCGAAATCGATATCAGGCAGATTCATAATTAAAGTTTGTTGAGTTGCAGATCAAGACTGATTAAATTGACGGGCAATACTTTGATAATACCGTGGCGCGGGCCATCAATATCAGCAATCAGAAAAAATGAGGCTGAGACGACAAAGGGAATCGATAAAAAAAGGATGCGATTGGCTCTAAAAGTAGTGGCACTAAAACCGACTGCGATACTTGCAAAAATAGCGATAATAAATAGTAAAGTCCAAGCGGCAGGGGGAATGCGATTAAGCCACGCAGCTTCAGTATCGCTAGCAGAATTAATCACATCATTCATGCCCGTTGCGACTAAGGCGTTAATTGGCGTTTGCTGCGCTTTTACCACGGGTAGAATCGTGGTCCAAAGTAGGTTTTGTTGGCGGACTACTTCGACGCCCAGTTTTTGAATTTCAGTCGGATTTAGGGCTTGGTATTCAGCGATACGATATTGTAAGTATTTTTTGAGTTGTAATTTTGCCTCTGTAGCAGCTGCAGTAGGTAATAGATCAGCGCGTAAATATTCGGTACCAATCGCATTTGCTTCTGCCTCTTCGTAAAGTTTGCGTTGGTCATAGCGGTTAATTGACATTGAAAAGGTAAAGCCAATCATGAGGGCCAATAAAGTGAGTGTGGCATTTTGCACAATAGAGGCATCAGTGGTACTTTGAGGATTGCGTTTAAATTCAATGCGGCGCAGGGCTGCCCCTAGTGATACTGCTGCCGCGAGAGCTACAAAGGTGATTAGCAGTACCCAGAGCGGATGGTCAAGAATGGGACGGATCAGATTCATCGGTACATTATAGAGATTAGCTTTTAATTAAAAAGCCGCTGACATTGAGCAGCGGCTTTTTATTACTTACCATTGTATTGGTAGGCTTTTTTGAGCCCTTAGGTACCTTTTTTTGCCTCAATAGCAATTCGAATCGTCACTTCATCGCCTACTGCAGGTACATTTTTGCCCATATTAAATTCTGAGCGTTTTACTTTTGTAATGGCATTAGCGCCACAAAAATCTACCCCAAACATAGGATGTTTTCTGCAATCGAAGTTAGTGACCTCAAGTGATACAGGCTTGCTAACACCTTTTAAGGTAAGCGTGCCCTGCATACCGGTTAATTTTTCACCTGAGAAAGTAAATTTATCTGCTTTAAAGGTTGCAGTTGGGAACTGTGTAGTTGATAAATAGTCTTCAGCTTGAATATGGTTATTAAATGCGCTAGAGCTTGTATCGACTGACTTAGTATCGATCGTAATATCTGCTTTACCTGTTTTTGCGGCTGGATCAATCGTGATGGTGCCACTGACAGTATTAAAGCGACTGGTTTGAGTAGATAGACCAAGATGGTTATAAGAAAACTCGGCAAACGTATGGTTTGCTTCTGTTGTGTAAGTTTCAGGCGCGGCGCTCACTTGAATGCTGAGGCCAAATACTAAGCCAATGGCGGCTAAAGACTTGCTAAAAAACGTTACTTTCATTGATTTCTCCGATGTTAATTTAATAGATGGGGATGCAAACTGACTTATTTAGGGTTTAAAACTAGGTGAACCTTGACTGGCACTTCATTGGCGACGGATTTGGTATCGGCCCAGGCTGCCGCTCCCAAATCATAACTGAGACGCATTAATTCAAAACCACCGTTAAAGATCATTTGCTTGCCTTGAACTTGATACTCGGCAACCATGGTTAGAGGTTGCGTTTTGTTTTTAATGGTGAGCTTACCCTTAATTTCGAGTTTATTAGCACCTAATTTTTTAATCGTTTCAGATACAAATTGCGCTCGCGGAAAGATTTTGCTGTTAAACCACTCTTTGCCCTGCGCTTCATCTCGTAACTCATCACCACCAGCATTAAAGCTGGCTAGTGCAATCCAGATATCAGCTTTAGCTTTTTCCGGATTATCCGAATTAAAATTAACCACCCCACCAAACTGATCGAAGCTGCCATTAATGGTAGAGCCCATTAATTTACTCGTAAAATTAATCTTACTTTTGGCGGTATCAATGGCATTAAATTCAACTGCCAAAGTTTGGGCAGAAAATAGCGCTAATGTAATGTAAGCAAAGCCCTTGATTAACTTTAGTTTTAGAGACGGTAAGTTCAAGATTTGCATTTTAAAATGACCTATAGGCTTATTTAAAAAACGACATTCGTTTAAGTAGGCCATCTTTATCCCAGAAATGGTGTTTTAAGGCTGCCAGCACATGCAAGGCAACTAAACTAATTAATATATTAGCTAAAATTTCATGAGTTTGTTTAAGCAAGATGCCAGTTGCCTTGTCTTTCAAAACTAAGTCAGGTAATTCAAAGAGCCCAAAATAGTTGACGGTATAGCCTTTAGCCGAGCTCATTAGCCAGCCAACGATAGGGATGGCAATCATCAGTAAATAGAAGGCTAAGTGGGTGAGTTGCATGATCCGTTCTTGCCAGGCTGGCAGGCGCACAGCTAACTCTGGAGCTGGATGCGTTGCACGCCAAAAGAGACGTACAAAAACCAGCCATAAAACAGTCAACCCAAGCCATTTATGCCAGCTAATGGCCAAAATGCGATCGGGGCTCACAGGCATACCAGCTGCAATTTGGGCTATCGTCCAGGTCGTCAGCACCACTATTGCCATAATCCAGTGCAGGGAAATAGCAATATGGGAATAACGCTGTTTCATAGTTTTACTTTAAAAATATAAAAATCGATTGTAGAATGTTTATAGAATACTATCTTGCCTAGTCTAATCTGTTGATTTCATGATGAATTCTATTAGTCAGCCATACCTAACCGAGCAGAGTGCGCCTCCTCCCGTTTTGGTGGAGTTATTTTCGCATTGTGGGATTGCAATCAATGGCCCAAACCCATGGGATATTCAAGTCCATAACCCTAAGGTATACGATGCGATTTTGTCCAAATGGTCGCTCGGCTTGGGCGAATCTTATATGGATGGTTATTGGGATTGTGCACAGCTTGATGAAATGATTTGTCGCTTGCTCAGCAAGGATCTCAATGAAACTGTACGCGGTTTTGCGCGTGTGCGAATGGTTGGGGAAGTCTTGCGTGCGAAATTATTTAATTTGCAATCTAAAGAGCGCGCTTTTCAGGTTGGTGAGCAGCACTATGATATTGGTAACGATATCTTTGAGCGGATGCTTGATCCACGGATGATGTATTCCTGCGCTTATTGGGAGAAGGCCAGTAATTTGGCGCAAGCCCAAAATGACAAATTAGAAATGATTTGTCGTAAATTACAACTTAAGCCTGGCGAAAAATTATTAGAAATTGGCTGTGGTTGGGGTGGCTTAGCTGCCTATGCAGCTAAACATTACGGCGTTGAAGTGATTGGTATTACAGTTTCTAAGGAGCAGCAGGTATTAGCGCAAGAGCGCTGTGCTGGGCTACCCGTCACAATTGAGCTAATTGATTATCGTGATTTACAGGGCACCTTTGACAAGATTGTTTCCGTTGGGATGTTTGAGCATGTGGGTGAAAAAAATTACATTGCCTACTTTGACGCTGCCAAGCGGTTATTAAAAGATGATGGGCTATTTTTATTGCACACCATTGGTAGTGATATAGAGGTTACACGCACTGACCCATGGATTGATCGTTATATTTTTCCTAATGGCAAGGTTCCTTGCTCAGCAGAACTTACAAGTGCGCTAGACGGCCGCTTTTTAATTGAAGACTGGCATAACTTTGGGCAAGATTACGATAAAACCTTACTTGCTTGGTACGCTAACTTTGTACAAACTTGGCCGCAGGTAGCAAGTGAATACAGTGAACGCTTTTTTCGGATGTGGTCTTACTATCTACTGTCATGCGCTGGTTTTTTTCGTTCACGTCAAGGTCAATTGTGGCAATTAGTCTTAAGTAAACGCTCGCGCCGCGAAGTTTACCGTTCGATGAGACCCTTTCCAGCCCCCTAATTTCCCGTGGTATTCTGAACTTATTAAAATTAATACTAATAGGGGAGGCATAGTGCATAAAATTAGTCAGCGTTTGCTCATTCTTTTTTCGGTACTCCTAATTTCGTCCTGGCAGGTCAGCGCGGCACCTAAATTAGTGATGACCGAATATATGGTACCTAGTGATACTCCAGGTATCTCTCTATATGTACGTAATAAACATCCAGAAGGCATGAAGCAATTTAGCCCGGATAAGACCTTGCTATATGTACACGGCTCTACCTATCCGTCAGAAACTGCCTTTGATTTGAGTTTAGGCGGCATCTCGTGGATGGAATATATTGCGGAACGTGGCTACGATGTATGGTTAGTTGACTTAAGGGGATATGGCAAGTCAACCCGTCCAGCCGAGTTAGATTTACCCGCAGAGCAGAATCCACCTTTGGTACGCACTGAGGTAGCTGTTAGCGATGTTAGTAGCGCCGTAAATTTTATTTTAAAAAAACGGGCAATTAATAAAATGAATTTACTGGGATGGTCTTGGGGTACGACCATTATGGGTAAATACACTGCTGAAAATAATCAGAAGGTGAATAAATTAGTCTTGTACGCCCCCCAATGGTTACGACAAGGTGGTGCGGCGCTAACAGACAAGGGCGGAGCCTTGGGAGCTTATCGGGTAGTGAGTGTAGAGGACGCTAAGAGCCGCAAATCTGTTGGAGTTCCTGAGTATGCACAAGCAACCTTAATGCCGGCAGGATGGTTTGAGAAGTGGGCTGATGCCACTTTTGAAACAGATCCTTGGGGAAAAAATCAAAATCCAAAAAAATTGCGGGCCCCTAACGGTACAGTACAAGATACACGTGAATTTTGGGCAGTAGGCAAGCCCCTTTATGATCCTAAGAAAATTACAGTCCCAGTCATGCTTGTTCATGCCGAATGGGATGCTGACTTACCTAGTTATATGCTACAGGAATATTTTAAGCAATTAACTAATACACCATATCGCATATTATTGGAAATTAGTGAAGGCACGCACTCGATCATTATGGAAAAAAATCGTATGTTAATGTTTGAGGGAGTACAACTATTTTTAGATAAAAATTTCGTGGCAGAGAAATAGCTCCACATTACCTAGTAAGATACCCATTCATTAAGATTAATTAAGGAAAGTCATGACAAGCTCACAAACCCCTCAACTCACTACGTTGCAAGCCACCGTACTTGGTAAAGTTGCACATAATGCAAATTTACTGATTGGTTTGGGCGTGATGATGTTGGTCTTAGGCACTATTGGTTTTTTTGGACAAACCGTGTTTTCGCTTATCTCGGTTAGTGTTTTGGGTGGTTTTGCGATTGCTGCTGGTTTATTACAGGGCTATCACGCGATGCAATCACATGGTTGGAAGTCAGTTGGTATTCAGCTGATAATGTCGATTCTTTATATTGTGGCCGGCTTATATGTTTGTTTTTTCCCATTGGCTAGCCTGGCTGGATTAACACTTTGGTTGGCGGTTTTCTTTTTCTTTTCTGGCCTATTGCGCATTTTTCAAGCCTTTCAACACCGCCTGATGAATGGTTGGGTATGGGCGGCAGTTTCTGGTTTGATATCCATCATCCTTGCTGCCTTAATTATGAGTAGTTGGCCTTCTTCTAGCCTTTGGGTTCCTGGGATGCTAATTGCAATTGAACTAGTGCTACAAGGCTGGTCGCTCGTTATTATTGGTTCAGCGGCTAAAGCATTAGCTAAGTAATGCCGTTCAAAATTATTACCTGATGATTATTAACACAACCGCCTTCGGGCGGTTTTTAACATGCCTTCATCTCGTCATCAACTAACTTTAACTGCCGCAGCTTATTTGATATTGGCCACTATTTTATGGGGTTGTAACGCTATTGTTGGGCGCTGGTTTGTGGGACATTTGTCACCAGCGCTACTCAATTTATTTCGCTGGATGATCGCTGCTGCGGTATTGATGCCATTTGGTTGGAAAATTTTATTACCGCAAAGTGAGCTGTGGCTGCATAAAAAACGTTTTTTCACCTTAAGCTTATTGGGGGTAGGTTGCTATAACGCTTTTTTATATATTGCCCTTGAAACTTCTTCACCGCTTAATGTCACTTTAATTGGTGCCAGCATGCCTATCTGGATGTTATTAATAGGTTCTATTTTTTATCAAAATCGAGTTCACCTATGGCAAATGCTAGGTGCAGTCGTATCAATTATTGGGGTTACAGTTGTTTTATCGCGGGGCGATTTAGATGGTATTTTAACCTTGGAGTTTGTGTCTGGTGATATGTTAATGGTTGCAGCTACCTTGCTGTGGGCGTGTTATAGCTGGATGCTCAGTAAGCCTGGCAAAAGCCCAGAAAAGCAATGGCCCTGGACAGAGTTTTTATTAGCGCAAATTGTCTTGGGTTTAATTTGGTCACTTTTATTTGCGTCCCTTGAATTTAGTTTAGGGCTGTCACAAATCGATTTAAGCCCGACCCTATCTTGGCCCCTACTGATTTTTTGTGGCCTAGGGCCAGCTCTAATTGCGTATCGCTGTTGGGGTGCTGGCGTAGCGATTGCAGGCCCAAATATAGCGGGATTTTTTGGGAATTTGATTCCCTTATTTACCGCACTCTTTGCCGCGGCGCTGTTGGGTGATATGCCGCATTTATTTCATGCTGCCGCCTTTGGTTTAATTGTCGCAGGCATTGTGATTTCATCCCAATTAAGATGATTTCTGCTACTGTAGAGCCTATGCGAACTTTTCTACTGATGATTTGGGCTTTTTTTAGTCTCCACGCCAATGCTGCTGATGTTTGGCCATCGCGCCCTGTCAAGCTAGTAGTGCCCTTTTCTGCCGGAGGGGTGCAAGATTTACTGGCGCGTTCTTTTTCAAATGAACTGGCTAGCGTTTCTGGTCAACCTGTAATAGTAGAAAATCGCGCCGGTGCAGGCGGTACCGTTGGTACCAACTTGGTGGCGAAGTCTGCTCCTGATGGTTATACCTTGGTGGTTGCAGCCGCAAGCCACAACATCAATGGCTCACTTTTTTCAAAAATGCCGTACGACCCGTTGAAGGACTTTACGGGCGCAGCATATCTTGGTAATACCGGATATGTGTTGATGACGAATGCAGAGTTTCCACCCAAGACTGTGGCAGAATTTATTGCTTTCGTGAAATCAAAACCTGGACAATTTAATTTTGCGAGCGCTGGCAATGGCAGTGCTTCGCACTTGGCTATGGCTTACTTTACTGGTTTAGCTGGCTTGGAAATGACCCATATTCCGACCAAGGGAACTGGCGAAGCGATTAATGAACTTTTAGCGGGCCGCTCTCAGGCTGTTATCGCAGCAAATATTTCTGCTTTACCATTTGCTAAAGACGGTCGAATTCGTTTTCTCGGTGTAACTACAGAAAAACCATCGCCCTTTGTGCCTGGAATATTACCCATTAACAATACCCTTAAAGGCTATGTTTTTGATAGTTGGTTTGCGTTATTGGCGCCTGCAGCGACTCCAAAAGAAGTCATCAATAAAATTTCACTGGATATTACTCAGCTAATGAAGCGGCCAGAGATAAGTGAGCGCTTTAAAGCACAAGGTATTGAGGCAGGCACGATGACGCCCGATGAATTAAACCAATTATTACGGCGTAATTATGAGCAGATGGCGCAAGTTGTCAAAATATCTGGCGCCAAAGTAGATTAATTATTAATGTCATTTCCTTATTCAATTTTAGATTTATCCCCTATTCCGCAGGGCGCTACTGCCGCCGATGCGCTGCATCATTCACGCGACTTAGCGCAACACGCTGAACGCTGGGGGTATACCCGTTTTTGGTTGGCCGAACATCACAATATGCTTGGTAATGCGAGTTCAGCTACAGCAGTGGTAATTGCCCACGTAGCTGGTGGTACATCAACCATACGGGTCGGCTCTGGCGGCATTATGTTGCCGAACCATGCGCCACTGATCATTGCTGAACAGTTTGGTACCTTGGCCTCATTATTTCCAGGGCGCATTGATTTAGGCTTGGGTCGTGCACCAGGTACCGATCAGTTGACTGCTCGCGCCTTGCGCCGGGATTTAATGGGTAGCGATGACCGCTTTCCGCAAGATGTATTGGAATTGCAGCAGTATTTTGCTGCTGACTCTGCGGGGCAGGCAGTGCGGGCTATTCCTGGAATGGGCTTGGAAGTGCCTTTATGGATTTTAGGTTCTAGCCTTTATGGTGCGCAACTGGCCGCACACTTTGGTTTGCCTTATGCATTTGCTTCGCATTTTGCGCCGGATTATTTATTAGATGCAGTGCGTACTTATCAAGCAGGCTTTAAACCTTCCGCACAATTAGCAAAATCCCATGTCATGATTGGCGTTAATATTGTTGCCGCAGACACAGATGAGGAGGCAAATTATTTGTTTACCTCTTTACAGCAAAATTTTGTGCGCATGAGACGCAATACCCGCGGTCAATTACCACCGCCAATTGATGACATCAGCACATTTTGTGAGCCTCATGAAATGGCAGCAATTGAGCAAATGCTAGCCTGTACTGTCGTCGGTTCGCCTAGTACCTTACAGGCTGGCTTACAAGACCTAATTGATCGTACCGGAGCAAATGAATTGATGATGACAGGTCAAATCTTTGATCATCAAGCACGCTTGCATTCTTTTGAGATCGCTGCTCAGGTGGCGCAGAACTTACAAGTTGCTGAGTTAGCGCTCGGCTAAAAATTAGTTCGCAATCGCTTCACGGTTGCGCACGAGTAACCACATAGCAGCTACCACCAAAGCCATGCCAAAAATTTGCATCAGTGACATTGTTTCATCCAGAAAATACCAGCCCATAAAAACTGTTGCTAGGGGCCCCAAAATACCTGCTTGGGCAGTTACTGAAGAGCCCACCCGCTGGATGGCGATCATAATTAAAAACATCGGTATGACCGTGCAAATACTGGCATTCACTAGGCTCAACCAATAAACTTGGGGTAGTTGTGTAAATAAGGCGCTGGGCTGATGGAAGCCGATTTGAATTGCGCTAAATATGGCGGAAACGGATGTAGCATAAGTTACTAGACGCATACTTCCAATGCGGTTTACCATCTCACCAGCAGAAATTAAGTACGCTGCGTACATACAGGTGCTACCAAAGACAAGAAGGGCGCCGAGCCAAGCATTATCGCCCTTAGAGCCGACATCTTGCAAAAAGACTAGCATGACCCCAAGATAGCCGATAACCATTGCGTACCACTGCAAGCGGGTGATTCTTTTTTGCATAAAAAAATAGGAGATGAGGATCACAATGGTCGGCGTGAGGTACAAAAGAATTCTCTCTAGACCAACAGAAATATATTGCAGTCCCAGAAAATCAAGATAACTTGAAAAAAAATAACCAATAAATCCGAGGCCGATTAATTTAAGATAATCTGTTTTCGAAAGCGGTAACTTTTTATTATTACGAGAGAAAAACCAGTAAACACACCAAAACATCGGTAATGCTAGCAGCATACGGAGCGCTAAAAGCGCTTCAGGTGAAACTCCATAGCGGTAGGCATATTTAATGATGACGGCTTTGCCCGAAAAAAGCACTGCCCCTACGCTAGCCATCAAGATGCTGGCAAGATACTGTTTTTGGGCTTTAAGCAAGGGTAAGGTTCATGAGGTAGGGCTAGACTGCAGGAGTTTTATACTACAGCATTGTATTTTATCGGCTGGCACTGATAAACTAGGTAAAAGTAAATCAATAAGGAACTTTGTGTCAAACCCAACGCCAAAATTTGAACATCTCGATGCTGCCGTTAAGCATGTTAGTGACCTCATTGCGAGCGAGAGCATCGCAACTAGCGCAGCTAAAGGTATTTTATATAGCTTGACTGAAACGATAGGATCGATGATTGGCGATGTTGATTTACCCGCCCATTTACGCTCGGGCTATGAAGGCTTGCTTGAAACTGCCCGCGAACTCAATTTGAAAATGCATGACCAGCTTGATCGATAAGCTTATAGATGGTGTGTTTAGATTATTTAGTTTTACCTTGATACCAGAGTTCAGGGTTTAAGTTAATCTGCCCTTGATCTGTCGAGATGAGCATTTCGCCATCTTGTACATTGACATGAATGGTCATGCCGCGTTCAACCCACTTGCCAAGTGTTTCAATGGCCTCCTTAGGTAAAGCGATGACTTGCAGATTTTGCGCACGCGACACTTTATGTTGAATGCCCTGCCACCAAATTTTACTTGCTTGACCCCCATAACAAATAACAACGACCTGACCTGAGCGACCACATGCTTTCAATATACGGCGCTCTTCCGGTTGGCCAATTTCAATCCATAACTGAATCGCATCGGTTAAATCTTTGACCCAAATATCGGGCTCATCAGTATCGCTAAGTCCTTTGCTGAAGACTAAATTTTCTTGTGCATACAGTGAAAATGCGATTAAACGCGCCATCATGCGCTCGTCAGTTTCGGACGGGTGTTTAGCGATAGTTAGGGAATGACTTGCATAATAATTACGATCGGCATCGGCAAGATGAAGTTCGACTTTATGAATTGTTGCGCGAAGAGCCATACTGGTTAATTTAAGCGCATCGTTTGATGGGGAATGCCAGCATCATTAAAAATGGCGCCTGCAGAAATAAAATGGAATTTGGCATAAAAGGGTATTACCGCTACTTGAGCGTTGAGATAAATGGTGCCCATATGGTGTGCTTGGGCATACTGCACAAGAGTGGACAATAACGCACTTCCCAGGCCTTGTCGACGGTAAGGTACTAATACTGCCATACGACCGATATGGCAGCGATCATTTTCTGAAAATAGACGAGCTGTTCCTACGCAGACTCCATTGAGGTAGGCAAGCGCATGCCAGGCGCGGGAATCAATGCTGTCTAGCTCTAATTCAATCGGGACGTGCTGTTCTTCTACGAAGACCGCATGGCGAACTCTGGTCGCTAGGACTCTAGCTTCTTGCCATGATTGAATTACGAGTTTCATCTGTTGAGTATGCCAAAGAATGGTTAAATAGCCCCTAATGATTCGAATTACTGAACTGCGCCTGCCGATTGACCATTCCCCCGAAGACTTGGTCAAGAAAATTATTCAACGCCTGAAACTGCATGAATCTGCGGAGCCAGAATTCACTATTTTTAAGCGTAGTTACGATGCGCGTAAAAATGTTGGCCTAGCCTTTATCTATACCGTTGATGTTTTGGTGAGCGATGAGCAGGCGATATTAAAAACCTTTACTGGTGATCAGCAGATTCGTTTAACGCCCGATACTCGTTATCACTTTGTTACGCAGGCTTTACAAGACAATGCCGAGCGTCCCGTAGTAATTGGTTTTGGGCCCTGCGGTATTTTTGCAGCCCTAGTTTTGGCGCAAATGGGGTTTAAACCGCTTGTCCTTGAACGCGGTAAGGCAGTGCGCGAGCGAACAAAGGATACCTGGGGGCTTTGGCGCAAAAATACCTTAAATCCAGAGTCGAATGTGCAGTTTGGTGAAGGGGGCGCAGGTACCTTTTCAGATGGGAAGCTCTACAGCCAAATTAAAGACCCTCATTTTTACGGTCGGAAGGTGTTGGAAGAGTTTGTGCGGGCTGGTGCCCCTGCAGAAATTTTATATGTGGCTAAACCGCATATTGGTACTTTCCGCTTAGTTGGTGTAGTAGAAAAAATGCGCCAAGAAATTATTCGCTTAGGTGGTGAAATTCGCTTTGTAAGTAAAGTTGTGGGCTTCCGCATTGAAGCTCAGGCGATTCAAGCGGTGCAATTAGAAGGTGGCGAGGAGGTCTTAGCAAATCACGTCGTATTAGCTTTAGGCCATAGCGCACGTGACACCTTTAAGGCCCTGTTTGATGCAGGTGTTTTTATGGAAGCTAAAGCATTTTCTGTCGGGTTTCGTATTGAACATCCCCAATCGCTGATTGATCGCGCGCGTTTAGGCCCACATGCTGGTAATTCATTAATTGGCGCTGCCGATTACAAATTAGTTCACCATGCTAAAAACGGTCGTACGGTATATAGTTTTTGTATGTGTCCCGGAGGTATGGTTGTGGCAGCTGCTTCCGAACCCCATTGCGTGGTTACGAATGGCATGAGTCAATACTCACGTAATGAGCGCAATGCAAATGCCGGCATCGTAGTTGGCATTACGCCAGCTGATTTTTTACCAACAATTGAATCAGGCTCTGGAACTGTTCATCCTTTAGCGGGTATGGAGTTGCAGCGTTCAATCGAGGCCAATGCTTACGTTTTGGGCGGCTCAACTTATAAGGCACCAGGCCAGTTGGTGGGTGATTTTTTAGCTGCCAGGCCATCTCAAGAGTTTGGCACCGTTTTACCGTCTTATCAGCCGGGAGTTCACCTCACTGATCTGTCGACGAGCTTACCGGCTTATGCAATCGAAGCGATTCGGGAGGCAATTCCGGCTTTTGAAAAGCAAATTAAGGGGTTTTCAATGGCCGATGCTGTTCTTACTGGTGTTGAAACGCGGACTTCAGCACCACTGCGAATTACGCGTGGCGAAAACTATCAAAGCCTAAATATCAAGGGTTTATATCCCGCCGGAGAGGGTGCAGGTTACGCTGGGGGAATCTTATCGGCTGGAGTCGATGGTATTAAGGTTGCGGAAGCTTTAGCTCTGGATTTAGTAAACCGACGATAATGCGCCATGGCTTTAATCGTACTGACTGATGCAAAATTGGCTTTTGGCCATGTTGACTTACTAGCAAACACGGCTTTTTCTTTAGAAGCGGGTGAGCGCGTTGGCTTAATTGGGCGCAATGGTACAGGCAAGTCCTCCCTCTTAAAAATTCTGGCAGGCTTAGAGAAGCTTGATGACGGAACCTTGCAATATCAGCAAGGTCTACGGATGGCTTACGTTGCTCAAGAACCTATTTTTGAGGCCCACGAAACGGTGTTTACCGTAGTTTCAGAGGGTGTTGCTAGCGCTAAAGCCTTGCGTGAAGAATACGAAGAATTGAGTGTAGGAGAATGGGACGATGCTGCTCACCACCGGCTTGATGAATTGCAGTCGAAGCTAGAGGCTATTAGCGGTTGGAATTGGGAGCAACGCGTACATGAAACTTTAGATCGTTTGCATTTAGACCCTGAGGCGCAAATTGATACCTTATCGGGCGGGAATAAAAAGCGGGTTGCTTTAGCGCAAGCCTTAGTAGCAATGCCCGATGTTTTGCTGTTAGATGAGCCGACTAATCATTTAGATTTAGATTCCATTAGCTGGCTTGAAAGTTTATTAAACGATTTTAATGGCGCTATTTTGTTGGTGACCCATGACCGGGCTTTCTTGGATGCCGTTTGTACTCAAATTATTGAACTCGATCGCGGCATCATTCGTACTTATCCTGGTAACTTCACGGCCTATGAAAAACTCAAAGAAGATGAGCTGTCGTCTGAATCGCTTGCTAATGCTAGGGCTGATAAGTTATTAGCCCAAGAAGAAATATGGATTCGCAAAGGGGTTGAGGCGCGTAGAACGCGAAGTATCAGCCGCATCGGACGTCTAGAAAAATTGCGCGCAAGTAGAGCAGAGCGCCGTGATGCGATGGGCCAAGTAAAATTAGCAGTATCAGCTGGTGAGCGGAGCGGCAAAATTGTCGCTGATCTGCAGTTTGTTTCTAAAACCTATGATCGACCGATTGTAAGTAATTTTACTGCGACGATTTTACGCGGCGATAAAGTGGGTTTACTTGGCCCTAATGGTTCCGGTAAAACAACTTTACTAAAGTTAATTTTAGGAGAAATTGCGCCAGATTCTGGCACGGTAACAATGGGCACGCGGATTGAGGTGGCCTATTTTGATCAAATGCGTGAAGCTCTTGATCTCAATGCTTCTCTAGAAGATTACATTAGTCCCGGTAGTGAGTGGGTAGAAATTAATGGCAATCGAAAACATGTAAAGAGTTATTTAAATGACTTCTTATTTTCTCCCGAACGAACGAACTCACCTGTAAGTACGCTTTCGGGGGGTGAGCGGAATCGTTTATTACTCGCGCGATTATTTGCTCGGCCTGCCAATGTATTGGTGTTGGATGAACCCACCAACGATTTAGATATCGATACCTTAGATTTACTTGAGCAATTATTACAAGATTACAAAGGTACCGTTTTCCTTGTCAGTCATGATCGCTATTTCTTAGATAATGTGGTGACCAGTATTATTGCCAATGAGGGCGAAGGCTTTTGGCGAGAGTACGAGGGCGGTTATGAGGATTGGAAAATTCAGAAAGCCCGGGCCGATGCTATTTTAGCGAGCAAAACGACTGCGCCGCCCGTGGTAAAAAAGAAAGCCCTGTCAAAGTAGATTACTCCTGTGCATACGCGCCCGCAACTCAGCAATTTCTTCTAATAAATCGAGTGCTAAAGCAACTCCTGGTGTGTTGAGTTCGAGATCTTTTGTTAAAGAGGCGGCTAAACGGGCGCGGCGAAGGGAGTTGCCACTAAATCGCCAGTCTTCAGGACTCGACCCTGCTGGACTTAAAACACCTTCAGCAACCCAAGACATAATTTCATCTGCAGGGGTACTTGCCGCTTGGCATAATTCCACAATGGTCATGTGCACTTCTTCTTCGACCACGCTAGTTTGAAAAATAGTGATATTAGTTTGAATCATTGCATCTTCCCCTTTATCTACGCACGTGGGTTAAAGTCAAATGCTTTAGCAAAATTACTATAGGCTTCTTTATGGGCTTCGCTATCTGCAGGAGGCAAGGTAATAGTGAGTACGGCATAGAGATCACCAGCTTCTTTACCGGGAATGCCGCGACCCTTCAGTCGAAGTTTGCGACCACCACTCGAGTTTGCGGGAATATTCATTGCTACTGGACCATCAGGGGTGGGTACGGTAACGCTAGCGCCCAGCGCAGCTTCCCACGGCGTAAGCGGTAAATCCATATAAATATCACGACCATCAACCCGATACAGCGGATGCGGATGAAAAGCAATTTCCAAGTAAAGATCGCCAGCACCGCCTTCACCCATCCCTGGCCCACCTTGACCGGCTAAGCGGAGATTTTGGCCAGCGCGAATCCCTTTTGGAATTGTGACATCGAGCTTGCGTTCCTGCGCAACTAAATTACCATTGGCATCATAAGTCGGCATTTGTAGACTAATGCTGCGCTTAGCGCCCTGAAAAGAGTCGTTGAGATCAATCATGATTTTGGCGTGATGATCTTGGCCTTTAAAATTCATATTGGCACTACGCCTTTGTTGACGTTGGCCACCACGTGCTTGTCGCCCAAATAACGATTCAAAAAATTCACTCTGGTCACCACCATAGTTGCCATCATTGAATTCAAAGCCTGAATTCCAATCGGGCGGCGGCGTAAAGTCTTGACCACTTTTCCATTGGCTACCCATTTGATCGTAGGCAGCCCGTTTTTCTGGGTCTTTGAGTACCGCAAAGGCTTCACCAACTTGTTTGAAGCGTTCTTCGGCGCCAGCTTCTTTGCTTACATCGGGATGGTATTTTCGCGCCAGTTTACGGTAGGATTGTTTAATCTCATCTTGAGTTGCGGTGCGGGCGACGCCAAGCGTTTCGTAATAGTCCTGAAATTTCATGGTTTGATTTTACAGATAATTTTTAAGGTGCTAGATCAAATACCAGCACTTCAGCAGCTTGCCCCTGACTAAGGTGAAGATGATCTTCATCGGCAATGAGTAAGGCATCACCTGCCTGCAGAATCTGCTCATTAACCATTAATGTTCCCCGAACTAAATGCACATAGGCCTTACGCTGGGGATTAAGCTTTAGATCAGCAGTTTGCGAACCAGAAAATAAACCTGCATAGAGTTTGGCATCTGCTGTCATCATCACTGAATTATGAGCAGCAGTGGGGGAGGCAATTAAGCGTAGCTGCCCCTCTTTTTCTGCGCTGGGAATGGTTTTCTGCTCATAACTAGGAGCAATTTCTGCCGCGCTTGGCTCAAGCCAAATTTGTAAGAGATGGGTAGTGGCATCGGGCGCATGATTAAATTCACTATGGGTAACCCCCGTACCAGCGCTCATCCGTTGTACGTCGCCCGGGGGGATGCCTTCGATATTTCCCATGCTATCTTCGTGGGCGAGCACTCCTTCAAGTACATACGTGATGATTTCCATATTCCGATGACCGTGTTTACCGAAACCTTTGCCAGCTGCAACCCAATCTTCGTTGATCACCCTTAAATTACCCCAGCCCATAAAGCGAGGGTCGTGATATCCCGCAAAGGAAAAGGAATGAAAACTTTTTAGCCAGCCATGATCTGCATAGCCACGTTCGTTTGACTTACGGAGTAATTGCATGCTTTAACTGGGGTCGACTTTATCAGGAAATGTAGTTGAGGAGTATTGAATGATTGCGCTGGAAAAAGCTAATAATAAAATCGCTCCCGCCATAATCAATATCTGCATATTAGCCTCGTGATTCGTGCTGACTATATCGATGATCAAACGCGTCACTGCCGTTATTGCCACGGCTATGAGAAAGCGAACTGGCATGCGATTGGTCTTAAAATAGACCCCGATCATTGCACCAATTTCTAAATAAATAAATAGCAAAATGAGTTCACCAACGGTAGCAAAGCCTTTTTGGAACATGGTAACAAAGGCATCTCCCGCTGACCAAACCGTAGCCATACCAATAGCAAATAAAGCCAGCCGATGAAAAATAGAGACCAGTAAGTTACCAAACGGAATCGACCAGCGCTCAAAATTACGTTCTAGCTTTGAAACCTCACGTGGTGTATCGGATTGCATGAAGACTCCTTTCATTACGACGGGTTGGATTTGCCTAGGGCATTGATGATGCTAAACGATTCGGCTAAAAACTGCTAACCGCACCATAGTTAGCCCTTAATTTAACCTATTAGTCCAGTTTAGAGTCTTTCTCGAGACGCACCCGATAACTAGATAAACTAGGGGGATGCGGGGACATTTATCGATTCGAACAGCTTGGCTGATACTGGCTCTGGCTTTATTCACCTACCTTTTTGGCTTAGACAGTCGCTTCGCCCCTAAAAATGGTGACGAATATGTTTATATGCACATTGCCAGGATGACGGCAGATGCGCAGACCTGGTTACCTCTGCAATCAACCCTAGCGGGAATGCAAAATACCAAGCCCCCCTTATTATTTTGGCAAGGCATTGCTACGAGTAGCTGGGGTCAACATTGGTCTTTGTGGAATTTGCGCTGGCCCAGTGTTTTGTATACCGCCCTGACAGCTTTTTTTCTATTCTTAACGGTAAGACGCTTTACCCGCGATTGGCGCACTGGCTGTCTAGCCGCCTTCATTTGGTTGAGTTTTTTTGCTAGTTATCGTTATGGCCGCCCCTTTCTTACTGATCCCCCCGAAGTGTTTTGGCTTACCTTACCGTTTTTTGCTTTACTGTATTTGGGCCGCGCAGCTTTTGAATCAAAATGGCTTTTCCCATTCTGTGCGGCGGGGTGTTTTGGCATTGCATTTCTTTATAAGTCATTTGCCTATGTCGTGCCGGCATGCCTTGCTTTAAGCCTCTGGTACTGGCGTTTTCGACAGGGGTCTATTAGGCAAGTAATTCGTAACGATAGCTTCAAGATTATTGGTATTGGTCTTTTGGCGCTGGCGATTTTTGCCTTGTGGTTTGTGTTCGACCCAGCTCCAGGTGCTGTTTGGCAAGAATTTGTCGTCGGCGAGAATGTAGGTAAATTTGCTGCAGGTCATTTTTCTTACCTCAAGGATTTATTGTGGGGTGCAGACAGCCTGTGGATGCTACTAGTGATGTTCTTAGCAAACACCGGCTTATTTATTTTTGTTTTGCTTTCTACCTTGGGGCAAAGTTGGCGAGAACGTTATCGCATCAGTAATGAAGAGGTTTATTTATGGCTGTTTATCCTGGCTTTCTTCTTGATATTTAGTTTGCCAAGTCAACGTTCGGGGCGTTATTTATTGCCTGTTATGCCAGCAGTTGCTTCCCTCATTGCTATTCATTGGAATCATTTACCCCGCTGGGGATTTCAGCTTGCCTTACTGCTTGAGCTTTTGATAGTGCTGGCATTAATTTGGTTCGGGTGGAATTTATCTTGGCCGTTTGCTTTTTGGCATTGGGTTTTATTAGCTGCTGCTTCATTCACAGTATTAATTGGTCTCTGGCGACGGGATGCAACAAAATTAAGTGCTTTAGCCGGTAGTTTTTTTGCCTGCACTTTACTTGTCAGCGGCCTCTGGCCATTAGAGTCGAACTTGGGGCGCTATAGCGCGAGTACGCTTATGGCAATCCAAAATCAAGATGTATGGGTGCCCTGCGATTATCGAGCCAAAGATGAGGAATATCGTTTACTCATGCCGGGCGCTCGAATTCATGGCTATCAGCAAGATGCAGCTCATAATATGTCCCAGTTGAGCAAGCAATATCCTTTATTTGCGGTGCATGCATCACCTGCAGAGCAATTGGTTTTATGTGACGGTTGTAAAATAATAGGGCAGCGTAGTGAAATGCGTGCACGGCAAAACGAGGAAGAAATTCTGGCGATTCTGTTAGGTCAAATTAACCAAAATTTATTTGTTAATGAATATTTGATTGCCGCACCGTCTGTTGACTTGGCGACTAGCCTGCAACACAAGGATGCTTGTCGATGAAGCGGATTTTCAGTTTAATGGCTTTATTGCTTGCTGCCGCAAGCGCCATTGTTTATTTAAAGGGCTTACCGGCATGGTCTGAGTTTAGGCCGCCCCTATTTGATGTCTCAGCAGCAGGTAGAGAAAAAGTACCGACGAACTCAGCTGCCAATCTGTTACTAAGCAAATTTGATCCACAAGAAACTGGAGCTTGGGTCGCTAATTCAATGGCAGCCTCCGTACACGCAGCTTCTTTAATTCCCTTAAGTGATGGTAATTTAAGGGCATTTTGGTTTGCTGGAAGCCGAGAGGGAGCGGAGGATGTGGTGATTCTTTCGTCGATGCTCAATACAAAAACAGGTAACTGGAGTGAGCCAACGGTGGTGATGGATCGCATTACCGCTGAAAAGGGTTTATCACGCTATATAGCTAAATTAGGCAACCCTGTACCCGCTTGGGATACCGATGGACGCTTGCGGCTTTTCTTTGTCACGGTATCCATCGGCGGATGGGCTGGAAGTTCGATTAGTTCGATAGTGTCTAACGATGAAGGCATTAATTGGGAGCGACCAAACCGCTTAATTACTTCACCTTTCTTAAACCTGAGTTCTTTAGTGAAGTCGCCCGCTATCCGCTTTGCTGATGGTCGCTTGGGCTTACCTTCTTATCATGAGTTACTTGGTAAGTTTGGCGAGTTCCTGCGTCTTGATGCGCACCGTGTCATTGATAAGCGACGGATGAGTTCGGGTAGGGCAAGCCTACAGCCTCTCGTTTTTATTGAGTCGACTGAACAAGCTACGGCTTTTTTTCGCCAAGCGCGTAGCACGGGTCCAGCCCAAATTCCCAGTAGCATCACGCATTCTGCTGGTTATTGGTGGGAACATGCTAGTGATTTAATGTTGCCTAATCCCAATTCTGCAATTACCGGAGTGCAATTACCTGATGGCACGAGATTATTAGTATTAAATGATTTAGCAGTTGGTCGGCATCGTTTGGTTTTATTGATGGCCACTCCGCAAGAAACACGATATTCTGCTTGGCGCTTAATTTCTGTAATTGAGGACGATAGCAATTTACCCATGGCTGAGCGCCGCGAATTTTCTTACCCATTTTTAACGGTGACCAGTAATGGCGATGCGCATTTAGTCTACACCTGGGATAGAAAAAAAATTCGTCATCTGCAGCTACCGGCAGAGTGGCTTAAAATTCGGCGCAGTGACTTAAGGCCATCATGAACGCACTTATTAACGCCTTTACTGCATTGTCGGGTCAGCAAGTTCTGGCTTTGCTAGAAATGTCTATTACTTGTTCGATTTTATTAATTTGGTTTAGTAAATTCATCTTTACGCAAAGTTTGTCGTTACTAAACCGCATCTCATTGATGTGTGGATTAACTTTATTTTTATTTTTACCAAGCGAGTATTGGAATTATTTTGGCATTCCGCTAGAGTTACCTTTAGCCGCTTATGTACGGGGTATTGTTGGCGATTTGAGCGTCATCACACTGGTTTTATTGTGGTCTAGTTTTATCTTGAACGAGAGATTGGCGTTACCAATTCAGGTGAAACTCAGCTTGGCTTGTATCGCAGTGGTTTTTTATCCGCTAGCCTTAGGCTTCACTATGTTTGATCCCTATGCTTGGGGTTATGGATCATGGATCTTCTTACTTACTGTATTGCTATTTGCCTTAATTGCTTGGTGGATGAACTTGCATATTGTGGTGCTAGCAATTGCACTGGCTTTATGTGCTTGGTCATTTCAATGGCATGAGTCGAGCAATTTATGGGACTATTTAATTGACCCCTTTTTGTGCCTGTGGGCTTTATTGAGTTTGGCAATTAACTACTACCGGCCAAACCCAATAAAACAATTTAAACATTAGGCTTAATCAGGAATATTGGCTTTGCGAATGAGTGGGCCCCAGCGATTAATCTCTTTCTCAAGATGATCTTTTAGACCCGGCTCAGATACTTTTGCCATTGGCACAATATCAATACTTGATTCATCCATACGCGCTTTAATGGCGGGATCACTTAAAGCCACTTTCAAAGCGGTGTTGATTTTTTTCAGTATGGGGGCAGGCGTTCCCTTGGGCGCATAAATACCATGCCACACTTTGACATCAAAGCCTTTTAAACCGCCTTCATCTAAAGTAGGGATATTGGGTATGCTGGGCAACCGTTTTGGTGTAGTGACCCCATAGGTTT
>Ga0194043_1000229_pt1 | contig 29286 bp, 23 predicted proteins | sample JunL4415m_MetaG_FD_161274 | JGI IMG/M metagenome (GOLD analysis project Ga0194043, IMG submission 161274) | Anoxic zone freshwater microbial communities from boreal shield lake in IISD Experimental Lakes Area, Ontario, Canada - Jun2016-L442-15m | ecosystem: Environmental > Aquatic > Freshwater >...
AAAGCGCGTCGCTCTTTGCCAGCGGCACGAGCTTGCGGATGTGCGCGAGCACGAACTCCGCATCCGGCTCGTCGTCGTCATTTACCGGCGTGTCGAAAGTGATCCAAATCACCGCTGCGTCGCCGCACGCGGCCTTCGCATCCGTCGTGAAATTCAGCGTGCCGCTGCGCAATCCGTCCTGCGTGAGTTCCGCGAGGCCGGGCTCAAAAATCGGCGGCTTTCCTTCGCGCAGCGCGGCGATCGTAGCCGCGTCGGCGTCGAGCGCGCTCACCTCAAAATGCTTCGCACACGACGCAGCAGTCACGCACCCGAGGTGCCAGAGCCCGGCGACGGCGACTTTCATCGGCGCGCGAGCACCCACTGGTTTTGTTGCAGCCATTGCACCGTGCGCACGATGCCCTGCTCGATCGTGAGCTTCGGCTTCCAGCCGGTCGCGCGGATTTTTGCCGTGTCGAGGAAGATGAACGGATTGTCGCCGATCCAGCCGCGTTCGCCGCCGGTGAATTCGAGCCGTGGCTTCAGCCCGAGGTGCGCGCAGATCCAGCCGATCGAGTCCGTCACCTGGCAATATTCCGCCGTGCCGAGATTGTAGATTTGCACGCGATGCCTTGCCTTTTCCGCCGTGCGTTGCGTGGCGACGTGCAGGATCGCATCCACGCAGTCCTGCACATGCAGATACGATTTGCGCTGCTTGCCGTCGCCGAGCACGCGCAGGTGATCGGGGTGCTCGAGAAGCTGCCGGTAAAAATCGAAGACGTGCCCGTGCGTGTAGCGTTCGCCGAGGATCGAGACGAAGCGAAAGATGTAGCCCTCGAACCCGAAGCCCTCGCAATACGCCTGGATGAGCCCCTCGCCGGCGACCTTCGATGCGCCATACAGCGACGTCTGGATCGGAAACGGCGCGTTTTCCGGAGTGGGGATCACCTCCGCCTCGCCGTACACGGAGCCGGTCGAGGAAAACGCGATGCGCTTGATGCCATTCGCGCGCATGGCTTCAAGCACATTGAAAGTGGCGATGGTGTTCTGATGAAGATCCTTTGCCGGATGATCGGTGCCGAAGCGCACATCGGCATTCGCCGCGAGATGGATCACGAAGTCGCACCCGGCCATCGCCTTCGTGAGCACCTCCTCATCGAGATTGTCCCCGCGATGCAGCGTGAAGCCGGGCTGCTGCCTGGCCGAGACGAGGAACTCTTCCTGCCCGGCCGAAAAATTATCCCATCCCACAACCTCCCTGCCAAGCGCGAGCAACCGATCTGCCGCGGTGCTACCGATGAATCCGGCGACGCCGGTGATGAAAACTTTCTGCATTGGGGCTGCGAGAATCGGCAGGAGCTTTCTCCGTTGTCCAGCGAACAAACACCCCGTCGCGCCGCAGCCCGATCACGCCTGTTGCGAACGTGAGCTGGCGGCCTGCCGGATCACCGCGATGCGTTCCTGCGCGAGTTTTTCAAAGCTGAAATCTCCCGCCCTTCGGATGCCCGCCTCGCGGAGCGCGTCGCGCGCGCCATCCCCGATCGTGAGCCGCGTGAGCGCCGCAGCCACCGCCGCCGCGTCGTGAAAATCCACGATGGCCGCATGGCCCGCCGTGACCTCGTGCATGATCGGAATGTCGTTCACTACGCACGGCGTGCCGCACGCCATCGCCTCGAGCACGCAGCGGCCAAATGTCTCCTCGCGGCTCGGCAGCGTGAAGATGCGCGCCTGCCGGTACAGCGCCGGCAGCCAGCGATCCTCGACCCAGCCGAGGAAACGCACATCGTCCGCGATGCCGAGCGCGCGCGTCTTGGCCGCAGCGCTTTCGGCGCCGCCCTCCCATCCGCCGCCGATCATCACGAGAGGCATCCGCTTTCGCGCATCCGTGGAAAGACGCGCGTAAGAATCGAGCAAAAGTTCCGCCTGCTTGTACGGATAAAAATTTGAAACCCAGAGCAGGAAACCCGGCTTCAGCCCGAACTCGCGCTCCAGCGCCGCAACTTCGTCCGGCTCGGCGTGCGGATGAAACCTCTCATGCTGCAAGCCCTCATAGCTCACGCTCAGCCAACTCGCGCATCCCGGATGCGCCGCGAGAATCTGCGAGCGTGCGAACTCCGAATTCGTCAAAATCGCATCCGCACGCGCGAAGCCGCGATTCGCCATCCATGTCCGGTAAATTTTGCGGAACATGCCGACGTTGTTCGAACTGTCGAGATGCTGGAGCGAGAGCATGTGCATCACCGTCGGCAACTTTTTCCGCAGCGGAACGAACCCCACCGTGACCAGCACCCCGGCCCCGAGCGCCTTCGCCCTCGCCGGCAAACGAAAGTGATCCGCCGCCAACCGTCTCCCCATTTCATCGTTCGCCGGGAACTCCCGCACCACGCTCACACGCTCATGTTCCAGCGCCCACTCATGCGACGGCCCGGCAAAGACGATCCACGCGATGTCGTCAAATTGCGCGATGCTGTGCCTCACGAGTTCGTGAAACAGGCTCGTGAGGCCGGTCTTCCGCCGGGGATTTTCGCAGAGCGCGGAGAGGGCGATCGTCAGCATGCTTCGAGACGGAGCCGGCCGTCGCCCGAGTGAGTTGAAGCTTGCCGACTACGCCGGGAAACCGTTGCTGTTTGTGCCATGCGAGCGCGATTCGTGAGCCACACCTATATCCTGCGGTTCCATCGGGAAAAGCTCCGAATGACCGCACGTTTGCGTGACCACGATCCCGCCGGTGCTTATGCGTGAGCCGACCGTGGCAATCGTGACGAAGGCCAAGGGGACTTTCTTCAAGCCGCTCTACGAAGCCTTCGCGCAGGCTCAGCCCGCGGGATGGAAGACTGTGCTCGCGTGGCCCGCGGGCCGCCGGAGCGAGCACCCGGACGAATCAGTGACGCCGAAGGCGGCAAACTTGGAAGTCTGCTCGGTTCCATGCCGCACCTTCAGCATCCGCCGACGGGGAAATTGCGATAGGAACTTCCTGCCGTCGCGCGCACTTTGGCGGCTGCTCGCCTCACGCGATGTCCGCGCGGTGCTGATCCACGAGTATTCGCTGTACACACTCGGCGCATTGCTCTTTGCTAAATGGCGGCGCATCCCCATCGTGGTCTCCTCGGAGATTGGAAAACGTAACCGCCAATATTTCAGCGCCGCCACGCGTCTCTGGCATTCGTTTTGGGGGCGCTTTGCCGATGGCTTCGTGGCCTGCGCACCCGCTGCACGCGAGCCTCTCTGCGGCGGAACCCGCCCGACCATTGCGGCGTATCATGCGGTGGACAGCCGGATTTATCTTCCACCACAAAAACCGGCCGGTGTGGGATCTCCGATCGTCTTTGCCTATCTCGGCCAGCTCATCCAGCGCAAGGGGATCGACCTTTTGCTGAAAGCCGCAGCGCGTCTGCGGGATGAGGGAGCGGACGGGTTTCGCATCCGGCTGATCGGCGGAGGCGATGAGCAGTGGGTCCTTGGCTGGATCCGCGAACTGCGGCTGGAGGCGATGGTCGAGCTCACGGGGTTTCTCAGCGGCCCGGCCATTCGCGATGCGCTCGGGAGCGCGGATGTCTTTGTCCTCCCGACCCGGCAGGACACGTATGCGGCCGTCGTCCACGAAGCCGCGTGCCTCGTGCTCCCGCTGCTCGTCAGCCAGCACGCGGGTGCCGCGGAAGTTTTGGTGTCGGATGGCCGGAACGGCTTCGTATTCGAACCGGAAGACACCGAAAAATTTGCGGTGCTGATGCGAAAGCTTATGGAAACCGGGTTGCGGGAATCCATGGGAACGATCTCACGTTCCACTGCGGAATCCCTCAGTGCGCATGTGCGTGGAAAGGCATTGTGGGAATGGCTGGCGCACACGTTTACACTTTCCGCCTGACCCCAAAAAACCGTGCCCAGCCCACCTCAATCAACCGCGGGAGATCACCGTCCAGAGATCGCGTGGCTTCCAGCCGCCCCCGCGGAGGGCTGGGCATCCATGGATCGTTATTGGCGCGAACTGCAACGGCAGGCGGCGGCCAGCCCTCTGGAGGATGTCCGCATTTTCTGCCCGCTGGGAAACGCGCCCGCCGAATCGCACCGGGCACAGCCGTGGTGGCGCGCCGTTTTCAAGTACCTGCTCTATCCGTGGAAGGCGTCGCGTCTCCGTGCAGACCTAGTCCATGTGCTCGACCACAGCTATGCACACCTCCTCCGCAGCCTGCAACGTGGCGTGCGCTCGGTCGCGACGGCGTTCGACCTCGTGCCGCTCGTGGACTCGCGCGGCTTGAGCGAAGCGCAGGTCCGGCGCTTCCGGGCAACCGTGCGGAATCTGACGCGCGCCGATCTCGTCATCGCGATGTCGCAGCAGACCGAGCGCGACTTGATCCGCCTCGCCGGTGTGGCACCGGAGAGGATTCGCATTGTCTATCCGGGGACGGATGTTGCGGCATTTTCAAAGCGCGCGGATCATTTTCCATTGCTGCAATCGCTGCCGTCGGAAGCCTCGCTGCTCCTCAGCGTCGGCGATACCGGCCCTCGGAAAAATCTGCCCTTCCTGCTCGATGCGCTGGCACCGCTGCGTGAAGACTTCCGCGAAGGCCGCTGCTGCCTGGTGCGAGCGGGGAAACTCATGGATCTGGAGCTGGCGAAAAAGTTCCGCGAACTTCTCGGCTGCGGCTTCGTTGAAGTCGGGCCGCGATTTGGCGAAGAACTCATCGGCCTCTACCAGCGCGCCACGGTCTTTCTCATGCCCTCGACCCTGGAGGGCTTCAGCTTCACGATGATGGAGGCGATGGCCGCGGGCGTTCCCGTGGTTGCGAACCGCACCTCGACGAATCCTGAAGTCGGCCACGACGCTGTGCTCTATCATGAAAACGGCGACGCGGCCGGAGCGACGCAACAAATCAAATCGCTCCTCCAGAACGAGCGCCTCCGGCAGGAATACAAATCCCGCGGCACAGCCCGCGTCGCGGAACTCACATGGGAGAACCATTGGCACAGCGTGAAGGCCTGCTACCGCACCGTTATTGGCCGCACCGAGGCTCCCGTCCGTCGCCCACGATGATCGTCCTTGCCCGCCATGATCGATCAAATCGGATTCTGCCGCCTGCCGATCCCGGCTGGCGGCACGGCCGCAACATCAACGGTCTTGGCCACTGCCAGTTCGGTGCCCTTGAGGTAAATGCATATGACCGAAAGCAAACCGGCGAACATTCCCATCCAGAAATTCAGGGGAAACGTAGTCATGCCTGAACCTGCGGCCTGCGACAGGAAGAAGGCGACGATGAGGGCCATAAGGCGGGCCGCCAGCGGACGGATTCCATCCTTCCGTTCCGGAAGCCTGAGAATCACGTGATGAGCCCGCCACACGAAATAGATGGCACCGCATAGGCACAGAAACACCGGAATGGCACCGATGCGGAGAAGCATCTGGCTGATTAGATCATGCGAGTAAACTTCCGAACCGGTTTTTGTGGAGTCAAAGGCGAGCGGATTTGCGACGAGCGGCCAGGCGCTGGGATTTGAAAGGACATTGCGGTATCCGATCAGCCGGTCGCTAAATGTTCCGAGGCGGAACGCCTGTTCCTGCCAGTCTGAATTCGTGGGCAGGAACGTCTGGAGCGCGTCCAAGGAATGCAGGATCGGCTCTGCAAATGCAATCAACCCGGCAAGGCATACGGCAGAAACCGAGTAGGCGATGCACACGCCGGCTTTCGAGCGGAAAAGCCTTGCGAACACCATCATGCCGATGCCGGCAACGATCGCACTTCGCACCATGGAAACCAAGAGTGCGAGCGCATAGATGAGAATGACGACGTTCGCCTTCCAAGTGCGCCGGACCTGATCCTTGGAAGGGACGAAATGAGCCGACAGCGCGAGCATGAAGAGCATCACGTAACTGTAAGCGGTCGGAGAACTGAGCGTCGAAAATGGCCGGGGCCGAACATCCTCCAGATTGGCCTCGCCGACGCTGCTGAGCCCTGATTTGAGGTACTCGATTTCGAACTGGCTCAATCCCATCATATATTGCCAAATCCCGTAAATTGCCACCGGTATGCCTACCAGCACGGAATACCTGAAAAAGCGCTCAATTTGCTCACGGGTTCTGAAACACTGGAGTGCAACCCACGGCAGCAAATAATAGACTGTGGTGTTAGCCGCAGTCTTCAGGCTGTGCAGAGGATTGCCGGTGGTGAAAACCTCCATGCCGCCGAAGGCGATAAACGCAGCGGCGGCACCGACGACGGCGAGGCGCTCCGCCTTTTCACCCTTTCTCCTGAAAAAAATCCTCCGGATGACAAATCCGATGAGGATGCCCAATGTCGCCAATGGTGCAATGGCGAGGATGGATGTCACGTCGTCGAGTTGCGTGCGCCCCGTAAGGATCAGGAGGCGCTTGAACCCATCGAGGAAAAATGTGATGGGCACCATCAGCATCAGCATCCGTCTCGGTGTCACGGCCCCTACACAGAACAGGCAGCCGCCCACAAGCAAGGCAGACTTGGAGACAGGATTGTCGGATGTGAAGACGAAGCCCGTTGCGATGAATAACACCAGCAACCCTACAGCGGTGGCCAGTGCCAAAAATATCGAGTTATAGTGGGTCTTGTTGATGTCAATCATCTCTTAGTTGCCTGCGCTTTTGGTTTGTCGGATATCCGCCATGTACAGGCTGCAACCAGCCGCTCACGTTGCTGGATGAGTGGTTTTCATCCGTGATGCCATTCAAGACACGAACCATCGGACGATAGTGCATGCCGAGAAAAATTGCAAGTTTGTGCCGGTTCAAGAAGGCATGGAAAAGTTGGGACATGGAGTCCCCGCCGCGAAGGAGCATCCGCCGAGTGAAGGGGCTCCGCGCGCACAGGTAGGGCGAGCGTAGGAATTGAACGCTGCTTTTGAGTTTGCACGCTGTCTGATTCATAAGGATTTGCTCTATCCATGGCAGCCTGCCAAATGCGGATTTCATGACTTCAAAGCGAGCCTCCGAGTTTGTCCCCGGCTCCATGTGATACCCCGGCCGAGATGTTCTTCTCCGTCGCAACGCGGATGTTCCATGCGACCGAATGTCGGCCGAACCAGCGCAGCAGCCAAGATCTGGGAACGATAGATTTCACACCCAGGCAAATAGCTAACCGGAAATAACTCTGGGCCCAATGGATTACACCCAGTACTCCCCAGTGTCGCGTGGCAAACTTCCAATAAGTCTTGGGATGCAGCGTGCCGGTCCGATTCATGACGGAGGCGAGAATCTGACCGGCGGGCTTTTGATCCAACAGCCAGGAAGCCGCCCGCGGATTCACCGTATCCACGCCATCTCCCTGCGCATCCCCCACAGCCATAATTTCAAAACCGTGCCGCCGGGCCCGGAGTCCGTAATCAATGTCCGCGAAGACGTGAGGAAAAGTCCGGGCGTCCGGGTAACCGACCTGATCCACGACACGCCGCGGAATGGCAACGAAATTTCCCGGAAAGGTGTCGCATGGCACGACAGTTCCGGCCGCGCACGGCACCGAGCGGACGCCCCAGGCGGTCTTGGTCAGGGCAAAGTAGTGTGCCCCGGCGGACGAAAGCGTCTGCCCGACGGAGATGCTGCCCGCCTGCAAAGTGTGGCTCACGAGTGCGCCCATCGCTCCGGGCCGCGGGTGACAATCGTCGTTCAACCACACGATCACCTCCGCCTTCAGCCGCACGGCCTCCTTCATGCCCAACACGATCCCGCCAGTCCACCAGAGATTTCCATCCCCCTTGAGAAGGATCACCTCGGGGAATTTCTCGCGAATCGCATCAGCCGTCCCGTCCGTGGAACCGTCGTCAACAACGACCACATTCGCCCAATCCAAATCACCGGCTGCTCGCAAACACGCGAGACATCCAAGGGTGATCTCCCGGCGATTGTGTACCGGGATGATCACAAAAACTTTTTTTTTGCCTGCGGAGATCGCTCGCACAAAAATCACCGTAATGCTTCCGTGAAAGCCGGTCAACCCACGTCTGAGAGCGGCGGAGCCCGGAAATTTCGGGAACGGATGCTTTCGGAAGGCGCGCTGCACAATCATGGCGAGCACTGTTGCTTTTTTGTCGCCTTCCCATCCTCAAATCTGCAATGCTTAGCCATTCAACTTTGCACCTCCTAATCAATGAAGATCCTGCTCGAACATGGAATGCCCTTCCAACTTGCCCATGGAGGGTACCAAATCCAAATCGAACAGACCAAACGCGGGCTTGAGGAGGCCGGTGCGGAAGTGGAATGGCTGCGCTGGTGGGATGATTCCCAAACCGGTGACCTCATCCAGGCTTTCTCGCCAATCACCGCCGCAGTTCCATACCACGCTCGCGAAAAGCAGATCCCCGTCGTGCTGATGACGCTACTATCCGGGCTTTGCGACCAATCATCCTTCCGACTCCGGCTCAAGGCCCTGCAGGATATCGTTTTCAAACGTTTGCCGGGGATTCGGGGCAGCTTCGGAACACTCCCACAGCAGCTTTTCCATCTCTGCACTCACAATCTGGTCAATATTCACGCCGAAGCTCGCGTGTTGGAGCGGATATACCATGTCCCAGTCGAGAGGATCTCCGTTGTTCCCGGGGGCTTATCCGAAAGCTTTCTCAACGCAGTGCCGGCCACCAGGCAAGGTGATTACCTGATTTCCACCGCCACCATCACTGAACGCAAAAACTCCGTCGAACTGGCCCAACTCGCAAAGCTCGCCCAAGTCCCGATCCTGTTTGTCGGGAAGCCTTACCACGATTCATCCCCATACTGGCAGCAATTCAAGGATCTGATCGACAACCGCTGGGTACGGTATCGAGAACATGTCAGCTCCACTGATGAACTAATCGCGCTGCTGCAATTAGCCCGCGGCTTTGTCATCAAGAGCCTCATCGAGACCTGGTGTTTCTCCGCGCACGAAGCGGCCGCTTGTGGCCTGCCGGTCCTGCTGCCCGATCAGCAATGGTCTCGCGAAATCTTCGGGGATCAAGCCAGCTACTTCGCCGCCAATGAAACGGCCAACATTGCGATTTTGCGGAATTTCTACAAGCAAGCGGCCACCGCACCGGTGCCGAAGATCCGCTTTTGGAGCTGGAAAGAAGTCGGTGAGAAGCACCTCTTGATCTACAAGCAACTCATGAGCCTAGGGTAACAAGCGCCATCCGCGCACCGTTCTCAATATGTCCTCCACAGCATGCTCACCCATTTCACCCCTCTCCACCATCCAGTTCCAGATTGCCCGGTCGCGCGGCAAGTTCAGCGATAGGTCTTCTCTGCCAGAGCCCAACAATTGGAAATTCGAATAAATTCACAATGCATTCAAAGCTGCTGAGCAAATTGGGGCGCTATCTCAACTCCTGCCTCTCACAAATCCGGATGGCCCTGGCCAAACGAAGGATTCTTCGGTCAGGAGGGAGCGAACATGAGGAAATAACAAGGGCAAGCTGGGATTCTGGCGTCCTGGATCCCACCGCGTTTTACTGCCGTTGCTTTCGCTATTTTTGGAATAGACTCCCCCAGAGCCTCCAGGACCACCGGGGCTACTTCTCTCAAGCGGGGCGCGGTTTCGGCGAGGATGCTTTTCACGTGATGTGGTTCACAATCTTTCGTGAACTAAAGCCCCAGAATGTTCTGGAAATAGGTGTTTACCGGGGCCAGACACTGAGTCTTTTTTCCCTTTTGGCCAAGCCTGAGGATAAGCCATGTCAAATCTTCGGCATATCCCCGTTCAGCACCGCGGGTGATTCAGTAACCAAGTATAGTGACGGTGTTGACTATCTGACGGATGTTCAGGAGAATTTTCGCCACTTCTCCCTTCCTGCGCCCGTCTTATTGAAAGCCTATTCCACTGAACCGGCGGCGTGTGAACTAATCCGCTCTCGGCCCTGGGACTTGATTTACATCGATGGCAACCATGACTATGCGGTAGCGAAAGCGGATTGGGAATCATGTTCACGATCCGTAAGAATCGGGGGCCTTATCGTGCTTGATGACGCGGCCAGTGGAACAACATACCGCCCCCCCGCGTTTGCGACGAAAGGATGGCCGGATGTTGGCCGAGTGGTTGCCGAGATTGATCGTGAGCAATTTGGCCTCGTCTTGCAGGTGGGACACAACTTGGTGTTTGAACGACGGCTTTGAGCCATCCAAATGCTCGGGCAGATGTACGGAGCCCTGCTTCGTGGGAATTCAAGCCTATTTGCCCACCGTCTTTTCATTTGCGGCAATTTCGGGGTTCCCGGCGCTCCCAAGTATCTCATCTAAGGCCGTTCTGATCCCATCCGAGCTGATTTTAGTGAGGCAAAACGGCTCCGCCTGGGAGCAGACCCAATTGCAATAAAAACATGGGACGCGATTCGTGAGCCAAATTTGCTTAGAAGAATGCGTCCACGGGGCAAAGAAGCCGTAATGGCCACCGCCAATGAGAATGACACTAGGTTTGTCCAGTGCGACCGCGAGATGTGCCGCTCCTGTCTCGGAAGCCAGAACGCAACGGCTTCGGGCCAGAAGACAGCCAAACTCATGAAAATTCCCCGGAGTGGATACCTCCACTTTCAGATCAACCGTGGCCAGCTTCAGAGCCAGTTCCGCCAAAGCCTTCTCTTGTTGGCTGCTTCCGCAGAGGTAAACACGGTCAATGCCCCGGAACTGCATCCGCCTGATGCCAGCCTCCAGAAGGCCGAACGGGATGTTTCTCAGACTGGTGCTAGGCGCGCCCGGGATCGGAGGGACTCCGGGAAGCGCGGAAACGACCGCGTAGTTTTCGGATGCCGGAGGAAAGGACGATACGGTGGGCAGGATTTCTGCAGCCATTACCGGACGACCAAGGACAGACGAGAGCAACGCCTGGTGATTCCTAAGTTCTTCACAAAGTCCATCAGTTGTGTCTGGGACGGATGACATGGTATGGACAACCGGATCGGACAGGCGGTAGTGTTCAATGGAGGTCTCAGGCGGTCGCTCGAAGGCTCCCTTGCAAATAATCCCAAAACTCCTCTTAGCCCTAATCCAGCTGAGAGCCAGATCGTCATCGTCCCCGCGCTGGTGGCGCAGGCTGATCAGCCGGTCAAATGAGTATTGAGCAAGTGCAGAGCGCTGTTTTCGGAGCACAGTCAGGCGGTTGATAAGCCTCGCGGGGGCAGCCAAGGCCAGAACGATCCGCTCGACACCCGGAAACTCCGCGGCCGCAAGCTCCGCCACTTGGGGCCATATTATCAGAACTGTGTTCTCGGCTCCGAATTCCTGTACTAACAAGCGAATGGCCGAAATTGCCAGGATGAAATCGCCGATTCCGTCGCGTTTATAGATGCAGAGCTTCCGAAACCGTGTGGGTGGCGTCCGCTCAACCCCTCTAAGATGGGCATAAAGCAACCGTTTTAAATGCAATCTTAGGCGCTTAAATCCCATGTCCGCTCTGCCTGATGGCAAGTGGTGAAGCAAAAGCAATAGCCTTCAGTTCAAACGTGAAAATCATTGGACTCTGTGTATGAAATGCACTGGCCGTCACCCGATTCCAAAATTCGATCCTGCGCCGATAGAATCTAAGCAGCATCCTCCGAAAAGGACGCTTCCATCTGGATCCTCCGGCGAGTCCATCTGGATCGAGGAAGCTGATCGTCTCAAACCCAGCATGTTTGAGCACAAAGTAAAGGCTGCCTGCAGTAAAAAGGGTTTCATGGGTGAAGTCTTCATAGGCCCAATAGCAACCGGTGTTCGATTGCGCATTGGGAACAGCAACGTAATAGGAGCCGGTCCCTGCGAGGAGAGACGTACGGATATGCCTTAGGTTCGGAATGATTTGCGGTTTGGGAACGTGTTCCAGGACATGGGTCATTAAGATGAAATCGTACCGTTGACTTGGATTGGCGGTGAAATCCTCTATGGCTTCAATGCGTGAGACGTTCAAGCCCAGAGCCTGGCAGTGTAGGACCGCATCGGACGAAACATCCACTCCCTGAATGTTCGTGTAACCCATTTCACGCAGAGCCCGAAGCGCCTCCCCGTGGCCGCATCCGATGTCCAAAATGCGGGCTTGGCGGTTCGCGGGAAGGTTCCGAATCAAATATCCGGGCAAAGACGAAGCAGTGGAGCCCGCCGGAGGTACTTGGCGGAGCGCATAATAATCGGTGTAATCAGACGGCATAAACGATTGGGAATTGGTGCGTGATTCCGTGTTCTGGGATTGCCACCATTTCTCACACGCCGAAAAGCTCCTGCAGTCGCTTGGTTTTTTCTTGGACAACATCGTACACGATACAGTCCTTGATCAAGGCGAGCCTGTCTTTGCCTGAGACGTGGGAGAGTGCGCCGTTCTGATCCCGTGATTCACGAGCCCGGCTTTCTACGTAGCCGACCCCCGGTGCCACACTCCTTAGTCCGGCGGCGCAGTCGCGCCTGACAAAGAAGGCGTCGTTCCCGGCACTGGTGCAACCGATGAATATGTAATTCTTTTCCTCCGCCAGCCCACAAAGAGCCTGGATCGAAGCTCCAAAGTAAAGGTTCGAGTAATGGGCGGCTGTGCGGTTAAAATCAGCTTGGTAAGGCACTGTGATGCTATGATCCGCCCCAAAAACACTGTTGTATTCGCAAATGACGATCCGCGGGCTGACCACATCGATCTGTTTCCAAATCCAATAGTCGTTCCCATCCAAGTCGATGCTGAGAAGCCCGATATCGCCGGAAAATCCATTCTCCCGAATGAGTGAGTTGATATTGTCCCTATCAATAAAAGCCGCAATGGCTGTCAATTCATGCTGCCAATAGATTTCGTCGTGGCGAATCCAGTCGATGTTTGCCGGGCTGCCATCAAGGACCAACCCCCTCCAGTTGTGTTGCTTGAGCAGGAAACGCGTATTGGATTCCTGATAATCGGAAACGCCGAATTCGACGAATTGCTCATTGGAGATCTCAATGCGGGACAAGAGCCATTCGATAATTCCGTCCTCCCCCCATTGCGAAAATACCTTGAACTCCACATCCTGAAGAGTGCCTGGCTGTGGAATTGCCCTGACGCGGTGGCAGAGTGGCTGCGCCGCCAACATTTTCAGGGCGCTCATTTCTCTCTGCGTCGTGGCAAATTCTGAAAGCAGAGGGGAAAACAGCTTTCGCAGGGTGGTGCGTGCGAAGCCTCTTGGCTTGGGATTCATGCTAGTGTAGTGTTCAAGAAGTAACCGGACAGCGGTTGCTTTGGCTTTCTTCTGCGCGACGGTGTGCGGCGGCGTTGGATTTGTTCAAGGAACTGTACATCTATTTGTTGGACACTACACTAGGAACGGTGCTAAAAGCACGTTCGTGAGCATTGGGACTTTTCGTGGAGAAGCGTTCATCGATTGCGGGCACTCAGGATATTTTTTTGAGTTTGGCAACGGTGTAAAGGCATTCCCCGTAGGTCAACAAGAGGTTTACCGGGAGATAGGCCACGAGGAGAGCGAGCGGAATTCCCGGTGCGCCATATCGGTGCGCAAACAGAGGCATCAAAATGAGGCTGAGGATCGCCGTCGTGGTCCCGTAGATGGCCGGACCGAGCAAGCGTCCAAGGCCGTTGAGGAACATGGCGGTTGGCGTACCGGCAGCCACCGCCATCGTCCAGCCGCAAAGGAGCCATAGCAACAGCGGCGCAGGAAGAGCTTCCGGCCTTTGTGTCCACAGAAGAATTAAAGGGCGACCAATAAGCCCGAAGAGGACGCACGGCAAAATACCGACTATCGCACTGTAAAGTAGGGACCGGCGGAAAGCATGGCAAATCCAAGCGTAATCGCCGCGGCTCTTCGCCTCTGCATACGCTGGCCAGAGTGGCCCGACGAGCATGCCCTGGAGTTGGGAAATCACACCCAGCAGGCGCTGCGTCAGGTTGAAGGGCACGACGGCCGCAGCCCCCAGGACCGAGGAAAGGATCACCGGGGGGGCGCTCGAAACGATGGAGGCGGCGATCTGTGGGATCAAGAAGAGCGTCCCGGTGCCAAAAATCTCCCGGACGTGACGCCAACTGGCGTGACGGACGACGTCAAACCGCCACGCGAGTCGAACGAAGAGCCACTGCAACAGCCCGAGATTCACCAGAACCGGCGGGAGCACCGCAAAGGCCAGAAATGGGACAAGACTCAGCTTCAGGGCTGCGGCACTGGCCACGAGGATGAGCGATATGACGCTTCCGACCAAGCCACCAACCGCCTGGAGCCAGCCAAGCTGCAGCGCGACCGCAAGCTTCTGCGCCGCCGAAAGGGGAAAACCGAGGCAAAAAGCGGCGAAGACCACGAGCAGTCCATCCCGCACTTCCAGGCGCAATTCCGGCGCCTCGATCTTGAAGAAGGACGCCCAGTCGAAACTCCATCCAATGAGGAGGCCGACCCCGAATAGCGCAAAAGCGATGACCGTCAGCAGGGCTAAACCAGTAAGAAAGATGTCTCTCGCCAGTTCCATGTCGTCTCGGCCATGGGCCTCGGAGATCTTGTTCTGCATGCCGAGGCCGATGCCGACGTCTGCGAAATTGAGCAGCCCAACGGCCCCCGTCAGTGTCATCCAAAGACCGAATGATTCCTTGCCAAGGTATTTGAGGGCGATTGGAACCTGCGCGAGGGAGCAGGCGATACTCACGGCGCGGCCCACGGCAGAGGCCCCCGCTGCACGATAGATCAGCCGCCACCGCTGGGCGGCGCGTAAGTGTTCCGGTTCCTGTTCTGTGGACAACACTGAGTTTTGAATTAGTTCGCGATAAAGTCAGCGCGCCCGTTCATAGGCGATGAGTCGTCGACCTTGATCATGGGTGACTTGAAACGACGTGCGAAGGGCGGCGCCCTTGCCGCGGTTGCGCGCGTGCCGCTCCAGTCGAATCCGCGGTTCGTCGAACGTCAGCTTTTCCACCTCTGCGGCGGTTGTGTCTGTCGAGGCATCATCCACCACGATGATCTCCTTGACCGATTTTTCACGCAGCGCGCGGCGGAGGCACGCAGCTATGTTGCGTGCCTCGTTGAAGGCGGGGACAATCACGCTCAACGTAACAGCGAAAAGGTTTTCCACATCGGGATCTTGTACCATTGGATCAATGTCACGCATATCACCGACGGACAAAGGATCGTTTCGCGAACTTTTCAAGCACGGAGTGAGGAAAGCAGCGCCCACAATTCATCGTGGGGGAAAAGGGTTCAATCGCTCGAATTCCGCGAGCGCCATGCCGACTACCTGATCCATGTTGTAGTACCGGTACGTCGCGAGCCGTCCGACGAAAGTGACGCCGCGCTCCTGTGCCGCGAGCGCGGCGTATCGCTCGTATTGCGCGCGCGCATCCGGCGCGGGGATCGGGTAGTATGGCTCGTGGCCGGGGCCGTTGTCCTGCGGATACTCGCGCACGATGGTCGTCACCGGGAGCTTCTGCCCGGTGGCGTGCTTCATCTCGACGACGCGCGTGTAATCGTGGTCATTTGGGAAATTTACCTGCATCGCGGGCTGGTGGTATTCTACTGGCAGCGTCTCTTCCTCGAAACGGATCGAGCGGTACGGTAGCGCGCCGAAACAGCGATCGAAATACTCATCCACGGGCCCCGTGTAGATGAGGTGGCGGAATTGCACGCTTTTGCGCGCCTCTCGAAAATCCGTGTTCAGCCGCACCTCGATCTTTGGATGCGCAAGCATCTTTCCGAACATCGCCGTGTAGCCATCTTTCGGCAGCGCCTGGAATTTATCGGACACAAAGCGGTCGTCGCGATTCGTGCGAACCGGGATGCGGCCGCACACGCTTGCGTCGAGTTCCGAGGGATCGCGCTGCCACTGCTTGCGCGTGTAGTTCTTGAAAAACTTTTCATACAGCCGACGCCCCACCTGACTGATGATGACCTCCTCGCTGTTCTTCGGCGACTCGATGGGCACGCGCCATTCCGTAAGCGTGCGCTCCATCTCCTCGCTCGTGCTCGGGCGGCCGAGCAGTTGTTCGAAGGTGTTCAGGTTGATCGGGAACTGCCAGTAGCGCCCGTCGGTCCACGAGAGGATCTTGTAATCCACATGATGCCACTCGGTGAACTGGCTGAGATAGGTCACGATCCGGTCGCTGTTCGTGCGGAAATAATGCGGCCCGTACGTGTGGATGAGCACGCCCGCCGCGTCGTAGCGGTCGTACGCGTTCCCGGCGATGTGTGCGCGCCTGTCGATGACGAGGCACGTCACACCGCGCTGGCTGGCCAGCCGTTCCGCGAGCACTGTGCCGGCGAATCCCGCTCCGACGATGAGGTAGTCCCAAGTCATGTCATCCACGCGAAAACAAAACTGCCGGCGTCGCATTTGCATCCGCCGCACACACGCGCGGAAGCGCGACGGTCGCGGGAAAAATCATGGCGGTAGAAATCCAAGGCATCGGCGGTTCGTCGGCTATTTCGCGCAACACGTCAACATGCGACGACACACCGTGTGGCACGCATTATTTCTTCTGCTTCTGCAGACACTCGTATGCAGCGGCCTCGCTCTCGGTGCACATCCGGCGCAGGTATTCAGAAATGAGTTCGCTGTCCTGGCTGCGGACGACTGATTCGATTCCCGCGGCCACTCCCTTCACGTCCGCCTTCTTCTGTTCGATCTCGGTGAGGTGCTCCGCTGGGGCGACCTTCAGCCAGTCCGGCTGCGAACCGGCAGGCAGCGCTTCGAGCGCGCGCTTTTGTATCGCGATGCCGACGAGCTGACCGATGAGCATGCGCGAAGCCTCGGGTGTGGCGAATGTGCGACCGAGCGCGTAGGTGACCCGCAGCGCCTCGTCCGCGGGGGCGGCGTGCCGCCAGTTTCTCACGCGCCAGCAGTTCCCATCGGTTTCAATTTTTCAAACTCCGCCAGCGCCATTCCGACGACCTGATCCATGTTCTCATCGTGGCGCGTCACGAGACGACCGGCGGACGTTTTGTTTTCACGCCATGCCGTCGGCCCGTGGGCGTGAGGTGGCGGAATCACAACTGATTGCGCACCTGTGCGGAAGCGTGATCCCGAATATCGCGAGGGTGCCGGCCTCGAGATGCTCCCGCGCATCCCCGCGGCTGTGCTCGCCGGCATCCGGCAGATCACGATCGGGTTCCACGACCTCGTTTATCCCGAGACCACCCCGCGCGAGTCGCGCTTTCTCACGGCGAGCCTCATTTTGAAAAACCACACCGGCCCGGCAGTCGCGGACGGATCCTACTTCGCTGCCTTCACGTCCTTCACCGTCCACTTCGTGACAGTGAGGCCCTTTGCACTGCGGCTGCTCACGGGCAGCGATGCCAGATCGAAATCCAGCTCGCGCACACGCGCGCCGCTGCGGCCATCAAGCGAGACGTGGAGGGTCTTGGGCATTTCCTTTTCGCTCGCGGCGACGTGCAGGTACACGATGCTGGAATTTTCGCTCTTCGCGAGCGGGTAGAGCTTGTCGCGCGAAAGGCCGCCGATTTGGAATTTCTTCGCGAAGGCCTTCCCGGTCGCGCCGTCCTGATAGACCATCGTGTAGAAATTCGTGTCGCCGTCCTTCGGCCAGATGGCGACGTGGACGATCTCGCGGCCCATGAAAACCTTGTCGGCGACTTTCGCGACCTTGAGCGAGCCGTCCTTCATGATCGTGAGGACGCTGTCGAGGATGGTGCACTCGGTGATGAACTCATGCTGCCGCCAATTGAGCCCGATGAAGCCGTCGGTGCGGTTTACGTAGAGGCGTTGGTTTGCCGAGACGACTGCACTCGCATCAATCTGCGCGATCTCGTCGTAGCTCGTGCGGCGCTTGATGCCCTTGCCGTATTTTTGCTGGAGCATCTCAAACCACGCGACGGTGTAGCCGGTGAGGTTCTTGAGGTTCGCCTTCGTCTCCTTCATGCCCTCCTCGATTTTCTTCATGGCTTCGTCGGCCTGGAAGCGATTGTAGGCGGAGATGCGTTTGATGCGGATTTCGGTGAGGCGGACGATGTCCTCCTCGGTGACTTCGCGGCGGAGTTGCTTGAGGAACGGCTTCAGGCCCGTGCGGATTTCCGCGAGCACGCTCTCCCATGTCTTCGATTTCTCGATGTTCCGGTAGATGCGCTCCTCGATGAAAATGCGCTCCAGCGAATCCCAGTGCCACTGCTGTTCGAGTTCGCCGAGCTTGATTTCGAGTTCGCGCTTGAGCAGCGCCTTCGTCGCCTCCGCGCTCGCCTTGAGGATATCGCGCACGCCGAGGAAGTGCGGCTTGTCATCGCCGGTCTCGGGATTGCGCACGATGACGCACGCGGCGGGGTTGAGCTGCACCTGGCAGCTCGTGAAAACGTAGAGCTGCTGGATGACCTTCTCCGGCTCCGCGCCCTGCGGCAGATGGATGAGAATCTCCACCTTGTCCGCCGTGTTGTCGTCCACGTGCTTCACCTTGATCTTGCCCTTCGCATTCGCGGCGAGCACGGACTCGATGAGCGATTCCGTCGTCACGCCGTAAGGCAGTTCGGTGACTGCGAGCAGATACTTCGAACGCACCTCGATGCTCGCACGCACCTTCACCTTCCCGCCGCGCTCGCCGTCGTTGTATTCGGAAAAGTCCGCAGTGCCGCCGGTCGGGAAGTCCGGGAGAATGCGGAAATTTTTCCCCTGCAAGTGATTGATCGCCGCACGGCAGAGGTCGTTGAAATTGTGCGGCAGAATCTTCGTCGAGAGCCCGACCGCGATGCCATCCGCGCCTTCGAGCAGCACGATGGGAAACTTCGCCGGCAGCGTGATGGGCTCCTTGTTCCGCCCGTCGTAGCTGAGCTGCCACGTCGTCGTCTTCGGGTTGAAAAGCACGTCCTTCGCAAACGCCGTGAGCCGCGCCTCGATGTAACGCGGTGCCGCCGCATCGTCGCCCGTGAGCGTGTTGCCGTAATTCCCCTGCGGCTCGATGAGCCACCCGCGCTGCCCGATGGACACGAGCGCCGCGCCGATGGACGCATCGCCATGCGGATGCAGCTTCATCGTCGCGCCGACGACATTCGCGACCTTGTGAAAGCGCCCGTCGTCCATGTCCCAAAGCGTGTGGAGCACGCGCCGCTGCACCGGCTTCAGCCCGTCATCAATGTGCGGCACCGCGCGGTCGAGGATCACGTAGCTTGCATAGTCGAGGAACCAGTTGCGGTAGCTCTGTGCCAACGGAGCCTGCTCATCCTGCACCTTCTCGCCCTCCTTGCGTCTCGGAGCCACGACCTCGGCCTGCACCTCCGCAGGCGCTTCGGTCGCACCATTCCCATTCGCTTCCGCCGTCGCCGCAACTGGCTGAGCCTCCGCAGGCACGGATGCAGCCGCCAAAGGGAGTTCCGGCTGATCGCCGGCGATCGGTTTGTTCGAGGATTTCCCGTCAGGCTTGTTCGGTTGTTTGGGCATTTATCGCGTGGTAGAAAATTGTTTCACGCCGGATCAAGATCTGCGTTTCCGATGGCCAATTCGATGGGGATGGGCAAGCCATCAGAACTTCCAGCCTAGCTCGCGGAGCATGTCCAAGAACGTGATGCAGCGCAGATTTCGCACATCGCAGATATCGGGAATCTTCGGCGTGTCCAGTTTCCCGCGCGGCTTTTCTCCGGTCACCACTGCTGTGTCTGTTCCGAGCCATTCAGCCGTCGCGATAACAAACGGATCCGCTTGCGAGCGGTTCCGGTGTGTGTCCACGAGGCGCGGATACGTGGCGAGCAAATCGAGAACCGTTGCTTGAATTACCGCATCAATCGGCACCACCACTTGCTTCCTCGCTTTCAGCCAGTCGTGGAGTCCGTCGTCCTTCTTTTCAAGTTCAACATACACTTCCTCTGAGCATCTGAGCACGCCCGCGGCGACGCACTCTGCGAGCTTTTCCCAAAGTGATGGAAAAACATCCGGCGGGTAATCCCGCGCCCATCCGTCGAGCCATGCGCTGGTATCGATGCAGTAGATCATGCTCCGGCCACGCTGGGCCGGAGAGACAGCTCACGGCGGATGTTGTTGAAGTGGCGTGGTTTCACGCCGAGGTAATCCGACGCGGCATTTGTGTTAATCAGGCGCTGGTCATATGCGCTCATCACGAGCCGGGTGTAACCGCGCCCGTCGCTCGCGATCGTCCGCACTTCCATCGGCACAGGACCACCGGCAGAACCTCGCACATACCAAAGTTTCGCACCCCAGGCATCGCGTTTATGCCGGTATGTTCCCTCCGGCGCTTTACTAAGCGTCACGAGTCGCCGAAGGATCACTTCAGGGCTCACCTTGACCTTTTGCGCGAGGCGACGCAGCGCGTCATCATCCCCTTCCGCCGCGCCGCGATACTGCTCCGCAGTCGCGACGAACGAATGAGCGGGCAACAACGCCGCAGCTGCAAATGCGTTTGCGGCAACTTCGAGCGGTTGCTCTTCAGGGGATCTTGTCCCGACCATACGGCTCGTCTGATGTCCACCCGCGTGGAGAAGGATATGTGCGAACTCATGCAGGAGAGAAAAGATGCGGCCGTGCGGGGCATCCTTTGAGTTCAGCAAGATCACCGGCAGCGGCTGATCCGGAATGCACGTGCCGCGCATCTCGTCGATTTCCACGCCAGAGGATTGAAAAACGAGCACGCCCTTTGCCTCCATCGCTGAACGCCATGCGTTCAGTGCCTCATATGCACTGGCCCAGTCCGTTTGCGCCCGCCAAGTCACCCCGAGCAACTCGCGAATGTGGTTACCGGCTTCCTCCGGTTCCATCCCGGGATGCAGGGTCGCGCGGATACGGTGCGGCGCTTCGCCGATAAGCCGATGAAGTTCCATCGCCGCCTCCCGACGGAAAACAGCCCATCGCAGCGCCAGCAGGAGTTCTGGCGATTCCCTGCCGGGCAGAATTCCCGCGAGCCGTCGAAACTCGCGATGCGCCGCGAAACCTTGCGGTGGCTCGGGCAGGAAAAAGACTGCAATAGGGCGCTTGTATGCCTCTCCGAGCTTGCGGAGTTGGGCGATGCTTGGAGTGGCATCCGTGTCCTCAGATTCCCAATCTCTCAGCGTCACGACTTCAAATTTCGTCCGCTCCGCCGCGTGCGCTAGGGACAGCCCAGCCGACTCTCTCGCCCACACGAGGAGTTGCGGTTTCACTAGAGCGGGAATGCTACGCGACATTGCTTGCTGAAATATTTAACCTGCAGACTCGGATTCGTCGAGTGTGGTGGTGCTCAACCCCCGTCACACCTCGATCAGATCTTTCTCCACGCGCAGGTTCTCGATGATGAACTCCTGCCGCTCCTGCGTGTTCTTTCCCATGAAGAACGAGAGCAGTTCGTCGGAGCTGTAGAGGTGGTGGAGGTTGATCGGGTCGAGGCGGATGTTCTCGCCGATGAAGTCCTTGAACTCGCCGGCGGAGATTTCGCCGAGGCCTTTGAAGCGCGTGATTTCGTGGCTGGCACCGAGCGTGGCGACGGCGGCCTGTTTCTCCTGTTCGCTGTAGCAATACTTCGTGACCTTCTTGTTGCGGACGCGGAAGAGCGGCGTCTGCAGGATGAAGAGGTGGTTGTTGCGGATGACGTCGGGGAAGAATTGCAGGAAGAACGAGAGCAACAGCAGGCGGATGTGCATGCCGTCCACGTCGGCGTCGGTGGCGATGACGATCTTGTTGTAGCGCAGGCCGTCGAGGCCGTCCTCGATGTTGAGCGCGGCCTGGAGAAGGTGGAACTCCTCGTTCTCGTAGATGACCTTCTTCGTGAGGCCGTAGGTGTTGAGCGGTTTGCCTTTCAGCGCGAAGACGGCCTGCGTCTGCACGTCGCGCGTGGCGGTGAGTGAGCCGGCGGCGGAGTCGCCCTCGACGATGAAGAGCGTGCTCTCCTCGGCGCGCGGGTTTTTGTCGCCGAGATGGAGGCGGCAGTCGCGGAGCTTGCGGTTGTGCAGAGAGGCCTTCTTCGCGCGTTCCTTGGCGATGTTGCGGATGCCGGCGAGTTCCTTCCGCTCGTGCTCGCTCTCCTCGATTTTCTTGCGGATGATTTCGGCGGTCTCGCGGTTTTTGTGCAGGTAGGTGTCGAGCGCCTGCTGCACGAATTTGCCGACGAATTCCTTGATGGTCGGACCCTTTGGCCCGACCTCGGTGGAGCCGAGCTTGGTCTTCGTCTGCGACTCGAAGACAGGCTCCTGCACGCGCACGACGATCGCGGCGTCGATGGACTGGCGCACGTCCGCGGCGTCAAAGTCCTTTTTGAAATGGTTGCGCAAGGTCGCGACGAACGCCTCGCGGAATGCGGCGAGGTGCGTGCCGCCCATCGTGGTGTGCTGGCCGTTCACGAACGACCAGTATTCCTCGCCGTAGTGGTTGCCGTGCGTGACGGCGATTTCGATGTCGTCGCCCTCGAGATGGATGATGGGATAAAGCGGCTCGCCGCTGAGTTCCTTCGTGAGCAAGTCCTTCAGGCCGTTCGCGGATTTGAAGGGCTTGCCATTCAGCGTGAGCGTGAGGCCGCGGTTGAGGAAGGCGTAGTTCCACAGCATGTCCTCGATGAACTCGAGGCGGAACTTGAAGTCCTTGCCGAACAGCGCCTCGTCCGGCGTGAACTCGATGAGCGTGCCGTTGCGCTCGTCCGTCTTCGTCACGCGCGACTGCGACTTGAGCTTCCCCTTTTCAAAATCCACGACCTTCGTCTCCCCCTCGCGCACCGCTTGCGCGCGGTAGTTCAGCGAGAGCGCGTTCACCGCCTTCTGCCCGACGCCATTGAGCCCGACGGCCTTTTGAAAAGTCTCGCTGTCGTATTTCGCGCCAGTGTTGATGATCGAAACGCAGTCCACGAGCTTGCCCAGCGGGATGCCGCGGCCGTAGTCGCGGACCTTCACGCTGCGCTCCGTGATCTCCACCTCGATCTTCTTGCCCTGCCCCATCATGAATTCGTCGATCGAGTTATCGATCGTCTCCTTGATCAGCACATAGATCCCGTCCTCCGCGTGGTTGCCGTTGCCGAGCCGGCCGATATACATGCCGGGCCGGAGCCGGATGTGCTCGAGCGAGCTGAGGGTCTTGATACTGGCTTCAGTGTAGTTGGACGCCATGGGTTTTTGTGGGCGGGAAAAGACGGCACGCGGGGCCGCGCTGACAAGCTCAATCCCCGCTGCGCGTCGTCACGTGGGTAATCCTGTGCGCGAAACGGGAACGCAGCAGGCCATTCTTGCATCTTCCTCTGCGGGACTCCCGTCCACCTCTACATCTCCGCGGTTGGCGCAGTTTAAGTTGATGTGTAGCCGCAATCAGTGAGGTCAGGCGTGCGGACAACACGGTGGAACGCGTCGCTCCACCACCCATTCCGCTCAGACTTCCCGTGCCGGCCCGGTCGTGCCGCCTTCGATAAACTCCGCCGGTGTGAGCACGCGGATTTTCCACCACCGAACTGCTTGCCACACACCCCTCCGGTTGCTGAAATTCGCGCCACTTTCACCACAACCAAAAAACACACTCCATGAAATTCGGCCTCAACATCCGCCAGGACGGCGCACTCGACTTCCTCTCGCTCGGCGCACTCGTGCACCGTCTCGATCCCGGCATCATTCCTTTCCGCAAGGCGACGCACTGCGACATCCATGTGAGCGGCGGCGAATTCAACTGCGCGGCGAATCTCTCCGACTGCTTCCGGCTGAACACCGGCGTCGCGACGGCGATGGTGGACTACCCGATCGGCGACCTGATCAATGAGCGCGTGCGCGCGATGGGCGTGAAGCCGTTCTACAAAAAGTTCAAGCACGACGGCGTGCGCGGGCCGAACATGGCGACCGTGTATTCTGATCGCGGCCAGGGCGTGCGTGCGCCGGTCGTTTTCTACAACCGCAGCAACGAGGCCGCGGGCCAGCTCAAGCCGGGTGACTTTGACTGGAAGGCCATCTTCGATCAGGGCGTGCGCTGGTTTCACTCGGGCGGAATTTTCGCCGCGCTCTCCGACACGACGGGCGAAGTGATCATCGAGGCGATGAAGGCCGCGAAGGCGAGCGGCGCGGTGACGTCGTTCGACCTCAACTACCGCCAGAAGCTCTGGGACATCTGGGGCGGCCACGGCAAGGCGGTCGAGACGCTCGCGCGCATCGTCGAGCATGTGGATGTGCTCGTCGGCAACGAGGAAGACTTGCAGAAGGGCCTCGGCATCGAGGGGCAGGACGTGGAGACGAAGGGCAAGCTCGACCCGAGCGCGTTCTTCAACGTGATCGAGAAGGCCGTGAAGAAATTCCCGAAGGTAAAGGTCGTCGCCACCACGCTGCGGGAAGTCCACTCGACGAACCGCCACACATGGGGCGCGGTCGCGTGGATTGATGGCAAGACCTACCAGTCCCCGCAGTGCGAACTCGACGTCATCTGCCGCATCGGCGGCGGCGACGGCTACGCATCGGGCTTCATCTACGGCCTGCTCACCGGCGCTTCCGAACAGGAAGCCGTGAACCTCGGCTGGGCGCACGGCGCGCTGCTCACGACGTTCCCCGGCGACACCACGATGGCGACCGTCGAGCAAGTGAAGGCATTCGCGAAGGGCGGCAACGCCCGCGTTCAGCGCTGATCCGAGCAGGACTCAGCAGATTCAAAACGAAAGGGCGCGGAGAAATCCGCGCCCTTTTTGCTGCCATGATTTTTGGGTACGGGTCGAATGCGGCTCACGCGGTCTTCCGAGCCATGCCTGTCAATTCGGACACGGAGGCGATAGCCGTTTTGCAAATCCCGCTACCAGCCGATCCGCCGGATGCCGGGGACGTTGTCGAAGTGCCCGTCGCGCGACACGACATCGAGCCCGTGCTGCTCCGCGAGCGCGGCGATCCAGATGTCGTGGTAAGGAATCGGCGTATGCGCACGGCGCAGTGCGGTGCGGATGTCCGCATAGTGACGCGCAGTTTCGGCATCCGGCGCGAGCACCACGCACGAGGCCTCGATTTCTGCTAGCCATTGCTCCGATGCTTCGCGCCGGGTCGAATTCACAACCCCGAAACGGTATTCGCCCAGTGCGATGCTCGGCAGGAACCACGGCCTGTCCCCGCGCAGGGCATCGAGAAAACCCTGCTCCTGCTCCGCTCACGCGGAAATCGCATTTGTATCGAGCAACATCACCAGCCCTCGGGATCCACACGGGAAAACTCCGCTTCGATCTCCGCGTGAATCCGCCGCAACTCCTCGATCGGAACGTTCGGAGGCGGCACCGATCGGCCGTTGCGCGGGGTCTGCCGGAGCTTGGCCGTCAAGTGCCGCAGGAGGACTTCCTGATCCGGTCGGGGCAGTGTGTCCACGGCGCTTTCGATTTCAGTGAGCGTGCTCATGCCGAGAAGCTAGCACGCACACTTGAAGACGGGCAAGAATCAGAAAATTGCGGACTGCATCACGCAACGACGCGGGTGTGATTCCGGGAAAAGGCGTGAGCTTTTCCCTTAGGTTTGGCGCGGTTCGCGAGTTACATTGCCCCAGCTTTCACTGCCGTCCGCATTCCCAAAAATGTCGCAGGTCATCAATCCCATGCCAGATTCCCACGAGCCGTCGCAGCCCGCCGCCGATCATCCGGCGGCGGCGGTGCGTGCGGCTGCTGAGCCGGAGCGCCACGGTGGACATGCGATCCGGAATACGATCGTGGCGCTCTCGCTCGCGGCGCTGACGGCGCTCGGCATCCGCGCGCTGCGGAATCAGACTCCCGCGAAGGGCGGGCCGGAGGCCGGGAAGCAGTTCCCGGTGCCGATCGTCGCGGGCGTGGTGATGCAAAAGGATGTGCCCATTTTCCTCGACGGCCTCGGCACGGTGCAGGCGCTGAATACGGTGACGGTGCATCCGCGCGTGGATGGCGAATTGAAGGATGTGAAATTCACCGAGGGGCAGGACGTGGAGGCCGGCATGGTGCTCGCGCAGATTGACGATGCGCCGTATCGCGCGCAGTGGGAGCAGGCGATGGCGAAGAAGGGGCAGGACGAGGCGCTGCTCGAAAACGCGCGCCGCGACCTCGAACGGAATGCGGATCTGATCGAGAAAAAGGTGATCTCGCCGCAGCAGTACGAGACGCAGAAGGCGCTCGTCGCGCAGCTCGATGCGACGGTGAAGGCCGACGAGGCGGCTGTGAAAAATACGAAGGTGCAGCTCGACTATTCGACTGTCATCTCGCCGCTCGCCGGTCGCGTCGGGATGCGGCTGATTGACAAGGGCAATGTCGTCCACGCGTCCGACACGCGCGGGCTCGTGGTCATCACGCAGATCCAGCCGATCTCGCTCGTCTTCACGCTGCCCGCGCAGAACCTCGGCGAGATTCAGAAGGAAAAGAAACGCGGCGCGGAACTGGAGGTTCTCGCGGTGGATCGCGACAACAAGACCCTGATGGACTCGGGGACGCTCACGGTGATTGACAACCAGATCGATACCGCGACCGGCACGATCATGCTGAAGGCGACTTTTCCAAACCGCGATCTGCAACTGTGGCCGGGGCAGTTTGCGAATGCGCGCCTGCTCCTCACGGTGCGCAAGCAGGGCATCGTCGTCCCGGCGTCCGTCGTGCAGCGCGGGCCGAACGGCGCGTATGCGTTTGTGATCAAGGACGACATCACCGTCGAGATGCGCCCGGTCACGGTCACGCGCATCGAGCGCGACGAGGCGCTGATCGAGGACGGCCTGCAAGCGGGCGAGCGCGTGGTCGTGGACGGGCAATACAAATTGCAGCCCGGCTCGAAGGTGAAAATTCCCGAACCTGCGCCGAAGGGCGGCGCGCCGGCGGATGGCCATAAGCCGGGCATTTCGCAAAAATAATCGCTGCGCGCACTGCGCATGATTTCAATTTTGAAGCCACGAATGGACACGAATGGACACGAATGGACACGAATGGGGGCGTCCGTGCTGCGGGCCGGTGAGTTCGTTGAAAAATGATCCGCACTGCATGTCCACGGCGCGCCTCCATTCGTGTGCATTCGTGTCCATTCGTGGTTCGTCCATCCAGAACAGCACAGCGTGAACGTCTCCGAAATTTTCATCCGCCGGCCCGTCGCCACCGCGCTGCTCATGGTCGCGGTGATCCTCATGGGCGCGCTCGGCTACTGGCTGCTGCCGGTCTCCGCGCTCCCGCCGGTGGATTTCCCCACGATCCAGGTCACTGCGGGGTATCCAGGCGCGAGCCCGGATGTGATGGCGTCGTCGGTGACAACGCCGCTTGAGCGGCAGTTCGGCCAGATCAGCGGGCTCACTTCGATGAATTCGATCAGCTCGTTTGGCAACGCGCAGATCACGCTCCAGTTCACGCTCGATCGCGACATTGATTCCGCCGCGCAGGACGTGCAGGCCGCGATGAATGCCGCGGGCGGCGTTCTGCCGAAGGATATGCCGGGGCCCCCGGTGTATTCAAAAATCAACCCCGCGGACACGGCGATCATCACGCTGTCGCTCACGTCGGATTCGCTGCCGCTGGAAAAAGTGAACGACTACGCGGACACGGTGCTCGCGCAGAAATTGAGCGAAGTCACCGGCGTCGGCCTCGTGACCATCGAGGGAAACCAGAAGCCCGCCGTGCGCGTGCGAATCAACCCGGCGGCTCTCTCCTCGCTCGGGCTCGGGCTCGAGGACATCCGCACATCGCTGGTGCAAAACAGCGTGAACGCGCCAAAGGGCAGCTTCGACGGCCCGCGCCAGTCGTACGCGATCGGCGCGAATGACCAACTCAACACGGCGGCCGAGTACCGCGCGATCATCGTCGCGTACCGCAACGGCGCGCCGGTGCGCCTCGGCGATCTCGGCGAGGTCGTGGACAATGTCGAAAATGTCCGCCTCGCCGCGTGGGTCGGCGCGAAGCCCGCGGTGATCCTCGACATCCAGCGGCAGCCGGGCGCGAACATCATCGAGACCGCGGATCGCATCAAGGCGATGCTGCCCGCGCTGCGCCTCTCGCTGCCGCGCGGCGTGAAGCTCGAAGTGCTCACGGATCGCACGGCGACAATCCGCGCCTCGGTGCACGACGTGCAGTTCACGCTGCTGATCACGATCGTCCTCGTCGTGATGGTCATCTTCGTCTTCCTGCGAAAATTCTGGGCCACGGTGATTCCGGCGATCGCGCTGCCGCTCTCGATCATCGGCACATTCGGCGTGATGAAGCTCGCGGGCTTCACGTTGGATAATCTTTCGCTCATGGCGCTGACGATCGCGACGGGCTTCGTCGTGGACGACGCGATCGTGATGATCGAAAACATCGTACGCTTCATCGAGATGGGCGAGACGCCGATGAACGCCGCGCTGAAAGGCGCGAAACAGATCGGCTTCACCGTGATCTCGCTCAGTGTGTCGCTCATCGCGGTGTTCATCCCGCTGCTTTTCATGACTGGCATCGTGGGCCGCTTGTTCCGCGAATTTGCCATCACGCTCAGCGTCGCCGTCGCGGTGTCGGCGGTCGTCTCGCTCACGCTCACGCCGATGATGTGCGCGCGGCTGCTGAAGCCCGAACGCGGGGAAAAGCACGGCGCGCTCTACCGCTGGACCGAGCGGATGTTCGAGTCGATGCTCGGCGCGTACGAGGGCGGGCTGAAGTGGGTGATGCGGCATCAGTTCTTCACGCTCATGGTCGCGTTTGCGACGCTCGTGCTCACGGTCGTGCTCTACGTCATCGTTCCGAAGGGCCTGCTGCCGCAGCAGGACACGGGGCTGATCGTCGGCGTCACCGATTCCGCGCAGTCCATCTCGTTCAAGGCGATGCAGGAGCGGCAGCGTGTGATTTCGGAAATCGTCCAGCGCGATCCGGATGTCGCGAGCGTCACCTCGGTCGTCGGCTCTGGCACGATCAACGCGACGGTGAACACGGGCCGCCTGCTCATCGCGCTGAAGCCGCGCGACGAGCGCGCGCGGAATGCAACGCAGATCATCGAGCGTCTCCGCGATGCGACGAAGAACACCGAGGGCATCTCGCTTTTCATGCAGGCCGTGCAGGATGTGCAGATCGACAGCCGCGTGAGCCGCACGCAGTTCCAGTACACGCTCCAGGATGCGGACGAACAGGACCTCGCCGAGTGGGCGCCGGTGCTCCTCGAAAAATTGCGCACGCTGCCCGAGCTGGCCGATGTCGCGAGCGACCAGCAGTCCGGCGGCTTGCAGCTCCGCGTGAACATAGACCGCGAGCAGGCGTCGCGGTACAACGTGCTCACGCAGGCGATTGACGACACGCTCTACGACGCATTCGGCCAACGGCAGGTCGCGATCATTTTCACGCAGCTCAACCAGTACCGCGTGATCCTCGAGGTGCAGCCGAACTTTCAGCTCACGCCCGACGCGCTGCGCAAAATCTACGTGCGCTCAACGACCGGGCAGACGGTGCCGCTCAGCGCATTTGCGAAGCTCGACACGCTGACCGCGCCGCTCTCGATCAACCATCAGGGCCAGTTCCCAGCCGTCACGCTGTCGTTCAATCTCGCGCCGGGAAAATCGCTCGGCGACGCGGTGCCGGCGATCCAGCGCGCGCAGGAGAAAAT
>Ga0194043_1000230_pt1 | contig 29279 bp, 27 predicted proteins | sample JunL4415m_MetaG_FD_161274 | JGI IMG/M metagenome (GOLD analysis project Ga0194043, IMG submission 161274) | Anoxic zone freshwater microbial communities from boreal shield lake in IISD Experimental Lakes Area, Ontario, Canada - Jun2016-L442-15m | ecosystem: Environmental > Aquatic > Freshwater >...
ACCCTTGGTGCCGGCGAACACAACGACCACTTGCTCTTCTACTGGCATTGGGCTGTTGAGCGGCTGCTTCAGCAACTCAACGAGGCGGTAACCACGCTCGAGCTGAGCCTTGGAGATCGCGTCGAGCTCGGAACCAAACGTAGCGAAGGCTTCGAGCTCACGGAACTGAGCAAGATCGAGCTTGAGTGTGCCGCTGACGGTCTTCATCGACTTGATCTGCGCAGCGCCACCCACTCGGCTCACCGAGATGCCCACGTCTACGGCAGGACGCACACCCGACTTGAACAAGTTGTCCTGCAAGTAGACCTGACCGTCGGTGATCGAAATCACGTTGGTTGGAATGTAGGCCGACACGTCGCCTGCTTTGGTCTCGATGACCGGCAAGGCGGTGAGCGAGCCTGCGCCGCGCTCGTCGCTCAACTTGGCGGCACGCTCGAGCAAACGGCTGTGGAGGTAGAACACGTCGCCGGGGTAGGCCTCGCGGCCTGGTGGGCGGCGGAGCAAGAGCGATACCTGACGGTATGCCTCGGCCTGCTTCGAGAGGTCGTCGTACACGATGAGCGCATGCTCACCGTTTTCCATCCAATGCTGACCCATCGCGCAACCGCCGTAGGGGGCGAGGTACTTGAAGGGCGCTGGCTCGCTGGCCGGTGCTGCCACGACAACGGTGTACTCCATCGCGCCGTACTGACGAAGCGTCTCAACGGTCTGGGCAATGGTGGAGCCCTTCTGACCGATGGCTACGTAGATGCACTTCACGCCGAGACCACGCTGGTTGATGATCGCGTCGATGGCAACGGTGGTCTTGCCGGTCTTGCGGTCGCCAATGATGAGCTGACGCTGGCCACGGCCGATTGGGGTCATGGCGTCGATCGACTTGATACCGGTCTGCAGTGGCTCATGCACGGGCTTGCGACCCATGATGCCAGGCGCCTGAATCTCGACTCGGCGCTGAATGCTGCCGATGATGTCGCCCTTGCCGTCGATGGGCACGCCCAGTGCGTTGACCACGCGGCCAAGCATTGCGTCGCCCACCGGCACCGACAAGATGCGGCCGGTTGCCTTCACAGGCTGGCCCTCTTCGATGGCGTCGGCGTTGCCGAGAACAACGGCACCAATCGAGTGCTCGTCGAGGTTGAGGGCCAAGCCCACCGAACCATCGGCGAACTCGAGGAGTTCGTTCACGCCACAGTCGGGCAAGCCGGTGACGCGGGCAATACCGTCGCCAACTTCGGCCACGCGACCAACGGTGCGGGCCTCAAGTGAGGGCTCAAAGCCCTCGAGGTTCTTCTTCAGTGCTGCGGCGATGTCGCCGGCGCTCAACGTGAGCTCTGCCATGTCGTTTCCGTTTCCTATGGTGTCCGGCTCTTAGAGCCGGGCCTTCAACTGGTCGAGGCGGGTACGGACGCTGCCGTCAATGACGGTGTCGCCCACAGTGGCGACGATTCCTCCGAGTACGGAAGGATCGACGACTACTTTTAGATTCACTTGCTTGCCGGTGGCGTTGGCCAACGCGGCTGCGAGTCGGGTCTGCTGGTCGGCGCTGAGCGCCACGGCGCTACGCACCTCGGCCACCTCGAGGTTCTTGGCGCTACTGGCGCGAAGAACGAGTTGATCGATGATTGCGGGAAGGTCACGACCGCGACCTGAACCCACGACCATGCTGACCAACTGAGTGGTTGTTGCAGTGGCCTTGCCGCCGATGAGATCTTCGATGATGGCCTGACGCTTGGCGGCAGGAATCATCTCGTCGGTGAGAGCGCTGCGCAAAGCCTCGCTACTTTCGTAGCTGCGGGCAAAACGGAACAACTCGTCTTCGACCTCATCAAGCGAGCCCTCGGCGCGAGCGATTTCGAACAGCGCCCGGGCATAGCCCTCAATACGTGCGTCGCTCATGCGGAGGCACCCACTTTCTGGATGAATGCTTCGATCAAGTCCTGATGCGTTGCATCGTTGATCGACTCAGTGACTGCTCGTTCGGCGGCGGTAGCCGACAAGCGGGCGATCTCGCCGCGCAGTTCGTCGGCGCTGCGGCCACGAGCGGTGTCGATGTCGGCAATTGCGCGAGCCTTGAGCTCGGCTACTTCGGCCTCGAGACGAGTGCGACCATCGGCCAACATTGCGTCGGCCTGCAACGCAGCATCGGCGAGCAAACGCTGGCGCTCGGCGCCAATGTCGCCCTTGGCCTGGCGAATGCCAGCGGCCTCGGTGGCTGCCGACGCCTTGTCGGAGGCTGCGTCGTCGAGTTCTTTTTGGATACGCGCGGTGCGTGCTGCCATGCCCTTTTTGATGGTGGGGCCGGCGAACTTGATCAGCAGAGCAAAGATGATCAGTGCGGCAAGAATGCCGTAGATCATTTCGGCCTTTTCGGGCAGAATCCACGACTTCGTGGTGATGCCTTGGCTGTCTTGGCGAGGTGGCTCGCCCGTACTCGTGACGAGATGGGCGATGCGAATCAATGTGTTCATCGTGCGACCCCTGCGCTCATGACTTCGAGAACGACTCGGCTCACAACGGCCGCGTCAGGCTTGGTGCCAACAGCAAGCTCGATCGCCCGGCCGCTGACATCGCCAACAGCCGACTCGATCTGTGCCTGCACCGCTTGACGCGCTGCATCGTTGGCGGCCGATGCCGCTGCACGCTGCTCGGCGATCTCGGCACCAACTGCAGCCAACTTGGCGGCACGTTCGGTTTCGAGGGTCTGGCGAGCTGCATCGATGTGAGCTGCTGCCTCGGCCTTCACACCAGCGAGCTGTGCTTCGTAACCCGCGACTTCGGCCTTGGCCTCGGCGCGTGTTGCGTCGGCACCCTCGTGCGAAGAGCGGATACCGGCATAGCGGGCATCCATACCCTTCTTGAGACGTGGGTACAGCACGAAGCGCATGAGCACGGCGAAGACCACGAAGGATCCGCCACCCCAAGCAACTTCTTTGAGCTCGGGCGCGATGGGGCTCGGACCTGGGTTCACTTCGACCGTTGCTCCAGTGGCCGAGCCTTCAGCGGTTGCAGCCAAGGGTGTGGCTACAGCGGCGTCTGAGGGAACGGTCTCTGCGGTAATTGTCTGTTCTGCAGTTGAGTTCGGCGGCACGGATGCAAGATGCACCGTGATTGCTGAACCCGACTGGGTGACGACGGCTGTCAGCACGTCAGCTCCTTGTGGGAGTGGGTGGACGGATGGATTTAGAGGCCGATGAGGATGAAGACCACGAAGCCGATGAGGGCCAGTGCTTCAGTAAACGCGATACCGAGGAACATGGTGGTACGCACCATGCCGGCAGCCTCAGGCTGGCGAGCCATGGCTTCGACGGACTTGCCGACGATGTAGCCAATGCCGATGCCAGGTCCGATTGCGGCGATGCCGTAGGCAAAACCGGCACCGATCGCTGCGTTGGCCTTCTTCTGCTCGTCGCCGGTGAGGGCTGCTGCAGCGATGTGTGAAATTGCTTCCATGGGATGGATTCTCCTGTGTTGGTTTCTCTGTGGGAGATGGGTTAGTGCTCGGCGTGTGTCGAGCTAGCGATATAAACAGCGGTCAAGATGGTGAAGATGTACGCCTGCAAGAAGACCACGAGCACTTCGAATGCGGTGAGGAACACCAGCATGAAGAACGGCAAGATGCCGCCGATGGTGAGAATCGGCACGTGGGTTCTGGCCTGGAACATTGCCTCGCTGAGCAATGCAAACGTGACCAGCAGGATGTGACCAGCGAGCATGTTCGCGAAGAGTCGCACGGTGAGCGACAGTGGGCGAACAATGATCGTGGAGAAGAACTCAATGAGGCCCACGAGTGGCTTCAATGCCACTGGCACGCCAGGGGGCCAGAGCAGGTGAGTGAAGTAGCTGAGCTTTTGGTGCTTGAGGCCGGTACCGATGAAGATCAGCCACACCAAGAGCGACAAGAACAACGGGATGGCGATACGCGCCGTGGCGGGCATCTGCAAGATCGGCACGATGCCGGTGAGGTTGCACAAGAAGATGAACACGAACAGGCTGAGCAAGAACGGGGTCCAAGCGAGCCCCTCTTTGCCCATTGTTTGCATGATGACGCTGTCTTCGATGAACTCAACCGAGGTCTCGGCCAAGTTGCGAATGCCAGTAGGCGCCACTGTGGCGTCCTTGCTGCCGGCAAGCAAAAACACGATGCTGCCAATCACCGCTGCGGCAACGGCGATGAGCGAGATCTTGTTGAACGACGAAAAGACGTCGTGCCAGCGCAGGATTTCGTTAATTGGTGGAAATTCAAGACCGAACACTGTTGATCGGTTCCTCTCAGTGCGAGCGAGATGGTTTAAGGCCGGGGTAAGCCAGCGAGGCAGCGACGTACTTCAGTTCCCATGCGAGGAGACCGAGGTGCGACACGATGATTGTCAATCCGAGGGCTGGACGCGAAATCCAGCCGGCATCTTTGACCAGATACACGGCCAAGAAAAGCATCGCCAAACGGATCAGGTACCCGAACAGAATGGCACCCATCATCAGTCCGAGTGAAATTCGAGCGGTAACAGCGATGAGACCTGCGGCGATGCCGAAGTTGATGAGCACCAACGCCAGCGCGTAGGCCGACGATGCAACGCCAGCCATCGACCAAATGATGCCGCATAACGCGATGAGACCCGGCCCAACGATGAGGCCCCGACGGATCATGTCGCGAGACACTTCGACCTCGGGGGCAGCGCCCTCGAAGCGAGTGGTCATGGGGGACGATGTATCGGTCATCACCGAACCGCCGCCTTACTGGCGCGGCTGCTGTCGCGTCGCTGCGCCTCGAGGTCTTTCATGCGTGCGTCGTAGCCGTACCACATGCTGGCGAACTGCCCCACGAGTCCGAGCACCACAAACACGATCATGAAGACGGGCTTGGTACCGAACCATGTATCGAGGCCATAACCGAGGCCCAAGAACAACATCACGAGAATGGCAAACTCCATGCCACGGCCGAGGCCGTCGGTGGTGTTCACGCGTTTGCGGGGGCGGAGGTCCATGTCGTGTGGTGTGCTCACGCTGCTTCGACGGCGGTGTCGGAGCGCTTGTGAATGCGGGAACAATCTAGCGTCCGGTTTCGGACTTCTCCAATTCGGAGTCGTGGTTCTCAGCACGCAATGCGCGATTGCGGCGGACCTCGGGATGCAACACCGTGTAGAGGCCTAAGCCGAGCGCCATCACGCCCAATGTGGCGAGCGAGGCGCCACCGGTGGTGAACACCGGATAGAGAACAAACGCCGACAGCAAGGCTGTCCAGAGCCACAAAATCAACACGCTGCGGCGCTGGCCGTGACCCAAGTTCATCAAGCGGTGGTGCAGGTGGCCCTTGTCGGCCGTCGCCAACCCTTGTCCCCGACTGGTGCGGCGAATGATGGCGAACAGCGTGTCGAGAATGGGTACACCGAGGATGAACAACGGGATGAACAACGGGGCGAAGAAGAAGTACGACTGACCGAACTGTTGCTGAGTGACTGGGTCGGCGCGGCCTCCGACGACGCTGGTGGCGGAGGCCATCAGCAGCCCAAGCAACAGCGCCCCACCATCGCCCATGAAGATCTTGGCCGGATTGAAGTTGTGCGGCATGAAGCCAAGACAGATGCCCACGGCAATGATGCACACCAACGGACCAATGCTGTCTTTGGCGAGCAGACCTTTGCTCTGCAGTTCGGTGCTGTACAAAAAGAACGCGCCGGAGGCGATCGCGACAATGCCTGCAGCAAGTCCGTCGAGGCCATCAATCAGGTTGATGGCCTGCGTCATACCGAGTAGCCACACGATGGTGACGAAAGGAACCCACTCGTCGGGAAGAAAGAACACGTCAACGCGCGGCACGCGGAAATAGAACATGGTGACGCCGTAGTACACCAATGCACTTCCAGCCAGAACGGTGCCCAGCACCTTGGCGGGCGCCGAGATGTCGCGCACGTCGTCGAGCAAGCCAAGGCCGAAAATGATGGCGGCCGCAATGAGAACGCCGCGAGGCTCAGAGTTTCGCGAGTACAGCGGATCGAACGAATTCATCAGGCGGCTCAGGGCGAGCGCCACAACAAAGCCAATGAACATTGCGATTCCGCCCACATCGGGCGTTGCCACTTTGTGTACGCGCCGCTCGTCGGGAGCCACGACCCAACCGAGTCGGTTGGCGAGCTTGATGACAACTGGGGTGAGGACAAACGTGGTGCCAGCCGCGCATCCGCCAACTATGAGGTATGCGGCTGTATCTGGCATCGGGACGACATTAGTTCGCTCACCCCAAGAACGAGGGCCTCAGGAATAGACAGGGAAACGAGCGCACAACGCTGCGACGCGTTGGCGAACATCGGCGAGAACTGCGGTGTCGTCGCGACCGCGCAATGCCTCGGCGATCAGCGCAGCAATCTGCGCCATCTCTGGCTCTTTCATGCCCTGGGTGGTGACGCTGGGCGTGCCAATGCGTACGCCACTGGTAACGAACGGGCTGCGCGTGTCGTTGGGAACGTTGTTCTTGTTGAGCGTGATGCCCGCTTCGTCGAGCACGGTCTGCGCTTGCTTGCCCGTGAGTTCGGCATCGAATGGGCGAAGGTCGACGACCATCAAGTGGTTGTCGGTGCCACCGCTCACAAGGCGGAAACCCTGATGCGCCAAGGCAGCGGCCAAAGAAGATGCATTTGCAACAATCTGCTGCGCGTACTCTCGGAAGCTGGGGTGCATGGCTTCGCGAAAGGCCACGGCCTTGCCGGCGATGGCGTGCTCGAGCGGACCACCTTGGCTACCTGGGAACACGGCCTTGTCGATCTTTGCGGCGTGCTCGGCCTTCGAGAGAATGCAACCACCACGTGGCCCGCGCAAGGTCTTGTGCGTAGTGAACGTGACGACATCTGAATACGGCACCGGGTTCGGATGAGCACCGCCAGCGATGAGCCCAGCAAGGTGAGCCACATCGAACATGAGCAGCGCGCCCACTTCGTCGGCGACGCTCTTGAAGACCTCGGGGTCGAGCCGCCGCGGGTAACTGGTGGTGCCCGCAACGATCATCTTGGGGCGATGCTCGAGCGCGAGATCGCGCATCTTGTCGTAGTCGATGCGCTCGTCGCTCGGGTCAACTTTGTACGACACGAAGTTGTAGAAGATGCCGCTCGCATTCACGGGCGAACCGTGGGTGAGATGGCCCCCGTGATCAAGACTGAGGCCCATCACCGTGTCGCCCGGCTCAAGCAGACCGAGATAGACCGCCATGTTTGCGCTTGCGCCGCTGTGTGGCTGCACGTTGGCGTGCTCGGCTCCGAACAGCTCTTTCACTCGTGAGATCGCAAGCGCCTCGATGTCGTCGACGATTACGTTGCCGCCGTAGTACCGCTTGCCCGGGTAGCCCTCGGAGTACTTGTTGGTGAGCACCGAGCCGGTTGCCCGCATGACAGCAGGCGACGTGAAGTTCTCACTGGCAATCAGTTGCAGTCCGGTGGACTGACGCGTGACCTCGCGGTCGATGAGGTCGAATACCTCTGTGTCAGGGTCAATCTCAGATGGCCATGGCATGTGGTGGTGTCTCCTGTGTGGGGCTGCGAAACGGCGCGTGCCAAATCGTCAACGAAAGAATTCTTGGGTTTCGATTTCGGTGATCTGGGCGACTCGACGCTCGTGTCGACCACCTTCGAACGGGGTCTTCAAGAACAACGCAACGATCTCCTCGGCAAGGCCGACGCCAACGACTCGGGCGCCCATGCTGAGCACGTTCGCGTTGTTGTGCTCACGGGCCATGCGGGCGGTGTAGAGGTCGTTGCAGAGCGCTGCGCGCACACCACGAACCTTGTTCGCAGCCAGTTGCTCGCCCTGCCCACTACCGCCGAGCACGATGCCGAAGTCGGCGCCGCCATCGCGAACAGTGCGGCCGACGCCAGCGCAGATGGGTGGGTAGTCGCAACTCTCGGCAGTGTGGGTTCCGTGGTTGTCGACAACGTGTCCGCCAGCCTCGAGCACCTTCACGAGGTGCTCCTTCAGTTCGAAGCCGGCATGATCAGACCCAATGGCGATGCGTGACACATGTCGAGTGTAGAGCGGCGGGCTGCACTCGCCCCTAACGCAGAGTTGCGCATAGCCTCAGCCCCTATGCCTCTCGACCCACGAACCCCCGTCCTCATCGGCGGTGGCCAATATGCACACCACGCCGCGCAACTTGCCGACGCTCTGCACCCAGTTCAACTCATGGCCCATGCAGTAGAGCGGGCCACCGCCGACGCAGGCTTGGCCTCGACGCCGAATCCCGATTCGATTCGGGTCATCAGTTTGCTCACGTGGCGATACGGCGACCCGGCCTTTGTGCTGGCCCAGCAACTCGGCCTCAGCCCGCGCGAAACGGTACTCACAACCAACGGCGGCAACAGTCCGCAAACACTGGTGAACGCCACCGCTACGCAGATTCAAAACGGCGAACTCGACATCGCCATCCTCACCGGCGCCGAGGCGTCGCGGAGCCGCATGCGCGCCCGGCGCGACGGCATCGAGTTCGACTGGCCCAAGGCCCCCGACACTCAGATCCCAACGGTGATGGGTAAAGACCTCGACATGAGCCATCCCACCGAACGCGCCCATGGCATCTTCATGCCCGTTCAGGTGTACCCCATGTTTGAGACCGCCCTTCGCGCCGCGGCCGGTCGCACTGTCGAAGAACAAGAGCTCATCACCAGCGAACTCTGGGCGCGTTTCAGCGAGGTCGCCGCAAAGAATCCCAATGCCTGGAGCCAGCAGGCACGCACGGCCGAAGAAATCCGCACACCAAGCCCCTCAAACCGCATGATCGGCTTCCCCTACACGAAGTACATGAACTCGAACAACGACGTCGACATGGGCGCCGCGCTCATCATGTGCAGTGTCGAGAAGGCACAGTCGCTGGGCGTGCCTCGCGACCGTTGGGTGTTCATCCATTCGGGCGCCGACTGCCACGAACACAGCTTCATGTCGAACCGCTACAGCTTCTCGAAGACACCAGCCGTCGAGCTTGGTGGTCGGATGGCGCTCGAGTTGGCAGGGTTGACCATCGACGACATCGACATCGTCGACCTCTACAGCTGCTTCCCTTCAGCGGTTCAGTTGGGCGCCAAGTCGTTGGGGCTATCACTAGATCGTCAGCTCACCCGCACCGGCGGCTTGCCGTTTGCTGGCGGACCTTGGAACAACTATGTGATGCATGCCATCGCCACAACGATGAACGACCTCCGCGATGGTGCTGGCACCAACGGACTCGTATGGGGCAACGGCGGCTACGCCACCAAGCACTCGTTTGGCGTGTACAGCACGCAGCCACCGGCGGGCGCGTTTCGCCACGCAGATCCGCAAGCCGAAATCGATGCACTCCCCCGCCGCGAACTCGCCGACGGCGCCGACGCAGCCGGCAAGGTCACCATCGAGGCGTACACGGTCATGCACAATCGCGACGGCGTCCCCGAAACCGCGAACGTGTCGTGCCTTTTGGCCGACGGTCGCCGCGCATGGGCCACATCATCGGACCCCGATCTCACCGCAGCGATGTGCATTGGCGAATGGGTAAACCGCAGCGTCAGTCGAGATGCCGACGGAAAGATCAGCGCTGGCTAGTTGCCGGTGGCATGCTCTAGGCCATGTCGTCAACCAACACGTCGCCCCTCAACGCGTCAAAGCCATCGATCATTCTCGATTGCGATCCAGGCCACGACGACGCAATTGCAATCGTCGTTGCCGCCCAGCACACCAACTTGGTGGGAATCACCACAGTCGCTGGCAATGCGCCGCTCACGATGACCACGCGAAATGCGCTGATCATGACCGACTTGCTGGGCATCGACACACCCGTGCACAGCGGCGCCGACCGACCGCTGGTGGCCCCGCCACGACACGCTGGATATGTGCACGGCGAGAGCGGCCTCGATGGCGCCGACCTTCCCGAGCCTACGCGCGGCGCCGCTGGCGACAACGCCGTTGAGTTCATCATCGAGTCATGCCGCAGCACCGAGGGCATCTGGCTCGTGCCAGTAGGCCCGCTCACCAACATCGCTCTCGCGCTGCGCACTGCACGCGATCTCAAAGATCGCATCGCTGGCATCTCGCTGATGGGCGGCGGCTCGTTCGGAAACCGCTCGGCCGCTGCCGAGTTCAACATCTGGGCCGACCCTGAGGCCGCTGCGATGGTCTACGAATATGGCGGCCCGCTGAAGATGGCCGGGCTCGACGTGACCCACCAGTTTCAGGCCACCCCCGATCGCATTGCCAAGGTCAGCGCGCTTCCCGGCCGACTCGCCGAACTACTCGCCGATTTATTGATCTTCTTCAGCGCCACCTACATGACCCGCCACGACGACATGGGCGGCGCAGCGGTGCATGACCCACTTGCGGTGATGGCGCTGACCCACCCAGAGCTATTCACCATCGCGCAACGCCATGTGGTCATCGAGACCGCCGGTGACCACACCCGCGGCATGACCGTTATCGATGAGCGCGCACTCATCGAGCGTCGCCCACCCAACTGCGACGTACTCACCCATGTCGACGCCGAAGCGGCGTTCGATGTGATCGTTGCTGCCATCGCCAATTTCAGCAACTAGTCAACCTCGTCGGACAGTTCCCCACCCCTACGGCCGCGGTACTGTCGGCACCATGCGTGCAGCCGTAATTCGCGATTGGCAACTCAGAGTCGACGACATAGCAGTCCCAACACCAGGGCCGGGCCAAGTGCTCACCAAGGTGTTGGCGTGCGGCATCTGCGGCAGCGATCTCCACTTGCTCTCCCACGGCAAAGAGCAGCGCGAGATGGCCGAGAAATTTCGCGAGGGTCTGGCACCGAACCCGGCAAGTTTGCAGATGTTCGTGCCCGAACAAGACATGGTGATGGGTCACGAATTCTGTTGCGAAGTTGTTGAGCTCGGTCCCGGAGCAAACCGTTTCGCGGTGGGCGATGTCATCGTCTCGATGCCCGTGGCGTTCGATAACTCAGGTCTGCACGGCATTGGTTTCAGCAACACCTACAACGGTGGCTATGCCGAGATGATGGTGCTCAACGAGATGCTCGGCATCAAGGTTCCAGCGGGCTTGCCTTCAGATCTCGCTGCGCTGACCGAACCCCTCGCTGTTGGCGTGCACGCCGTCGCCAAGAGCCGTATTGCAGTCGGCGACGCCGCCATCGTGATGGGGCTAGGCCCAGTTGGCTTGGCATGTATTGCCGAACTCCGCATGCGCGGCATTGGCCCCATCATCGCTGCCGACTTCTCGCCACGACGCCGTGCGCTCGCCGAGAAGCTCGGCGTCGACATCGCCGTCGACCCACGCGAGACCACCGCTATCGATGCATGGCGCAAGATCGACGGCTCGCGTCCGCTGGTCATCTTCGAGGCTGTGGGCGTACCCGGAATGATCAACGAAGCAATGCGAGTTGCGCCCAAAGACACTCGCATCCTCGTGGTTGGTGTGTGCATGCAACAAGACCACATTCATCCGATGCTCGGCATTCAGGGTGAGCTCAACATCCAATTCGCTCTGGGCTACGAGCCCGCCGAATTCTCGTCCGCGCTCGAGGCAATCGCCGAGGGCAAAGTAGACCTTTCATCGTGGATCACCGGCACGGTCAACATCGATGGCGTGCCGCAGGCCTTCACCGATCTGGCCAACCCTGAGGCGCACGCCAAGATTCTCGTCAAGCCCTAAGGACTCATCGGATGAGTGATTCGATCGTCAACGGCGACGCCCCGAGCGACCTGACCTTTCCCCGGCAATACGCGCGTACTCAGCGGCTCTCATTGGGCGATCCGCGCTCGGTCACTGTTTCGCCCGACGGGCTGCGCGTGGTGTTTTGTCGCAGCGCCAGCGGCGACGACCCGGTGAACTGTTTGTGGGTGCTCGATGTACCAACTGGCACCGAGCGACTCGTGGCCGACCCACGGCAACTGCTGGCTGCGGCCGACAGCAACGAGCCTGCCGAAGAAAGGGCCCGACGCGAACGCACCCGCGAGGGCGCTGGCGGCGTGGTGAGTTACGCCACCGACTCGGCAGTAACGGTCGCTTCATTTTCATTGGGCGGGCGGCTGTTTGGTGCCGGCCTCATCAGCGGCACAGCGCGAGAAATGACTGTTACTGGCCCGGTGTTCGATCCGCGACCAGACCCAACTGCAGCGCGTGTTGCATACGTGTGCGGCGCCGCACTTCGCATCGGCGAGCTCGACAACAGCAGTTGGGAGTTGGCGTCCGAGCCCGACCATCCCAATGTCACCTGGGGCAGCGCCGAGTTCGTCGCCGCCGAAGAAATGGGCCGCCAACGCGGTTATTGGTGGTCTCCCGATGGCGCCGCGATAGCAGTACAGCGAGCCGACACATCGCCTGTCTCGATCTGGCATATCGCCGACCCAGCGCATCCCGAGACCGTGCCGACCCAACATCGATATCCCGCTGCAGGCACCGACAACGCCTTGGTGTCGTTGTTCGTCATCACGCTTGGGCAACGCGCTGCCGCGAGCCGTGTGCAGATGCACTGGGATACCGACAGCTTTCCGTATCTCGCCAATGTCACGTGGGCCACCAACGATCGGCTGCTGCTCACTGTGCAGTCGCGTGACCAATCGCGACTCTTAGTGCTCGAAGCCGATCCCACAACTGGCGTCACCAACGCAGTGTTCGCTGATCACGATGACCAATGGGTCGACCTCGTTGCTGGCACACCAGCCGTGCTCAGCGATGGTCGCTTAGTGATGGCCGCCGATCGCGCCGGCGCCCGACGACTGCTCGTTGATGGCACCGTGGTATCGCCAGCCGATCAACAGGTGCGATCGGTCACGGCGGTTGCTGGCAACGCCATCACATTTGCGGCCAACCCCATCGATGACCCCACAGTGCAACACGTGTGGCAATGGTCGGACGGCCACGGATGCACCTGTCTCACAACCGAAGCAGGCGTGCACGCGGCAACCGTGGGCGGCAACACCGTTGCGATCCGTTCGGCCACACTTGCCGCGCACGGTGCCACACTTCGGGTCGGTCACACCACTATCACGTCGTATGCCCAGACCCCATTGGTCGAACCCAACGTGTCGATCCATCGAGTCGGCGACGACAAGTTGGCGGTTGCGGTGGTGCTGCCGCACGGCGTCATCAACGGTCCGCTGCCCGTGCTGGTCGACCCATATGGCGGCCCACACAGCCAGCGCGTTGTCAGCGCCCGAAGCGCTTACCTTTCGTCGCAATGGTTTGCCGATCAAGGATTTGCGGTCATCATCACCGACGGCCGCGGCACCCCCGGCCGCGGCACCGAGTGGGAGCGAGCGGTGCATCTCGACCTCGCCGGGCCAGTGCTCGACGATCAGGTCCGCGCCCTCGAAGAAGTCACCAACATCTTGGCCCGCGACGGCATTCAGCTCGACCGCGAACGGGTCGGCATTCGTGGCTGGAGTTTTGGTGGCTATCTCGCAGCGCTCGCCGTGATGCAGCGACCCGACATCTTTCACGCAGCCGTCGCCGGTGCACCCGTGACCGAATGGCGTTTGTACGACACGCACTACACCGAGCGCTATCTCGGCGATCCCTTCACCGATCCCGAGCCATACGATCGCTCGTCGCTGCTCGACATCGCCCATTTGCTCACTCGGCCGCTGCTGCTCATTCACGGTCTGGCCGACGACAACGTGGTTGCAGCACACACGTTGCGGCTCTCATCAGCCCTTTTGGCCGCCGGAAAACCGCACGAAGTGCTGCCGTTGTCGGGCGTCACGCACATGACACCGCAAGAGATCGTGGCCGAGAACCTGCTCCTGCACCAGCTCGAATTTTTGCGTCGGGTATTACGGATCCAGACCTGAGCCAGAGGCTACGTTGGCAAGGTGACTTCGACTTTGGAACACCTCTACGCCAACGTGGCGGTGCATGCCACGCAAGACCGCGAACACGAGGCAGCCGTCGAATTGCTCTTGCTCGTGATGATCGTCGATCACCACATCAGCGAAGAAGAACTCAACGAAATCCGCCGCATTAGCGAAGATTCGGGTTGGGAGAACGACACGTTCTCGTTCGATCGATACTTCGGCCAAGCGATGGCCACGGTTCGCCATGCAGTTGCTACTGACACCATCGACGAGTTCCTCGACTCGGTCGATCTGCGCATCACCAGCAAGGTGCTGCGCGCATCGCTGTTCTCCGCCGCTCGCGATGTTGCTGGCATCGACCGCACGCTCGATCTGCACGAGCGAAATCTGCTCGAACTGCTCGCCGCTCGTTTCGACTAACTCAGCTACGCCCTAGCAGCGCCTACCGCCGCGCTACAGCGATTCGATCGCGTCCCGCAAGATCGCTTCGAATCTCCGCGTCGGCGAGCCCGGCCTTATTGAGCAGCTCGATCACTGCTGCCCCTTGGTCGGCGCCGATCTCAAGCACCAAGTATCCGCCGGGGCGCAACCACGCAGCTGCGTCGGCAACCAGAACGCGAATGTCGCGGAGGCCATCGACGCCGCCGAACAACGCGAGATGTGGCTCCCATTCGGCCACGTGAGCTTCGACATCGGGATCATCGAGAGCGATGTACGGAGGATTCGCAACAACGAGATCGAGACGACCGCGAAGGTCGCTGGGCAACGCAAGGAACCACGAGCCCTGCACAATGCGCACGCTCTGGGCATTGCGACCGATGCCAGCAAGGTTGGCCGAAGCAACATCAACCGCATCGGATGACACATCGGCCAGCCATACCTGCGCAGAATCAACCGGCAATTCGGCAGCCAGTGATAGGCCGATGGCTCCACTGCCCGTGCCCAAGTCGGCAATCAGCAACCGTTCACCTGCATCCTCAGCGGTGCGCAACGATCGAGCCAATTCGATGGCTGCTTCGCAGACCCATTCGGTTTCGGGCCGCGGGATGAGCACTCGTTGGTCGACCATCAGGTCGAGTCGACGAAACTGCCAACGGCCGAGCACGTATTGCAGCGGCTCGCCAGCGGCACGACGGGCAAGCATCGCGTCGAGGTGAGCCACCATGCCATGCATTGCTGGCTCATCAAGCTCGGCCAAAAACTCGGGGCCATCGCATCCGCTGGCCACTTCGCACATCCAACGCGCGTGGTGACGGTCGCCCAACGCGCTGGTGGTCTGCGCCCACAGCTCACGCCACGTGACGTGTTCGCTGTCAGTCATCACCATTGGCAAGTTGACGAGTGCGCTCGTCGGCCGCCAGCGCCTCGACGACATCGGTGAGGTTGCCAGCAAGCACTTCTTGCAAGCGATAGATCGTGAACCCAATGCGGTGATCGGTGAGCCGGTTCTCTTTGTAGTTGTAGGTGCGAATCTTTTCGCCGCGCCCACCGGTGCCAACCTGCGACTTGCGCTCGGCCGAGGCCTTTGCGTCGGCTTCGTCTTGCGCCGCCTGCAACAAGCGCGCCCGCAACACAGTCATCGCCCGCGCCCTGTTTTGTAACTGGCTGCGCTCGTCTTGCATCGCCACAGCAATGCCCGTGGGCTTGTGCGTAATGCGCACTGCCGAGTCGGTGGTGTTCACGCCCTGCCCCCCCGGGCCGCTCGCGCGATACACATCGATCTGCAGATCTTTTTCGTCGATGTCGATCTCGACTTCTTCGGCTTCGGCCAAAATGAGCACCGTCGCCGACGACGTATGAATACGGCCCTGGCTCTCGGTAACCGGCACACGCTGCACGCGGTGAGTGCCGCCTTCGTACTTGAGGTGGCTCCACGAAGAGTCACCCTTCACCATGAACGTGATCTGGTTGAACCCGCCAAGGTCGCTGACATCGGTAGACAACACATCGATGCTCCAACCCTGCTGGGTGGCGTAGCCCGAGTACATCTCAAAGAGGTCACGAGCAAACAAGTTGGCTTCTTCGCCACCTTCGGCGCCACGGATCTCGACGATGACTGCCTTGCCGTCGTTGGGGTCACGAGGCAACAACAACAGGCGAATCTCGGCTTCGATGCGCTCGATCTCGGCCTCGGAAACCGTGAGGTCTTGGCGCAGCGCATCGCGCTCGTCGGCGCTCGCAAACGTGAGTAGCTCGCGTGCGGCATCGGCGTCTTCGTGCACAGCGCGCAGCGCGCGAATCAACGTGACGATAGGCGTGAGCTCTTTGTACCGCGTGGTCTTGATGCGCAACAGCGCACCGTCGGTGAGAATTGCGGGGTCGGAAAGCTCGGCCTCAACGGTGAGGTATTCGTCTTCTACGGCAGCCAATCGATCAATCACAGCGCAAGCAGGCTACGTCGCCGCCGAGTGTTCCTTGCGATCTAGACCCAAGTGAGTACCGAGATTGACCCTTGAGCCAACTGGGCAACCCGCTGCGTCACCGGCGACGCATCCCGCTCGGGCACAAGCAACACCAACTCGGCGTCAGGCCCGTACATCTGGCGGGCATCGAGGGCAAAGGGCACCAGATCGAGGTCGATGCCCACCGAGCACACCACCACAACCGACGTTCCATCGGCGGTCTCGCCCAAAGCCACACACGGAATCGGATCTTTCAGGTTCGGACGCGGCACCGGTGGATCTGCCGAGCGAAGATGCAGCGCGCCGACCCGCGAGGGATCGTTGATGGCCAACCAGCGCAAGAACCGTTCGGCGCCCAAACGGTTGAGCGGATGAAGCGGTGCGTCTACCTGACGATGGCCTCTCACGGCATCGACTACGCCAGCAAGCGCTTCGACCGTTGGCTTGTTGCCGTGCAGCATCATGAACGACTCGCGATCGTGTGCACCAACGCCGACCTCAAGGCGAACCTCGCCCGAATACGCATCGGTGACCACGCGACACACCTCGAGCCCGCGAATCTCGCCGGCGAGCACGCCGTGTTCTACAACAGGTTCAGCACCGCCCTGTTCGATAACCGCGCGCCAGATCTCATGGGCCGGATCGATGGCACCAGCCACTGGATACGGCTCATGATGAGCCGCCACGAGCGAACGACCCTGCGCTTGCCACACAGTGATGGGCATCTCAAAGAGCGTTGCACGCCGAGCCAGAATGCCGGTCGACGACTCGGCGATGACGGCCAGCGAACGCACGTGGCCGTGGCGAGTTGCCCACGCCAGCGCAGCGCCCAGGCCGCGCTCGGGCTGTTCGTCGAGCAATACCCATGCGCAGCCGCCCACGATCAACGCTGCACCGCGGCCAAACGATGCCTCTGTTTGTGCCTCGGCCACGCTTGGCAGGGCCTCGGCCCCAAGGTGATCACTGACCAGCGCTCTGAGCTTCATCGACAGCAGCGCTGCGCGGCGCGTTGGGTCAGTAGGTGCGGCCGATGTAGTCACCTCGCCAGACTACGAGCCGAAAGCGTCGACAGCATCGGAGACATCACGCCACGGCGTGCCGCGGCACGCCGAAAACGCCAGATGCCACTCGATCTCTCGATCGAATGGCATCTGCACAACTCAAAAACCTGCAGCAGCGCTGCAAGGAATTACTGACCCTTGCGGGCTCCGTAACGCTTGTTGAAGCGCTCGACGCGACCGCCAGCATCGACGAGCTTTTGCTTGCCGGTGAAGTACGGGTGACACTCGTTGCACAATTCGAGGCTGAGCGTGCCAGTGCGAGTGCTCTGCGTGAGGAAAACATTGCCGCACGTGCACTTCACGGTGACATCGGCGTAAACAGGGTGGATGTCGGTCTTCATGACGATCTCCAAAATAGAACGGACGGGAAATGATAGCGGCCGAAAGGAATTTCCGACCTTGGCGTTCCTTACATCGATGGTTGCTTAGAAATCTCGGCCAAGAACTCGTCGTTGGTACGGAATGTACGCAAACGATCGATGAGCAACTCAAGACCAGGGGCCGCGTTTCCGTCGGCCGCCAGACCTGACAACACACGGCGTAGCTTCCACACCATCTGTAGTTGTTTGCGGTCGAACAGCAATTCTTCGTGACGGGTACTCGACGCATCGACATCGATGGCCGGATAGATGCGGCGCTCGGCGAGACGACGATCGAGACGCAGCTCCATGTTGCCGGTGCCCTTGAACTCTTCGAAGATCGCGTCGTCCATCCGGCTGTTGGTCTCGACAAGAGCCGTCGCCAAGATGGTGAGTGATCCGCCTTCTTCGATGTTGCGAGCCGCACCAAAGAACTTCTTGGGTGGGTACAGCGCACCGGCGTCGATACCGCCCGACATGATTCGACCCGTGGCCGGCGCAGCCAAGTTGTAGGCACGGCTGAGGCGGGTGATGCCGTCGAGAATGATCACGACGTCTTCACCGTTTTCGACCATGCGCTTGGCCTTCTCGATGCAGAGCTCGGCAACGTGAGTGTGCTCGTCGCTCGGACGATCGAAGGTACTCGCAATGACTTCGCCCTTTACGGTGCGGCGCATGTCGGTGACTTCTTCGGGGCGCTCGTCGATGAGCAACACGATGAGCTTGATCTCCGGATTGTTGCGCTCGATCGAGGTCGCGATGGTCTTCATGATCGTGGTCTTGCCGGCCTTTGGCGGCGACACGATGATGCCGCGCTGACCCTTACCGATTGGACTGATGAGGTCGATAATTCGAGCCGTCATGTTGTTTGGATCAGACGGATTCTCGAGGTGCAACTTCGTGTCGGGGAACAGCGGAGTGAGGTCTTCGAAGCGAGGGCGGGTGCGTGCCTTTTCGGGATCGCCACCGTTCACCGTGTGGATTTCGAGCAGTGCCGGGTTCTTCTCGTTGCGACCTGCTGGTCGGCTGAGGCCCGTAACAAAGTCACCCTTGCGCAAGCCGAACTGACGGGTGAGTTTCACCGGGATGTAGGCGTCCTCTCGACTGGCGAGATAACCGTTGACACGCAAGAAGCCGTAGCCCTCGTCGCGCAGATCGAGATAACCCGACACCTGCACTGGCTCGAGCGATGTTGGACCCTCGGTGCCTTCGCCCCCACCAGAGCGATCGCCGCGGTCGTTGCGGTCGTATCGGTCGTTGCGGTCATATCGATCGTTGCGATCGTTGCGGTTCTGACGCTGTCCGGCATTGCGTTGTCCGTCGTGCCGTTGTCCATCGTTACGCGGGCCGTCGTTACGCGGGCCGTCGCTGCGCGGACCATCTGGGCGTGGGCCGTCTGCGCGTGGGCCGTCTGCGCGTGGACCATCGGGGCGATCACCCTCGGCGCCTTCACCGCGGTTCTTGTTGCGGCGGCGACGACGGCGACGATTGGCGCTGAGCCCATCGCCTTCTGCGCCTTCGGCTCCGTCTTCACCTTCGCCATCGGCATCGCCATCTGCCGAGCCCGTTGCGGCAGGCGTGGCGCCAGCGGCGGTGGTTTCGGTGCTGATGCCCTGGCGAATCAGTTCAGCTTCCCAGTCGGGCAACGGCTCGCCGTCGGGGCCGAGAATAATGTCGGCTGCCACTGCAGGCGCTGGCTGAGGAGCAACGCCGCGAGGAGCGCCTTGTCGACCAGCAGGGGCTGGACGCGACCTCTCAGCGGCAGGTGCCGGCGCAGCTGCTTTGCTTGCATCGGAAGCGATCGGCTCTGCTGCGGCGGGGGCCGCAGCAGGCGCTGGCGTAGAGGCAGGGGGCGCTGAAGCCGTCGGCACCGCGCCGGTCTGCTCAAGAATCTTCTGAATCAGGTCGGCCTTTTTTGCGCGTGACGTGCTCTTCACGCCGAGCGCCGAGGCAATTGCGACCAACTGCTCGCGATCTTTTGATTCGAGCACCGACTGTTCGAGGGCATCCGCAGCCACGGGATCCAACTTTCCAAGAAATGTCCCAAAATCGGGACTGAGGGCTATGTCGGCAAGACGCGAGAGGTGCACACGCACAACTGACGTTGGTAGACCCGCCAACAGCAACAAGAGATTCACACAGCCACGGTTCCGCCAGCGAAATTGTCGCGGGGCGCATCGGAAAGTGCGGCTCGGAACACCGAGCAACACGAACCCTACACATCACATCGGCTGAGATGCAACAACTGCGCCACATCGCGCCGTTGGTCTCGTTGCGCGCGTTGGTCAGCGGGCGACAGCTCGCTCAACGAATGTCTGCACCGCAGCGAGATCGTTGGCAACCAGATTTGTGCGCTCTGGGCGATCGAGCAGATCGGCGAGATGCGGCGGCAGCGACGGCCGCACACCCGTTGCGGCATACACCGCGTCGGGGAACTTGGCGGGATGCGCTGTGGCCAACGTGACCACCGCATGCCCATCGAGATGTGCACCGAGGCTGCGCACTGCAGCCGTACCAGTAGCCGTATGCGGATCGATGAATTGTCCGCTCGATTCGTACACGCGACGGATCTCATCGACGATGCCAGCGTCGTCGACCTTGGCCGCGCGAAACGCTGGGCTGATCCATGTAGCCATCTGATCGGGCTCCACCGTGAGCGAACCGCTGTGCCGGAACCGCTGCAGTTGCTCAGCGGTCATACCGCCATCGCGACCGTTCATCTCGAACAGCAAACGCTCGAAGTTTGAAGACACCTGAATGTCCATCGATGGGCTCAACGTGGGCACCACATCGCGAGCGGTCATGTCGTTGTCGTTGATGAACCGAGTGAGGATGTCGTTTGAGTTGGAAGCCACGATGAAGTTCGCGATGGGCGCGCCCATCGTGCGAGAAATCCATCCGCTGAGCACGTTGCCGAAGTTGCCTGTGGGCACGCTGAATGTGGTCTGGTTGGTGGCTGTGGCACCAAGCGAACGCGTTGCCGTCACGTAATACACGATCTGCGCCATGACCCGCGCCCAGTTGATGCTGTTCACTGCCGACAGGTTCATGCGATCACGAAACGCCGTGTCGTTGAACATCGCCTTTACGAGATCCTGGCAATCGTCGAACGTGCCCTCGACAGCCACCGTGTGCACGTTGGGCGAGTCGACCGTGGTCATCTGCTTGCGCTGCACATCGCTGGTGCGACCATGCGGATACAGGATCACGATGTCTACGTTGCTGCAATTCTTCACGCCATCGATGGCGGCACTACCTGTGTCGCCACTGGTGGCACCCACGATGGTGACGCGTTGACCGCGCTGGGCAAGCACGTAATCAAACAGTCGACCCACCAACTGCAGCGCCACGTCTTTGAATGCCAACGTAGGTCCGTGGAACTGCTCGAGCAGCCATTCGTTCGCTCCGATCTGAACCAGAGGCACTACTGCGTCGTGACGAAACGTTGCGTATGCATCGCTGCACAACCGGGCGAACACATCGGCGTCGATCTCACCAGCGACAAACGGCGCCATCACCGCAGCAGCAGCCTCGGCGTAACTGGTGACGTGGGTGAGATCGGGAAGGCTCGGCCACTCGGCCGGCATATAGAGCCCCCCGTCGTTGGCGAGACCGGCAAGCAGCACATCGCAGAACCCGAGCTCGGGCGCTGCTCCGCGGGTAGACACATAGCGCATGGGGCTCAGGCTCCGATGACGCGCAGGAGACTGCCGACCCGCTTGACCGTGTCGAGGTCACGCAACTCGCGTACGCAGTTCTGGAGCGACGACTCTTTAGCCGTGTGGGTGATGAACACCAGACGGGCATCGTCACGCAGACCTTCTTGTTCGGCAGCGCGGATGCTCACGTCGTTGCGCGCAAACACCCCCGTGACCGAGTGCAAAACGCCGGGTCGATCAGCAACGTCGAGGCTGAGCAAGTACTCGCTGTTGGTCTCATCGATCGGGCGAATCACTGCCCGGCCGAACGAGCCAAGCGAACCATGCGTTCCCTGCGACAGGTTGACCGCTGCGTCGATGACATCGCCGAGCACTGCAGAAGCGGTGGGCATTCCACCAGCACCGCGTCCGTAGAACATCAGCGAGCCAACGGCTTCGCCTTCGATGAACACTGCGTTGTAGCTCTCACGCACGCTGGCGAGCGGATGTTGCTTGGGCACCATCGCGGGGTGGACTCGCACCGACACATCGCCGGTGGCTGAATCTTGCTCGCAGATGGCAAGCAACTTAACCACGAAGCCAAGCCGCGATGCCATGGCGATGTCGCCAGCCGTAACACCGCTGATGCCCTCGTGATACACATCGCCAGCCACCACCTTTGTACCGAACGCAATGGTGGCGATGATGGCCGCCTTGGCGCCAGCGTCGAAGCCTTCGACATCGGCAGTTGGGTCACGCTCGGCGAAACCAAGGCGCTGAGCCTCTGACAGCGCCGCCGAATAGTCGGCTCCCTGTTCGGTCATCTTGGTGAGAATGAAGTTGGTGGTGCCGTTGACAATGCCGAGCACTCGACGAATCGGCTCGCCGCGCAGACTTTCGCGCAGCGCGCGAATGAGCGGGATTCCGCCCGCAACGGCCGCCTCGAACAGAAGGTCGACGCCGGCCGCATCGGCCGCCGCGTACAACTCGGTGCCCACGTTGGCGAGCAGTTCTTTGTTGGCCGTGACCACTGGCTTACCGGCGGTGAGCGCAGCGACAATCAGCTCTCGGGCTGGTTCGATGCCGCCGATGACCTCGACCACGAGATCTACTTCGGGATCATCAACCACGGCTCGCGCATCGCGAACCAGTACACCGTGGGCGAGAGCCACTTCTCGTTCGCGGGACACGTTGCGCACCGCAACGCGTGTCACCTCGAGACGAATGCCCGTGCGCGCTTCGATTGCCGCTGCCTGTTCGGTTACGAGTTGCACAAACGCCGCTCCGACGTTGCCGCAACCCAACACACCAATACGAACGTGATTGCCTGTCATAGCCACGGGTGCAGGCTACGCGTAGACAGGCGCTCTCGTAAGTTCATTACTCAATAATTGCGCCAACGGTTTGACGCACCACAGGCTTGCGTACTGCTGGCTGAACAAAGACCGTCATGACCGTAATGAGGTAGCCGATATGCACGACCAGTTGCAGCCAGGTTGTCGTGAGGCTGATGCTCAGCGTGCCCTTGAGCAGCGACCCGATCCAGCCATCGGGTGAAATATGCCCAGAGAGATCGAAAGCAATCGCGTGTGCGCCGGGCAAGAAACCCGCTTCTTGCAGATCGCTCACGCCATATGCCAGCACGCCGGCAGCGATAACGATGAGCGCCATGCCGGTGACCCGAAAGAAGACCGCAAGGTTCAGGGTGACGGTGCGCTTGTAGATGAGGTAGCCCGCCACCACAGCCGACGCGATGCCGAGCACGGCTCCGAACAGGGCCGACGTTTCTGACCCGGCGGCCTTGACTGTGGGCCACAGGAAAAGTGCCGTCTCGAGTCCTTCTCGGCCCACGGCGAGAAACGCTGCAAGTGCTAACGCCCACCAGCCAACCTGCGACGCGGCATCAACCTTTGCCTGCAGATCGCTGGCGATCAGCGAGGCTTGGGTGCGCATCCAAAACACCATCCGCGTCACCATCGCCACTGCAAACACCGACATCAGTCCGGCAAACGCGGGTTCGGCGGTGTCGCTGAGAGAGTGCGACGTGAAGGTAAGCAGTGCGCCGACTCCAAGGCTGAGGCCAACTGCCAGAGCAACGCCGATCCAGATTGCGCTCAGCGAATCGGCTCGGCCAGAGCGGCGCAGGTACGACACCAAGATGCCCACGATCAACGCAGCTTCGAGGCCCTCGCGAAGCCCAGTGAGAAACGTTTGCAACATAGATCACCCTCGTGCGTGCGGGGCTGCCTCACTACAGGCAGCGACTACGAAACGAAGCGTATGTAAGGCTTGCCTAACATTGCAACTTGTAGAGGAGATTTTCCTAACCCACATCGCAGGCAAGGAGATCGTCGTATGTCTCGCGCCGAATGACGAGCCGCGCCTGACCCTTGCTGACGAACACCACAGGCGGACGCGCCACCTTGTTGTAGTTGCTTCCCATGCTGTGCCCGTACGCACCAGTGACCGGGGTGGCAAGTAAGTCGCCGACTCGGATGTCGTTGGGCACCGCTGCCTCGAAGATCAAGATGTCGCCGCTCTCGCAGTGCTTGCCGACGAGACGTGCCGAACTGGGGCGCTCGGCCGCAACATCGCGCGGCAAGAACGCCTCGTAACCGCTGCCGTACAACACAGGCCGCGGGTTGTCGCTCATGCCACCGTCGACCGAGATGTAGGTGCGAATGCCAGGGATCTCTTTCACCGTGCCCACTGTGTAGACGGTGAGCGCTGCCGAGGCCACGATCGAGCGGCCGGGCTCGATGCTGACGCGAGCGCACACGTTGAGTGCCGCGCATGCGTCGAGCAGCACGTTGCCCCAATCCGTAATGGTGGGTACTTCCTCGCCGCTTGTGTACGCCACGCCAAGACCGCCGCCGAGCACCAACTCGGGCAGGCCGAATGGCTCGGCGAACTTGGCCATCACCTCGGCAGCCTTGGCGAAACTCGATGCCTCGAACACGTTTGAGCCGATGTGACAGTGCAACCCGACGAGATGCATTGAGGCCGACGTGGTCGCCCGATCAACCGCACGCGCCGCATCGCCATTGCCAAGGTTAAAACCAAACTTGCTGTCGTCTTGACCGGTAGCGATGAACTCGTGAGTGTGCGCGTGCACGCCCGGCGTGATGCGCAACAGAACCTCGGGGCAGGGCAACCCTTCGGCATGCAGCGCATCGAGACGATCCATCTCATCAAAGCTGTCGACCACAATGTGATGCACGCCTGCAGTGATCGCGTGACGCAACTCTTGGGCGCTCTTGTTGTTGCCATGCATCACGCATGCCGATGCTGGAACACCGGCAGCCAACACGATGTGCAGTTCGCCGCCGGTAGCCACGTCGAGCAACAGGCCTTCTTCATAGGCCAACAAGGCCATTGCCTTACACAAGAAGGCCTTGCTCGCATAAACCACGTTGCGACGACCGAACGCCTGCACGGCCTCGCGGCATCGGGCGCGTAGGTGATCCTCGTCGTACACGAACAGGGGCGTGCCGTAGGTGGCGGCAAGCTCGGCAACCGAGCAACCGCCGATGAGCAACGAACCATCAGCACCGACGGTTGCGTTGTCGGACAACAACGACATGGGAACTGCGGTGGTCATATCTACATCCGCTCTGGTGCTGAAATGCCGAGAAGGTCGAGACCCTTTTCCATCACCCGCGCCGTGATATCGCACAGCGCAAGGCGACTCTGCTTGGTTGCTTCGTCGGCAGCCTTGAGCACGGGGCAGTGCTCGTAAAAACCGGTGAAGTCTTGGGCCAGATCGAACAGGTAGGTGCACAAGCGATGCGGGCTGTAGCGATCGATGGTGTCCCAAACCGCAGTGTCAAAGGCAAGCAGCCGCAACGCCAGCGCGCGCTCTTGCGGAGTAGCGAGCACCGGCACCGAGTTTCGAACCGAGGCGCGATCGACCTCGGCGCGACGGAAGATGCTGCAGATGCGCGCATGCGCGTATTGCAGATACGGCGCAGTGTTGCCATCGAACGACAACATGCGATCCCACTCGAACACGTAGTCCTTGATGCGATCGGTTGACAGGTCGGCGTACTTCACCGCGCCGATACCGATTGCATGCGCAACAGCCGTGCGCTCGGCCACTGGCAGATCGGGGTTCTTGTCGACCACTGCAGCCTCGGCGCGCTCGAGAGCCTCGTTGAGCAGTTCGTTGAGTTTCAGCGACTCGCCACTGCGGCTCTTGAGCATCTTGCGATCGGCGCCGAGCACGTTGCCAAACGCCACGTGCACCGCCACTCCAGGAGTCAGCCAGCCGGCCATCTCAGACACCGCGAACACCATCGCCAAATGCTGAGCCTGTGGCGCACCAACCACGTAGACCATGCGATCGACCTTGAGCCGCTCGACTCGATCGATGACACACGCAAGGTCGGTGGTTGCGTAGTTGTAGCCACCCACAGAGTTCTGCACGATGAGCGGCAATGGCTCGCCCTCGCGATTCAGGTATCCGGCCGGGAACACCACCTGAGCGCCATCGCTCTCGCGCAGCAGACCCACGTCGCGAAGCCTGGTGACGACACCGGGCAGCATCGGGTTGTACATGCTCTCGGGTGCCAGATCGGCGTCGGTGAGTAGCACGCCAAGCGTTGCGTACACCGTGTTGAAGTAACGAGTGCTCTCGGCCACGAGCACGCCCCACAAACGAAGCGTCTCGGCGTCGCCGCCTTGCAACAGCACCACACGCTGACGGGCGCGATCGCCGAATACCTCACCGGCTTCGAACTTGGCGCGGGCCGCTTTATAGAAACCAGCGAGATCGCCCACCGACAGTTCGCTGGCCGCTTCGGTTTCGCCGAGGTCGAGCATGTGCTCGATCAACATGCCAAACGGAGTACCCCAATCGCCGATGTGATTTTCTTTGGTAACCCGGTGCCCAACAAAGGTGAGCATGCGCACGATGGCATCGCCAATGACCGTGGTGCGCAGATGCCCAACGTGCATTTCTTTGGCCACGTTGGGATGCGAGTAGTCGACAACAATGTGCTCGGCCGTGGGCGTTGAACGCACACCAAGGTGGCTGTCGTTGGCCGCTGCCGCAAGCTGAGACGCCAAGAACTCGTTGGTAAACGTGAGGTTCAAAAAGCCGGGGCCGGCAATCTCGATGTCGCTGCACACACCGACGAGCAGATCTCGGGCGATGGCCAACACTGCTTCGGCAACCTGCCGAGGATTCTGACCAAGCTGCTTGGCGATAGCCAACGCACCGTTGGCTTGCGCATCGGCGCGGTCGCTGGGTCGCACTACCGGATCTACGCCGGGGCCGCCAACGGCAGCAAAGGCCGGAGCCAGCAGTTCAGAGACGGTGACGATCGGATCAGCCATGGACTGCCATTCTGCCCGTTCGGCCGCGTGAACGCGAAGTGCATTCAAAACGCGCATTCGAAACCAACCGCCGCGGTCCTTCGACAAACTCGCGCCTCGACCGCTAACGTGGGCAGGCGTTTATCCAGCCCTCGTAGCTCAGGGGATAGAGCATTGGTTTCCGGAACCATGTGCGGGAGTTCGAATCTCTCCGAGGGCGCTTTCCATCTTCGGTGATTCCTGCCGGGCCATTGGCCCCAGCCCCGAGATAGTGGTTCGTCCCCCTTCACGGTCGTAAGGTGTGACCCGTGAATAGCACCAAGGCCCACATCGCCGCCCTCTCCCTGCTCGATCGCGCACTCATCGCGGTTACCGACGACGAGATGGCAGCCCTACTCGCCGGCCTTCCCGAAGACCACACCACTGCGGTCAAGCGCATCTGCGATCTTCGCGACGAAGACACCGATCTCGTCGAAGCCGTGCGCATTGCGGCCCACAAGGGTCGCCTCAACGGCGACCTGCAGCGCCTCGGTGTGGTGCTCTCCGATGCGTGCTTGGCCGATTGCCTCGAGCAGCTCGGCGACGCAGCAGACATGCCCACCGAAGAAGAACTGCTGGCAGTTATCCCCGGCCTCATCGAACGTCACGGGCTCGGCATCGTGCGCGTGATGCTTGCCGCAACCGTGGTTGGCGAAGCCCCCGTGTCGGCGATGATCGTTGGCCTGCTGAAGACCGACGAAACCGTGAAGCTCGCTCCGGTTGAGCTCAAGCCACTGGCTCCGCTGTTGCCACCAAAGGCCGACGACGAAGAGCGTCTGCGTCTGAAGGCTCAGCGCAAAGAGCGCAAAGCACAAGAGCAGGCCGAGGCCAAGCTGCGTCGCGACCAAGTCGCTCGCGCCCGCAACCGCGTCTAGTTGCTGCGAGAAACCGAGGCTGTCGCGGCGGCTACTAAACGTTCGTGACTGAGTAGCCACGATTTCGTATCGATGCCCGCCGCGAATCCGGTGAGAGAACCATCGGCGCCCACCACGCGATGGCACGGCACCACGATCGAAAGTGGATTGCGCCCATTGGCTGCGCCCACTGCTCGCGCTTTGCGCGAGTCGCCCATACGCCTGGCCTGCTCGCCGTAACTCACGGTCTCGGCAAACGGTATTGATCGCAATGCCATCCATGCCGCCTGCTGAAAATCGGTTCCCTGCGGATCGAGCGCAAGATCGAACTCGGTTCGGGTGCCAGCGAAGTACTCGTCGAGCTGTGCGCGTGTCATCGCGAGCACGCCGTTGGGATCGACCTCACCACCAGCGCGATCAGGCAGAGGTACGCGGTTTGGTTTCTCTGTGTGCCAGAGCACAGCGCGCAGCCCAGCATCGGATGCGACAAGCGTGAGCACACCGACCGGAGTCGACATCGTGGTTTCGTACAACATCGGTACCAACCCTTCTGTGTGACCGAGCGCAAGCACTACGCATCGGTGCGGTGTGAAACGAGCTCAGCTCAGCTGGGCTCTTTGGGCAGACCCAGCACTCGCTCGCCAACGATGTTGCGCTGGATCTGGCTGGTGCCACCCCAGATGGTCTCGCTGCGGCTGAAGAAGAACGAGCTCATCATTGGGCTCACTGGGTATCCGGGACGGCGCTTATCGCGTGCGGCGCCTGGCCACGTACCAGTTGATGGGCCAGCGTCGACCAGCATTGCGCCAGCCCCGGTGATGTCGAGCGCAAGCAGCATTGCTTCTTGGTGCATCTCGGACCAATACATCTTGTTCGAAGCGCCGAGTGCAACAACGCCAGGGTCGCGGCTGTTGTTGAGCGTGGCGCTGAGCGAACGCAGGCCGTTCACGCGCAGGATCTGAATCTTCGTATAGAACTTGACGAGGCGCTGGCGAATGCTGGGATCGTCGATGAGTCCGTTGCTCTTGGCCATCTCGGTCATCAACCGGTGCTCTTCTTCGAAGCGGCGGTAACCAGTGGTTGCGCTCATGCCACGCTCGAACGCCAGCGTCGAGTTGGCGACCTTCCAGCCGTTGTTCACGCCACCAACAACGTTGTCCTTCGGGCAATGCGCGTTGTCGAAGAACACTTCGCAGAACTCGGCGGTGCCATCGGGCTGGGTGATGCCACGAACCTCGACGCCGGGCTGATCCATGGGCACGAGCAGATACGAAATGCCCTTGTGCTTAGGTGCATCGGGATCGGTGCGAGTGAGCAAGAAGCAGTAGTCGGCGTGATGGCCCTGAGTGGTCCACACCTTTTGGCCGTTGATGATCCACTCATCGCCATCGAGCACGGCCGAGGTCTTGAGGCTGGCGAGGTCGGAACCAGAGTTGGGCTCAGAGAAGCCTTGGCACCATGCCATCGTGCCATTGAGGATCTTGGGGAGGAAGTGCTTCTTTTGCTCTTCGGTGCCCCACTGCAGAATCGTTGGGCCCACCAATGTGTCGCCAAAAAAATCTGCGCGAAGTGGCGCTTTTGCCCGAGCAAACTCTTCGCTGAGCACAACGCCCTGCATCGTGGTGAGGCCCTTGCCGCCGTAGTCAATAGGCCAAGTGGCGCAGATCCATCCACCTTCGAACAACGTTGACGGCCACGTAGCGTTGAACTCCTTGCGCTGTTCGGCAGTCATTTCAAAACCCTTGTCGAACCAGCCCGCTGGCAGGTTTGTCTCGAGCCAACCTCGAATCTCGGTGCGGAATGTCTCGTCGGCGGCGGAATAGCTCAGGTCCATC
>Ga0194043_1000231_pt1 | contig 29266 bp, 21 predicted proteins | sample JunL4415m_MetaG_FD_161274 | JGI IMG/M metagenome (GOLD analysis project Ga0194043, IMG submission 161274) | Anoxic zone freshwater microbial communities from boreal shield lake in IISD Experimental Lakes Area, Ontario, Canada - Jun2016-L442-15m | ecosystem: Environmental > Aquatic > Freshwater >...
CGCCGCTCCCTGGATATCAGCCGTGCCCGCACGCTACTGGGCTGGGAGCCGAAGCAAGATTTTGACACGGGGCTCGCCACCAGCATTCGCTGGTGGCGAGAACACTCCGCCACCTAACTCGCGTCGAGTATGCCCGGGGCTGTCCGTTGGCTCACGGTACAGCGACGCGTCGTCCACCTTGGGTTTGTACGAGTCCGGACGGGACGCGGTGGGTGTGTCCTTACAATCGAGTCCCCAAACCAATGCCCGTCAATCAATTGTCTTGACAACTGATGTTTGGACGAGTATTCTACTGGGAAGGATGCCATTTGTGAAACAGACAGCTTCAAGGCGATGCGATCGTCCGTTCGATTCGCTCGAACAGGAGGCGTATCTGAATCTTTGGCGAACGTACGATTGCCTGAAGGCGATCGAGGAAGAAGTTTTTGCCGGGTACGGTCTGTCGGCCCAGCAATACAATGCTCTTAGGTTGTTGCAGGCGGCCTCTGGGGTGTTGCCGACGCTTGCGATCGCCGCAAAGCTCGTCTCGCGAGCCCCGGATATCACCCGCTTGCTGGATCGCCTCGAAACGCGAGGGCTGGTGGAGCGCGAACGGCGGGCCGACAATCGGCGCGTGGTGCAAGTGAGCATTACCGCCGCAGGCAAATCGCTGCTGCAGGCAATGGCTACAGACGTTCAGCGATGCGGTAAGAGACAACTCGGCCATCTCGCCAACCCCGACCTCGTTGCCCTTATCGCTTTGCTAAAAGAGTCGCGATCCCCCCACGAAACGGTTGTGCGCACGCCATCGATCCAGTCTTCCAGAACGGCCAGTCCAACTGTCCTGCGGTAAACCCCGAAGGAGCCTTCCATGGTTTTATCTTCCACGGCAAATCGTCCGCAAGTCATTGTCATTGGAGGCGGCCCTGCGGGAGCGACTGTTTCTACGTTGATTGCACAGAAGGGCTATTCGGTCTCGCTCTTTGAACGCGAAACGTTTCCCCGGTATCACATCGGCGAATCGATGATCCCAGAGACGTTCGGGGTGTTCGATCGCCTGCATATGTTGCCAAAGCTGCGGGCCTCCCATTTCGTGAAAAAGCACAGCGTGCAGTTTGTTACCGGCACCGGCAAGCTGTCAGAACCGTTTTATTTCGCCGACAATAAGCCGCACGAATCATCCCAAACATGGCAGGTTGTGCGCAGTGAGTTTGATCTGATGATGTTAAGAAATGCGAGCGAACATGGAGTCGATGTGCACGAGGGCGCCCGGGTGTTGGATGTGATCTTTGATGGAACCCGTGCTGTGGGGATCAAACTGGCCCAGCCAGAGGGTGAAGCTCGCGAGATTTTCGCAGACGTTGTGATCGATGCTGCTGGTCAGAGCGGTATCCTGCAGGATCGTCTCGGCTTGCGGGAATGGGATCCCGTGCTCAAGAAGGCGGCCCTCTGGACGTATTGGAAGGGGGCCTATCGGGATGTCGGCAAAGATGAGGGGGCAACAATCGTGATGCAGCTCGACGAAAAACAAGGGTGGTTCTGGTACATTCCACTGCACGACGATTTGCTCAGCGTGGGTGTTGTTGCGCCCCACGAATACCTCTTTGCGAATCGCGCAACGAAGGATCACGAGGCAATCTATTTTGAAGAGGTGGCTCGCTGCCCTGGGCTCCAGTCACGGATCCAGAATGCCACTCGCGCGGCACCATTCCGCGCGGCCAAGGAATATTCCTACCGCGCCCGGGAAGTAGCAGGCGATGGCTGGGTGCTGGTGGGTGACGCGTATGGATTTCTAGATCCGCTTTACTCTTCTGGGGTGTTGCTTGCACTGCGTTCGGGAGCCATGGCGGCCGATTGTGTGTGCGAAGGCTTGGCAAAGGGCGACACGTCTGCTCGACAATTAGGCAAGTGGGGGCCAGGCTTCAACGAGGGCATGGATCGCATGCGGCGATTGGTGTGCGAATTCTACGACGGATTCAATTTTGGTCGCTTTGTCAAAAAACACCCGCACTTGAAGGGGCACCTCACCGATCTGTTGATTGGCGATCTGTTTACCAACGCTGTCGATGATGTGATTGCCCCAATGGACGCATTTCGTATCGAGCGGCAGCAGGTCATTGAGAACGATGCGCCGGCAGGTGCGGATTCAATCGACGGGTAGTAATGCCAGCATGAGCAACCATTACGAAAGTGTCTGTTCATGATTGGCGAAGACTTCGTGCGATTGGCCTTGCAGTTAGCGATCATGCTTGCCTGCGGCGTCGTTGGCGGCGCGTGCATGCGTCGACTTCACCAACCGGCAGTGCTCGGAGAAATGCTGGGCGGCATCCTGTTGGGGCCAACCGTTTTTGGATGGTTGTGGCCTGCTGGTTACGCGGAGACGTTTGTGAACGGCGATTCGGTGGCCGCCGTCCGTGGTGTTGTCGTGCAGTTGGGAATGCTTTTCTTTCTGCTCGGGGTTGGTCTCGAAATCGATCTCAAAGAGTTGAGGCGATCGGGCCTCGCAGCCATAGCCATCGGCGTGACTGGATCGCTTGTGCCGCTGGCAGCTGGAATGGGGATCGTGTATCTCGTCCCAGGGTTATGGACGATTCCGTCCGGCGTGTCTCGCGAGTCATACGCACTGTTTATCGGCGTTTGCATGGCCAATACGGCCAACCCTGTGCTGGCGCGTATTCTCACCGATGTGGGGTTGTTTAAGGAGCGACTCGGTGGGCTCGTGATGGCCGCAGCGATCATCGACGATATTATCGGGTGGTCATTGTTGGCAATTGTCTTGGCGGGCTTTAAGCCAACAGCGGCATCGGTCGCCTCCGCAGCAACATTGCAGGTTGCCGTCGTGATTGTCTTTATTGCGATCACATTGCTGATGACGCGATGCGTTGTGTCGCCTCTCTTGCGGGTTGCCAGGCAGTGCCTGCCATGGCCAACGGGATACCTTAGCCTGATAGTTGTTGCCATGCTTCTGGCCGCAGCGTCCTCAGAATACTGTGGCATCCATGCGTTTTTCGGACCACTCATGCTTGGCATTGCTATCTCGCCATCAATGCGGGAGCAGCGCGAGGCGCACGCCGTGCTCGAGCAGTTTGCGCTGAGCTTCTTTGTGCCGATCTACTTTGTATCAATGGGGCTCGCTACCAACTTCGCAACGCACTTTCAGCCACCGATTGTGCTCGCGATTCTAGCCACGGCCTGTTTCAGTAAGATCGTTGCATGCAGCGGAGCCGCTCGTCTCAGCGGACTTGATCGCCGCACATCGCTGGCCGTGGCCTGCGGCATGAATGCGCGTGGGGCAATGGGGGTATTGTTGGCGGGAATCGGCATGGAAAACGGGATTGTCGACCAAGGCGTGTATGTGGCACTCGTTGTGCTCTCATTGGTCACATCGCTTGTGGCTGGCCCGCTCATGCAGTGGCTGCTGCCCCGTCGACTGCCAGTTCCTACGGGAAGTCTCTGAAGAGATTTTCTTTTCCGAGGCGTGTGTTCTGTTGAGAAGCCCGAGTCGCAAAGCCGAACAAAAACCGCGTCGCCGCACGAGAGGCCAGCTCAAAGCATGATCACTCCAGAGGTTCAATCGCTCCGTGCAAAAGCATAAACGTGCGAGTGCTGAGGGGATCCTCGAATGCAACTGTGCCCATGCAGCGAGAACCGTTGCCGCTCAGGTGAGTAATCAATCCTACGCCGTAGACAGCGTGCCGCACGCGCTGACCTTTTTCGAATCGCTGCATCGAACGGCTTTGCATCGCCATCCGGTTGGCGAGGTCTGCAGCGGTTTCAAAAGCGTGCCTGCGTTCCTTGGGTGGGCGTGGCGGGCGGGCAGTCATCTCGGCATCATCGAGCTCAAGTACGAGTCCATCGGGCCTTGGAATTGCTGAAGGCGTTGGGTCCTGCGCAGCGTCGTTGTCGGCGCAAGGATCTTCGTTATTGAAGTGTCCGTCGCCATCAATAGCACAGCCGCCGTGTTGGGTGCCACTCCCTAGGGCCATGTCGCCAGCGAGCACCGTTTCAGTGCCGGTCATTTCGGTTAAAAATAAACTGGGTGCCGAGATGCGTCGCGTGCCTCTGTAGTCTCGCATGCGTGCGCAACTTGCGTGAACTTCCTGCATGCCTCGCGTGATGCCAACAAATACAAGCCGTCGCTCCTCCTCTAACTGTTCTGGCTGATCGAGGCTCCGCTCGTGCGGCAGGATGCCGTCCTCCATTGCCACCAGATAGACCACCGGAAATTCCAGTCCCTTGGCGGCATGAAATGTCATGAGCGACACCCGCTCGGTGGTGGCATCCCAGGAGTCTGTGTCGGAAACAAGCGCAGTGGTCTCCAGAAAGGATCCCAGCGAGTCGTCTTCCGCAGCGCGAGGCTCGCCCGTTGCCGGGGTGGCCCCGCCTGTGGCATAACTTTCGTCGTGCTGCAGGGCGGCTGTCAGAAGCTCTTCGATGTTCGCCAGCCGGTCGTCGCCCTCCTCACCCTCCTCTTCTTCGAGCATCCGTCGATAGCCTGTTTTGTCGAGAACAGCCTCTAAAAGTGGTGCCACGCCTGTTTTGGCCCCTCCAGCACACTGGCTTAATTCGCGGTGCAACCGACTGAATGTCGCAAGCGCACTGGCCGCTCGCTTTGAAATCCCTGGGATTGTTGCGGCCCGCGAAGCCGCCTCCAATCGGCTCGCACGATGATCGTCAGCCCACGAGGCCAAGTGATCCAGCGACTGTTTGCCAATGCCTCGGGGCGGTACGTTGACAACCCGCAGGAGGGCCTCGTCGTCGCGAGGATTTTTGAGCAAACGTAGCCAGGCCACGATGTCGCGGATTTCTCGTCGCTTGAAAAATTCGAGCCCTCGCACAAGCTGGTAAGGCACAGCCCGGCTCCGTAGCCCAACTTCGAGCGATCGCGACAGCGCGTTTGTCCGAAATAGAATAGCAAAGTCGCGAGGCGATCGCTTTCCTGTAGTCACCGCATGGGCAATCTCGTCGGCAATGCGATTAGCCTCATCGTGGCTTGTCGCATCGAGCACGATTCGCACCCGCTCGCCGGGCTCCGCTGCCGTGATTAAACGCTTCGGCATGCGGCGTGAATTGTTGGCAATGAGCCGGTCGGCTGTGCCAAGAATATTGGCGGTGCTTCGGTAATTATGCTCAAGCGTGACAATCGCAGCGGTTGGGTAATCGCGCTGAAACTCTAGGATATTGCGGATGCTCGCGCCTCGCCAGCCGTAGATCGCTTGGTCCGGATCGCCCGTTACGGCCAGATTCGGATGGTCGATCGCAAGCCCTCGTAGGATGCTGTATTGCACGGCGTTGGTGTCTTGATATTCATCCACGAGGATCCAGCGGTGCTTGGCGTCAAGCATGGCTCGCAGATCAGGGTTGTCGGTGAGTAGACGGGCAACGTGCACAAGAAGGTCGTCGAAATCGACAGCATTCGTTGCGAGTAACATTTCTTGGTACGCGGGCCACAGCTTTTTGACGACTTCGTCAGCGGGCCGGCCCCAGCGAGGCTCGAAGCTATCCGGTGTGAGGCAATCATTTTTAGCGCGGCTGATGATGCCAGCGAGTCGGTCGATCGGCGTATGCGACAGTGCCAAGCGGAGCTTTTTTGCCGCACGCTTCAAGAGTGAAACCGCATCGCTCGAATCCAGAATGGAATAGTCGCTTGTGAGGCCGGCAAGCCTTGCGTGCGACCGCAGAAGCCTCGCCGCGAAGCGGTGGAACGTGCTCATTTCGACCGGCTGTGGGCCAACGAGTTGGGCCACCCGGCGTCGCATCTCGTCGGCGGCCTTGTTGGTGAACGAAAGTGCCACGATCTGTTTCGCAGGCACCCCTTGTGAGATGAGGTGAGCAATCCGGTGTGTAACCACCCGAGTCTTACCACTCCCGGGCCCAGCAAGCACTAAAAGCGGCCCTGCCACGTGGGTGGCTGCCTGTCGCTGAGACTCGTTGAGGGCGTCGATGGAGTGTTGTGGCACTTGGTTTGAGCGGCGGTTGCCGACCCTTCAAATAAGGCAATCGTGGGGGGCGGCGCAAGGCTTGCTGGCAGGCTCGCACAGACACAGGTAGGCGAATTGCAACTGTTTAGATTATATTCAGGACCGTCGCCACACGGGCGGTTGTGGCCCGAAGGTCACACAACAAACACGGACAGAGAATCGTCAAAATCCGTTTTCCAATACCTGCACGGGAGGGAACCCATGCCTCGCATTCCTTACAAGAACCTCACACAGTCGGATGAGATGGCCGAAAAGCTCGAAATGAGCACGGCTGAAATAGGCCTTTCTGTTCGCACCACCAACTGCTTGGAAGAGAAGGGGATTTTTACGGTGCACGATTTGCTTAACTGCACCCGGTCCGATCTTCTCTCCATTTCCAACTTTGGTGAGAAGACACTGGAAGAAGTGTATCGCTCTTTGGAGAAGATCGGATTCTTCCGGACGTTGCAACAAAGCGGCCAATCCTCGGTAGAAGCATCGCTGCGACTGTGATGGGATTGCCCGTGCACGACGATTGAAGGAGATGAGCCGTGAAATTGCCGCAGTTCTTCGGCAAAAAACGCGGCCACCGTCGCACTGGCTCGCAGGCATGGGGCTCCTTTGGTGAAGGGTTTTTCTATGCTGTGCTGCTGGTGTCTGGCTTCGTGTTTGGCGGGTTGGTCCTGTCAGGCACGGTGGCCTACTCCCCAACCGATCCCGATACGGTTGTGTTACAGCACGGCTATGATTGGTGGATGTGGTTGCTCACGCTGCTCCTCCCAGGTGCCCTCGTGGCCTTTGGTGGCTCAGGTGTAGCTCGCGTGATTCGCGTCTGGGGAAAATCAGACGAGCATCGCGCTGCTTCGATGGGGCTGCCCAAACTGCTCGACACCATGGGGCAGGCTGCCCAAGACGCCCCCGGCCATCCTGGCGTGCCCACGTGTGAAAATCTTGTGAATTCGCCGGGCACGCTCCTGCGATACAGGCTGCCACTGGAAAGCCCTGAGAGTTGGACGCTCATTGGTTTTGGTCTCTTTGCAATGCTATGGAATGCGGTCGTGCTTGTGCTGGCGGTGAGCGCCGGCCTTGATCTGCTCAGTGGCAAGACAGACTGGCTACTCTTTATGGTGCTTGTGCCATTTGCTGCCGTCGGCGTTGGTGGCATCGTTGTTTTTGTATGGACATTCCTGTTGGCCACAGCCGTGGGGCCGACGCAGTTTGAAATATCAGATCATCCATTGGCTCCGGGAGGCAGTTATGACGTGCTGCTTGGGCAGGCCGGCACGGGCAGATTCCGGACGCTTGAGGTGTTTTTAGAAGTCGAGGAGCTCGCGACATTCCGTCAGGGCACAGATACTCGCACCGAACGGCTCGTCGTCTGGCGAGAGCGAGTCAAGGAGTGGCACGACGTAGAGCTCACGCCCGGCGGCCGCTTTGAGTCGCGATTTATGATTGATATTCCAGCCGACGCCATGCACTCCTTCGCGTCGGCTCACAATTCCGTGCACTGGCGAATCGTTTTGCGTGGCCTGTCCGAGAGCCGTCCAGCTTTTACACGGATCTTTCCGCTAGTCGTTTTTCCTCCACCGGCACCCCTTTTGCGGCGTCCTGTCCACTCGGCTTGGCAGGTATCTCCATGAACGACGCTGCTGCCACGACCAACGGTGATAGTAAGGGTATTGTCCCAGCCTTGCGTGCAATTGCTGCTGGATCGCCTGCGGTGGCAAGAGGAACACTGTCTCCGCGAGTTGTATTGCAGTTTGATCACGCTAGTCGCATCTATCAGCCACACGAAAACCTTGGTGTGCGCTATCGTATTGAGGGCATTGACGACGAGAAAGTGCGTGCCGTGGAGCGGTCTGCAGTCTGGTATACCGAGGGGAAAGGGGAGGAGGATCTGGAGTCGCATTTTTTTGAGCGTCTTTTCGGACAGGACGCCGTCAATGCGGCTGTGCCGAATGGCTCATTTGCGATTGTCCTTCCCTCCAGTCCACTCTCTTACGAGGGCGTGATTGTCAAGGTGCGATGGTGCGTACGGGTGCGAATCTTTTTTGAGGGTGGCAAGGATTTTGTTTCGGAGCACGTGTTTGAGATTGGGCAGATTCCGCCAGCACGCAATCGAAGGGAGCCCTTGGCATGACTGCACAGCGGCCGCCCGATTATGGTAGCAGCGATTTTTGTGGCAACCCATTTTCAACGCGTTACACGCAGCCAGGTCGCATTGTGCCACTGGATCACTTTGGCAACCCTCTGAACCTACAGGGGATTCTTGTCTCGCTTGCTGAGTTAGGGGGAACAGCGGCCATTCAGGGCCAGCACGGCAGCGGCAAAACAACGTTGCTCGAGCATCTAGCCTGTGAACTGAAAAATAGCGGCGCGTGCGTAGTTCGCGTGCGACTGCGTAGTAGGCTAGATGCATTGGAAGCACTGCTAGCCATCGCACGTAGCCCGCCAGGTGGCATCGTGTGCATCGACAGTTGGGAGCAAATGGGCCTTTTGTCGAGCTGTCTGGCGAGGGGGTTGGCATGGGTGTGTCGCTGTCATGTGCTGATCACATCGCATCGCGCCACTGGCCTGCCTTTGCTTATCGATTGCCAGACATCCCACCCGCTCTTAGTGGCCATTGTACGACAGTTGCCATCCCATGAACTATGGTATGGCCAATGCATCGTCCCAGCAGATGTGGAAGAGGCATTTAAGCAGTGTGCCGGGAATGTGCGGGAGTCGCTCTACCACTTATATGACCGGTTTGAATGTCACGGGCGAGGAGGTCCGGATATGCCGGTGGTGCCTGCCGTGTCGATCGTGCCGCCACGGAGCATGAAATTCATGAAACCATTCGGCATTTTTTTCGCGCCGAGGTACCCGAGTGCAACCTAGGCTGGAGTGTTGTTGAACGTATCGGGCATCCCGCTACGTCGATCAGCACCAGTCGAGGAGCGAGTGATGAAGACGCGAAAGATGATGGCCGTTGTTTTGCTGGCCTGTACTGCCGCTTCCACGTGGTCTCAGGTCTGCAATGCGCAATGTTGCCTCGACAGTTTATTCGCGGGCTGCGGCAACTGCTTCCGTAAGGCACCGCCAGCATACGCCGTTGCACCTGTGCCCATCATGGCACCGATCGCTGCAGCTCCTCCTGTGCCAGTTGTGGTGCCGGTGCAGCAAGTGAGCTACGTGCCCGAGACAACCTACCGCACGCAGTATCAGTGCGTGCCGGTTACCTCGTATAAACCGTCCTGTGAAATCGACCCATGCACTGGCTGTCCTCGAGATTGCATGGAGCAGGTGACCAATTATGAGCAGCGTGCCGTAAACGTGCCCGTCACGCAGTACCGTGCTGTCTACTCGACCAAATATGTTCAGATGCAGCCTGGCTACGCCGTAGCTCCAGGCAGCGCGGTTGTGCCGGGTGCCGTGCCAGGACCTGCTGGCATCGCAGCCAGTCCGTTTGCCGCTCCGACGCAGACGACTCCACAGGCGTGGGGTTCGGCAGGAAGCGACATTCCGCAGCAAAGCATTGCGGCACCGACGCTGCCGCAGGGAGCCGTTGGCCAGCCCATGATGCCGCAACCGACGTTTCAACAGCAGATCGTTCCGCAGAGTGGAACTTACGCTGCTCCGTCGCCAGTTCAGCCTCAGCCCAGCCTGCCGCCCACACTCGCGCCCACCCCGTCACTGAAGCCGATTCCGGAACTGCCTCGCACGATGCCAGGCCAGACTGGTAGTGCAGGTGCCGCGCCCTCAACCCCGTTGGCTCAGCCGTCTCCCGCACTCAAGCCCATACATGCTCCGGCAGGAGTACCAGGCGGGAACACCCCCGGCACGACTCCAAGCACCCCAGACAGCAATGGAACCGGGAGTATCGGCATGCCGACTGTGCCTGGCACTGGTCCAGGGGCTGCCACCGGCGCGTTTCCTCGGCTTTTGGAACCAACGAGCCACACCACATCGTGGCAGCCTGCTGCGGTTTCTCGGTCGTCCGCCTATCCGACCGCAGCTTTGCCTGTGCGATGGCAGCAGTAACGCGATCAGCACAAACGCGATAAACTGGGTTGATTCACTCAACTTCCTTTTTGCTGTTATTGGCTGAGACACTTCTGTGACCAATGTCGACATCGCTACCATCTTGAGTCGGGTGGCCGACCTGCTGGAATTCAAGGCAGAAAATACCTTTCGAGTGCGAGCCTACCGCAACGCTGCACACACGATTGGCAACATGGTGGAGTCGCTTGCGAGGCTCAACGAAGATTCGGGCCGGTCGCTCACGGATATCGATGGAATCGGGGCCGATCTTGCTGCCAAGATACAGGTGTTGCTCAACACGGGCCGGTTGCCGTTGCTAGACGAACTGGAAAAAGCCGTCCCATCAGGTGTATTCGCGATTATGCGAGTGCCCGGTCTAGGCCCCAAGAAAGTCAAACTGCTCGTCGACCAACTCGGCATCGACTCACTAGAGGGGCTCGAGGCTGCCTGCCGCGCAGGGCAAGTGCAAGGGTTAAAGGGATTCGGCGAAAAAACACAGGCAGCGATTCTCGCTGCTATCGCTTTTGCCAAGAGCCCGGAGCATTCCAGGACCTTGTGGAACGATGCCGATTCAACCGTACAGATCCTGTTGGCGTGGATGCAAACCTGCCCGCAGGTGCATCAGATCGAGGCGGCTGGTAGTTGGCGACGTGGCCGGGACACGGTCGGCGATATCGATATCCTTGTGGAATGCGACGGCACAAGAGAAAGCGCACAGGCCGTCATGAATCACCTGCATGAGTGGTCCGAGATCACTGCAGTGCTTCTCAGTGGTGATACAAAGACGAGCGTGCGGGGGCCACAAGAGATCCAGATCGATCTGCGCATCGTAGAGCACGCCTCGTTTGGGGCTGCCTTGCAGTATTTCACGGGTTCAAAAGAGCACAACATACGACTGCGATCTCGAGCCCGTGATCGCGGCCTGACGATCAACGAATACGGTGTGTATCGGCTGGCCGGTCAGGGTGAGGGCGGTGAGTCGGAACTGGCGGGGAAAGTGGGCGAAAGCCTTGCCGGAAAGACGGAAGGAGATGTGTACAGGGCGGTGGGCCTTCCATGGATCCCGCCAGAGCTCCGCGAAGGCGGCGATGAATTCTTGCTGGCCGAGCGAGGAAAGCTCCCCGTACTCGTCACGCTCGCTGACATCCGCGGCGATCTCCACATGCATACCACGGCCACCGACGGTACGGCAACGCTTGGCGAAATGACCCGCGCGGCAATCGAACGAGGCTTGGAGTACATCGCGATCACCGATCACGGAAAGCGGGTGACAATGGCCCATGGGCTTGATGCGAAGCATCTTCTCAAACAGTGGGCAGAAATCGACAGACTCAACGCATCGCTTGCTGAGGACGGTGCACCGTCGCTTGTGGTGCTCAAGGGGATTGAAGTCGACATGCTGGAGAAGGGCGGCCTCGATTTGCCAGACGATATTTTAGAGCAAGCCGACTGGGTTGTGGCGAGTCTGCACTACGGTCAGAGCCAGCCCCGCGCGCGAATCACGGAGAGAATCATTGAGGCGATCGAAAATCCGTATGTGAGTGTCATTGGTCATCCCACCGGACGGCTCATTAATCGCCGACAGGCCTACGATGTGGATATTGAGGCAGTGATCGCAGCCGCCGCACGCACCGGCACGTTCCTAGAGATCAACGCCAATCCATGGCGACTGGATCTCAACGAGCACCATGCAGCCGCTGCAAAGCAGGCCGGCGTCAAACTCGTCATCTCGACAGATGCCCACGCCACAAGCGGCTTGGGCATGATGCGATGCGGTATTCTCCAGGCCCGCCGCGCGGGTCTGGAGTCACGCGACATTGCCAACACTCAAACGCTCACTGCCTTACAAAGTGCGATGAAGCCCGGTGGTGCTAGCAGGTAACTTTGCCGCCGGCTTGACGCAGCGAAATCCAATGTGGTTAGTGCTGCTGGAGATCTCTCCTTTGCTACGGGCGCCCACGATATAACGCGCACAATACTGCTCTGAGCAGAGAAAAGACCCACCCCGCATCACACGCTTGATCTGTCCGGGTTCCTGTGGATCAAAGCTCTCGGGGGGGCCCGTTGGATTATCGACGGCTTTTTCATTGCCGCCTTGCGTGGCGTATGTGTCGGGGCGGTACCAGTCCGAACACCACTCCCAGACGTTTCCAGACATGTCATAGAGGCCGTAAGAATTTGGAGGAAACTGTGCAACGGGCGCTACTGCGGCATAGCCATCGTCGGCGGAATTATTGTTCGGAAATACCCCCTGCCACGTGTTGGCCATCCAGTGGCCATGTGGCAAAAAATCGTTGCCCCATGGATACATGTTTCCAGCGAGGGCACCTCGTGCGGCGTATTCCCATTCTGCCTCGGTCGGCAACCGCTTGCCTGCCCAGGCAGCATACGCTTGGGCATCTTCGAACGCGACATGAACGACAGGCTCCTCGCCTTGCTCATCGACTGAACTACCATCGCCTGTGGGGTGTCGCCACTGCGCCCCTTTGACGTAGTTCCACCATCGCAGGTGCGCCATGCCAGACGGATCGCGGAGGGGCACCCTCTCCGCTGGGGGCGAAAAAACAATTGATCCAGCCACCAGATTCTCCACAGGAGCACCAGGAAAGTGTTCGGCCTGCGGAACGCGCTCTGCAACGGTGATATACTCAGTGGCTTTCACAAACGCTGCGAACTGCCGGTTCGTGACTTCTGTGCGGTCCATCCAAAAGCTATCGACGTGAACGCGGCGCACAGGACGGGCATCGTTCATGGCGTCTGGTCCACCGTGAGGAATACCACGAGGATCCGCGCAGCCCATCGAGAAATCACCACCGGGAATCCACATCATGCTGCTTGGTGAGTCGTCAGGCGGTTGATCGACGCTCGTGATCGTTGGCGTGAAAAGAGTGGCGGTAGGTGGCCAGCGAACCGAGGCTTTCGCCGGTTGCTCAATCGCGAGACGGCACAGGCCCCAGACGCAGGCCGCTGCTCCAAGCCCGAATGTGATGAGCCACGGCGTGGAACGGAACGAAGGCAGATTCATGGTGGTGAGTCGATCGGGATAGGACTCATGCCGAACGTGAAAAAGAGGGTTCCTCGAGCGCGAGATCAAATCGCTGGCGGAGTGTGCGACGGCGCGAGGGTCGCCACCACTTCACAAAAAGCATTCGTGACTCGTCGGCCATCGCCACCTCTTCCCGATGCAGTTCGACAAGGATTTGTCGGAGCGGCAGCGCACTTCTGTCGTTGGCCCAGCGGCCCAGTCGGTCTGCCGCTGCTGCGTGATCAGTGAAGTTCCCAAGCATTTTCTGAAGTTGCTCCAGCGAATCATAGCAGCGCGCCCGAGTGCGTGGAGCAAACACACCTGCAAAAAGCTCCATTGCATAGCGAAGCCTTTTCCCCTCGATGCGGAGAGCATGCATCTCATCGGCATGCCGGAGCTTTCGGTTGGCCGCTGAAAAAAAACGTTTAATCATTGGCTTGAAACGTTGGCGAGCATAGTCTCCAAAACGCATCTGCTTATGGCTTTGCGGAATATCATCGAGCAATCGTTCCAACTGTCCGGGCCAATCGTCGTCGCGAAGTTTTTGCGAGATCGAATGAATCGGCTGTCTGGAGACGTCTCGCTGCCTGGCTAGCATGGCCACGAGACGATTGCGAGCCGTGCGAGCAGCAAGCGACTGGATTTTGTCTTCGCTAGGCGTGGCGATCGTCGTTGTGTTCGATGAATCGTTCGAAAGCCGGTCGGCAAGGACATCGAGGTCGCGGGCTTCGCCCGCGGCGTGGCGGATTCGCCGCAGACGCTTTTCAAACCATGCGCACCGGGACGACGATAGCAGTGTACGAAATGCATCGAGCGCCACCAACCCACGACGGGTTGCTACCCGGATCCGATGCACGCGATCTGGGGTGAGATCAGAACAATTGCCCGCGTGCGGGAGTTCCAACCAGACAGCTTCGAGCCGCCTGCGCAGCGTACGGGCCGCCACGTGCCCGACTGGCATGCGCTGGTCGTCCACAACGATCCACCTAGTCGGCAACACCATAGAAATAGATGAGGCGTCAGAAGGGAAAAACATGGAATGCAAGTCGGCAATACAATCCAGAAGCCATCTGGAGCGGCCGCTTCGCATTGCCGCGGGTGTCTCCGCAAGGCACTCCTACTGTAGAGGGCGTAGGACGTGCCATTCCAGTCGCGTGGGAATTAGCCGGAAAAAAGACAGAGTTGCGGTAGGAAGTCAGAACTGTTTGCAGCCAGTCCGAAGAGCCTACCTCGCCCCCACCGCGTCGGCGGCAGGTTTTCCGGCCATCGGCTTACGAGATGGCTGCACCGTCGGCGCGGCTTTATGAACAGTGACCTTAGAAGCAAAGATGGTGCCGGCCCCCATGGAGCCCTCACCCGTCCAGAGCCTGCCCTTCACCTCAACGGAGTCGCCGGGACCGACCAGTTCGAGTTGCGCTGATTCGATCGTGATCGCCACATTCTCCGCCAACGGCAGCGAGAGCCGGCGAATCCTTCCGGCATCAACCTGCACCAGCATGAGCGAGTTCCGCACCTGAACCAATCGACCAACGATTATTTCTGGACGACCTGCATGAATTTCCTCTGACTTCAGTTCGGGCAGCGGGGTTATAATATCGATCATTTCCAACGGCTTTATAGCGCGCCCCTGGGCATTGACCTGCGTGCGAATGCGAACGGTGAGGCCTGGAGAGAGGATCGCAGGCGATGCGTTTCCGCTGACAAAGAGGTGCGAAACACCTGCGGGATGCAGCACCGCCACGTGGGCGCGTTTTGCAGTTACGTCATCCTCGCCGGCGAGAGCATCTCCGGCAGCATGGCCGACATCTCCGCTGACAAACATCAGCATTCCTCCAGCAATTGAGCCGGTCGCCCCAAGCACAACCCCACGAAACTCCTCCTCGGGCAGCGTGTCGATCACGAGTTTATTATTCTCAACCGGAATAGTGATTGCTTTGTTTGTGCCACGACACGCCCCAAGGTTCCAGAGGCGCTCGTAGGCCTTTTGGATCGCCGCAGACTTGTAAAAAGTGCCCCATTGGATTGTGCCGTCAGCCGCTAACGGGGGCAGTATGCCTTGAGTATCGGCGTATGGGTTGTAAGGAGCCGGCTGCGCGTATGCGTGTGGCAGGAAAAATGGCGAGAGAAACACCAACGCATAAACAGGGAGATAGGGAATGCTGACAAGTAGCGGTAATCGCTGGCATCGCATCAATTAAAATCTCCTGCAAAGGACGCTCCAACCATACTTCGTCCAAGAGACCAACTCCAGCACTGCAAAAATGCACGCCCAAGAGCCAGAATTGCAGGAATGCCCGAGCAACACGAGCCAGACGGAACGAACCTATCAGTCGAAATGATTGCAAGGAATGAACGGTTTACAGGCTGTTGTACAACAGTACCCGCAACGCCCAGAGGCTGTTCAGGCATGCCCGCCACTGGCGCAAGCTACTTGTTTTCCACATGGGAAAACGCCCCGAATCACTTTGAGTCGAGCAGCCGATTGCTAGAGGGATTCGTCGGAGCCCAGTAAATTCTCGAGCAAAGCCACATCGCCGCCGTCTTGCAAGCCAAGTTTGAGTTCCTCATCAGCAGCAGGTGCTTCCAGCAGCGGAAACTGACGGGTAAGCACCGTTTCGCGGTCCATCCGCAGCGATTCGAGGGCCTCTGGCCGCACGCGAACCTCAGCCGACTGGAACGTGTTGAAGCCAGTGCCGGCTGGGATGAGATGGCCCAGAATCACATTTTCCTTGAGGCCAACGAGGTTGTCTACCTTGCCGGCGAGGGCCGCCTCGGTGAGTACTTTGGTCGTTTCCTGAAAACTCGCCGCAGAGATGAAACTCGAACTTTGAACGCTGGCCTTGGTGATGCCAAGCAACTGCGTGCTGGCAGTCGCTGGCTTCGGCTTGACTCCCTTGGCAGGAGTGCCTCCAAGGGTTTCGATTTGTGCATTGGCCTGTGCGAGCACATCCTTTGGCACGATGCTGCCCACAGCGAATTCGCTATCTCCCTTGTCGGTGATACGAGAACCGACGGTTACGCGATCATTCGCTTGGCGAAACTCGAACTTATCCATCACGCTGCCAGGCAGCAGAGTGGTGTCGCCCACGCCCTCGATTTTTACCTTACGCAGCATCTGCGACACGATAATTTCGATGTGTTTGTCGTCGATTTCAACGCGTTGGCTGCGGTAAACATTTTGGATTTCGCGAACGAGATACCGCTGAACTTCCTCTTCACCAGAAATTCGCAGAATGTCGTGCGGCACAAGCGGCCCGTCAACAAGTGCTTCACCCGACTTCACAAAGTCGCCGGCATGAACCCGTAGATGCTTGCCGTGCGTGACAAGATGCTCGCACTCGATGCCACTTTCGCTCTTCACAACAATCGTCCGCTTGCCCCGGCGTTTTTCACCGAGCAATTCTACGATGCCGTCGATCTCCGCCATGATCGCAGGATCTTTTGGCTTGCGAGCCTCGAAGATTTCTGTAACGCGTGGCAGGCCGCCTGTGATGTCTTGCGTACCCGACACTTCACGAGGCGTTTTGGCAAGCACGTGGCCTGCAGCCACTGTCTGGCCCGGAGCGACCTCGATGTAGGCTTTCTCAGGCAGGTAGTAGAAGTCGAGGATCTTTCCAGATTCGTCTTCAAGCACAACCTGTGGGTGGTAAACGCCCTTGTGCTCCATGATCATCTGCCGTAGATGGCCGCTGGGGTCTTTTTCAATGCGAAGCGTCTCGCCCTCGATCACGTCTTCATAGCGAACCTTGCCAGCCACTTCCGAAAGAATTGGGATGGAGTGTGGATCCCATTGCACGAGCACGGCACTTGCCTTGACTTCGTCGTTTTCCTGAACCTTGAGAATGGCACCTGCGGGAATCTCAAACTTCTCGAGTTCGCGGCCCTTGGGGTCAAGCAGCGAGATTTCACCGTTGCGAGCCAGCACAATTTGCTCGCCCTGTTCGTTTTTCACCGTACGCAGACGGGTAAACTTGACGGTACCGGCCTTCTTGGCACGGCTTTCATTTTCTTCAATGGCCCGTTGACCAACACCACCGATATGGAACGTCCGCATCGTTAACTGCGTACCCGGTTCGCCAATGCTCTGAGCTGCAATGATGCCGACGGCCATCCCTTCCTCCACCATCGAACCAGTTGAGAGGTCCATGCCGTAGCAAAGCCGGCAGACGCCAAGAGGTGCTTCGCATGTGAGGGGGCTTCGTACTTGAATTTTTTCTAGTCCAAGTTCCTCAACCTGACGGGAGATCTTCGGCGTAACGAGTTCGTCTTCGTGCACGACCACCTCGTCAGTAATTGGATTAACGATATTGGCCCTACTAACGCGGCCGCGGATGCTATCGGCAAGACTCACTTCCACTTTCTCGCCGCGGTAGATGACCATCTTGGTGATGCCCTGCGTCGTGCCACAGTCGTGCATCGTGACAACAACATTTTGCGCCACATCGGCCAGTTTGCGAGTCAAATAGCCCGAGTCAGCGGTCTTGAGGGCTGTATCAGCCAAGCCCTTACGAGCACCGTGAGTGGAACTGAAGTACTCAAGCACAGTCAGTCCTTCGCGAAAATTCGCCTTAATAGGCGTTTCAATGATCTTACCTGATGGCTTGGCCATCAGCCCACGCATACCGGCCAACTGACGGATTTGCTCCACGCCACCACGGGCGCCGGAGTGAGCCATCAAGTAAATCGGATTGACGTAGCCAGACCGCCTGTTATCGCGGGCATCAGTATCCTGCTCCAACTCCTCCATCATCTCCACGGTGATTCGCTCACGGGCATGCGTCCAAGCATCGAGCACCTGGTTATATCGCTCCCCGTCTGTAATCACGCCTCGCTGATAGAGCTTCATGATTTTCATCACGCTCTTCTCGGCCTCGGTAATGATCTTGGTCTTGTTTGCCGGCGTAATCAGATCGTCTGTAGCAAACGATAGTCCGCTCTTCGTGCTCCAGCCGAAGCCGGTGCGATTCATATCGTCTAGAAGATCGATAGTCTTTCGACGACCGAGCGCCTGGTAGCAGTCGGAGATCACTCGCGCGAGTTCGCTGGAACGCATCGGAATGTTGTAAAAGAGCATTCCGTCTGGCAGAACAGAGTTGAACAGCACGCGGCCGACAGTTGTTTCAATAATGGCACCTGGCTTGGCCAATGCCTCGACGTCGGTCTTGAGGCAACGCTGCGGCGGCAACTTGACCTTGATCTTGGCGTGTGTATCGACCTTGCCAAGCGAGTGAGCCATCTCGACTTCTTCGGCGTTCTTAAACACCATTCCTTCGCCCTTGCGCGATGGCAGCGCCATCGTCAGGTAGTAGCACCCCATCACCACGTCTTGCGACGGACTGATGATCGGCGCACCGTTGGCGGGGCTAAAGATATTGTTTGTCGCCAGCATCAGGGTGTGAGCCTCGACCTGAGCCTCAATGGAAAGGGGCAAATGAACAGCCATTTGATCGCCGTCGAAATCGGCGTTGAACCCCTTGCACACCAGCGGATGCAGTTTGATGGCGTTGCCTTCCACCAAGAGTGGCTCAAAAGCCTGAATGCCCATGCGATGGAGCGTTGGGGCACGGTTCAGGAGCACCGGGTGGTTGCGAATAACCTCCTCGAGGATGTCCCAGACCTCGGCGTCCTTGCGTTCGAGCATCTTCTTGGCGCTTTTGATCGTGTCAGCGTGACCGAGTTCCTTCAGCCTACGGATGATGAACGGCTGGTACAGTTCCAGCGCAATTTTCTTGGGAAGTCCGCACTGGTGAAGGCGGAGCGTCGGGCCGACAACAATTACGCTACGGGCGGAATAATCGACACGTTTGCCGAGAAGATTCTCTCGAAAACGGCCTTGCTTGCCCTTGATCATGTCGGTGAGGCTTTTCAGCGGGCGATTGCTCGATGCTAGCACCGGCCGCTTGCAGCGATTGTTATCAAACAACGCATCGACCGACTGCTGCAACATCCGCTTTTCATTGCGGATAATCACCTCGGGCGCATTTAAGTCTACGAGTTTCTTCAAGCGGTTGTTGCGGTTGATGATGCGGCGATAGAGATCGTTTAAGTCGCTGGTCGCAAAATTACCGGAGTCCAGCATGACAAGCGGCCGAAGGTCTGGCGGGATCACCGGGATTACGTCGAGCACCATCCACTCAGGCTTGTTTTCGCTATCGCGAATGCTCTCGACAATCTTCAGGCGGTTGACGAGATCCTTCTTCTTTTGCTTTGAATTGGTGGTGTGAAGATTTTCCCGAAGGTCCTTCGAAAGCTGCACAAGATCGAGCCCTAGCAGCAGTTTGCGAACGGCCTCGGCGCCCATCTCGGCATCAAAGCCATTGTCGCCGTGCGTGGCGCGTGCCTCACGAAACTCTTCTTCAGTGAGCAGTTGTTGCTTTTTGAGCGGTGTGTCCTTGGGATCCAGAACAACGTAGTCTTGGAAGTACGTCACTTTTTCCAAGCTGGATGTTTTCATGTCCAGCAGGGCACCCAAACGGCTCGGCATCGCCTTAAAGAACCAAATGTGCACGACCGGCGCGGCCAACTCGATGTGCCCCATGCGTTTGCGGCGCACGCGACTGTGCGTCACCTTCACGCCACAGCGATCGCAGATCATTCCCTTGTACTTCATCCCGCGATACTTGCCACAGGAACACTCCCAGTCTTTCTCTGGGCCAAAGATTTTCTCGCACATCAGCCCGTCTTTTTCCGGGCGATACGTGCGGTAATTGATTGTCTCGGGCTTTTTGACCTCGCCGAACGACCAGCTACGAATATCGTGCGGCCGTGCCAGGCTGATTTTCACTGCCGAGTAGTCGTTGACGCGATCGTAGGTGGATTCACCAATGCTCACGAGACATCTCCTTGAAAAGCTTCAGAAAAAGCCGGACTGTAAAAAATAAAAATCGATTTGAACAAATGAAATGAACTTAAAACGCGAAGAGTGCAGGGCCCTACTAGGTTGCGTCAGACACGACGCTTCTCAAGCGACATATTGAGGGCCAGTCCACGGATCTCGTTGGTGAGCACGTCGAAACTCGCCGGTGTGCCTGCCTCGAGCGTGTTCTCACCCTTTACCATGCTTTCGTAGATCTTGGTTCGACCTTCTACGTCATCGCTCTTAACGGTGAGCAACTCCTGAAGGGTGTATGCAGCGCCGTAGGCTTCTAACGCCCACACTTCCATCTCGCCAAAACGCTGGCCGCCAAAACGTGCTTTGCCGCCGAGCGGTTGCTGCGTGATGAGCGAGTAGGGGCCTGTCGAGCGGGCGTGCACCTTGTCATCGACAAGATGATGCAACTTGAGCATGTAGATGTAGCCAACAGTCGTTTCCTGCTCCAGTCGTTCGCCCGTGCGGCCGTCGTAGAGTTGCGTTTTACCGTGGCTCGGCAGGCCAGCCTGCACGAGCAGGGCATTGATTTCCCCCTCGTTGGCACCATCGAATACAGGCGTGATGGCTTGAAAACCCAGCAGTTTCCCGGCCCAACCAAGGTGGGTTTCGAGAATTTGTCCCACGTTCATACGACTCGGAACGCCCAACGGATTAAGCAGAATCTGAACAGGCGTGCCATCGGCCAAGAATGGCATGTCTTCCTTAGGCAAGATTTTTGCAATCACACCCTTATTGCCGTGGCGACCAGCCATCTTGTCACCCACGGAAATCGCGCGTTTGGCAGCCACATAAACCTTTACCATCTGCAGCACGCCCGGCCGCAGTTCATCTCCACGCTTCATGCTATTAAGGCTGCGTTCACGGGCATCAATAGCCTCGTCTACGGCCGGCCACATGGTTTTGTAGATCTTTTCAATGTCCGTTTTGCGCTGCGGCGAACGAACATCGAGGTGCTCCAAATGAAAGGCTGCGGCGCGATCGGCTACCACCTTGTGGTCTTGGTCTCGCACTAGTGGACTGCCGTCTGCTGCCGTCAAAGGCTTCTGGAGAACTTTCTCGATCTCAGCCGCCATCGCTCCAAACGCTTCGGCGACGCGAAGGTTTCCTTCGTTTTCGGTTTCCTTGAGTTGCTTTTCAAACTCTTGGCGTTCCTCTTCGGAAAGACTCATGCGGCGAGAAAACTTCTCGGTGGCAGTTACGATCCCCTCGACACCGGACGGAACCTCAAGCGAATCGTTCTTAACATCTTCGCCAGCACGGCCGAAGATCGCGTGAAGCAATTTCTCCTCTGGCGTTAGTTCGGTTTTGCTCTTGGGCGAAACCTTTCCGACCAAGATGTCGCCCGAGCGAACGTACGTGCCGATCCGGACAATGCCCCCCTCGTCGAGATTGTGCAGGGCACGTTCGCCGACGTTTGGAATGTCGCGAGTAAACTCTTCGCGGCCGAGTTTTGTGTCGCGGATCTCAATGTCGTATTCCTCGATGTGAATGGAGGTGTAGACATCCTCCTCCACGAGCTCTTCGCTGATGATGATGGCGTCTTCAAAGTTAAATCCATCCCACGCCATAAAGCCCACAAGTACATTGCGGCCGAGGGCCAACTCGCCCTTGTAGGTGGCAGCACCATCAGCCAGCACATCCCCCTTTTCGACCTTCTGGCCGAGGGAAACGATCGGCTTCTGATTCTGGCACGTTCGCTCGTTGAGGCCCACAAACTTTCGCATCTTGTAGATGTCGGTTCCGCCGGAGCCGCTCGACACGTTGATTTCAATCCGCTCGGCGTCGAGGTAGCCGACAACGCCTTTTCTCGCTGCTCGGACGATAAGACCAGAGTTCACAGCTACGTCTCGCTCCATGCCGGTGGCAACGATTGGAGGCTCAGTGATCAACAGCGGCACAGCTTGTCGCTGCATGTTGGAGCCCATCAACGCTCGATTAGCATCGTCGTGTTCAAGGAACGGAATTAAGCCTGCCGAAACGCCAACCATTTGGCTTGGGGCCACGTCGATGTACTGAATGGCATCTGCCGGCACGAGCACGAAATCGCCGCGGTAGCGGGCGATGATCGACTCGCCCTGGAGCTTGCCATCAATCACCGAGGCATCGGCCGAGGCCAGATGCGCTTCGTGCTCTTCGTCGGCACGCAGCCACACCACGTCGTCCGTGAGCTTGCACTTCGATACCTTGCGATACGGCGTGACAAGAAAACCATAGGAGTCGACGCCGGAGTAAATGGCGAGACTCGAGATGAGTCCGATGTTTGTTCCTTCCGGCGTTTCGATCGGACAGATCCGGCCGTAGTGAGAAATGTGCACGTCGCGCACTTCAAAACCGGCTCGCTTGCGGTTGAGCCCGCCTGGGCCAAGAGCCGACAGTCGCCGCTCGTGCGTGAGCATAGAGAGCGGATTGGTTTGATCGACGACTTGCGACAACTCGCCACGCCCGAAGAAATATTCGATAGCCGCAGAAATGCTCTTGGGATTAATGAGTGAGCGGGGCGACATTTCGGCCACATCCTTGAGGCTCATTCTTTCCTGCACGGTGCGTCGCAGTTTAAGGAAGCCCTTGCGGAGTTCATCGCTGGCGAGTTCATCGATCGTGCGCAGGCGGCGATTGCCCAAGTGATCGATGTCGTCCACCTCAACCTCGCCCTCGCCCTCGCTCAGTTGCAGCATGTAGCGAATGGCAGCGATCAGGTCGTCGGGGCGGAGCGTCATCTCTGTCTCGGGCACCGCAAGGCCCAGTTTGCGATTAATGCGGAACCGGCCAACCCGGCCGAGGCGGTAGCGGTTTGTGTCTTTGAATTTTTCATCAAAGAGCGTTCGGGCTTTATCGAGAGCGGCAGGATTGCCCGGTCGAAGCCGCTGGTAGATTCGTACCAGCGCGTCTTCGTGGCTGGGGGCGACGTTGGTGCGTTTCTTGGATTCGTCTGCATCCTCGCGCAGGCTGTTCATGATCAAGGGCACCTTCTGCTCCTGCATCAACTCGACGGCCTGCAGGCCAGATGTGCAGATGAGCTCGGCCATGTCGTGAGTGATCTTGCAGCCGGCGTCGACCAGAATCTCACCGGCCCGCTCGCTTCCCTTCGGGTAGACGATGTCGTCTACCGCGATCTTACCTTCTAGCTTGGGCACGCTTCGTGAGCCAGACACCTTCTCAATAGAACTCTTGTAAAAAAGCTTGAGGATCGCGGCATCCCGAGAGTATTTAGGATCCATGGCACGCAACAGAGTGAGCGCAGAAAACTTGCCACTCTGATCGATCCGCACCTGAAGCGTGTCTTTTTTAGAAACGTTAAATTCGATCCAACTACCACGCTCTGGAATAATGCGGCAGTTGAACGTCTTTCGATCGGCGGAGGTGGTGTCGGCAACAAAGTCGATGCCAGGAGAGCGGTGCAATTGGCTGACCACGACTCGCTCGGCACCGTTAATAATGAACTCGCCGCCACCGAGCATGATCGGGACGTCACCCAGGTAGACCTCTTCCTCGATCGGTTGCTCGCGGGTGAGTCGCATCAAAACACGGAGGGGTCGGCCGTACGTCAATCGTAACTGCCGGCACTCATCTGGATCGTAGCGAGGCTTGCCAAGTTCGTATCGAAGGTATTCCAACTTGACCGTCTTGTCGTAGCTTTCAACCGGAAAGATTTCCCGCAACACGCCCTCGATGCCCTCGTCTTTTCGCTTCGTAGATGCAGTGTCGTACTGCAGAAAACGATCGTAAAAGCGAGTTTGGATTTCGGTCAGATCAGGAATTGCGTGGCTGGCGCGACGGCTGCCGAAGTGGCGGATTTCGGTGGGCTGGAGTCGGCGTACGGCGGGAGTTGCCATTGACAGAAAGCTCCTGGAGAGAGTCTTGTGAGAAGGTCAAATCGCAGGCTGACCACAGCCCTGGAGACGGCTGCGCTGAACCCACAAAAAATCGGCACAAAAAAGGCAGACGGGCAGACAAAAAAACGATCCCCATCGGAAAATTTCTTTCCTAATTCGGATCGTCAGCACAACAATAGGGGTGGGATGGGCAACGGTGACAAGAGAAGCGGCGATTGCGAAGGCAGAGCAGGCAAAAACTGTACCGAACAAAACTATAACGTTTGGTAGCCGGAAGGCCAAGCTCCCGGCTACCAAACCCGTGTTTTGAGCGCTTTTACTTGATCGAGACCTTGGCGTTGACTTCTTCGAGCTCCTTCTTGAGCTTCTCGGCATCGGCCTTGGAGATTCCTTCCTTGACCTTGGCAGGGCAGCTTTCGACGAGATCCTTGGCCTCTTTTAGGCCCAAGCTAGTGGCTGCACGGACCACTTTGATTACGCCGATCTTGTTGTCGCCAAAACTGTCCAACATGACATCGAACTCGGTCTTTTCGGCTGGGGCCTCACCGCCGCCTGCCGCGCCACCGGGGGCTGCCATCATCATTGCGCCGCCAGCTGCCGGCTTGATGCCATGAACCTCATCGAGGTAGTCGGAGAGCTCTTTTGCAGCCTTGAGCGTCAATCCGACGATACGGTCGCCCAGATCCTTTGTGTCTTTAGTGAAATCTCGCGTTGCTTCAGCCGTTGCCATCGCTCGGATCCTTTCCCTTCAAGGTAAGGACGGATGCGAATGCAGCCGTCCTGATAAATGTTTGTTGAACTGTTTGTAAAATCTGCGAACCGAATGTCATACCATGAACTGTTGCCGAGTGAAGCCCGGCTTCAAAATTCCCGTGACAGGGACGCCAGTCGGCGTCAGACAGCCGGAAGATCAGCCTCGGAAGCCGCTCCGCCTGCGATCTTTTCAAGATCCTCAACCCGAGACGAAATCTGCCCGGCTAGCACCCCCCCAACGGAGCCAATCTGGCCTGCAAGGATGGAGCCCAGTGACAGAATCTGCCCCGAGATGATAGAGAGTTGCTCGCTTCGAGTCGGCCACTTAGCAACTGCCTGCACTTCTGTTGCATTGAGATGCGATCCATCCAAAGCACCCGCTCGGAATTCGAAGCCCGCGAAATCTTTGACGGCGCTGAGGCGATCCAGTTCCTTGGCGAGATCCACAACATCCTCGCCACCCCACGCGATTGCCAGCATGCCTTCGGTTTGGGCAAAGGCAGGAGCCAGCGGCGTGTCGAGCGTGGCCCTGCGTATGAGGCTGTTCTTGACCAACTGCAGGTGGATTTTCTTTTTGCGAAGCATCTGGCGAAGCTGCGTGGTCTTCTGAGCGTTGAGCTTCCCGAGGCTGACGACAATCACGTCACCAACGTTATTGAGACGGCCCTTGAGGTCGTCTACCAGCATGTTCTTGATGAGTTTGCTCATAGAGGGAATAGCTCTGGAGTGCAGTGGGTTCTAAAAAAGTGTGGCAGAGAAAGATGACTTTGATACGGAACGGAAACAATCCAACATGAAGCCTATTCAGGCAGCAACCATCACGCCTGGAGTCATGGTGCAGGAGATAGAGATGCTCTTCACAAACTGTCCACGAACGCTCGACGGCTGCAGCGATACGATGTGATCGATAAACGCACGCGCGTTATCGATCAGGCTTGCGGCCTCGAAGCTCACTTTGCCCACAACGGCGTGAACAATGCCTGTGGGGTCATTGCGAAACTCCACCTTCCCCGCCTTATACTCGCGAACTGTTCTGGTGATGTCGGCCGTGACGGTGCCTGCACGCGGGCTGGGCATCAGACCGCGTGGACCCAGCACTTTGCCCAGCGGCCCAACGAGCCCCATCATGTCGGGGGCTGCGATGCATACATCAAAATCGGTCCAGCCCTCCTTGATCTTCTTGGCCAAGTCGTCGGACCCTACGTGTTCGGCGCCAGCCGCGTTGGCATCCTCGGCCAAATTACCTCGGGCAAACACAACCACGCGTTTTGACTTGCCAATGCCATGCGGCAAAACAATCGAGCCGCGGATGATCTGATCGGCCTGCTTAGGGTCAATGCCCAACCGAAGATGAATCTCAACCGTTTGGTCGAATTTGGTTGGAGGAAAGCCTTTCAGCACCGCCATGGCCTCGGCCAAGGGAAGGGGGGCTTCGGACTCGGGTTTCTTGGCGAGCATCGCCCGCATGCGTTTGGTAAGAGCCACGGCGTATGTCCTAGGGACTCAAAGGTCCTGAAAAAGGGGAAACGGTCTTTGGGGAGAGTGAGCGAGTAAAGTTAAAATGGTTCGAGAAAAACGAAAAGCCAGCAGGCAGTCATAAATCAGCCTTCGACAGTGAGCCCCATGCTGCGGGCTGTGCCCTCGATCATGCGGCGGGCGTGCACTCCATCACGGGCATTTAAATCTGCCAACTTGAGCCGCACGATCTCGTCGAGTTGGGCAATAGTAACCTTCCCGACTTTTTCCTTATTTGGCACACCGGATCCCTTGGCGAGCCCCGCTGCTTTCTTGAGGAGAGCGGCGGCCGGAGGGCTTTTGGTAATGAATTCAAATGAACGGTCGTTGTAGACAGTGACGACCACAGGAATCGGCATTCCTGCGGCCTCCCGCGTGCGATCGTTGAACTGCTGCACGAACTGCCCCAGATTGATGCCGTAGCGACCCAGCGATGTGCCCACTGGAGGCGCCGGGGTGGCCTGCCCGCCGGGAACCTGAAACTTCGCCTGTCCGACCATCTGCTTTGCCATACGTGCAACCTTCTACGTGCGATTGGGAAACTGCGAAAAAAACTGAATACCGAATGCTGCGAAAAACCCTGCAAGACAAGATACAAAAGAAACTGAGCTTACACCGTTTCGATCTGCCAATACTCGATGTCTACCGGCGTTGAACGACCAAAGATGCTGAGCATCACCGTTACGCGGCCGTTGGCCTCGTCGATCTGGTCTACCTCGCCCTCGAAATTTTCGAAAGTTCCTTCGGTAATCTTCACGCGATCGCCTTTTTTGAACTGAATCTTGAGACGCGGCGCCTCGTCGGCCTTCTCTTCGGTCTTTCGGAGCAACTTAGCAACGTCTTGTGCCTGCATCGGACTGGGTCGCCCCGCCGTGCCAGTGAAGTCGCCAATGCCGCCGGTTTCCCGAACGAGATACCACGTCTCGTCATTCAAGATCATGTTCACCAGCAAGTATCCAGGGTAGAGCTTGCGTGAAATAACCCGTTTCTTGCCACTTTTAAACTCGGTCACCTGCTCCTTGGGCACAATGACTTCCCCAAAGTATCGATCGATTCCCTGAATCGAAATGCGTCGCAAGAGCGTTTCGCGGATGGAGTCTTCGCGGTTGCTCTGCACCTTGAGGATGTACCACTGTTTCTCACCGAGCGGCGGCTGCACGCCATCGGCTTCCGCGTCTTCTCCGGGGACCAAGACAGGTTTTGCATTTTCGCTGCCGCCAAACGGATCGGCGAGTTCCGCCGGAGTGCCGTCGTCCTCTTCTTCGTCAGCCACCTGCTTTACGGGTTCGGCGTGTATTGCAGCGTGCAGGTTCTGCGCAGTTTCTGCCTGCAGGGCTTCGACTGCTTCGTCGTTCACACCATTCGTGCCGTTCATGCTGTTCATGCTATTCATGGGTATTGAATGTCTAAAAGGCTCAGCTAAATCCTTGGATCGAGCGGAGCACGAACCACCAGAAAAGATCATACGCCGCTAGAATTGCGGCCAATGCAAAAATCAAGAAAATGATCACGACTGAACTGCGGGCCACCTCGCCCCCGGTCGGCCATGATACCTTCGTCATCTCTGTTTCGACAGCGATTAAAAAATCGGCAAAGCGGGACATATTGACGAGGCGAAAAATCATCCAGAGCCCAACGGCCAGCAGCAACCCCGGTACAAGAAACCGCACGACACCAATATCCACCGACGGTACGCTTTGCGAAAGCGCCGTGCCGCTCGAGAGCCACAATGGTAGCACCTGCGCCAGTCGCCACACGCCGATAGCCAGCGTGATCGCTAGAGCAGCGAACGTGGCCTGACGCGTTACACGGCCCTGATGCGGCTTGTAGACCGAGAAACTGAGCAGTTCGTGCCACAGTGTTCCGGTATTGGTTTGATTTTCACGCACTGATCTTCACTCTCGCTGCGGTGCTTGTAACAACTATGCTGGCAGGGGCGGCGGGAATTGAACTCGCAACCTCTGGTTTTGGAGACCAGCGCTCTGCCAATTGAGCTACGCCCCTGTGGTGGTGGGGCCCCCAGTTAAAAGGGGGCCCCTCTACCCGTATGGAAATACTGTCTCGTGTTCTACTTGTGTCCTAACTTCTGTTCAGTCCAAAATCTTTGTAACAACGCCTGAGCCGACGGTCTTGCCACCTTCGCGAATGGCAAATCGCACGCCATCATCCATGGCGATTGGCACCATCAGTTCCACTTCCATCTTCACGTTGTCGCCCGGCGTGACCATGTCCACGCCGCTGAGCAGCTTGGTGGCGCCGGTAACGTCGGTGGTACGGAAGTAGAACTGCGGGCGGTAGCCGGCAAAGAACGGAGTGTGGCGACCACCCTCCTCTTTCGACAGCACATACACCTCGCACTCAAACTTCTTGTGGGGCTTGATCGAGCCTGGCTTGGCCAAGACTTGCCCACGCTCGATGGCGTCGCGGGCGATGCCACGCAGAAGGCACCCGACGTTGTCGCCGGCCTGTCCGCTGTCGAGCACCTTCTTGAACATCTCGACGCCGGTGCACGTCGTTTTCTCGGACTTCTCGTGCAGTCCGACGATTTCGACTTCGTCGCCCACCTTCACCATGCCCCGCTCGATTCGCCCCGTGGCAACGGTGCCACGGCCCTCGATCGAGAACACGTCTTCGATGGCCATCAAGAATGGCTTGTCGAGTTCGCGAACTGGTTCGGGAATGTAGGCATCCACTGCAGCGAGCAGATCGGCGATGCACTTGTTTGCAGCGGGATCCTTCGGGTTGTCGTAGGCCGGTTTGCCGGCACCCCGAATGATCGGCACATCGTCTCCAGGAAAGCCATACTTCGTGAGCAGTTCGCGAATTTCCATCTCGACCAAGTCGAGCAACTCCGAATCATCCACGAGATCGACCTTATTCAGAAACACAACAAGTGCCGGCACGCCCACCTGGCGGGCAAGCAGAATGTGCTCGCGCGTCTGGGGCATTGGTCCGTCGGCTGCGCTGACCACAAGAATCGCACCGTCCATCTGGGCGGCACCCGTGATCATATTCTTAATAAAATCGGCATGCCCCGGGCAGTCAATGTGGGCATAGTGACGCTTGTCCGACTCGTATTCCACATGGCTAACGGCGATCGTAACGGTTTTTGTTTCGTCTCGAACCGTGCCACCTTTGGCGATTTCAGCGTAGCTCTTGGCGACAGCCAAATTCTTCGCTGCCTGCACGGCAACAATGGCTCCGGTGAGCGTGGTCTTGCCATGATCAATGTGTCCAATCGTGCCGACGTTAACGTGCGGCTTGGACCGCGTGAACATATCCTTTGCCATGCTTTTTCCCTCGGTCT
>Ga0194043_1000234_pt1 | contig 29174 bp, 23 predicted proteins | sample JunL4415m_MetaG_FD_161274 | JGI IMG/M metagenome (GOLD analysis project Ga0194043, IMG submission 161274) | Anoxic zone freshwater microbial communities from boreal shield lake in IISD Experimental Lakes Area, Ontario, Canada - Jun2016-L442-15m | ecosystem: Environmental > Aquatic > Freshwater >...
CCCTGCCGCCGGCGAGGCCTTCGACAAGGGCGCGCGCCTGCTCGGGCTGGGCTACCCCGGCGGCAGGGAGCTGGACCGCCTGGCCGCGGACGGCGACGCGCGCTTCGTGCGCTTTCCGCGGGCCGTGCCCCGCGGCCGCGACTTCAGCTTCAGCGGCCTCAAGACGGCCCTGCTCTACGACCTGCGCGGCCGCGACGAGGCGGAGGTGGAGGCGCACCGCGCCGATATCGCCGCCTCATATCAGGCCGCGATCGTCAGCCAGCTGGTGGAGAAGACGCTGGCGTGCGCCGCCGCCGAGGGCCTGCACAGCGTCGCCATCGCCGGCGGCGTAGCCGCCAACTCCGGCCTGCGCAGGGTGCTCGCCGAGCGCTGTGCGGCTGAGGGCCTGCAGCTTGCGCTGCCGCCGCTCAGCCTGTGCACCGACAACGCCGGCATGATCGGCCTTGCGGCCGGCTTTCTGCCGGCGCTCCCCTGGCCCACGTACCTCGATCTCGACGCCTTCGCCAGTGACGGCCAGGCGCGCGCGGCGCGGCCGGCCAAAAGACGGCCGCGCGCCGCCCGCCCCGCCGACCCGGCCTGACAGGGATCCTGCCATACTCCATCCTGCGGGGAGTCCCGCCCGCCTCGCTCTGCTAGACTCCGCCCGGTAATGGGTCGCAGGCCAAAACCCGTCTTTCCCCGCGTGACCACCGAGGACGCACCCCGTCTTGCCGCCGAGCTCTTCGTCGAGTGCCTCGAGAGCGAGGGCGTCGAGTACGTCTTCGGCATCCCCGGCGAGGAGACCCTCGACCTCAACGAGGCCCTCGACCGGTCGGCGCGCATCACCTTCGTCCCCACGCGCCACGAGCAGGGCGCCGCCTTCATGGCAGACGCCTACGGGCGCCTCACCGGCGACCCCGGCGTCTGCCTCGCGACCCTCGGCCCCGGGGCCACCAACCTGGCGACCGGCATCGGCGACGCCAACCTCGACAACGCGCCGCTCGTGGCGCTCACCGGGCAGATCGACCTCGTCGGCATGCACCGGGAGACGCACCAGTTCATCGACACCGTCGATATGCTGCGCCCGATGACCAAGTGGAACGCCCGCGTCCACGACCCGCGCATGATCAGCGAGGCGGTGCGCAAGGCGTTCAGCACCGCCGCCGCCGAGAAGCCGGGAGCTACGCACCTGGAGCTCCCCGCCGACGTCATGGGCACGAGCATCGTCGGGCGGCCCATGCAGCCCGGCCCCGAGACGCTCGCCGAGGCCGATCCTGTGAGCCTGCTGCGCGCCGTCGAGGCGCTGCAGGCTGCGGAGACCCCGGTGATGCTCGTCGGCAACGGCGTCGTGCGTCAGCGCGCGTCCCAGGCGCTGCGCGCCTTCTGCGAAGAGACCGGGTTGCACGTCATCACCACGTTCATGGGCAAGGGCGTGGTCGACGCCGCCTCCGACCATTTTCTGTTCACCGCCGGCCTGCGCGCCCAGAACTACCCGCAGGGGATCATGGGGCGCGCCGACCTCGTGGTCTGCGTCGGCTACGACATGATCGAGTGGCCGCCCTCGGCGTGGAACCCCGACGGGCGTCAGAAGATCGTCTGCATCGACACGGTGCCGCCGGAGATCGACGCTCACTACGTGCCCGAGGTGCAACTCATCGGCGATCTCAGCCGCATCCTGTACCAGCTCGCCGGGCTGGTGCAGGGCAAGGAGGTCGCGCATCCCCAGACCAAGCCCTATCGGCGGGCTTTCTCGGCGCTGCTCGACACCGGCTCGGACGACGACCTGCCGGTCAAGCCGCAGCGCGTGCTCCGCGACCTGCGCGCGGCCCTGGCGCCGAAAGACGTCCTGGTCTCGGACGTCGGCGCCCACAAGCTCTGGGTGGCGCGCTTCTGGGAGGCGCGCGAGCCCAACACGGTGCTCATCAGCAACGGGTTCGCGGCTATGGGCTTCGGGCTGCCGGCGGCCATGGCCGCGGCCCTCGTGGGCCGTGGCCGCGGCAAGGTCGTGTGCATCACCGGCGACGGCGGCTTTCTGATGAACGTGCAGGAGCTTGAGACCGCCAAGCGGCTCAGGCTGCCCTTCGTCATCCTCGTGTGGAGAGACGAGGGCTACGGCCTCATCGAGATGCACCAGCGGCGCAAGTTCGGCCACGTCGCCGGCACGCGCTTCGACAATCCGGACCTCGTAGGCCTGGCCCACGCTTTTGGCATCGACGGCGTGCGCGTGGAGCGCGCCGGCGACCTGCCGGCCATCCTCGCCAAGGCTCTCGCAAGCAGTGGCCCCGTGGTCGTGGACATTCCGATAGACTACGGCGAGAACGACAAGCTCGGCATCGACCTGTGGAAGCTTGCACCGGAGGCGCTCGCCTAGAAGGTGCGCAATCCTGTTCGGGGGGGTCCGCATGACAGAGATGTTGCGCAATGAGGGTCTGAAACGCATCAGGATGCGCCTGTTCACCGCGGTCGTCGTGGTGTTCACGCTCACCTGCTCGGGCTCGTTCGGCATGGAGGACGTGGTCTCGTCGTCCGGGCCGGGCCTCACGCTCCTGATGATCGTGGTGCTCCCGTTTTTGTGGAGCGTGCCCATGGCGTTCGTGGCCTCCGAGATGGGCTCCATGATCCCCGAGGCCGGCGGTTCGTACCGCTGGGTGCGGCGCGCGATGGGTGAGTACTGGAGCTTCCAGAGCGGCTGGTGGTGGAGTCTGTCGGTGTTCATCGACTCCGCCGTGTACGTGGCGCTGGCTCTCGGCTACATCCAGAGCCAGCTCGACATCTCCAATCTGCAGCGCTGGCTCGTGGGCGTGGCCATCATCGCGGTGTTCACCTACATCAACATCCGCGGCCTCGAGATCACGGGCTGGGCGCTCATCGTCATCCAGATCGTCGTGATGGTCCCATTCGTGCTGTTCGTCGTCCTGGGGTTTCTGCGAGGGACCGGCGAGGTGTTCAGCCCGTTCATGCCGGCGGGCCAGAACGTCGTCGAGAGCATGAACCTCGGCCTGGCCGTCATGATGTGGATGTACGCCGGCTGGGAGTCGATGAGTACGCTGGCCGGTGAGATCGAGAATCCGCAGAAAGTCATCCCGAAGGCCCTGATGGTCGGGACTCCCATCGTCATCGTGACCTACTTCGTCACGGTCGCGGCGCTCATCCGCGCCGGCGGCGCCGGCAGCTGGGCCGACATGGTGTCGGACGCGAGCTCGGGGGGCACCGACTACATCGTGGCGGCCAAGATCGTCGGCGGAGCGTTTCTCGGCTGGCTCATCTTCGCCTCGGCGATCGCCTCCAACATCGGCCTGTACGCCGGGTACCTGGCCACCGGCGCGCGGCCGCCGTTCCAGATCTCGCGCGACCGCCTGCTCTTCCGTTTCTTCGGCAGGACGAGCGCCAGGTACGGTACGCCGTGGGTCGCCATCCTGATCATGGGCCTCGTCAACTGCGCGCTGATCTCGCGCGATTTCGTGGCGCTCATCGTGATGGACGTCTTCCTGCTGATGTTCGCCTACATCCTCGTGTTCATCGCCGCTATCGTGCTGCGCGTCAAAGAGCCCAACGCGCCGCGGCCGTTCCGTGTTCCGCTGCCTACGTGGGCGCTCACGATCTGGGTCGCCATCCCCATCGCCATCGCCGTGTTCGCGCTGTTCACGAACGGCGACCAGTATCTGGTCGGCGGCCTCATCGGCGTGCTCAGCGGGCCGATCGCCTACCTCGTCTTCAAGTACTTCTATCACGGGACCACCGACCGCGCCCTCGAGGGCGCCACCGTCACTCCTGAGGGCGAGCTCACCCAGTTCGGCGCGGCCATCGAAGGAGTTGAGGCATGAAACAGGGTGCGATCTTCAGATACGCGGCGGCGGTCGGCGTCCTCGCCGGCGTCTCCGCTATCGCGATGGGCCTGTACATTCACTCCGCCCAGCCCAGGCTCGGGCCATCCTGGCACGTGGCGGGCATCCTCATCACCAGCCCGCGCCTGCTCCTCGGTCTCGGCATCGTCATGGTCGTCGGCGGGGTGCTCACGCTGTGGAACCCCGCCCTCGGCGGTCTGCTGGTGCTCGTGTCGGCGGTGCTGGGGCTCGTCTACTGCTACACGCACGAGTGGCACCGCCTCGACCTGCTCAAGCTCTGGGCGCTGCCCGTGATCCTCGGCTGGCTCGCCGGCATCCTCGCGGGCTATGCGCTGGCCAAGTCGGTCGAGGCCTACGATGGCCCGGCGGAGGACGACGTCCCGGCGTCGCCGGAGGTTCCTCCGCCTGCCGCTCCCGGCTGATCCCAGCCGCGGCTTGAGAACGGCGAGGGCCGGGAGCAGCCAGGCTGCTCCCGGCCCTCGCGCACGTTTGCGGGCCGGGTCCGGAAGGCCCGTCCGGCCCGCCGCCGTCCGCGCCGCTACCCGGCGGGCGTGCTCTCTCGCCCGCCCGCCGGGCTCGCGACCCCGCACCAGCGCATGAGCAGCAGGGCCACGGCCGCGGCGTGGTCGACGAGGTCGTCGACCGGGACGTACTCGTCGACCGAGTGTGCGACCAGGAGCTGCCCGGGCCCGAACGAGATCGTGGGGGTTCCGCCGAGCAGCGTGTAGGTGGCGGCATCGTGCCAGGAATCGAGGCCCGTGATCCTGCCGTCTCTGCCGAGATCGCCGGCGGCCTCGAGGGCGCCCACGACGATGCCGTGATCGACGGGGACCTCGGCGGGAGGGCAGTCGTCGATCCACTTCCAGCTCGGCGGATGCGCGACGAGCCACGGATCGGCGGCCGCGACGGCGCGCACCCAGTCCTCCACCTCCTGGTGCGCCGGCCGGCCGGTGCCGGCCTCGTCCACGCCGGCCGGCAGATAGTCGAGATCGCAGGTGATCGCGCACGAGTCCGGGTAGGTCACGCTCCACTCGCCGGCGCGGATGATGGTCGGCGTGATGCTGCTGGGGCTGAGGAGGGCGTGGCGCTGGTCGGGCCGCGTCCGCCAGTCGTCGCGCAGGCGCCGCAGCGACCCGATGAGCGGCAAGGCTGCTTCGATCGCGTTGACGGCGCCGCCGGCCCGCCAGTGAGGCTGAGGCATCTCGGCGTGCCCCGCGCGACCGGGCACGGTGAGGACGCCGGTCGAGGTCCCCCGGCAGGCGGCGTACACGTCGAAGCCGGTGGGTTCGGCGCAGATGCCGGCGTCGGCGGCCACGCCGTGCTGGACGGCCGCCCAGCCGCCGACTCCCGAGGACTCTTCGTCGGTGTTGCTGCAGAACACGATGTCGCCGCGCAGCCGCACGCCCGCGCGGCGGAGCGCTTCGACGGCGAACGCCAGCGTGGTGACGCCGCCCTTCATGTCGCACGAGCCGCGGCCGTACAGCTTGCCGCCGCGGACCTCGGCGCGGAAGGGATCGCCGCTCCACAGCTCGTGCGCCCCGGTCGCCACGGCGTCGATGTGCCCGTTGAGCAACAGGCTGCGCCCGCCGCCGCTCCCCAGGAGGCGCGCGACAAGCTGCGGCCGCCCGACGAAGTCGAGCTCCGCGGCGACGTAGGGATGCCCGGCGCCGATCGGCGCCGGCTCCCAGAGCTCCGTCTCGGCGCCAGACGCTCGCAGCCGCCGCTCCAGGATGCGCTGCAGCCTCTCCTCCTCGCGCGGCGGCTCGCCCGGGTCTCTGGCCGTCGTGTCGCAGGCGACGAGCTCGCTCACCAGGGCGACGAGCTCGTCGCGCGCTTCCCGCACCACGCCGACGACTCTCTCTTCAAGTGCGGATCGGAGTCCCACCGCAACCTCCCCTGGGGGTGTGCGTAGCCGGCCCTACGCCTCCAGCAGGATCGTCACCGGGCCGTCGTTGACGAGATCGACGAGCATGCGGGCGCCGAAGACGCCGGTCTGGACCGGCACGCCCGCGGCGCGCAGCGCCTCGACGAACGCCCCGTAGACGGCCTCGCCCTGCGCCGGCCGCGCAGCGTCCGTGAAGCTCGGCCGATTGCCCCTGCGGGCGTCGGCGTAGAGCGTGAACTGCGAGACGGCCAGCACCTCGCCGCCGACGTCCGCGAGCGCCAGATTCATGAGCCCGGCGGCGTCCTCGAAGATGCGCAGCCGGGCCGTTTTGGCGGCGAGCCTGGCCGCGGTCGCGGCCGAATCGCCGTGGGTCGCGCCGACGAGGGCCAGAAACCCGCGGCCGATCGCGGCCACGTTCTCGCCGTCCACGGTCACCGAGGCGCGGCTCACGCGCTGGATGAGGATGCGCATGGGCGGAGTGTACTGTGCGGCGCACCTTCGTCGCACCCCACGTCAGCCCGCCTGCGGTGGCTGTTCGCCGCGGGGGTCAGGCGCCACAGGGCGTCTGATCCAGCACTCCCACCTCCTCCCTGCCAAAGGGCGGTGACCCCCGCGGCGCCGCGAAGAACGCGTGCAAAACGCCGTGGTTCGCGGCGCGTCGCCGCCGCGGCCGGGCAATGCGGGCGGTGGTTTGACATCGGCGCGCATCGGTCATACCATAGCGACCCCGCAAGACTCGGCACTCTCTCCCTGAGAGTGCCAGATTCCGGACAAATGAAGAGGAGGGTTGCTGCATGAAGCTCAAGCCGCTTGAAGACCGCGTGATCATCAAGGCCGTCGCCGAAGAGGAGAAGACGGCCAGCGGCATCGTGCTGCCCGACACGGCGAAAGAGAAGCCGACGATGGGCGAGGTCGTCGCTGTCGGCGACGGCAAGTGGGACGAAGACGGCGAGAAGCGTATCCCCGTCGACGTCAAGAAGGGCGACAAGGTCATCTACGGCAAGTACGCGGGCACCGAGTACAAGACCGCCGATGGTGACGAGCTCCTGATCCTGCGCGCCAGCGAGATCCTGGCCGTAGTCACAAAGTAGAGAGGAGGCTGAACTAGCGTGGCTAAAGAACTGAAGTACGCCGACGAGGCCAGGCGCTCCCTGGAGCGCGGCGTCAACGCACTCGCCGACGCCGTCAAGATCACCCTCGGCCCCAAGGGCCGCTATGTGGTGCTCGACAAGAAGTACGGCGCCCCCACCATCACCAACGACGGCGTGACCATCGCCCGTGAGATCGAGCTCGAGGACGTCTTCGAGAACCAGGGCGCCCAGCTCGTCAAGGAAGTCGCGACCAAGACCAACGACATCGCCGGTGACGGCACCACCACCGCCACCCTGCTCGCCCAGGCCATCGTGCGCGAGGGCCTGCGCATGGTAGCCGCCGGCGTCAACCCGATGGCCATCAAGCGCGGCATCGAAGAGGCCGTCGAAGAGGCCGTCGCCTCCATCAAGAAGCAGTCCAAGGAGATCTCGGGCAAAGAGGATATCGCCCGCGTGGCGACCATCTCCGCCCGCGACCGCGCCGTCGGCGACGTCATCGCCGACGCCATCGAGAAGGTCGGCAAGGACGGCGTGGTCAACGTCGAGGAGTCCAACACCTTCGGCCTCGACCTCGAGTTCACCGAGGGCATGCAGTTCGACAAGGGCTACCTGAGCCCGTACATGGTCACCGACCCCGAGCGCATGGAAGCCGTGCTCGAGGATCCGTACATCCTCATCGCCAACCAGAAGGTCGGCTCCGTCCAGGACCTGCTCCCCGTGCTCGAGAAGGTCATTCAGGCCGGCAAGCAGGTCCTCATCGTCGCCGAGGACGTCGAGGGCGAAGCTCTCGCGACCCTCGTCGTGAACAAGCTGCGCGGCACGTTCACCAGCGTCGCCGTCAAGGCCCCCGGCTTCGGCGACCGCCGCAAGCGCATGCTCGAGGACATCGCCATCCTCACCGGCGGCGAGGTCATCACCGAAGAGATGGGCCTCAAGCTCGACAACACCCAGCTCTCGCAGCTCGGCCGCGCCCGCAAGGTCGTCGTGACGAAGGACAACACCACCATCGTCGACGGCGCCGGCGACACCGAGGCCATCAAGGGCCGCATCAAGCAGATCAAGGCGGAGATCGAGAACACCGACTCCGATTTCGACCGTGAGAAGCTCCAGGAGCGTCTCGCCAAGCTGGCCGGCGGCGTGGCCGTCATCAAGGTCGGCGCGGCCACCGAGGTCGAGATGAAGGAGACCAAGCACCGCGTCGAGGACGCCCTCAACGCCACCCGCGCCGCCCTTGAAGAGGGCATCGTGCCGGGCGGCGGCGTCGTGCTGGTCAACGCCATCCCCGCGATCAAGGTCGACATGAAGTCCGACGATGTCGGCTTCCGCTCGGGCAAGCAGATCATCGTGCGCGCCCTCGAAGAGCCGCTTCGTCAGATCGCCGAGAACGCCGGCCTCGAGGGTTCGGTCGTGGTGAGCAAGGTCAAGACGCTCAAGGCGGGCGAGGGCCTCAACGCCGAGACCGGCAAGTACGAGGACCTGACCAAGGCCGGCATCATCGATCCGGCCATGGTCACCCGTTCGGCGCTGCAGAACGCCGCGTCGATCGCCAAGAACATCCTCACCACCGAGTGCATCGTCGCCGACAAGCCCGAGCCCGCCGGTGGCGGCGGCATGGGCGGCATGGGCGGCGGAATGCCTCCGGGGATGATGTAAGAAAGACGGCGTGAGCCGCTGCGCCTGACGGCGAGCGGCAGAGCTTCAGCGCTTGCGCGTCGCGGCGGGCGTGCCCATGCGGGCACGCCCGCCGCTTTTCTCGTGGCCAACGACGCAATCGCATGACGCGGTCTTGACCGGCGCCGTAGTCCGACACTACTGTCCGCAGCAGCGCACGGTCCGCCGGGCCGTCGCAGGACCGTCCGGCCCAGAGACGGCTATCCGGGGGGCGACATGAAGGTCAGGGGAAGCGGCGCGCTCGGTCGGCGCCTCGTCATCACCGCGGCGGCATTCGCGCTGCTGCTCGTTCTGGCGCCGGTGTGGAGTCCCGGGGCCGCGAGAAGCAGCGCATCTCCGTCGCCGAGCGGCAAGGTGACGTTGCGGCTCGGCTGGAACGAGGGCCCGCTCAACCTCAACCCCTTCATAGGGTACAGCGCGTCGTACGAGATATGGCTGCTGAACTACGACGTGCTGGTCGGCATCGGCAGCGACGGGTTGCCGTCGCGGGAGACCGGTCTCGCGCAGAGCTGGGAGACGTCCGCCGACGGCAGGACGTGGACCTTTCGTCTCCGGCCGGGGGTGAAGTGGCAGGATGGCGCGCCGCTGACCGCCGGCGACGTCGCCTTCACGTTCAACTACATCATCAAGAACGAGATGAGCAACGCCGTGTACCTGCGTGGCGTGCAGAAGGCCGTGGCCATCGACGACACCACGCTCAGGGTGGTCTGCGCGCGGCCCAAGGCGAACATGCTGCTCACGCAGGTGTACATCTACGTCCTGCCCGAGCACCTCTGGAGCAGCATCGACCCGAAGGCGGCGGCCAACACCTATCGCAACCCGCCACCGATCATCGGCTCCGGACCGTTCCAGACTGTGGAGTTCAAGAAGGACCAGTACGTCAAGATGGTCAGGAACCCGTCGTACTGGGGCCCCAGGCCGGCCATCGACGAGATCATCTTCCAGTACTACACGAACTCCGACACCATGGTGCAGGACCTCAAGAGCGGCGCCATCGACGGGGCGCAGGTGATCCCGCCGGCGCAGTTCAAGTCCCTGGAGAGCGACCCTGCCATCGAAGCGATCCCGTACCCCCTGTACAACTGGGAGTACATCGACGTGAACTGCTACGACAGTCCAGACTCACTGGGGAATCCGGTGCTCAAGGACAAGCGCTTCCGCGTCGCGCTCGCCTGGGCCATCGACCGGCGGAAGTGCGCCGATCTGGGCTGGGGCGGCAAGGCCGACCCAGGGTACGGGATCTACCCCCGGCAGGGCTGGCCGGCGAGCTTCGACCCGTATTACCAGCCCGCGCCCGAGGACACGATCGGCTTCGACCTCGAGAAGGCCGGGCAGCTCATGGACGCGGCCGGCTACCTCGACACGAACGGCGACGGGATTCGCGACTACAAGGGCAAGCCCATCAAGCTGCGCCTGTGGACGAGGGACATCTCGCCCGAGAGCCAGATCCAGGGCAAGCTCATCGCCGGCTGGCTGCGACAGATCGGCCTGCAGATCGAGCTCACCGTGGTCGACGAGGGCGCTCTCGGCGACAGCATCTGGAACTACAAGGGCAACACCTACGCGCCGGACTACGACCTGGCGCTCTGGGACTTCATGGGCTACATCGACCCCGGAGATTCCGCCGCCTGCTTCACCACCGACCAGATCGAGAACTACAACGAGATGAACTGGTCAAACGCCGAGTACGACCGGCTCAACACCCGGCAGTACGAGGCGATGGACTCGCAGAAGCGGATCGCGATCCTCAAACAGATGCAGGCGATCATGTATGCGGAGCAGCCCATGATCGTCCTCGACTACCCGGCCATCCTGCAGGCCGTGAACGTCGCGAAGTGGGACGGCTGGGCGCCCTACGTGAGCGGCAGCGTCTGGGACAACATGATCAGCCGGGCGAGCTACATCGACCTGAAGCCCAAGGCCGTCGCCGCGACGAGCGAGGGCTCGGCGTCGGGCTCGATCTGGATCGCCGTGGCGATCGCCGTCGTCGCCGCCGCGGGCGGCGGGGCGCTGATCGTCAGGCGCCGGCGGGGCCGCGCCCTCGAAGAATGAGCGACTCGCGGCGCGGCGGAGCCCCGCCGGCCGGCTTCGTTCCCGGCGACGGCGGCGCTCGAGCTCTTCAGGCGCACGAACGCCGTGTACATCACGTCCTGACGAAACGGGTATGATCCCCGTATGGCTGCGCAGGCCGACACCGCCACCTACACGCTCGTGGTCACCGGCCCCGGGCGCGACCGGCTCTACGAGCGCTTTCGCCTGCTTTTCTGGGGGCGAGATGGCGTCGCGGTGGTCAAGGACCGCCGCGTCACGGAGCGACGGCGGGAACGCGCGCGGGTCGCCGCCGAGCGCCGCGCCCGCGAGCGCCGCCGCGCCGCGCCCGACTGGCTGGTGCCGCCGCCCTGAGGGCGCGGCTTCTGGAGGCCGCGTCGTCCGCCCCGCCGCGTCCGGCCCGCCGCATCGGGCCCGCCGCGCCCCGCGCTTCTCGGCGGGCTCACGGTTCGCATATACTCAGCGGACTTACGTCCCGGAAAACCGTCGTGGAGGTTGTTGAGATGCTGTTGATGGGTGAATCGATCAACGGGACGCGCAAGCAGGTCGCCGCGGCGATCCAGGCGCGTGACGCGGAGTTCGTCAAGACGCTGGCCACCGACCAGGTCGCGGCCGGCGCCGGCCTGCTCGACGTCAACGGCGGCGTCGCCGGCGGCGATGAGGTCGCCGACATCACCTGGCTCATCGCGACCGTGATGAGCGTCACCGACATGCAGCTCATGGTCGACTCCGCCAGTCCGGCGGCCCTCGACGCCGGCGTGCGCGCCATCATCGACGCCGGCGGCAAGGTCCCGTTCATCAACTCGATCAGCGGCGAGCAGGCGCGCATCGACGCCGTGCTGCCGCTCGTCGAGAAGTACAAGTGCCCGGTCATCGGTCTGTGCCTGAGCGACGAGGGCATCCCGCCGACCGCCGAAGACCGCTTCGCCGTCGCCAAGCAGTTGTACGACCTCTGCACCGCCGCCGGGCTGCCCGGCGAAGACCTCTGGATCGACCCGCTGGTCATGGCGGTCTCGGCCGACTCCACGGCCGCCCAGGTCACGATGGACACCCTCAAGCTGGTCAAGGAGCGCCTGCCCGTGCGCACCACCGGCGGCCTCAGCAACGTGAGCTTCGGCCTGCCCAACCGCGCCCTGCTCAATCGCACCTTTGTGGCCATGTGCGCCGGCCTCGGCATCGACGGCGCGGTCCTCGACGTGCGCAACAAGGCCATGATGGCCAACATCAAGGCCATCGAGGCGCTGCGCGGCGAAGACAACTTCTGCGGCGGCTACCTCAAGGCGCACCGCGCGGGCATCCTGGAGTAGCGCGATGAGCGGGCCGCGGCGCTGCCGACTGCGCGACCTTGGCGTCGGCGTCGGCGTGCTCCCCACCGGCCCGCTGAACGCCATCACCGACGTGCCCGGCGTGCGCGTCGGGCACTGCACCGTCTGGTGGGGCGGGCCCGAGCTGCCGCCCGGCAGCGGGCCCGCGCGCACGGGCGTCACCGCGGTCTTCCCGCACGGCGACGCCGTCTGGCACGGGCGCGTCGTCGCCGGCGCCTACGCCGCCAACGGCGTCGGCGAGGTCATCGGCATCAGCGCCATCCGCGAGTGGGGTCTCATCGAGACGCCCGTGCTGCTCACCAACTCGCAGAGCGCCGGCGCCGTGTACGACGCCACGGTGCGCTGGATGATGGACCACGACCCCCGCATCGGCCTCGACGACGCCGTGATGCCGGTCGTCGGCGAGTGCGACGACGGCTTTCTCAACGACCTGCGCGGCATGCACGTCAAGGAGGAGCACGTGCGCGAGGCGCTGGACGGCGCCACGGGCGGCCCCGTGGCCGAAGGCTGCGTCGGGGCCGGCGCCGGCATGACGTGCTTCGACTTCAAGGCCGGGATCGGCACGTCCTCGCGGGCGATCACCGCGCACGGCCTGCCGTTCACGGTGGGCGTGCTGGCGCTCACCAACTTCGGCGTGCGCCATCGTTTCATGGTCGACGGCGTGCCCGTCGGCCGCGAGATCACCGACCTCATGCCGGTCGAGAACCGCGAGGGCTCCTGCATCGTGGTGCTCGCCACCGACGCGCCGCTGTGCGCCCGCCAGTGCGAACGTCTGGCCAAGCGCTGCGCGCTCGGCCTGGCGTTGACAGGCTCCTACGCCTCGGACGGCAGCGGCGAGATCATGGTCGCGTTCACCACGGCGCAACGCGTCCCGCGCGAGAGCGCGGAGCTTCTCCGGCTCACGTCGGTGGCCAACGACCAGATGCACGGACTCTTCGAGGCGGCCGTCGACGCGACCGCGGAGAGCGTCGTGAGCTCCCTCTGCGCGGCGCACACCACCGTCGGCCGCGACGCGCAGGTGGCGCACGCGCTGCCGCTCGACCGCCTCGTCGCGACCCTGCGCATGCACGGCCGCGAGGCGCGGCTGCCGGACGGGGTATAGCCCGTCTCTTGCCGCGCCTCTCTTCGGGCCGCTAGTATGGTGCGAGCGCCGGTGGCCGTCGCGGCCGCCGGGACGGCGTCGCACCGGGGGTGCTTCCATGAAGCAGCAGCAGCAGACGTGAGCGGCGCGCTTCTCAGTCACATCACCACCACGTGGGTCCGGCAATCGCGGATGTGAGAAGGAGGTAAGGGCTCGCGGCCGTTCGCGGCTGGGCGTCCGGCGGGCCCGGAGCGCAGTGGACAAACGACGATACTTCGTGAGGAAGATCCTGAACGCCGTTCTCACCATCGTCCTGGTGGCGTCGTTCAACTTCGCCCTGTTCCGGATCCTCCCCGGCGACCCTGCGCGCCTGCTGCTGCCGAAGGGCAAGCAGCCGCCTGAGGCCGTCGAGAAACAGCGCAAGACCTTCAACCTCGATAAACCCATGTGGCAGCAGTTCGTGCTCTACTGGGGCGACACCCTGCAGGGCAGGTTCGGCATGTCCTTCGCCGAGAAGCGCCCCGTCACCGAGGTCGTCGCCGAGCGCATCTGGCCCACGGTCCTGCTCGTGGGGGTCGGCACGATCTTCGCCACCGTGGTCGGCATGATCCTGGGCGTGTTCGCGGGGTGGCGAAGAAACGGGGTCTACGACGTTGTGACGACCAACTTAGGGATGGTGCTGTACGCCATGCCGACGTTCTGGTTCGGCCTCCTCATGATCATGCTGTTCGCCACCAAGCTCCGCTGGTTCCCCACGGGGCGCATGGAAGAGCCGGGCGTCGAGCTCAGCGGTTTCGCCTATTTCCAGTCGCTGCTCAAGCACCTCTTCCTGCCGGCGTTCACGTTCGCCATCGCCTACGTGGGCGAGTACGAGCTCATCATGCGCAGCTCCATCACCGGCGTGATGAAGGAGGACTTCGCCCTCACCGCCCGCGCCAAGGGCCTCAGCGAGAACGCCGTGCTGTGGCGCCACGTGGTACCCAACGCGATGCTGCCCACGGTGACCATCGTGATGATGAACCTGGGCTTTGTGATGTCGGGGGCCATCCTCGCGGAGGCCGTGTTCAACTGGCCCGGCCTCGGTCTGCTCTCCTACGACTCGATGCAGAAGCGCGACTACCCCGTGATGCAGGCCGTCTTCCTCATCGCCAGCATCGCCGTGATCGTCGCCAACCTCATCGCCGACATCATGTACTACTACCTCGACCCGCGGGTGCACGCATGATCCCCCGCCGCTACCGCAACTGGGTGCTCTTCTGGACACCGGCCATATGGATCGTGCTCGAGCTGCTCATGTACCCCAAGGATGTGCCGCTCTCGGCGGGTCTCCCGGCGGTTCTCAAAGGCTTCTTCTCGGCGCACATCGGCGCGTATCCGGCGTGGGTCCTCGTGCTCGGCGCCCTCCTCACCGCCGGCTTCGGCATCCTCGGGCTGGCGCGCAGGAGCAAGGCCCGCGCCTTCAGCCTGACGCTCATCGGCATGGGCGTCGTGTTCGCGCTGTGGGCGTTCCTCGCCGGCGGCGGCGCCTCCGGCTGGTCGGCCGGCGAGAACGTCATCTCCTACAACTGGGTGCTGCAGACGATCGTCGTCGTGCTCGGCGGCACGGCCGCCTGGCTCTGGGCGGCCGGCAACCCCGAGCGCGCCGAGCTCACGGTGTGGAACACCCACCAGGTCTGGACGCTGTACCGGGCCAACTGGCAGGGCATGCTCGGCCTCGGCATCCTCATCTTCTTTCTGGCCATGGCCCTGCTCGCCCCGTTCCTCATCGATCACGCGCTGCTCGACCCCAACGCGCAGATCACCGACGCCAGCGGCGAGCTGCTCGGCCCCTACCATCCGCCCACGCTGTCGTACTACAACTGGTTCGGCACCGACCAGGTCGGCCAGTCGGTGCTGGCGCAGTTCATCTGGAGCTCGCGAATATCGCTCACCGTCGGTCTGCTCGCCGCCTTCATGTCCACCGTGCTCGGCGCCGGCATCGGCATCGCCGCCGGGTTCTACGGCGGCTGGCAGGGTGAGGCCTGGATGCGACTCACCGACGCCTTCCTCGTCATCCCCTGGCTGCCGCTGGCCATGGTCCTCGCCGCCGCCTGGGGGCAGAACTTCTTCATGATCATCATCATCATCGGCATCACCAGCTGGCCGGGCACGGCGCGCGTGGTGCGCTCGGACGTGCTGCGCGTGCGCGAGCTGCAGTTCATCGAACGGGCGCGCGCCATCGGCTCCAGCAACTGGCACATCATGCGCAAGCACGCTCTGCCCAACGTCATGCCGCTGATCTTCGCCAACCTGGTGCTCGTGGTGGCTATCGCCATCCTCTCCGAGACCACCCTGTCGTTCCTCGGTCTCGGCGACCCGCTCAACTTCAGTTGGGGCACCATGCTGCACTACGCCTGGGTCAACGGCGCCGCCGGGCTGCCCGCCTGGTGGTACCTGCTCCCGCCGGGCATCGCCATCGTGCTCGTCGTGCTGGCCTTCACCTTCATCGGCACGGCCTACGACGAGGTGCTCGATCCCAAGCTGCGCAAGCGCGAGGACAGCGGCGCCGAGAACCGTTTCACGGCCCGCACCGAGCCGCAGGTGGCCGTGGCCGGCGGCGCCGGCGTCGGCGGCGGCGGCGGCGTCTTCACGCCGGGCCAGCAGACCGACGACGCCATGCCCGACTTCAACAAGCCGGCGCGCGGCAGTATCGGCCGCCCGGAGGGCGGCGGCTGGGTCGGCGGCCACATCGCCGACGACGAGGAAGGGGGCGAAGAATGAGCCCCTCCAAAGCCAGGGCCAAAGCCAAGGCCCCCGAGAAGAAACCCGTGGAGCGAATCGCGCACAAGGGCATCCTCGAGGTCCGCGAGCTCACCACCTACTTCAAGCTCGGGGTCGGCGACGTGAAGGCCGTGCAGGGCGTGTCCTTCGACCTCGAGCCCGGCGAAAGCCTTGGCCTCGCGGGGGAGAGCGGCTGCGGCAAGACCACGGCCGCGCTCTCGATCCTCAAGCTGCTCCCCGAGAACGGGCGCATCGTCAGCGGCGACGTGCTCTTCGACGGCCGCAACCTCGCCAAGCGTACCGAGTACGGCATGAGCCGCATCCGCTGGAAGGAGATCAGCATCATCTTCCAGGGGGCCATGAACGCCCTCAACCCGGTCAAGGAGACGGGCAAGCAGATCGCCGAACCGATCCAGCTCCACGAGGGCCTCTCGGAAGGCAAGGCCATGGTGCGCGTCAAGGAGCTCTACGACCTCGTCGGCATCAGCCGGAAGCGCGTCATGGACTTCCCCCACCAGCTCAGCGGGGGCATGCGCCAGCGCGCCATGATCGCCATGGCCCTGGCCTGCAACCCCAAGCTGGTGATCGGCGACGAGCCCACCACGGCCCTCGACGTCATGGTGCAGGCGCAGATCCTCGAGCTCATCGGGCGCCTGCGCAAGGATCTCGACCTCTCCTTCATCCTCATCAGCCACGACCTCTCGGTGATGGCCGAGACCTGCGACAAGGGCGTCATCATGTACGCCGGCGAGGTCGTCGAGAGCGGCACCACCGCCGACATCTTCAACAACGCGACGCATCCTTATACGCGGCAGCTCATCAAGGCCTTTCCCAACATCCACGAGAAGCGCGAGATGGTCAGCTCGATCAGGGGCGACCCGCCCAACCTCGTGAGCCCGCCGCCGGGCTGCGGCTTCTGCCCGCGCTGCGACGAGAGGATCGCCGGCTGCGAGAGCGAGCACCCGGGGATGGTCGAGGTCGAGGCCGGCCATTTCGTGCGCTGCGTGCACGCCACAAGCCAACGTAGTGACGCTTTCGTCCGCGGCGACGAAGCAGCACCGGACTTGAAGGGAGCGTGACGATGGCGACCAGCGAGAGCGCTCCCGCGCCGCTCGACCTCTACGAGAAGGGCGCGGTCCACGCCGACGATCTCTCGTCGGCGACGGTCAAGGACGGCATCCTCTTCGACGTCAAGGATCTCGAGGTCTACTTCCCCCTTCAGCAGGGCTTCTTCAAGGCCATGGTGGCCACCGAGAAGAAGTACGTGAAGGCCGTCGACCACGTGAGCTTCCAGGTGATGCAGGGCGAGATCCTCGCCCTCGTCGGCGAGTCGGGCTGCGGCAAGACCACCACCGGGCGCACCCTCCTGCGCCTCGAGGATCCCACCGGCGGTCACATCCTCTACAAGGGGCTGCCCGTCGAGAAGTTCGCCAGCAAGACTCTGCGCGCCTACCGCAAGAAGGCGCAGATCATCTTCCAGGACCCCTACAACTCGATCAATCCCAAGCAGACGATCTTCGACATCGTCGCCGAGCCGCTCGAGGTCAACAACGTCTGCTCGAGCGAGCGCGAAAAGGAAGAGCGCGTCATCAAGGCGATCAACGAGGCCGGCCTGCGGCCGGCCACCGAGTACCTCTATCGCTACCCGCACGAGCTCTCCGGCGGGCAGCGGCAGCGCGTCTGCATCGCCGGGGCCACCGTGCTCGAGCCCGACGTGATCGTCGCCGACGAGCCCGTGGCCTCCCTCGACGTCTCCATCCGCAACGACATCCTCAAGCTCATGGTCGAGGAGAAGGAGAAGCTCGGCGTCACCTACATCTTCATCACCCACGACCTCTCGCTGGCCTGGGTGATCAGCGACCGCATCGCCGTCATGTACCTCGGGCGCATCGTCGAGATCGGCGAGACCGAAGAGGTGGTCGCCAACCCCAAGCATCCCTACACGAAAGCCCTGATCAGCGTGATCCCGGTGCCCGACCCGCTGGCCAAACGCGAGCACGTGATCCTCAAGGGCGAGACCCCGAACCCCATCGACATCCCCTCGGGCTGCCGCTTCCACCCGCGCTGCCCGGAGGCCATCGAGGCCTGCAAGGAGATCGACCCGCCGGACGTGCACATCGGCGGCGACCACTACGCGGCCTGCATCAGGATCGACAGGTAAGACGGCCGGACGGTGGCGGCGGTCGCCGGCCGGCGACCGCCGCCACCGTCCGGCCGGGCGCGGAGGGCGCCATGAGGAGCCGCGTATGAGACGTAGCCCGAGCGCCGCGGCGGTCGCGATCGCCCTCGCCGCGCTGCTCGTCGCCCCGGCCGTCGCCACGGCGGCGGCCGGGGCGACGCCATCGCCGGGCGCGACCGTCTACCAGATCGGCATCCTCGAGGACTTCGACGGCATCAACCCGTTCAGCGCCTGGAGCGGCCCCTCGTGGGAGTGCTTTCGCCTGGGCTACAACTTCCTCACCGGGTACGACCGCGAGTACAAGCCCGCCCCCGAGCTGGCGCGCCGCTGGGAGACCTCGGCCGACGGCAAGACGTGGACCTTTCACATCATCGAGGGGATGAAGTGGCAGGACGGTGCGCCCCTGACCGCCCACGACATCGCCTTCACCTACAACCTCATCCGCGAGACGCGGGACGCCGCCTACGCCCAGTACCTCAGCGGTGTGACCAGCGTCACCGCGCCCGACGACGCGACGCTGGTCATCGAGACGCGCCGGCCCAACGCCGGCATGCTGGCCCTCTCCATCCCCATTCTGCCCGCGCACATCTGGAAGAAGGCCGACCCCGAGAACCTCGGCGGGTTCAGGAACTGGCCCCTGGTCGGCTCCGGTCCGTTCAGGGTCGCGGAGCTCGAGAAGGGCAAGTGGATGAGGCTCGCGGCCAACCCGGACTACCCCCAGGAGCTCGGCGGTCCGCCCACCATCGACGAGGTTTACTTCGTCATCAGCCGGAACGCCGACGCGATGATCCAGGACTACAAGGCCGGCGACCTCGACGCCATCGTCAATTGGCCGGCCACGTACTACAAGATCCTCAAGAGCCTGCCCGGCACGACGGCGGTCGCGGCGCCGGCCATCGGTTTCCACGAGCTGGGCTTCAACTGCTGGGCGAGCCCCAAGTCAAAAGGCGATCCGCGGCTGCGCGACGTCGCGGTGCGCCAGGCGATCGCCTTGGCCATCGACAGAGACAAGATCAACGCCGCCTCGATGGCGGGTCTGGCCGTCCCCGGCACAGCGCTCATCTCGCCGGTCCAGGGAATCTGGCACTGGCAGGCGCCCGCCGCGCAGACGGTCGCCTACGACCCCGAGAAAGCCAGGCGGATCCTCGAGGACGCCGGGTACTCCGATCGCGACGGCGACGGCGTGCGTGAGGACGCTGCGGGCAAGAAGCTCGACTTTCGCTTCGTGACCCTCAACGAGTACCCCGAGGACCAGGCGGCCGGCAGGATGATCGTCGCCTGGTGCGCCGACATCGGCGTCAAGCTGCGCCTCGAGCAGAAGGACGAGGGCGCCTTCGGCGACGAGGTGTACGACAACGCCGACTACGACCTGTTCATCTGGAGCTGGCGTGGCGATATCGACCCCGGATTCATGCTGTCCACGTTCACCACCACGCAGATCCTCAACTGGGGCGACAGCCAGTATTCCAACCCCGAGTACGACGATCTCTACGTCGCGCAGGCTGAGGCCCTTGACCCCGCCAGGCCCGACGATCCCACGGCGCGCAAGGCGCTCACCGACAAGATGCAGGCCATCCTGTATCGCGACACGCCGTGTGCGATCCTCTGGTACAACGTGAACCTGCAGGCGTTCCGCAGCGACAAGTGGACGGGCTACGGCACTGTGCCGGTCCAGGATGGCGCGCCCTTCTTCAACCTCACGCGCGCCACCTACCTCGACCTCAAGCCGCGGACCGCCGGCGTCGCCGCGGTCGAGAGCGGCGGCTCGCCGTGGGTCTACGCGCTGGTCGCCGCGGCCGTGATCGCCGGCGTGGTCGTGGTGGTCATCGTGCGGCGCCGGCCGGGGGCGGTGGAGGACGCATGAGCCGGGGGCCGGCGAACGCTGTTTTCGACATCTGGCCCGACGAGGCCATCGAAGCGATGCACCTGGCCTCGCTCGCGCTGCTCGAGCGGGCGGGGGTCAAAGTGGAGTCGCCGGTCGCCAGGGAGCTCTTCCTGGGAGCCGGCTGCACGGTCTCCGCCGCCGACCGTGTGCTCGTCCCCCGAGGTGTGGTCGACGACGCCGTGGCCGCCTGCCCGCCGTCCTGCAGCCTGGCGGCCCGCGACCCGGAGAGGTCGCTGGTCCTGGACGCCGAGCCGGGCGTCACCTACGTCCACAACATGGGCGGCGCGCGGGACGTCATCGACCCGCGCGGCGGCGCCGGCCGGCGCGCACGGCTCGACGATCAGGTGCGCGCCTGTCGCGTGATGCACAATCTGGTCAACCAGAGCCAGGTGACCGCGCTGTGGCAGCCCGGGGACGTGCCCGACCTGCTCGAGCCGCTGTACTCGTACCTCGTGCTCGCCCACGAGACCGACAAGGCCATCGGCGGTCCCGGGATCTCGCACCCGTTCCAGGCGCGGTACCTCCAGGAGATGGCCTCTGTGGTCACCGGCGCGGACGGCTCCAACGGCGTCTACCCTATCGACCTCGCCTTCTCGCCGGTGAGCCCTCTCGTGCTCGGCGGCGCGGTCACCGACGCCCTTGTCGCGCAGGTGCGTCGCGGCGGCGCGATCGTCGAGATCCTGCCCTGCCCGGCGGCCGCGACCACCGCCCCGGGCGCCCTGTCCGCCGCGCTCGCGCAGCAGAACGCCGAGGTGCTGGCCGGCGTCGTGCTCACGCAGCTCGCCGCGACCGGCACGCCCGTGTACTACGGGCCGCGCCTGAGCGCCGTGGACCCGCGCAGCGGCGTCGTCGTCGCGGGCACCCCCGAGACCGGCGTCGCCTCCATCGCGGCCGTCCTTCTGGCGCGCAGGTACGGTCTCGCCTGCGACTGCTACGGGCCCTGCAGCGACAGCAAGGTGGTCGATGCGCAGTTCGGCTACGAGCGCGCGGTCAACGCCCTCCTCGGCGTCGCCGCTCGCCCGCGTCTGCTCTCGGGCATCGGAGAGATGCAGGCGGGCGTGGGCAGTTGCCTCGAGGCTCTCGTCATCGACGACGAGGTGCTCAACAACGTCTTCTACGCCATCGCCGAGAGGCCCTGGGACAGCGACGCTCTGGACGTCGAGGCGATGGTCGACGGCGTGCTCTCGGGGCGCGGCTTTCTCGGCGCCAAGCACACGCGGCGGTACATCCGCAGCGAGTTCGTCGCGCCTCTGCTCAGCTACCGCGGCGGCCTCAACGAGTGGCTGGCCGCGGGACGCGGCGGCGTGGTGGACCTGGCCGCCGAGAAGGTCGCGGCTATCGTCGCACGGGAACCGGTGGGATTGCCCGACGACCTCCTCGAGGAGCTCTGCGCGCTCATCGCGAGCTGCGCCGCCGAGACCGGGGTACACGCGTATCCGGATCCTCGTCGCGCGCTTGGGCTGTAGACTAGGCTGGACACGGGCGGACGGCAGGATCCCCGCCCGGCGGTTTTATCGGGCGAGTGACGGGATGCGGAGAATGGCGATCCCCTTCGTGCACATCCAGGCGCGCGGCTCCCACCGGGAGCTCGGCCGCGCCGTCGGCGAGGGCGCGCGGGACGCCATCCACGCCTCCGTCGCCTTCTTCCGCGACAACTTCACCGCCATGACCCAGGGCCGGCTGAGCTTTGCCGAGGCCGAGCGCCTGGCGCTGGCCTACGCAGAGGAGGCCCGCCGCTGGACGCCGCGGCGCCTCGAGGAGCTCGAGGGCGTCGCCGAGGGGGCGGGCCTGCCGCTCTCTGAGCTGCTGGTGCCGAACTGCGCTGAGGAGCTCACGAGCGACGATACGGGCGCGGCCGGCTCGCGGGCGTCGGCGCCCGCGGGGCCGCACAGCGGCGACCACTGCACGGCGGTCGCGGTCGCCGCCGGCGGTCGTCACGTCATCGGCCACAACATGGACTGGTACGTCGTGGACGCGCCCAACAACGTGCTGTTCGACCTCACGGTTCCTGACGGCACACGGCTGATGGGCATCGCCGGGGCGCCTTACCTGCTGATGCTGGGCATGAGCTCGCACGGCGTCGGCAACGTGAGCAACTCCGTGCACAGCAACGACAATCGCGTGGGCGTGCCCAACGCCTTCGTGCGGCGCGCCTGCCTCGAGGGCGCCTCGCTCGAGGCCGCCCGTGAGCGCGGCCTGCTGGAGGCGCGCGCCCGGGGGACCAACCACTTCCTCGCCGACACGACTGGCCGCCTGTGGGACATCGAGACTTCGGCCACGGCGAGCGCCTTCATGGATCACTCGTCCGCCGGCTTCATGGCGCACACCAACCACTACGTCGCCGCCGGGATGGCGCCGTTCGAGGCGGTGACCTACGAGGAATCGCCGATCCGCCTGGCCACGGCGGAGAGGATCCTGACGGAGGGCATCGCCCGCGGCGACGACCCCGTGGAGCTCGTGGCGGGCGCGCTCCGCTGCCACGATCCGGCCCCGGAGCTGGCCATCTGCGGGCATCCCGACCAGAGCGAGCCGCTGGCCGAGCAGGGCATGACCGTGGGCAGCATGATCTGCGACCTCGACGAGCGCCGCATCTACGTGTGTGCGGGCCCGCCCTGCGAGAATCCCTACCAGATGTACAAGATGGAGGGATGACGCCCGTGAGCACCGCCGACCTCGTCATCGCCAACGGCCGCATCGTGGACGGCTGCGGCAACCCCTGGTACTACGGCGACGTGGCCGTGCGCGGCGGGCGCATCGCCGCCATCGGCGCCGCGGGCGCGCTGCGCGGCGGCGCCGTCGTCGATGCCGGCGGCCGCTACGTCACGCCCGGCTTCGTCGATCCGCACACGCACTCCGACATCTCGATCCTGCAGTATCCGCGGGCGGATTCCGTGGTGCGGCAGGGCGTGACCACGCACGTCACCGGCAACTGCGGTATGTCGGCGGCGCCGCTCGGCGCGGCGCACCGCGACGAGGCGCTGCACAACTGGGCGCACTACTGGGACATCAGTGGGGTGGCCTGGGACTGGGCGAGCTTCCGCCAGTATCTCCAGGCGCTGGAGCTCGCCGGCGGGGCCATCAACATCGCCCCGCTCGTCGGTCACGGCGCCTTGCGCCTGGCGGTCGTGGGCCTTGCCGAGCGCGCCGTCACCGAGCGCGAGCTCGTGAGCATGGAGCGCCTGCTCGACGCGGCCCTGCGGGCGGGCGCTCACGGCCTCTCCACGGGCCTTGTCTATCCTCCCGGGTGCTTCTCGGACACCGAGGAGCTCGTGCGCCTCTGCCGCGTCGTCGCCCGCCATCGCGGCATCTACACCACGCACGTGCGCGGCGAGCGCGAGACCATCCTCGAGGCCGTGGCGGAGGCCATCGCCATCGGGCGCCGCGCCGGCGTGCCGGTCCAGGTCTCGCACAACGTCCCCAAGTGGGGCGCCCCCGAGGGCGCGGCCGCCAACCTCGCGCTCATCGAGGCGGCGCGCCGCGAGGGTCTCGATGCGACCACCGACAGCGACGTGCACACCGACCTGGCGCCGCGTCTCTCCCGCGCCCTCCCGCAGCCGGTCCTGGACCTCGACCACGACGCGCTCATCGCCTTGCTGTCGGACAGGAGCCGGCGCGCCGAGCTGCGGCGCGCCGTCGTGGAGGACGTTCTGCCCGGCGCGGGCTACGCCGGCCTGATCCGGCACGGCCGCTTCGAGCGGCTCGTGATCTTCCAGGCCGGCCGCCACCCGGAGCTCCGCGGCCGCTCCGTCGCCGACATCGCCGCCGAGCGCGCCGCCGACCCCTTCGACACGTTCCTCGACCTGATCGTCGAGGAGGACGACCAGATCGTCGGGCTCTTCGATTACATGGAGGAGAAGAACATCCGCGCGCTGCTCTGCAGCCCGCTGTCCATGGTCTCGTCGGACGGCCTCGTGATGCCGCCCGCCGACGAGCTTGACGACGCGGCGCTCTACTGGCCGTGCAGCTACGGCGAGTACCCGGGCATCCTCGAGCGCTACGTGCGCGACGAGCCGGTGCTGCGCCTCGAGGAGGCCATCCGCAAGATGACCTCCTTCCCGGCGCAGCGCTTCGGGCTCCTCGACCGCGGCGTCCTGCGGCCCGGCCTGCGCGCCGACCTCGTGGTCTTCGACCTCGACAAGGTGCGCGACCGGGCCACCAACCTGTATCCGCACACGTATCCGTTCGAGAACATCCCACACCGTCATCCCGAAGGCCTGGACTGGGTGCTGGTCAACGGCGAACCGGTGATCGCCGAGGGCGAGCACACGGGGGCTTTGCCCGGGCGCGTGCTGCGGCGGCGCTGACGGTCACGCCTTCGCGCCTGCCATAACGTACAAGGCGCCTGCGGCCATCACGCCGCGGGCTCTCGCGCCGTACCTGGCCATGATGTAGAATCGCGGCCATGATCTGTGTTCAGGATATCCTCGAGATCCCCGACCTGAACCTCAGATTGCTGGCCGGCGCCAAGTCCACCAGCAACCCGGTGCGCTGGGTGCACATCACCGAGGTCCCCGACCCGACCAGGTGGCTCAAGGGCGGCGAGCTCCTCCTCACCACCGGCTACGGTTTCGTCGGCGCGGAGGCCCGGCAGATCGAGCAGCTCAAGCGGCTCATCGATCACAACCTCTCCGGGCTCGGCTTCGGCACCGGCTTCAGTTTCGACAAGGTCCCGCCGGCGCTCATCGGGGTCGCCGAGGAGTACGGCTTTCCGCTCTTCGAGGTGCCGTACCACGTGCCGTTCATCGCCATCACCGAGGCCGTGGCCTCGAAGATCGTCAACGAGCAGTATTCGCTCCTGCAGCGCAGCCTCGCGGTGCACGAGAAGCTCACCAGGATCGTGCTCGAAGAGAAGGGCCTCGAGGCCATCCTCTCCACGCTCTCGGCCCTGGTCGGCTGCTCGGCGGTCCTCTTCGACTTTCACGGCGTGGTGCTCTGCGAAGCCGCCTACCGGCGGCGCCTCGGCGGCGAGCTCGTCGCCGACCTCTGGGGCCGCATCTGCGACCGCCGCGCCGATCGCCAGAACTTCGCCCTCAGCATGGAGGGCGTCGGTTCGGGCGTGCAGGTCTACCCCGTGGTCGCGTCGCATCGCATCGGCGCCTTCCTCGCCGTGGTCAAGGACAGCGGCGACTTCAGCGAGTACGACCGCATCATCCTGCACAACGTGGTCACCGTGACGGCGCTCGAGCTGGTCAAGAAGAAGGCCGTCGCCGAGACCGAGAAGCGGCTGGCCGGCGACTTCTTCGACGAGCTCATCGCCAGCGACCTCTACGAAGAGGAGATCGCCCGCCGCCTGGCCTTCTTCGGCCTCGATCCGCAGTCCCCGCATCTCATCGTCCTTCTCGACATCGACGGCTTCGCGGCGCCCGTCGAGGCGCGCGGCGAGCGCGAGGAGACCATGGTTCAGGACGTCAAGGAGCGCCTCCACTGGGCGGTCGACGAGTTCATGGCGAAGCGCGACATCCTCTTCATCTCCGCGTCGCGCAGCGACTCGGTGGTCATCCTTGTGCAGCCGGGCAAGCTCGCCGGCGGCGCGGTGATCGCGCTTGCCGGGGAGCTCCAGGCGGCCATCGACCAGCTTCTCCCCGAGATCAGCGTGTCGGTCGGCATCGGCCGCCCGCACCGCCGGCTCATCGATCTGCGCCAGAGCTACTACGAGGCCAGCTACGCCATCAAGATCCGCAGGGTAAAGGGCGAGCCGGGCGTCATCGCCGGCTTCGACGACCTGGGCTCCTATGGGCTCCTGCTGGGCCTGCAGGACACCCTTTCACTGCAGGTCTTCTACGGCAGCGTGCTCGGCAAGCTGCAGGACTACGACGAGCGGAGCTCGAGCGACCTCGTGAAGAGCCTCGCCTGCTTTCTCGAGGCCAACGGCCACTGGGGCGACGCCGCCGAGAAGCTCTACGTGCACCGCCACACGCTGCGCTACCGCATGAAGCGCGTGGAGGAGATCACCGGCCGCGACCTCGACCAGGCGCAGGACCGCATGGAGTTCTGGCTGGCGCTCAAGGCCAAGGAGCTCATGGACCAGGCGACCAGGCAGGGCAAGACCGCCTAGGACATCACCAGCGAGCCGTTGTCGACCACTACGTTGACGCCCGTCACGGCGTCGGTCTCGAGACAGAAACGCACGGCGGCGCCGACGTCGGCGGGCGCCACAAGGCGCTCCGCCGCCACCTTGGCGGCCGCCCGCAGCGTCGCCGCCCGGTGCTCGTCCTCCTCCAGGTCGACCGGCCCCGGCGCGACGCCGCAGACCCTCACGCCGCCGTTGGTCCAGGCTCGCGCCAGCTCCTTGACGAGGTGGATCTGGGCGGCCTTGGCGGCGCCGTGCGCGGCGAACGCCGTCCACGGCTGCAGGCCCAGGTAGTCGGTGATGGCGACGATCACGCCGCCGGTCGCTCCGTCGGCAACGAAGCGCCGGCGGGCGGCCACAGCCGTGAAAAAGAAGCCCTTGGCGATGGTGTCGAGCGAGGCGTCCCACGAGGCCTCGTCCACTGCCTCGGGGGGCCTGGGCACGAACGGACCGCTGGCGGCGTAGACGAGTCCGTCGAGGCCGCCGAGAACCGCCGCGGCGGCGGCCACCAGGCTTGCGGCCGCCGCGGGCCGGCGCACGTCGCCGGTCGCGGCGGCGGCCAGCGGCGCGCCGGCCGCGCGTAGCGCGCCGACCTGCGCGTCGGCTTCTTCGCCGGCCGTGCGCGACGACACGCACACGGCGGCGCCGTGCGCGGCCAGGTCGAGGGCCAGCGCGCCGCCGAGCCGATGCACGCCGCCGACCACGAGGATACGGGCGCCGGCGACCTTCACGCCGGCTCCCCGAGGTGCTCGTACGGCTCGTCGGCGCTGATGCGGACGCTCGCCTGACTCGCCGGATCGCGGGCCGCCACGCCCACCGTGCCGCCGGGCGCGGAGGAGACGGCGGCGATCCTCTCGTGGGCACGCTCGGGCCTGACCATGCAACGGCTCCCTTCGTCGGCTGAGGTAAATATATACGAGCGCCGCGAGCGGCGGCCGGCGTGGCGGGCGCCGCCGCCGACGGAGGAGGGCGCGCCACTTCACGTGCCGTGCGGTTGTGCGCGTTTCCTTTTCTTTCTGGGCTTATCTGGGCGTTCACGTGTGCTAGACTGCCAAACGCATACGCCATTGAGAGCGTTCGCAGGTAGAACGTGATCATCGGGATGAAGAACGAGGAGGAGTCATGATCGTCGGTGTCCCCAAGGAGATCAAGAACGAGGAGTACCGCGTCGCGGTCACCCCGAACGGCGTCAAGGAGTTCGTGCGCGCCGGGCATACCGTCTTCGTAGAGAAGGGCGCCGGCGTCGGCAGCGGCTTCGACGACGACGCCTACAAGGCCGCCGGCGCCACGCTGGCCAAGGTCGAGGATGTGTTCGCCAAGTCCGACATGATCGTCAAGGTCAAGGAGCCGCTGCCCGTCGAGTGGCCCATGTTCAAGAAGGACCAGATCCTCTACACGTACCTGCACCTCGGCGCCGCCTACGCCAAAGATCTCACCGACGGCATGCTCGCCGCCGACATCCGCGGCATCGCCTACGAGACCGTCGAGCTCCCCAACGGCGGCCACCCGCTCCTCTTCCCGATGAGTGAGGTCGCCGGCCGTCTGGCCATCCAGGCCGGCGCCACGCACCTCCAGAAGGACAACGGCGGCCGCGGCGTGCTGCTCGGCGGCGTCACCGGCGTACCGCCGGCGAAGGTCGTCGTCATCGGTGGCGGCACCGTGGGCGTCAACGCCGCCAAGATGGCCGTGGGCCTCAACGCCCGCGTTGTCATCCTCGACAACAGCGCCGACCGCCTCTCCTACCTCGACGACATCTTCGGCGGTCGCGTCGAGACCGTGCTCTCCACCGAGGCCGCCATCGAAGAAGAGATCGTGCACGCCGACCTCGTGATCGGCGCCGTGCTGCTCCCCGGTGGCGCCCAGGCGCCGCACCTGATCAAGCGCGCGTCGCTCAAGACCATGCAGCCCGGCTCCGTGATCGTCGATGTCGCCATCGACCAGGGCGGCTGCTTCGAGACCTCCAAGCCGACCACGCACAGCGACCCCACCTATGTGGTCGACGGCGTCATCCACTACTGCGTGGCCAACATGCCGGGCGCCGTGGCGCGCACCTCCACCATGGCTCTCACCGGCCGCACGCTGCCTTACGGCCTCGCCATCGCCAACAAGGGCTTCGAGCAGGCCGTCAAGGACGACCCGGCTCTCGCCTTGGGCGTCAACGTCTACCGCGGCAAGCTCACCATTCCGTCGGTGGCCGAAGCCCACAAGATGACGTACACGCCGCTGGACAAAGTGCTGGCCTAGCGGCTGAATCGGCTCCGCGGCGTCCACTGGCCGCGCCCAGTCGAACCTGCGAGAATGGAGCCGCGCGCGGACGCCCGTCCGCACGCGGCTCCTTCCGTTGCGGGGCGCTTTTCGTCCCGTTCGCTCGTCCAGCGGGGATGCGGCGGCGGCGGCAGGGGCGCCGAGACGCGATGGCACGGCAAAGGAGCTTGAATGGGCGATCTACTCCGCATCGACCTGACCACGCGCACGTCCGCCGAAGAGACCGTGCCGCCGCAGCTCATCAAGGAGCTCATCGGGGCCAAGGGCCTCGGCACACACTACCTGTGCGAGGAGGTCGGCCCCGAGGTCGATCCTCTGAGCCCGCGGAACAAGTTGATCTTCGCCATCGGCCCCATGGCCGGCACGAATATGCTGGGCAGCAACCGCTACGGCCTCTTCTTCGCCTCGCCGCTCACCAACGGCTACGCCGAGTGTTACTCGGGCGGCTACCTCACCCCGCAGTTCGCCAGGACCGGGTACAAGGTCGTCATCGTGGAGGGGAAGGCCGACGGTCACGTCTATCTGGAGATCAGCGAAGAGGGCGTGCGCTTCCACAGCGCCGACGACCTCTGGGGGCTCGACGCCTTCGAGGCGGAGGATCGCATCCTCGCGGCCACCGAGCACGACAAGGCCCGGGCCTGCGTCATCGGCCAGGCCGGCGAGAAGCTGGTGCGTTTCGCCTGCGTGAACAACGACAAGTGGCACCAGCTCGGGCGCGGCGGCCCCGGAGCGGTGTTCGGGAGCAAGAACCTCAAGGGCATCGTCTGGCACGGCGACAAGAAGGTCGAGGTCGCCCGGCCCGACGCCTACAAGGTCGTCGTCCGGCAGATGGTGGAGAGCACGAAAGACAACCCCGGCGTTGCCGCCTACCAGCGCGGCGGCACCATGAACATGGTGCGCATCATGAACGGCGCCAACGCCTTTCCCACGCGCTACTGGCGCAAGGGCAAGCTCGACTCCTTCGAACGCCTCACGGTCGAGACGATGCTCGCCGAGCACGGCACCAGGAACGAGTCCTGCCCGCCCTGCGTTATGAAGTGTGTCAAGCACAACTTCGTCTTCGAAGGGCGGCACAAGGGGCTCGAGGTC
>Ga0194043_1000235_pt1 | contig 29166 bp, 31 predicted proteins | sample JunL4415m_MetaG_FD_161274 | JGI IMG/M metagenome (GOLD analysis project Ga0194043, IMG submission 161274) | Anoxic zone freshwater microbial communities from boreal shield lake in IISD Experimental Lakes Area, Ontario, Canada - Jun2016-L442-15m | ecosystem: Environmental > Aquatic > Freshwater >...
TCGTCTGCTTCCGGACGCGATCGGGGCGCACGACGCAGTGGTCGTGCTCAGGCTCCGCGGGCGGGCCGACGTGGGTAGCACCTTCCTCGAACTGATCCGTCGCTACAGTGCGCAGGTTGCCGAGGGTGGCGGCTATCTCGCCCTCGTCGGCATAGGACCTGCGCTTCTCGACCAGCTCGAGCGCACCGGTGCCGCAGACTCGGTTGGCCGAGGCCACATCTACGCCGCGCAGCCCGCGCTGATGGCATCGGTGGACGAGGCGGTCACAGACGCGGAGGCCTGGCTGGAGTCGAAGGGTACCAGCGCCGGCTAGTTCGGCACCTGTAGGGAGTGTTCGCCAAAAAGGGTATCCATTCTTTGGCAGTAGCCGAGTCCGCGCTCCGGGCCCTGCCGATCGACTGTGTTCGACGGCGCGAGGACGGTATCCGACAGAGGGGACAACTGTGGGAATCTCAATCTGGCTCGAGCTTCTGGTGGTCATTGGCGCCATCGTCATGGGCGTGCAGATGGGCGGCATGGGCCTCGGCATCTGGGGCGCGGCCGGCGTCGGAGTGCTTGTCTTCGTGTTTGGACTTGCTCCGGGGCAGCCGCCGATTGCCGCGATGTTGATCATCCTGGCGGTCATCACGGCTGCGGCTGCGATGCAGGCAGCTGGTGGTATCGACTATCTTGTCCGGATTGCGACCAAGATCATTCGCAAGAACCCTAAGCAGATCACGATCATCGCACCCCTGGTGAGCTACATATTCACCGTGGGCGCAGGGACGTCGAACATCTTCTATCCGCTGATTCCTGTCATCTACGAAGTCAGCTACGAAAACGACATCCGACCGGAGCGGCCGCTGGCGGTCTCCACCGTCGCCAACGCGCTGGGCATCACGTCGAGTCCGGTCTCGGCGGCCATGGCAGCGATGCTCACGCTCACGGTGGTCAAGGGCATGACGCTGCCCAAGATCCTTCTGATCACGATTCCGGCGTCGCTTGTCGCCATCTTTGTCACGGCGATCGTTCAGAACTTTATCGGCAAGCCGCTTTCCGAGGACCCCGTGTATCAGCAGCGGCTCAAGGACGGACTCGTCAAGCCGCCCAAGTGCACCAGCAACGAGCCGGAGCAGCCCCTCAAGAAAGGCGCGGCTCTCTCGGCGTATATCTTCCTGATGGGCGTGGTCATGATCGTCGCCACGGGCGCGGTTCCGTGGCTCCAGCGTCACGTCCCGTCCGGCGCCGGCGGCGCGATGGCTCCGCTCGACACGACCTCTGGAATCCAGATCATCATGTTCGTCGTGGCATTGCTCATCCTGATCTTCTGCGACGCGAAGGTTGAAGATATCGCCGGTGAGCAGGTGTTCGGTGCGGGAATCGTCGCTTTGCTCGCGCTGTTCGGAATCGCGTGGCTGGCTGACACCTTTGTGAGCGCCCACCAGGCAGCTATCAATGCAGCGTTGCAGAACACGGTGACAGCAATCCCGCTCTTGTTCGCGCTTGCGGTGTTCGTGCTCGCCGCTCTGACCACCAGCCAGTCAGCGACCACTAGAACTCTGGTGCCCATCGCTCTGGGGATCCCGGTTCTTGGCCTCGGGGCCATCGTCGCGATGTGGCAAGCCGTGTCCGGCGTGCTGTTCCTCCCGGCGAACGGCACCCAGCTCGCCGCGGTGGCGGTCGACCAGACGGGGAGCACCAAGATCGGCAAGGCCGTCGTCAATCACTCGTTCATGATTCCGCTGCTGGTATGCACCGTGGTGGCAGTGGGAGTCGGAATGCTCATCGGCACGTTCGTCGCCTAGACCGCAATCAAAGACGAAGGAGCAGCACATGGAAGACACCGAGATTCGCAGCAAGGTTGCGGCGATGATGCCGCAGGTAATGGCCGACTTGGGCGTGTTGGTCGCGGATGCGTCCTGCGCGTTTCCCGGCTTTCCCGCCGCACCCGTGGACGCAGCGCGCGCGACGGTGATCGACATCCTGAAGCGTTCCGGCTTTGAGGCCGGCGAACTCGACTTGGAAGGCGGTGGCTACCCGGCGGTATGGGGCGAGATTCCAGCGCCTCCGGGCGCGCCCACTGTGCTGCTGTACGGGCACTATGACGTGCAGCCCGCGCCGATGGACCAGGGCTGGACCACCGACCCATGGACGCTTACCAAGAAGGACGACGGCCGCTACTACGGTCGAGGTGCCGCCGATGACAAGAGCGGCGTCGCGATCCACTCGGGCACGTTGCGCGTCTTCGATGGCAAGCCGCCCGTCGGCATAAAGCTCATCTTGGAGGGCGAGGAAGAGACGTTGTCGCACCTGGAGGCTTTCGTCGAGAAGCATCCCGAGCGCTTCGCCGCCGATGTCATGATCATCGCCGACATGGGCAACATCACCTGCGGCGATCCCGTGCTCACCACCATGCTGCGCGGCCACGTGCAGTGCATCGTCCAGACCAAGACCGTCGACCATCCGTTGCACTCGGGCGTCTTTGGCGGCCCGGCGCCCGATGCGCTCATGGCGCTCATCCGCATGCTGGCGACGCTGCAAGACGATCGCGGCAACTGCGCTGTCCCCGGCCTCAAGGCCTTTGACTGGCCCGGCGCCGAGTACCCCGAGCCGCTCTATCGCCAGATGGCCGCAATGCTGGACGGTGTCGAGATCATCGGCGACGGGACCATCGGCACCAAGCTGTGGAGCAAGCCCGCCATCAGTGTGATCGGCATCGACGCGCCGTCCGTCGCAGAGGCCGGCAACGTGTTACTGCCGTCGGCCCGCGCGAAGGTCGCACTGCGCATCGCCCCCGGCGCCGACCCGGAAGCCGAGTTGGCCAAGCTGATGGACTTTCTGCGCGCCGCAACGCCATGGGGAGTGCAGGTGGACGCTACCCGCGTCAAGGCGTCGGATGCGTTCCTCGCACCCACGGGCGGTCCCGGGATGGAAGCGGCGCGTGCGGCGCTCGCCGAGGCGTACGGCAAGGACGTCTCGGAAGTCGGAAGTGGTGGATCAATCCCGCTGCTGGAGACGCTGATGAAGGCGTCGCCGGGCGCCGAGTTCATCCTGCTGGGCGCCGAGGACGCCCCGGCTAACATCCACGGTGCCAACGAGAGCGTCCATCCCGACGAGATCGAGCACATGATCGTCGCGCAGGCGCTGCTGATCGAGAAGCTGGCCGCTGCCGGCAAGTAGCGCCGAAAACGACACGTCTCGCACAAAGAGAAGAGGCCCCCCGGCAGGGCGGCCTCTTCTCTGTTCTGTGGCTTTGATCGCTCAGGGGGATCTAGGCCTCGTCGATGGCCTTCTTGATGTCCTTGGCGTCGGCCTTAACTTCCTGCTTCGCGAGCTTCTTGGCGCGCTTCATCAGCTTCTCGGCGCCAGCGTCGAAGGTGGCATCGGCGACGAGGATGACTCCGGCCTCACCAGGAGCGAGCTCGTCGGCGATCTTCTTGATGTCGCCGCTCATGAAGCCCTTGACCAGGTTGCCGACGACGGCGCCTACGCCAGCGCCAACAGCAGCCGAGACCAGGATGCCTGGAGGGAAAATCAGGCCGAGAACGACGCCCGCGATGACGCCAATCTCTGCGCCAGCGGCGCGCTGAGTTGCGTCGGTGTCGAGCACCTTCACCTTGCCGTCTGCGGCCTTCTCAAACAGCGCGGCATCGTACGTGCCGATCCAGCTCTCGCGATGAGCTTCCTTGATGACTGCGAAGTCGGCCTTCGCGTCCTCGACGTTGGCGTAAATGCCAGCGTACCCAATGATGGTGTCAGACTCTGCCATGGTGCCTCCTCTGGGGTTGGGTTAGTGCTTCTGGGGCTTTTGCCCCAAATAGGTTGTTGCCCGAGTGGGGAGATAATCAATCTTAACAAATTTCCGCGGGGTGCTGTGGATCTCCCCCCGCATCCTTGTGGCGAGGAGGGGTGCGCTTAGTTGGAGCGGGAATCGTCAGCGGAATCCGGGACAAAGATCGACAGAAGGAAACTGACGATGCTGATGACCAGACCGCCCCAGAATGCCGGCCAGAAGCCGTCGACCCTGAAACCGATGCCAAACCAGTTCTGCGCCATCCACGACGAGAGCCAGAGCATGCCTGCATTGATCACGAGCGTGAAGAGCCCGAGCGTTGCCATGATGCAGCCGCACGACAGGAACTGCAGGATTGGGCGGATGACCACGTTGATGAGGGCGAGTATCGCGCCCACTGCGACGATGGTGATGATGGTGTTGGAATCATGGGCAACCGAGATTCCCGGGATGAGCAGGACTGCCGCTGCGACCGCGATTGCGGTGATGAGCCACCGGAACAGAATCCTCCACCACATGTACTGACCCCTTTCACTGCGCTTCCGCGCTGACGCCCCTATTCTTCTCTCCCAAGTCTCGGCTATTGCTCGGCACCTGACAATCCCGCGCTTCGGAGAAACCGCAGGTGCCAAGTGCGCCCGTCTGGGGCATAGTAGAAAGCAGATAGTGGGGGTGCTCGGCGACCGACGGTGGCCTGAGCACTGATGACGAACGACGTTATCGGAGGGAAGAACATGAGCGCTACAGCGTCAGGTCAACATCCCGATGGGAGCATGAGTTCCGCCGCTCTCAAGGTTGAGGTGGAGCGGCTCCGTGCCGAGAATGCTGCGCTCTCTGCGGCGAAGTCGCCGACGACGTTTTGGCGCAATGCCTCGGCGGGGCTGGCGATCATCATCGGCGTCCTGCTGGTCGCGATGGCAGTCTCGGCGATTTGGCTCAACCGCACCATCATGGACGAGAACCGCTGGGTCGAGACGATGGCGCCGCTCGCGCAAAACGCCGACATCCAAGACTACGTGGCCACGACCGCCTCGGATGCCATCTTTGCCAACATCAACATCCAGCAGTACGTAGCCGAGGCGCTCGCCACCAAGCCGCTGCCTCCGCAGTTGCTGCTGCTCACGACCCCTATCACCAACGCGATCCAAAGCTTTGTGCGGGAGTCGGCAACCAAGTTCACTCGCTCGCCTCAGTTCGCCGACGTCTGGGTCAGGACCCTGCGCCTCACGCACAAGGCGTTCATCGTGGCGATAACCGACAAACCCTCTGGGATCATCACCAAGCAGGGCGGCACCGTCACCCTGGATGTAAGCGTCCTGATTACCGAGGTCAAGAAGGCGATTAGCGACAAGGGCCTGGGATTCGTCAACAACATCAACATCCCGGTGTCCAGACAGCAGATCACGCTGGTCGACTCACCGGCGATCGCGCGGCTGGGTTTCATAATCAGGTTCATGAACGGTATGGCGTGGGTATTGCCGCTGCTGGCGATTGTGATGCTAGGCGGAGGAATTGCCCTTGCCGCTAACCGCCGCAAAGCCGTGCTGTGGGTGGGCATTGGCGTGATGCTCATGACTATCATCCCGGTGCAGGCAATCTACTTGGCCAAGATTCCGTTTGCTAAGGCCGCTTTGGAACTCGGACAGATGCCCAACGCGGCATCGCAAGCGGCGTACACGATCATCTTCCGCAACCTGGTAACCGCAAACCAGATCGTGGCCTTTGCCGGGCTGGTGTTTGTGGTGGGCGCCATCTTAGCGGGACCGAGCAAGTGGGCCACCTCGCTGCGCGAAGGGTTCCGTCACGGGCTGAACAACATTGGACCTGACTGGGACTTCGGTACGGCGGGCCAGTGGATCCACGATCACGAGTCAGGCATGCGAACCACCGGCATCCTTCTGGCCGTGGCAATGTTGCTGGTGATTCCCACCAAGAGCATCTGGACGATCATCTGGCTCGTAGTGTTCGTAGTCGTGTGGTTGGTCGCGGTGACCTTCTTTGGGCGACCTCGCCCAGAGTCCGCAATCGAGGCAGCCCCTGCCGAGAAGTCCGGCGATCCCGCGTAGGCGACGACCTGCAGCCGCGGGGTTACTCGGTGGGAGAGGTATCGTCGCCAGCTTCCGGGGCGGCGTTCTCGGCGGCGTCCGCGGGCCTGGAACGCACTCTGCCCATGTTGGCTACGAGTACCGACACCACTATCACCAGGTAGAGCTGCCCGACGAGCGCCTCGGTGATCGACACCATGCGGCCGATTTGCGATGACGCCGTGAGGTCACCGTAGCCAACCGTCGTCAGCGTGGTGTAGCTGTAGTAGATGAAGTCGCTGGCAACCGGCACGCGCTGCGACACCGTGATGAAGAACGATTCGGCGGGAGTCTGGGAGCCTTGGCGCGTGAGCGCGCCGATGAACGAGTACAAGGTGGCCCAGAAGAGGCCAAAGAGCAGGTAGATGTTGGCTGCGCCGGTGACGGTTGTGAAGTTGACGGTGGGATGTGACAGCAGCCGCCGAACAATCGCGATTGGCGTGACTGCGACTAAGACGACCATCGAAGCGGCGTAGGCCAGGTGCGCCAACTGTTCGCCACCCGTGAACAGCGCGATTGTCACCCCAGCCACGGTCAGAGCGGCGACGACGGCAGCGGCGATCTGGGACTTTCGACCGGCATCCGATGTCCGCAGAGCGACGAGCAGCGTGGCCGTTTGGAGGAGCAGGGTGATGATGAGTCCCCATGGACCCTCGCCGACGAAAGCCGTGCACAGGACCGTGAGCAAGATGAGGAAGAAGACCAGCAGATAGCGATCGCGACGAAACGCTTCCTCGCCGTCGCCGGCAAGTCTTTCCGCTCTGGATCTGGCTATCTTGATCTCCTGTGAGGCCTTCATCATCTCTCCCCGCATTGGCTTGTGCTGTCAGCATATCCCACACTCGGCCGTCGTTGCCGCCCTGCGTGCGGGTCGCTATACTCGCGGTTGCGTTCTTCGGCGTCGGCTCATGGCCCGGCGAGGTCCGCACGGAGAGCTGACCGAGAGGCTGAAGGTGCACGACTGGAAATCGTGTGTGCGGCTTTAAACCGTACCCAGGGTTCGAATCCCTGGCTCTCCGCCACAGATACGACCGTCGGTGCGATGCGCCGATAACCCCGGTATCCAAGCCGGGACACGGACAACGCCGCGAGCTGAAGAGCTCGCGGCGTTCGTGTATGCGGATGCCTCCCTCGGTCCGTTTCGACCTCCGAGCTACCGTGGCTCTAGCGTGCCGAATCCGTACCCTTGGGCGCGAAGCCCGGTGATAATCTCCTGCAGCGCGCCCGTATCGCTGGTCGACATTCCGTGCAGCAGAAAGATGGCACCGGGATGGCTGCCCGTTAGTACACGAGAGACAGTGGTGGCCACGGGAGGTTGGTTCTTCTCGTCGTAGTCGCCGTGCGCAAAGCTCCAGAACACGGTCGTGTAGCCGAGCTGGTCAGTCATCGCGAGTGATCTGGTGCTGTACTCGCCCATCGGCGGCCGAAAGAGTCGCGTGATTGGCTTGCCCGTCGCCTTCGTAAACGACGCGTCAGTTTTGGCAAGCTGTACCTTGAAGCGCTTTGGGTCTCCGGTCACGCTCGGCATGGAAGGGTGGCTGTCGCTGTGGTCGCCGACCACGTGGCCCTCGGCGAGCATTCGGCGGCAGAGCTTTGGGGCTTCTCGGCAGAACTGGCCCGTTACGAAGAACGTCGCGTGGACGTTGTTGGCCTTGAGCGTGTCGAGAATCTGAGGCGTGTTGCCGTTCTCGTAGCCCTCGTCGAATGTGAGATAGACGAGCTTTGGGTCGGGCCCGACGTACATCGCGCCATAGCGTTTCGCGAGTCGCCGAGCCTCCGACGGGATCTCGGGCACCGTGTGCTTCTTGTTGCGCTGGAAGTTCCAGGCGAGCAGCCCGTTGCCCAGCGCGGCAGTCCCGGTACTCGCCGAGGATGGCTTTGGCTTCTTGGGTGCGGGTTTCGGCTTCTTGGGCTTTGCCTTCGGTGTCGCGGGGGCAGCTGCGGTTGCGGTCTTGCTCGTCGCACCCGCGGGCACACTGCCGGTTCCGGCAAGCGGAAGTGGAGACGTGCAGCCGCCAAGCGCGATTGCCGAGAACACCAACGCGCACAGCGCTGTGTATGTCGCGGCGATCTTGGTGGCGCGTCGGCTCAGGGTGGCCCCCATTATCGCTTCGGTTGCGGGCTGGTGACCATTGTAGAGCCGCCACGGCTCGCACCGGCGCGTCGGCGAGGTCAGGTGCTCCGTTTGTCGGCAATCGCTTCGGCGGCTGCCTCAACGTGCCGCAAGACGAACCGTCCAAAGGGCTCCGGATCTCCACCCACCTGCCCGGCGGCGAGTGCGTCAAAGTAGTCGGCACGATCCTCGGTTCGGATCGTCACCCACGGCAGGCCGGCCGTCAGAAGTCGATAGTTCATGACGAGTCGAGCTGTCCGTCCGTTCCCATCGAGATACGGGTGGATGGTGACGAGGCCGTAGTGCCACAGAATCGACTGGACGAGGAGGTTATCGATTTGCGCGAGTGAGTCGTGTAGCGCGCGCATGAGACCCGGAACCTTGCTGTGCGGGGGTGGGGTATGCGGGGTGTCTCGGATGAAGACCTGCCCGCGACGGTAGTCGACGAGGTCCAACGGGTCGACTATGCCTGCGTCAACGGATGGCGAGAAGAGCGCTGCGTACGTCTCGCGCACGACGCGTTGCGCGGGAGCGGCATTGCCTTTCTGAGCAACTGCGCGCTCGAGGGTCAGATCAAAAGCCCGCGCGTAGCCGAGTACTGCCATCCGGTTTCGAATCTCCTCGGGGTCGCCTGAGAACCGCGCCGCTGATCCGGCGAGCAAAACAGATACGTCCTCGGGGGTGACGCGGTAGCCCTCGATGCTGGTGGAATGGTAGACGTCGTAGCGACGTGCGCTCTGCGCCCGCCTTTTCAGCACGCCGAGGTCAGTGCGCGGCAGGGCATCCGCCCGCTCACCCAATACCTGCGTAAGGTGGTCCGCGAACTCGCAAAGCTGTGCGGTCTGGAGCTCCTCCCACGGCGGTGTGAGCGTCGGAGTGGGCGCGAGCGGTGTCATGAGAAGATGGGCCGGAGCGTAGACCGTCGCCTTACCCACGATGCGGTCCAGAACCGCAGCAAGGTCGGCGCGGCGGACATCGCGAGCGATTGCAGCTGCTCGGCGGTAGGCGGTTGGGGATGGCCGGCGTCGGTAGATGGCCGCGAGAGTCGCGGAGTCGAACTCAGTACCCGCGACGAAGGCTCGGTACTTCGGGTCGTCGGGTTGGCCGGACAGCTCTACGAGTACAAGTTCGGGCGCGTCGACGTTGAGCTGTTCGCCAGCGATCTCGATCGGCTTCACGAGCCGGGTATCGAACGCGGTGTCCTTTCTCAGCAGCACCGGATAGCCCCCGAAGAGGCGGAGCACCTGGTTGCTCGCTTGCGCGGTTCGAACACTCAGGCGCTCGGGGATAGCAGAATCGGCCACGAGTGCTGCGAGCGCGCTTGGGCCACGCAATGACCAGTCGTAGCGGTCGTCGAGCACGGCCCTGACTGCCGACCAGTAGAGAAGAGGGGCGACGGTGGCTTCCGCATCTTCGGCCCGTTTTAGGGCGTAGTGGCCCTGGGTGACCGGAAACAGTACGCCGAGGCGCACCAAGTGCGCTATCTCCCGACCGCCTGGCGCGTTGGAGGATCTCACCACACGGTTGTTCGCCTCGAGCTCTTCCTTGAGCCAAGCGTTCGCGCGCTCCTCCACGACACTCATCGGGCTAATCCTCTCCGCGAAATTCATGTACTGCCAGAACGCAGCGAGCTTCGCGTCGGATTTGAAAACACTCTCGCGTCGGATTCTATAACAACGAAGCGTCGGATTTCAAGACAGCCGCGCGTCGGAATTGGAAACGAGCGCGGCTCGGGTTGGGCGTGTCCGAGTAGGCCGTGAGGTGGCCATCCTTGCTAATACGCTGACGCGGTCTAGAATCCTTAAGATGCTCGTCCATTTCTTGGGACGAGGGGGCACAGCCCAGCTTCGGGCCGAGCCACATCCACATGTCGGGAGGCTCGGATGCGCAAGGACATCGAATTCAAGACCGATGACGGCGTGACGCTTCGTGGCTGGTTCTACCAGCCCGATTCCGGTACTGGACCGTTTCCCACGATTGTGATGTGCCACGGTTTCTCGGCCACCAAGGAGCAGGCACTCGACGACAACGCCGACGTCTTCTGCGCCGGCGGGTTCGCTGTACTTGTCTACGACAACCGCAACTTGGGCGCGAGCGATGGGCCTCTACGCGGCGAGATTGATCCGAATCAGCAGATCCATGACTATCGAGATGCGATCACCTACGCGATTACCCTTCCAGAGGTGGACAGCGACCGGATTGGCATCTGGGGCTCCAGCTACAGCGGCGGTCACGTGTGCGTGGTTGGTGCGATCGATCGTCGAGTCAAGTGCGTGGTCTCGCAGGTACCGTATCTAGCAGGGTTTGGGGCATCTCGTCGCCTTGCCACGCCGCTCGGCCTCAGGGGTCTGCGCCAGGCGTTCGAGGCGGACAGGTTGGCCCGTTTCAACGGTGAACCACCGGTCTACCTGCCAGTTGTTCCCGTCTCCCCAGGCGACCCGAACGCGATTCTGGCTCAAGACTCCGCAGCGGAGTGGTTCTTCGGTACGAGCTCCTACGCGACGACGTGGGAGAACCTGGCAACACTGCGCTCGGCCGAGATGTTCTTTGAGTACGATGCGTCGCCATTCGTCGCCCAGATTGCGCCGACGCCCTTCATGCTCGTGGTGACGGCTGACGACCCGATCTGCTCCTCAGACCTGAGCCTCAAGGTGTTCAATCAAGATGCGTCCGAGCCCAAGCGCGTGCTCGTTCTTCCAGGAGAGCACTTCGCCATCTACGGCGGGGATCTGATGAAGCGGGCGAGCGCCGCTGAGCTCGATTGGTTCCAGGAGTGGCTGATGGCGTAGTCATGCAGCCAAGGATCCGCCAGATGGCGAACAGGGCGTCGCTACTGGTATCCGCGACCGACCGACAAGCGATTGCCCCGACCCACCGACGTCGCTATACTCCGTACCTGCCGCTCCCGCGCTGTCGGGAGTGCTGCACCCTCGCGGAGAGGTGGCAGAGTGGTTGAATGCGGCAGTCTCGAAAACTGTTTAGCGGGTATCCCCCGTTACGAGGGTTCGAATCCCTCCCTCTCCGCCATGAGCAGGTAAAACGCAGTCCCGGCCACTTCATTAGAAGTGCCGGGACTGCGGTGTCTTTGGGCGGCTTGCTGCCGGATCGCTACCGACGGCGCAATCGGACGTTCACTCCACCTTGGCACCAGGCGTCCGGTCGATCGTGTAGGGCGACTCAAGCGGCTCGTTGTCAGGCAGATGCCGAAAATCCCCGAACGAGGCAGGCGGGGAGCCCGGCGTGGACATGAGCCCTGTGGTCCGGCTCTCCTCGGGGCTGATGCCTCGTCGCCGATCCGCCCACCTCGCCAGCAACAGCACAATCGCCACTCCCGCGAGCGAGCCGCCGATCATGAACAGTCCCACTCCGAAGGACCCATTCATCTGGAGCCTCTCCTTCCGGTGCTGACGCCGAACCTTATGGACACGGCCATCGCTCCTCCCGCTACCTTCGAGCAACTGTGGTCATCGGCATTCAGCCCACCGCTAGCGACTTATCAGGCGTGCGACGAACGCGATGGTCAGTACAACGAGAGCCACTGCCCAAGCGACCCCGTACATCGCGAACTGCGGGTCCGGTTGCGCAAGGATCCGTGCTAGGCGATCGCGCCATCTCTTTGCCACAAAGCCACCTCGTCTTTCAACGCCGTTCGCCAATCGGGTGGGCCTAGACAACGTACCCGCAAATGCTAGCCGAGATTGAAGATGGAGACGGCACCGAAGGCGGCGAAGTACCAGAGAGGGACAGCGACCAGCGACAGCGCAAGACCCACCACGCCTGCCGTCAATGCGCTGGGGTCGGCCTGCCGCGCGAGGGCCGCTCCGATGGCAAAGAGCACGACTCCGAGCGGCACGAGCGGAACACCGAGCCACAGCCCGACAAGAGCTGCGCTGCATGAGCCCTGAGCCATATCGAGGACACCACCGATCGCGACGTACCCCTCGACTGCGTTGGTGGCGACGCCCACCGCGAGCGCGGCCCAGAGGAGCGTGCGTCCGGCCACGATTCGGACCGGAACCGTGGAGCGTGCCTGCGCCGGCGATTCGTTCATGGCACTCCTGTTCAGGTGGCCGAGGCACCGCCCTCATTCTGCGCCTCAGCGGTGGGCCGCGGCGTATCTCGGAGCTCGCTGCGATAGTATAGCATCTTGCATGGTAGTACGCATTGTGTAATACTCGTCCCAGCGGCGGCTCTCGCCTCCGCAGACTGAGCCGGTCGATTCGAGGGGGCGGTTGAGATGGCAGACTTCGATCCCATGAAGTTCTTCGCGTTGTGGATGTTCACGCACGACCAGGCGGACGATCTGATGGTGCAGTCGGTCGAGCGTGGCCGAGCCGGCGCGGGCGAGGGGATGTCCGGCGGAGCCGACGCCTTCACCGACGGCTTCATGGCGATGGTCGCCGAGGAGAAAGTGCGACTCAAGAACCAGATCGCGTCGGGGAGCGCCGATGAGGCCATGAGCCCGGCCGACGAGCGCCTCGACGAAGTCCGCTTCGAAGTCGCCGAACTGCGTGGCACACTCGAGCAGATGCGGACGACGCTCGATGCCATGGCGGTACGCGTCGGCGTCACGGGAGCGTGAGCCTCGTGTCCGCGCGCTCAACGCAGATCACGCTCGCGCTGCTGGCCGCAACCGCGCGCGGGGCTGCTCACTCGCGCTTCGGGCTTGCTCCCGCGCCGACACGGCGTGCTGCGTTCGCCCTCGAATGGCGACGCGCGTTTGAGAAGCTGGGCGGCGCATTCATCAAGCTCGGGCAGATGATCTCGGTGCGCCCTGACGAGTTCGGCGACGAGCTCGCGGCCGAGATGGAGTGCCTCTGCGACCGCGTGGCGCCTGTGCCCTTCTCTCAGCTACGGCCGGTGATCGAGGAGAGCCTCGGGGCGCCGATCGATTCGCTGTACGCGACGATTGACGAGACCCCGCTCGCCACCGCGTCTGTGGCGCAGGTGCACGCCGCGGTGCTGGCTGCTCCGTATCGGCCCGTGTGGGGCGAGGAGCTGCCCGCCGGCGCCGAAGTCGTGGTGAAGGTTGTCCGCCCAGGTGCGGCGGATGCCCTGCGCGGCGACATCGTCGAGGCTCGGCGACTCGCCGGCAGCGCGCTCGCGAAGTTGCTGGTACGGGGCATCGATCTCGATGCGATGCTCGAAGAGTTCTCCTGCTCGCTGGAGCGCGAACTTGACCTGCGTGTGGAAGGCCGCGTCGCCGACCGCTTCGCCTTCGACTTCCGGCCCGACCCCAAGATCGCCGTGCCGCGCATCGTCTGGACGCACGCGGCCCCGCGAGTGCTCACGATGGAGCGCATGTACGGGTGGCGGCTCTCGGAACTCAGTGAGGCTGAGCTTGCTGGCGTGGACGCCCATGGGCTGGCCGTGCATGGCGCGACCGCATTCATGCGGCAAGTGATGCTCTACGGTCGCTATCACGCCGATCTGCACCCGTCGAACCTCTTCGTGACCCCCGACGGCCGCATCGCCTACCTCGACTTCGGCATCGTGGGGCACCTCACTGCTGCCGAGCGTGGCGACATCGCCCAGGTACTCGCGGGTTTCGTCTACCGCGACGCCGACCGCGCATTGCGCTACAGCGCGAACCTGGGCGTGATTGTGCCGCCGGAGAAGGTGGCGTCGGTACGGGCCGAGCTCGGGGTGCTCCTCGACAAGACCATGGGTGGCGGCAGCACGGACTTCCGGCACTTCGGATTCGGATTCCTCGCTCTGCTGCGGCGAAACGGGATTGCGATTCCCGGCGGGTACGGGCTGCTCGTCAAGTCGCTCGCCACGGTCGAAGGCGTGGCGCGGCGGCTCTACCCGGACATCGACATCATGGAGGTCGCGCGCCCGTTCGTGACGCGCATGATCGGCGAGAGCATGGGCCGTCCGGAGCTGCTCCAGCAGCGGATCCCGAGGGTGTGGCGGGCGGCGATGCGAGAACTGCTCGCATAGGAGTTCCAAGCCGAGGAGCCAGCGCGCTCTTCGCGTATGCTGAACGGAGGGGACGGCCATGTCTCAGAACAAGAGCGGTACGGAACTGCAGGGACTCTTTGGTGCGTTGCTCGGGGGGATGATGTCGTCTTTTGTCGGCTTGGCTGTGGCCACAGCGCTACAGAACAGCAGCGGCGTGATCTCCAACTACGGCCCGTTGATCGGCGGGCTCGCCGGTCTTGCGTGTGCAATCGCCTTCATGGCCGGTGGTCTGTGCGTCATGGATCGGATGCCTTGGCTCGGGAGCTCGCTGCTGTTTGCGAGCGGGTTCACGACCATGTGGAGCGTTGCCACATCTTTCAGCGCAGAGCAGCGCTGGGCAGTTCTGGTGGTGCTAGGGGGTGCCATCGCGGCGGGCGCATTCATGGGTTGGCAGTACTTCGAGCGTGGCCCGAGGGCGATTGACTCCCGCAGGGACGAGGCCGTGTGGACCCACTAGCGTCTTGGCTCGCGCAGGCGCGCAAGGGCATCGTCGAGCTGTTCGTGCTCGAGCTGCTCAGCAGCCGAGGCCGCATGCACGGCTATGGGATCGTGCAGGCGCTTGATGAACTCGGCGATCTGGTCGCGGGGCTGAGCACGGTCTACCCGGTCCTCAAGCGGCTCGAGGCAGACGGTCTTGTCGAGGCCACGTGGGAGACCGACACACCCGGCAACCCCCGCAAGTACTACGAGATCACCAAGGACGGCGCTGCGTTCCTGACGCGAGCGCAGGCCGAATGGCGCCGGATCAACGAGGCGATGGACGCACTCAGGGGGGAGGACGCATGACGCGCTCGGCATCTCAGATCATCGAGGACTACCTCTCAATACTGCGCTCGGAACTCACCGCCGCGGGTGCCGAGGACACCGACGATGTCGTGGCCGAGATCCGGTCGCTTCTGACGGAAGGCGCCGGAGACGACGCACAGTCAGCGGAGGCACAGACCGCGCGGCTCGGCGAGCCGGCCGAGCTCGCGCGCGGCATCTTGGCCGAGCGCGGACTCGACGCTACGACGGGTATGGCATCGGGGACGTGGTGGCGACTGGGCATCGCTGCTCCGGTCGATATCGCGATCGGGCTGGCGGTCCCCCTCGCGGCGGCTCTGCCGCTGTACGTTGTGGGATGGTTCGGCCAGCCGCGCGCGATGAGCATCGCGATCGCGGTCGTGTTGGGCGCCCTCGCGTTGGCGTGGCCGTTCTTCATCTGGCGACCTTGGCGGCGGGGAGGACGCTCGCTCAGCCCAGGCATGACGCTCACCGGGCTGGCGGTCGTTCGCGCACCCGGGTTCTGGCGGCTGGTTCGTATCGACGAGTTGAGAGCGATGGGGCTGGCCCCGCGCCGCCGAGTCGGCGTGGCAGTCATCGTCGCGCTCGTCGCCGTCGCACTGATCGCGGGCGCGTCGCTCGTCGGCCTCGACTTCGGAGGCTCCTGGCTTGCTGCCGCGGCCATCTCGGCCGAGTTCTCGGGCAAGACCGTCGGCGGAGGAGTGCCCATCGACCGGCAGCTCGAGAACGTCGTCACGCAGGTCTACATCGGGCTCACGGGAGCTCCGGGACCGGACCTCAGCCCCGCAACGTCGTATGTCTCTCCGGAAGGCTCCCTGAACCTCCAGCCGCTGTGGGCAAGGATCGCCGAGAAGAACATCCGTACCGTGCGCCTCGGGACGCCCGAGCAGATCAAGCCCGGAGTGTATCGCGCGGAGGTTACCGAGTTGACGGAGGGTCCCAGCGGCCAGGTGCCGGTCGGTTCGTCAACGTTCACCTTGGGGCAGCGGCAGTGGCTGCGAGCCGACGGGGTTGGAAGCGACTGGGTCGTGGTCGACATCGACGTCGGATCGACGCCCGGCTCCAAGTAGGGGACTGCGGAAGGGGAGGAAGCAGGATGCTCACGCTGATCGTCTTGTTACTGACGGCGGCCGGCCTTGTCTATGCCTGGCGCCGGTTCGGGATTGCCCGTTGCCGGCTGCGCCGGGTCGCGCTTGTCGCGGTCCTGGGAGGTGTTCTCGGCGGCTCCGCTGCCTACGCAACGCTGTTTCTTAGTCCATCGACGTGGCTCATCGCGGCATCTGACGCACTGTTGCTGTTCCCACTGATACTCCTCACGGGCTCCATGAACGAGACCCTGCTGTCCTTGCTCGGGCCCGCGCTTCTGGTCGTCGAATTCAGTGTTGTGTTCTTCTGCGCAATGGTCGCGGCGAGGTGGGTGCTGAGGGTGTCCGGGCAAGTGGCCACGCGGGCTTGAAGAAACGTGAGTGGGACGCTTTCGAAGTCGAGTAGGCGGATTGCACCGCCTAGACGGAAATGGGGGAGTCAGTGAAGAAGCTTGGGGTCATCGTCATAGTCGCTCGCCGGCAGGCTGCGGTTGGGTCGTCCGGCGGCCGACGAGTCTCCGGCACCGCCTCTGTCCGCCTGTCCGTCCTGCGGAGAGCCCAACGCGCCCAGCGAGTATGGGGATGTTGAGAACGCCAGGTGCGCCCGCTGCAAGGAACCGCTCGATATCACTGGCACCGAGCAGTGGTAGCGAGCCGACGGCCGGCGCACAGGCCGCCCCTGCGAGCTGCATCGGCGCAGGCCACGCGCTGCGCATCGGGCGAGACAGAAGGGGGACGATATGGGTCGGCGAATGGTCACAGCTAGGCGGATCCTGGCGCTAGCCTTGGCCACCTTGGCTGTCATCGGGGCGGCTCCGGCTACCGCCATGGCGAACGTCGGGATTCCTGCGGGCTACATAGTGGGCCAGGGGATCCGTGACGTTCTCGTAGCCGGGGCCTTTGCTGCGATCACCTCGGCAATAGCGATCCGCGGACTTCGCCGTATGGAGCGCAGCAACGCGGGGCTCGCGGCCTCGGCGGCAATGCCCAGTGAGGGCGATTCCAATGCTGTATGAACTCGCCTCTGCGGGGATCATCCTCGGCCTCTTCTGCATTGCGTTGGTCTCGACGCTGATTGTCGAACTGGTCGTTGCAGTGCTCTTCAGCTTAGGCACGCGCGGCCTTGGGGCCGTTGCGCTCGTGAATCTTCTGATGAACCCTCTCTACAACTTCGCTTTCCTGGCGGTCATCTATACCTTCGGCCTCGGCGGTGAAAGCTTCTCGGTGGTCGATTGGCGTTGGTTGGTTGGCGTCACGACCATCATTTTGGAGACGGTGGTGGTTGTGGTCGAATGGCGTCTGCTCTTCTGGGTGACGCAGGGAACGGCGGGCAGCTCCCGAAGGTTGCTCGTGTTCAGTGTCGTCGCAAACCTGGTGTCCGCTGTCGCACCGTTCGCCGTGCTTTCGCTGGGCTACATGAATGCGGCTGGTTCGTGGTTCTGAACTGCGCAACAGCAGGGGGCCCTGTCTGGGAGGTGTCTGTGACTCAGGAGCAATATGGCGCTGCATTGGGACAGCTAGCCGTCACAGTGGTGATGACCTGGTTGACCCACACGGTGCTCGCACTATTCTTGGCGGCCTGGCTGGCGGTCGTGGGAGGCGTGATCTACTTCTCCGTTGCCGCTTTGCGTCTGCGTGCCTTCGCAAAGCGCACCGAACTCACCTCAGAGCGTGAGCGCGAGGCCGGGACCCTTATTCGCCGAGGATGGCTGGGGGTGCTGGGTTGCGCAGCGACGTTCGTCTGCTATCTGCCAATGTCCTGGGCTACGACGTACTACTACGACGCCATTTCGCAGGGGCTCGTGGCCTATTCGCCGACTTGCTGGATCGTATGGTCGCTGACGATGCTGTGGTATGCCTCAATCCCTCTCGGCATTGCCGGCACCGTTGCAGCCTGGTCCAACGGAATTCGTCTCCGCCGGCTGATGAATGACGACCCCTCGTCGGGAACAGCAGTCGCCGCGAATCCCTTGCTTGGGGAGGGAGACTAGCGACCGTGTTCCCGCTGAGCGAAGGAGACATCATGAGCACACCGAGGCCGTGGACGGTCAATCTTGCGATAGGCGTGATTGCAGCAACGCTGACGATTTGGCTGGTCGGCCAAGGCTGGTTGCTAGTCGGCACCGCCGGCATCGTCTCGATTCTCAGCATCGCAAGCTTGACCTTGGGTTTTGTCACGATTGCGGGCCTGCTGGTGCTCATTGCTCTCGGTCGCAACTGGGCGCGGATCACGTTCGTTGTTCTGGCCCTTGTAGGTGTGCCCGGAGCCGCACTGGGCATCCTGATACCCAGCTACGGCATCTCCAGTCTGGCGGCAGTTGTCACAGCTTCGATGACGGCCACAGGGACGATTCTCCTCCTGCTTCCGAAGTCGAATGCCTGGTTCTCGGAAAAGCGCTCGCGGCGGCCGGGGGCTGCGCCGGAATCGCCATAGCTGTCGGCAGCCCGAGGATCTGCACAGCCCCCGTCCTGCCAAGCGTGCTGGGCGCCGCATCCGCTCGGCAGAGCTGCCGTTGCACGCCGCTTGCTCTCTCCTTGATGTCGTCGCGAGAGGAGTCTGCCAGTGAGCGCCATTCGAGGAGCGTCTGCCCGCTTAGGGCCCGTCGTTGCGTTGGTGCTGGCAATCGCAGTGCCACTGGCTTTCACCGGCTGCGCCGCGAGTGGGAGCGAGCAGACGAGCTCGAGTACTGACAGCACAACGACGGAAACGACCGCGTCCACTGACGCTACGGCCACAGGAGGAAAGAACGTGAAGACTATCTACTTGGCAGGCGGGTGCTTCTGGGGACTCGAGAAGTACGTCGGACTTGTCCACGGCGTCATCAATGCCGAGTCGGGATACGCCAACGGCCGGTCGGACAACGCGCGCTACGGCGACGGGAGCGGCTACGCCGAGGTAGTCAAGGTCGACTACGACCCGACTGAGGCGCCACTGCCCTTCCTGCTCGACCTCTACTACGACGCCATCGACCCCACGACGGTCAACCGGCAGGGCAACGACAGAGGCGTCGAGTACCGCACCGGCATCTACTTCACCGACCCGGCCGACAAGGCCGTGATTGATGCTTCTATCGCCAAGCTGCAGGCCGGGCTCTCGAAACCCGTCGCTATCGAGATCGAGCCACTGACCACGTACACGCCCGCCGAGCAGTACCACCAGGACTACCTCGACAAGAATCCAGGCGGCTACTGCCACATCCCGCGCCGGCTCTTCGACGCGGCGGCTGCGGCCCGGCCGAGATAGGTCGGCAGCCGCGGCGTCTTTACCTGCGCGACCGTGCCGGTGTCGCTAGGCGACAAGTTCGGCAATGCGCCGACGGCGAGGAGAGCATGATCTGCGTCACGGGTCTGGATGAGGCCTGGCCTCCGGGACTGTTCCTCGGCTACTACCACGACGGCGCGCGCACCGTCGACGTCATCAAGGCTTCGGGCTACCGCATCGGCCCGCTCGAAGTCGAGAGTGCGCTCATAGAGCACCCGGCGGTGGTCGAGTTCGTCGACGAGCTGCCCAAGACCGTCAGCGGCAAGATCAAGCGCGCCCAGATCCGTCATGAAAGCGGCATCGAGGAGTAGCGACTGCCTCTACCCGAGCTCGAAGGTGGTGACACCGAAGACGCGCTTGAGGTCAACCGCAGGCGTCCCGCCGAGGTACATGCGCGCGGTTCCAAAGACCTCGGCCATCCGGTAGCGCTTGGCGAGATCGAGCGCCTCAGCGTGCGCCTCCGGAACGTCGAGGTAGAGCTCTGCCGTCCCTGGCACCGAGCGCGCGAGCGTCCGAAGCAGGGCATCGGCGATGTCGGGGTTCATGGCGAACAGTGGACCAATCTTGTAGCCGACGCGACACGGCCGGATGACTCCGTAGCCGAGCAGGCGTCCATCATCGACATACCCCAAGCACGTATGGTCGGGCGCACCGATCCACACCGACAAAAACGCAGGGCGAGCTGCGGGAAAACACGTGCGGTCAAGTTCGGCGACTTGCACAAAGTCTGAGGCCGACAGCGACAGAATGTGGGAGTCAACGCCTTCTTGATCCGCGAACACGGAGCTTGAACACGCGAACCTGATGTTGCGGTACGCGAAGACGAAATCCGAGACCTCGTAGTCCTTCTGGTGAGCGTAGACACCATCTAGGCCGACGACGTGGCCGTCGAGCCTTTCCATCGCTCGGCGCCACAGCTGCATTCCGACGCCTTGGCTGCGAAACTCGGGGACAACGATGTAGAGTCCGATAAAGCCGAACTGCTCCCCGTATGAAACCGCCGAGATGCACCCGACCGGCTGACCATCCACCTCGGCCAAGTAGAAGCCACCAGGGTCGGCTGCGTGGAAACACGCCGCATCGTTCAGCCCGGGATTCCACCCCTCACGCGCCGCGAGATCGATCGCCGGATCGCCCTAGTCGACTGTGAATTCGGCCCACGAGGACTATCGGCTAGCGCCGAATGACCCTCCATCGCACAGTGTGCACGCCTGTGAAGTTCAACGTGCGCGCGAGGCCGGGACCCAAGTCGAACACGCGCGGTGGCGAGTTCGGGCCGCGATCCTCGACCGAGGCCACGGCGCGCTTGCCGTTGTACTCGAACTCGATCAGGGTGCCGAACGGCAGCGTCATATGAGCGACCATCATGGAGCTCGGATTGATGCTCTTGCCGCTTGCTCCGCGCCCGCGTCCACTGCTCCCGAAGGTCCAGCTGTAGTGCGACGCGAGCGAGGTCGTCCACTCTCCGGCACCTGAGAGTTGCTGCTTGGGGTCGCTCTTCTTCGCGCTCGTACCCGACGGTGAGCTGGGCTTCGCAGCCGCGGCAGTTCTCGCCTCGTACTCCTTGAGAGCGGCCTGGCTCGACGCGAAGTCCTTGCGCGCCCGAGCAACCTCGGCCGCTTGGGATTCCACCGCCTTGAGCTCCTCGGCTTGAAGGTCCATCAACGACTTCGCGGACTTCTCTGCCTTGGCGCGCGCGATTGCCAGTGCCTGCAGGTCTTGGGCGTCCTGCCGGTTCATGCGCGTCAGCAGGTCCCAGCGCGAGGTGAAGTTCTCAAATGTCGACGCGCCGAGCAGCACCGAGACGTAGGCGGCGTTTCCCGAGCGGTACATGTTGAGCGCTCTTGAGCCGAGTCTCTTACGGACTCGTTCCTGTTCGGCGATGACACTATCCAGCTCAGCGGAGGTCTTTGCCATCTGAGCAGTAATCGCCGCAGACTTCTTGCGCACGGCCTCAAGCTTCGCGACTGCACGATCCACGCGAATGCGGTCAGCCGAGGTCTGGGCAGATGAGGGCACCGCCACCGCAGGTACCGTGGGCAGTCCAATAAGGCACACCGCGGTCGCGATGAACAGCGCTATTTGGATCATTCGCCGATAAGACATAAAGCCTAGTGTACCAGCGGCTCTCGAAAGACGAGAGTCGCTGCGAATCTGGAGAGCGAGAGAGAGCGCATGGCATCAGGCCCAGTCGGCTACTTCTTGTGGGTGCGGATCTTTGCGATCTCCTCCACGTGCCCGTACAGGTGCAGACCCTTTGACACGCCGATCAGACTCCCCGAGGCGACCCCGATCTCGTCGGCCATGTACTGCTTTAGGAGCTCCAGCCCGGCCATGTTCACCGGGAAGCCGCCCCAAGCGTCCCAGCTGCGGAAGTAGACAATGAGGTGCAGCTTTCCATAGCGGACCCGGCAATCGATAAGCCGCATGCAGGGCGGGTCGTAGCCCACGCCCCTGTTGTCGTGGATGGCGATATCTTCAGGGCGGCCGATCTCGATCGTGGCCTGGTTGGTGTTTCCCCCAGAGTCTCTGAGCATCCGTATCGCCCACTCGACTTGGGGCAGAGTCAGCCCGAGCAAATCATCCGTCACCGGATACATGATCCGCTGCCCGTAGGTGTACTCCTCGTTCGGCTGAAGCTGATCGCTGAGGAGGTACCCCGGGAAGTACTCGCACTTCACGTAGTCTTCGTCGGCGAGTGGAGGAATTCCCAGACCGTCTGGAATCAGAGGCAGCAGCGGTCCGCTCCCCGGATCTGTGACCAGGATGGTCGCGAAGTCCAGTTCGATGCGGTCAGTCCCCTCGTAGCTCCCGCGCTCAACTTCGTAGCGGTAGCCGTGGGTCATGATGGCGTCGATTAGCTGGAACCATGCATCATCAAGATCGCGGGCGGTAATCGAAATCGGCAGAAGCGAGTCCCTTGTCACGGAGCGATTCCCTTCTTGCGGGCCGCCTATCGATCCCCGAGCGGCACGTAGGCCTGCAGCGGCGAGACACTCTTGTAGGCCGGTCGGATTATCTTGCCACCGTTGGCGAGCTCCTCAAGCCGGTGAGCGCTCCAGCCCACGACCCGCGATATCGCGAACAGTGGCGTGTAGAGCTCGGCCGGAATGTCGAGCATGCGGTAGACGAACCCGGAGTAGAAGTCGACGTTGGCGCTGACGCCCTTGTACACGCGGCGCTGTGCCGAGATGACCAAGGGCGCAATCTGCTCCACGCGTTTGTGCAGGGCGAACTCCTCCGAGTACCCCTTCTCGTCGGCCAGCTTCTCGGCATAGCTGCGAAGAATGATCGCTCGCGGGTCCGAGACCGAGTAAACCGGGTGGCCCATTCCGTAGACCAGGCCAGCACGGTCGAACGCCTCTTTTCTGAGCAGGCGGTGCAGGTAGTCGGCGATCTGGTCCTCGTCCTCCCAATCAGTGACGGTCTTTCTGAGGTCGTCGAACATCCCCACCACTTTGAGGTTCGCGCCGCCATGACGGGGCCCCTTGAGCGATCCGAGCGAAGCCGAGATCGACGAGTACGTGTCGGTGCCGGTGGAAGACACCACGTGGGTGGTGAATGACGAGTTGTTGCCTCCGCCATGCTCGGCGTGCAGCACGAGTGTCATGTCCAGCACGAGCGCTTCGAGCTCGGTGAACTTGCTGTTGGGGCGGAGCATGTGAAGGAAGTTCTCGGCGGTTGAATAGGTGGGTTCGGGGCGGTGGATTACGAGGCTCTTGTCGTGGAACTTGTCCAGATAGGCCTGGTAAGCATATACGGCAAGCATCGGGAACTTCGCAATCAGGTGCAGGGTCTGGCGCAGCACGTTGCGGGTTGTGGTCTCGTCGGCATGCAGATCGAGGGTGTAGAGGCCCAGTACACCTCGCATCATGGCGTTCATGATGTCGCGGCTCGGCATGCGGAGAATTCCATCATGGATGAACGAACGCGGCATCTTGCGCATGTCCGATAGGTACTCGTCGAACTCATCGAGCTCGGTCTTGTTGGGGAGGGCGCCAAAGAGAAGAAGATAGGCAGTCTCCTCGAATCCGGGCTGACGCTCTGCGACGAACCCGTCAACAAGGTCTTCAATCTCAATGCCTCGATACAGCAGCCGACCGGGCGCAGGAACCAGTTGATCGCCTTCGGGCTGGGTGCCGATGACGTCGCCGATCCGCGTCAGCCCTGCGAGAACACCCCTGCCAGTCTGGTCGCGAAGGCCGCGCTTGACGTCGTACTCGACGTAGAGCCCGGGATCGACCGGACACTGCTTGTCGGCGATTGCGGTCCAAGTATCGAGAGCCGAGTCTCGGCCGCTGGGGACGCCGAGATGAGGCTCGAATGAGGTGGCGTTATCCTTCTGCGCCATGGGCATTCCTTTCGTCTGCGAGGGCTCTGCGCCGTAGCTTGACGGCGGATATCATCGCGGTTTGCGTACCCAGCGTACCCGAAGCGCGCCCGCGACTCGTGAATCAGGCGCATTGCGGTGTCGGTTCTGGGGGGTTCGGTTGCGCTGCAGAGGCCGCGACAGGGACGAAACCTTTGGGCGGTCACGCTCCTCTAGGCAAGTACAATCAATCAAGCGGCTTGACCGAACAATCCCCAAGACACGAAGGAGCGGGCACGGATGACCGGCGCACAGATCAACGACCCGCTCCACGGCGTTACTCTAGAGACGATCCTGCGTAGACTCGTTAACAAGTATGGATGGGGCGGGCTTGCCAAGCGCATCGACATCAAGTGCTTCAAGAGCGACCCGAGTATCAGTTCATCGCTGAAGTTCCTGCGCAAGACGCCTTGGGCGCGCAAGCAGGTTGAGGACTTGTTCGTGAGCTCGAAGTTCTGGACCAACGACTGAGAGGGAGCAGTGGAAACGACCGACACCGCGAGGGATTCGGTCCGGGAGAAACGATCGTTTGACCGGTTCGTCAACTTCTCCGATGGCGTGTTCGCCATCGCAATAACCGTGCTGGTGCTCGACGTCCGCATGCCCCTATTGGACGCGACGGCCGTGGCTCCTCCACTCGGTCCGCAGATAGCGGGCCTGATGCCGAACCTCTTTGCGTTCATGCTGAGTTTCGTTGTGATCGGCGGCTACTGGATAGCTCACAACGGGCTGTTCAAGCTCATCGACCACAGTGACATTCGACTGGTCTGGCTCAATCTGCTCGTTCTTTTCTTCATTGTGCTGCCGCCGCTTCCGACTCAGATCGTGGCCGACTACGGCAACACAACGCTGGGAGTCGAAATCTACGCCGGCGCCATGACGCTCACCGGCCTGTCAATCTTGGCATTGGCTGCGTACGCCAGACGCGCTCACTTGATTGCACCCGGGGCCGATGTCTCGATGACGATGGTCAAGTCCTCGTTGACGCCTCTCGTATTCGCGTCGTCCATGGTGGTAGCGATCTGGAGTCCGAGTTGGGCCACCAACATGTGGTGGCTCGTGGCTCTCGCCTTCTTCGTGGTCGACCCCATCATCAACAGCGATTGGCGCAGGCTGGTCCGCCGAGAACACTCTTCGCGCTAGCTTGATTGCGCTTCAAGTACATTGCTGGGGCAATTTGCCAGAGGAATGGGGATAGACTCTACGTGATATGCCGGTCGCAAGGCCCGTCGTCGTTCGCCTCTTGTTAGGAGTAGTCATGGCAGATCAGACCAGTCAGAGCCCAGGCCAAACTGCAGGTCAGCAACCCGCTGTCCTCGCGGGATCAAGGGTGGTGCTCTTGGTTTCCCAAGGTCCGCCGCAGACCTCCACGCCAGCCTATGTCAGCGTCCCCGATGTCACTTCCAAGTCGCAGGGGGACGCGCTCAAGATGCTGCAGACAGCTGGGTTGACGGCGCGGGTCTTTGACGAACTCAGCGACAGCGTGCCGCGCGGGCACGTCATCGCTCAGACGCCTGAGCCAGGGCAGAGCGCGGTGATGGATGCCGAGATCGTCATCCTGGTCTCCAACGGGCCCCCAGCTCAGCAAACGGGCTACGTTGCTTTGCCGAATGTAGTCGGCAGTCCCGAATCCGACGCGGTTGCACTCATCCAGGCTGCGGGACTCTCGGCGCAGACGGTTCACGACTCCAGCCCGACAGTCCCCATCGGAATCGTGATCGATCAGATTCCCAATGCCGCATCGGTTGGTACACCCGCCAAGAAGTCGCTCATGTGGCTCTGGATCCTAATTGCGGTTCTGGTGGTGGCGGCGCTCGCCGGTGGCGCATTCATGTGGATGAACCGTACGACCGCAGTTCCCGCTGTCGTCCAGATGACCCAGCAGGATGCGCAGGCGGCGATCATCGCGGCCGGATTCAAAGTCGGGAACGTCACGACGACCCAGTCCACGAACGCTTCGGAAGTGGGCAAGGTGACGGCGCAATCTCCTGCCGCAGCAGGGCAGGCCAAGGTCAACAGCGCCGTGGACATTGTCGTCTCCGGAGGCCAGAAGCTCGTCACGGTGCCAAGTGTTGCCGGGATGACTCAGGCGGCGGCCGAGGCGGCCTTGGTGCAGGTAGGCCTCAAGGCGACAGCTGGTACGGCCAACAGCCCCACCATCCCCACGGGCCAAGTCATGACGCAAGCGCCCCCCGCCGGCGAGAAGGTACCCGCCGGTACCAGCATCGGTATCACGGTCTCCCAAGGGCCTGCGAGTGCGGTCGTTCCTGACGTTGTCGAGCAGACTGAGAGCGATGCGACAGCCGCTCTCAAGGCCGCAGGCCTCAAAGCTAAAGTCGTGACGAACCACAATCCTGCTCCCAACGGCGATGTCTACTCACAGTCGCCTGTCCAGGGCACGCTGGTGGCGCCCGGCTCGACCGTCACCGTCCTCGTGTCAAGCGGACCTGCGCCGTCGCCTGTGACGGTGCAGGTGCCCAATGTGATTGGCAAGACGCAGTCATCGGCGACCAGCACGCTGCAAAATCTCGGTTTCAAGGTGTCCGTCAGTCAAATCGCGAGCGGTACTGCCGGACAGGTAGTCGGGCAGGCTCCTGCGGAGGGGGCGCTCGAGCCAAACGGTGCGACAATCTCCATTCTGGTTTCGACGGGTAGCGCTCCGTAGCGGTGGGGTTTTGCTAGGTCGCGGTCACGAATCGCGATCGGGTGACAAGTGCATGGCTTTGATGGGCGCCTCGGCTGGAAACGGTCGGGGCGCCCTTTTGCTTTGGTGGCAATGGCTTGGTCGATAGCCAACGATGGCTAGGAATCAAAAGCAAAGGCTATCAAGAAACAACGAAAATGTACTAAGAGAGGCTCCAATACTTACGGTCCCCCATTCACGCGAGGACCTCTTCCGACAAGAATGTGAGAGTCGAACAAGAATCGAAAGGAGTCTCACTATGTCAAAGCGCACCAGCTGGGCCGAGCCCTGGAAGATCAAGGTCGTAGAGTCCATCAAGATGACCACACGCGAAGAGCGCGAAGTTGCCATCCGCGAGGCCGGCTACAACACGTTCCTGCTCAAGTCCGAGGAGGTCTACATCGACCTGCTGACCGACTCGGGCACCAGCGCGATGTCGGACAACCAGTGGGCCGGCATGATGCTCGGCGACGAAGCATACGCCGGGTCGCGCAACTTCTACGCGCTCGAAGAAGCCGTGCAGAAGTACTACGGCTACGAGCACCTCATCCCCACGCATCAGGGCCGCGGTGCCGAGAACATCCTGTCGCAGATACTCATTAAGGACGGCGACTGGGTTCCCGGCAACATGTATTTCACCACCACGCGCCTGCACCAAGAGCTCGCTGGCGGCACCTTCCGTGACGTCATCATCGACGAGGCGCACGACCCCGCCTCCGAGCACCCCTTCAAGGGCAACGTTGACCTGGCCAAGGTCGACGCTCTGGTGCGAGAGGTCGGCGCTGACCGCGTTCCCTACATCACGGTTGGTGTGACCGTGAACCTCGCTGGCGGCCAGCCGGTCAGCATGGCCAACCTGCGCGAGGTCTCGGCCTACTGCCGCGAAAAGGGCATCCTCACGATCCTGGATGCCACACGCGCGGTCGAGAACGCGTACTTCATCCAGCAGCGCGAAGAGGGCTACGCCGACAAGACCTGCGCCCAAATCCTCCGCGAGCTCTGCGATCTGTCGGACGGCGCCACCATGTCAGGCAAGAAGGACAGCCTCGTCAACATCGGCGGCTGGCTCGCGGTGCGCGATCCCAAGATCGCCGAGCAGGCCCAGAACCTTGTCGTGGTCTACGAGGGCCTGCACACGTACGGCGGCATGGCCGGCCGCGACATGGAGGCGATGGCGCGAGGTATCGTCGAGTCCGTGGCCGATGACCACATGCGATCGCGAATCGGCCAGGTCGAGTACCTCGGCCAGCGGCTGATCGACGCAGGCATCCCCGTCGTGCACCCCATTGGCGGGCACGCTGTCTTCCTCGATGCCACCGCGATGCTGCCGCATATTCCGCGCGAGCAGTTCCCCGCGCAGGCGTTGGCTGCCGCGCTCTACGTGGAGTCCGGCATCCGTGCGATGGAGCGCGGCGCCGTCTCGGCAGGTCGCGATCCTCAGACTGGCGAGAACCGCTACCCCAAGCTTGAGCTGGTGCGTCTTACAATTCCGCGTCGCGTCTATACGCAGGCGCACATGGATGTGACCGCCGAGAGCGTCATGGAAGTCTTTGAGGAGCGCGACCAGGTGCGGGGACTCGAGTTCACGTACGAGCCGGAGTATCTGCGCTTCTTCCAAGCGCGGTTCGGCACTGTCGGTGGCGACGGCATCTTCGCGTAGGGGCCGGCCGGAAAGATGAACCGAATGCGAAAGGCCCGCTCACTCGAGCGGGCCTTTCGGTTTGTTCCGGGGTGCAGGCCTAGAGCTGTCCGAGCGCTACCAAGGTGGGTCAAAGTAGTAGGCGATTCCTTCGTAGCGATATATTGCTCCCAGATTTGTAATTATGCTGTTCACTTCGGCAGAGTCAGCCGTGAAGAAGTGCACACCCTTCGGTTTGTTATAGAAGCGGTAGATAGGCTGGGCACCAGGGGCCGCGGTGAGCGAAACCTTGTAGGCCTCGCCCTCGTGGCGATACGTACCGCCCATCGTGGTGATGACATTGGCTATTTCAGCGGGGTCAGCTGAGTAGAAGTGCACGCCTTGCCTGGAATTGTAGAAGCGGTGTAGCGGGGCGTTGTTGGCAGTCGAGGAGGTGTCCAAGGCATAGCTGACTCCCTCGAAGTTGTAGGTTGAAGAGAGTGTGCTGGCGACATTGTGCCTTTCTTCTTCCGATGCTGTGAAGAAGTGGACACCCTGCTTGAAGTTGTAGAAGCGATAAACGGCAACGGGCTTCGTGCCCTCGGCTCCCACAATTATCGGGGTAAATGCCTCGCCGCTTGACGTGCCTTGGTCGCACATAGCGGAAAAGTAGATGTAGTGCACGCCCACTGAGAGCGTGGACGTGGTAAACGAGGAAGCGGAAGAGAGCACTCCTCCAGGTTCCGCCCTCCATCGCCACGCGACGATGGGGTGAAGAGCATCTACACCGTGGCCGACGAAGGTGATCGGCTGCCCCGAAGTGGTTGCGCTCGGCGACACCGCGTCGATGGCGGCACCGACTGATTCCGCATCATCCTGAGCACTCTGAATGATATCGGCCAGTCCGTTGACCCCGCGGTTGAGGTTCGTCCCTTCAATGTTCTTGACCGTCGAGTTGAAACTGTGTCCCGACCCGTATGCGCTAATCAGGTCCGAGTAGTAAGCATGCGAGTGATTCGCGCAGTCGACGGTGAAGGCCCCTGGGTCACCGCGATACTGATAGCCGTCGTCGGAGATGTAGGAGCTGAAGTCGTAGCTGCCGGCAGCATCTTCAAGGGACCCGTGGAAACTATCGTTTTCGGTGGCACTCTCCTGGGTGTGCATCGGTCCGTTGATGTCAATGAAGTAGTGCGAGAGGTACCCGAGATTCTTGCTGGCCTCGATCCGGTCGCCGCGCCGGAGAGCCGCAACCGTGAGGTTGTAGTAGCTCTGCACCTTGCCCTGGGGATTACCAAAGTAGTGACCCCACGAACTGTTGTAGTAGCTGTTGTATGTACCCCACCAATTGGCGTTGTGATCGATGTTGTCGCGGAAGACGGTGTCTGGGTAGATTGACCTGCCGGCGGCGACACCAGCGTCAACCCAGTTCGCAC
>Ga0194043_1000237_pt1 | contig 29121 bp, 27 predicted proteins | sample JunL4415m_MetaG_FD_161274 | JGI IMG/M metagenome (GOLD analysis project Ga0194043, IMG submission 161274) | Anoxic zone freshwater microbial communities from boreal shield lake in IISD Experimental Lakes Area, Ontario, Canada - Jun2016-L442-15m | ecosystem: Environmental > Aquatic > Freshwater >...
CGGCGGCGAGACCTCGGCCGCGAGAGCCTCGCGCACGCGCTTCAGAACCTCTGGCAGCTCGGCATCCCGAAAGACCGCAGACGCTGCCTGGGGATGACCTCCCCCGCCGAGACGGGCCATCGCTGCGCCTACGTCGACCTCGGAAAGCCTGCTACGGGTGACCACCTGAATGCGGTCAGGCATGGACACGATGGCTATCGCGACTCGGTAGCCCATGTCCTCGACGACGTAGTGCGACAGCACGCCGGCGGAGTCGACATAATCCTCCGACGCCGCTACACCCACGGCGATCTGCTGGCCGTTTACGTCCCAGACCTCGAGCGATGCCGTCAGTTGAGCTAGAAGCTCGCGCTGCTCGGGCTCCAGCGTCTTGGCGAGAAACTGGTTGACCACCTGCAGATCTGCGCCGTTTGCCATCAACCATGCGGCCGCCTCGGCATCATAGGCGGTGGCACCGGGAAAGGTGAGCGATCCAGTGTCTTCATGGATTCCGAGCAGCATCACGCTTGCCTCAAGCGGGGTGATCGGGATCGCTCGCTGCCTGAGCTCTGTCACCAATATCGATGTGGTGGCCCCGACCGGTTCCGAGCGATCATCCGCGCATTCCAAGTCACCCTGCTGGCGAGGATGGTGGTCGTAGATCACAACGTCTACGCCCGGGCGACGCACGACTTGCCCCATCTCGCCCACTCGGTCGGGATCGCGAGTATCGACCATCACCACCCGCGTGACGGCGTCGAAATCCAGACCCTTCAAGTCCGCAAAGTCAAAGAACTCTTCGTGCAGATTGTGAAACGCACGGACGTTGGCGTTTTGGCTGCCGAGAAACACGCCCTTCGCCCCAGGGAAGAGCCGGATGGCGGCAACCGTAGAAGCATAGGCGTCAAAATCGGGATTCGCGTGCCCCACGACAATCTGCATCGCGATCCCTCCCCTCCTGTCGCCGGCTACAGTTCGTGGAAGAGCGGCGGCGCAGCAACCGGCTCGGATGCGAAGTGAATCGAGCGCGCGAATCGCTCCTCGCCGGCATCCAGCAGCGACTCGTGTGCGGCGTACATCGTACACAGCAGATCACCGACTTGGACGCGGCTCCCCACCCGCACTGCCAGAACCATGCCGGCCCCCGGATCGATGACATCGCCTACCTGCTCCCGTCCCGCGCCGAGTGCTGCCGCTGAGCGCCCGATGCCCTCGGCGTCGAAGCGAGCGACATAGCCCATCTGGCTCGCACACACCTCGCGGCTAACCTTCGACCTCGGCAGCAGGGTGAGGTCATCTGCCACACCAGGATCGCCCCCCTGTGCAGCAACCCACTCGCGAAAACGCGCAAGTGCTCGGCCCGAGGAGATCGCCTCAACAAGCAGCTCACGGGCCTGGCTTTCATCGGCCGCGCGCTCCCCCAAGACCAGCATCCGCGCGCCAAGCTCCAGGCACAGCTCAGTCAGCGCTTCCGGACCCTGGCCTCGAAGCGTCCGGATGGCTTCGGTAACCTCAAGTGCGTTGCCCACGGCCATTCCCAACGGCTGATCCATGTTGCTCATGACGCAGACAACGCGACAGAGGAGCGCCTCGCCTACGGCACTGAGCTCATGGGCCAGCTGACGCGCATCAGCTTCAGTCTTCATGAATGCGCCGGAGCCGACCTTCACATCGAGAACGATTGCGTCGGCACCGCCGGCGATCTTCTTGGAAATGATCGAGGCGACGATCAGCGGAATCGAGGGGACGGTACCAGTAACGTCGCGGAGTGCGTAGATCATCTTGTCGGCCGGGTCGATGCGTGGCGATTGAGCCACGACCGCTATCCCGATTCGCTGCACTTGCTCTACAAACTCCTGGGGCGCCAGCTCCACTCGGAAGCCGGGAATTGACTCGAGCTTGTCCAGAGTGCCACCTGTGTGCCCAAGAGAGCGACCACTCGTCTTCGCGATCGGCAATCCGCAGGCCGATACAAGCGGAGCAAGTACAAGCGTGGTGGTGTCGGCCACGCCGCCAGTGGAGTGTTTGTCGACCTTGATGCCGGGAATTGAAGTCAGGTCGACTACATCGCCAGATCGCACCATCGCGTCGGTCATCGCCACGGTCTCCTCGGCAGAAAGACCGCGCAACAGCGCCGCCATCAGCCAAGCTGACATCTGGTAGTCCGGCATCTCACCCAGAGTGTAGCCATCGATGATCCGCGCGATCTCGGCGGGTGTGTGTTCGTGACCGTCGCGTTTGCGCTCGATGAGCTCCTTGAAGCTCGCCACGCTCATGCGCCGCGCACCTCAGGGAGAAACGAGGTGCCTCGACCGCACGCACCTGCAAGGCCGTAGAAGTCCAAGACCGTGTCGCCGATGTCACTGAAGGTGGTGCGTGTACCGAGTGAAACGCCGCGGTCGACACCCTTCACATGCGCGATCAACGGCACGTACTCTCTGGTGTGATCGGTCGAGGGAGTGGTGGGGTCGCACCCGTGATCGGCGGTCACAATCAGGAGGTCGCCGTCAATCATGACGTCGAGCAGCTCGGGAATGCGCGCGTCGAGTTCCTCGAGTCCCCTGGCATAGCCATCGACGTCGTTGCGATGCCCCCACACCATATCGAAGTCCACCAGATTGGCGAATACAAACCCAAGAGAATCGCCGCCAACTCGTTCAACCAGGTTGTCAAACCCGTTCATGTTGTCGGTCGAATGCGGCGATTCGCACACACCGCGCCACGCGAATATCTCGCCGATCTTGCCGATCCCGTAGGTGGCGATGCCGACCTCGGCGAGTCGATCGAGCACTGTGGGCTCCGAGGGCTCAAGCGCAAAATCCCTCCTGCGGTGCGTGCGCGCGTAGACTCCCGACGCATCGGGCCCGACAAACGGCCGCGCGATAACGCGCCCGACCGAATCCTCGCCGACAAGCACACGGCTGCGTGCGATCGAGCAGATTTCGTAGAGCCTCTCGATGGGAATCACCGATTCGTGCGCGGCGATCTGGAAGACGCTGTCGGCGCTGGTATAGATGATCGGCTTGCCAGTGGCGACGTGCTCGCCACCCAGCCACTGAATGATCTCCGTCCCGCTCGCCGGGTAGTTGCCCAGCCAACCAAGCCCGGTCTCGCGGGTGAAGGCCTCCAGAATGGCCGGCCCGAAGCCCTGCGGGTAGGTCGGGAATGCAGTGCGAAGCTGCAGTCCCATCATCTCCCAGTGACCAGTGGTCGTGTCCTTGCCTGCGGACTCCTCGGCGCTCTTGCCCCAGGAACCTGTCGGGGCACCTTCGGGCGCTACACCCTGAATGGCGGTGATGTTGCCAAGGCCCATGCGACCCAGATTGGGCATCATCAGCCCGCCAACGGCTGTGGCAACATTGCCAAGCGTGTTGGAGCCCTCGTCACCGTAGCTCGCGGCATCCGGGAGTGCCCCCACTCCCACGCTGTCCAGTACGAGCACAATCGCGCGTGGTTCTCGGCGGGTCATGACTAGGCAACCGCCCGGTCGACTTCTTCGAGACTCGTGATGCCTTCAACGACCTTATCGAGTGCATCTCGGCGCAACGTGACCATACCCTTGGCGATCGCTAGAGCACGAAGCTCCTCGGAAGGGGCGTTCTTCAGGAAGAGACGCATCAGCTCTTCGTCCATCTCCATGATCTCGAACACGCCGAGTCGGCCAACAAATCCCGTGTTGCGGCAGGCTTCACAACCGACCGGTTCGAATGTAGTAAGCGTCTTGATCTCCCGCAGATTGAACCCTGCCGCAAGCAAACGCTCCCTAGGAATCACGACTGCTCGCTTGCACTTGGGACAGAGGTGGCGTACGAGCCGTTGTGCGACAGCTCCTAACAGTGCCGACGAGGTCACGTAGGTCTCAACGCCCATGTCGGTGATCCGCGTCAGGGCCGAGGGAGCATCGTTGGTGTGGATGGACGAGAGAACAAGGTGGCCCGTCAGCGCGGCGCGAATCGCAATCGAAGCCGTCTCTGCATCCCGCACCTCTCCGACCATGACCACGTCGGGATCGAAGCGCAAAAGAGTGCGGAGTCCAGCCGCGAACGTGAGACCCACACGGCTGTTCACGGCGACTTGCGAAAGTCCCTCCATGCGGTACTCGATGGGATCCTCGATGGTGACGATCTTGCGTCGAGGGTCATTGATACTTTGCAGTGCGGCGTACAACGTGGTGCTCTTGCCAGAACCTGTTGGACCGGCAATCAGGATGCACCCGTAGGGCTTGTGGAGCATCCTGCAAAACTTCTCGTAGTTGGCCTCCGAAAGACCCAATCCGTCGATTGTGTGAAACGACACCCCGCTGTTTAGGACGCGTATGACGATGCCCTCTCCGAGCGGCGTGGGCAGCGTCGCTACACGCAAGTCCAGAGCCCGGCCGTCGATTTGCAGGGTAATCCTGCCGTCCTGGGGCCTGCGCCTCTCCGTAATGTCCATGTCGGCCATGACCTTAATCCGGCTGGTGAGACCGGCTTGTGAGTTCTTGGGAAGAGACGCTACGTCTTGGAGCACGCCATCAATGCGATAGCGAACTCGAACGCGTCCCTCCTCCGGCTCAAAGTGGACGTCGCTGGCGCGATCAGAAACCGCCTCACGCAACAGTTGGTTAACGATTCGGACGACGGGAACGTCACCTTCTGGAGACGTTTCCGCCGGGTCGTCTTCCTGGGCCTCATCTTCTTCGCCTTGCTCCAGCTGCATGATTACATCTGATGCGAGGGCGTACTTCTCGATCGCATACTGAACCTGACTCGCAGTAGCGACCACTGGATTGACCTTGTAGCCGGTCCTGATCTCTGCCTCATCAATTGCCTCGACGTCCAAGGGATTCGACATCGCGAGAATCAGTCGACCGTCATCAAATCCAATCGGAATAACGCTGCGCATCCGGGCCATTCGCCAGGGCAGAAGAACCACGGCTGCGCGATCAATGTCGGCCGCGGCAAGATTGACATGCGTGAACCCCTTTTGCTGAGCGAGCGCCTCAGCTATCTGGCCCTCACTGACAACCAGATCACGAACGAGTATCTCCCCCAATATGCCACCGTACTCATTCTGGTGGGCCAAAGCAGAACTAAGTTGCTCATCTGTAATCAGGCCGCTGCGGACGAGCAGCTCACCCATCTTCTCGCGTGAGTAGGGCACGCGTCCTCCTTGTTAGAACGCCGAGGGATGATGCAAGAAGTCTATGCCCGAGACCGCATGCCGGAAAGCGCCCACTCCAGTAGAAGGATGGCTGCGACCGTAAGCGCGGTGTTGATTTGGAACGCACCCCCGTAGGGGGTCTTTATCGCCGCAACACCGAATGGGATCACCAGCGGACTGGTGAGTGCAGCGATGGTCTTCGCCCAACCCTGAGCTGCTAGTTGACCGAAGAACGCGATGCAAAGGCGTGCTGTGAGCGCGATCGCCACGACAACGAGAAGGTTCATGGCGATGGTGATTAGCGTGCCAACGAGTCTCGAATTCATGCAGGTCCTCCCCCAATGCAGCGTCGTCGACGGCTAGACGATTATGGGGGTAGAGAGCGGCTAAACGCCAGCCAATCTGTGCGGCCGTTTAGCGAATAGCGTCGGAGATTGCGCGCGCAAGAATCTTCTCGGCAATTTCATGGGGCCCGGGAATACCGAATGCGAGACGCGCTCGCGCTTCAACGACGCGGTCATGTCGCATGTCAGGCGCTGCCTCGATGACCTGCATGATCCTGCTCATCAATTCCGGCGAGACATCGGGGCGCGGGGTGCGCCGCAGTCCGGTCGACATTCCGACACAGCGAGCCGCTATGCATGCCTGCTCTTCTGAAATCATCATGTCGTGGCTATCGGCTGTGGCCAGAGCCAACTTGAGAGCGACTATGTATCTCCTTCTCTTGTCTCGTGACCTCCATCACGATTCAAGCAGATGGAATCCAATGAGAAAAGGGAGAGCCCCAAGGCCGGCACCTTGAGGCTCAGGGGTAAGGGTTGCATTTGCATGCAACACTAAAGAAACCTTATCACCGCCCCAATGCCGACGCAAGGCGCTCAACCACGCCACATAAAACCTACACATCCGCCCTAACGCACGGTAAAGGGCAGTATGAGCGACGAGGCTCCCAGAAAGAGCGGCACCAGTCCGAGGACGAAAACCGCGAGGGCCGTCAGTGCCACAACTCGCGTGGCTGGTGAGTCCCCGGAATGAGCTTCCACGTCGAAACTCTCATCCGCATCGTCCTTCTGAAGGTCCAAGGAATCCTCCAAGAAGAGCGCCTGCAGCACGCTACCGTAGTACGTCAGCGACACAACCGATCCCACAATGCCGGCAACAGCCAGGAGTGCGTACGTCCATCCCATCAAGGCGTTGCCCGAGACTATGAACATCTGTCCCGACAGGGTTATAGCGCCGGCGAATACCTGGAACTTGCCCCAGAAGCCCAGTAGCGGCGGAATGCCGGCAAGCGAAACGAGCAGCAAAGTGACGGAAACCGCCAACACGCGATGCCGGCGCCCCATTCCCGTCAGGCCTTGGATACTCCCATCCCACCCTGGACGCACCTGCCTAAACGCCGTCGCCGCCAAGAACGTGCCCGTGGTAGCGATCGCGTACGTGGCGGCGAAGAATACGGCCACTGCTGGATTCAAGACGAGAGCGCCAATGAGCGCGTATCCAGCCTGCGCGACTCCCGCGTAACCAAGCATCCGTGTGTAGGTGCGCTGACGGAGCGCTCCAAGCGAGCCCACGATGACTGAGAGGCCGGCGATCACCGCCATGACAACTATGATCCTGTCGGCGAGCGGTCCTGAAGCAACCAGCATCATGAAGAGCGCCATCGCACCCATTGCCCCAAGCTTGGGACCAGCAGCGAGGAAAGCCGCCACTTCGGGACGCGCCGTCTCGTAGGCATCAGGAGCCCACGAGTGGAACGGCACCAGTGAGGACTTGAATGCCAGTGCCGCCAGGATGAGCAGTGCACCGGCAAGCGCGGCCAAGGGCATGGACGGCTTTTCGAAAACCGCCGCCAGCTCACCATAGGAGCCGGATGGGACAAATCCACCGACCAGTACCGCGAGCCCCATGACCAGAAGCCCTGTGGCAATCGCGCCCTGGACGAAGTACTTGACGGCCGACTCATCCGCACGTCTGGTTCGCGCATCAGCGACCAAGGCGTATCCCGCAGCCGCCGCGGTCTCCAGCGCCACAATCAACATCAGCAGGTCAAAGCTCTGCGCCACAGCCGCCGAGGCAACAGCCGCAAGTCCCACCAGCGCGGCCGATGAGCCGCCACCGGGGCGGCCGACGAACTCATTCCAGCCGCCAACGAGCGCCACCGCAGCCAGAATAGCGATCAGGCCAGGGACTGTGGAGAACGCCCCGCCGACGCGCAGAACATCGAATGCGGTCGCTCCTGCGGCTGTCACTCCCGCCCACAACCCGAAACCACCCGATATCAGCAACCCGATCGCAGCACTTGCGACCGCAGTAGCTCGGCGATCAAACGCGTCAAAAGCCAACGCGAACAACGCACCGATGAGCGCCGGCCCAATCTGCAGCGAGAGAAGGAGTACGGCAGACATCTACATCCCCCCGCCGGCAACCTTGGACAGGGACAGCAGCGCCTTCTCGGCGACGTTGAGGAGGAGCATGGGCTGGATACCCAGCGCCACGATTCCTACCGAGAAGGCAACCACGAGCGAGGTCTCACGGACCCCCAGGTCGGGCAGAGACGTAAACTCTCCTACCGGTCCCTGGACCGAGCTGCGGACAGCTCGGAGGTTGTAGGCGGCCGCTAGGACTAAGCCGATCGTTCCAAAGGCCGTCCACCACCCAAAGGCGCGGAATGACTCCAGCACGGTCGCGAACTCGCCCGGGAAGCCCGAAAGCCCGGGAAGACCAAGCGACGCAAGGGCACCAAAGGGGAAAGCGACGCCCCATATCGGCATGACTCGGCCCAGACCGCCGAACCTCGACAGTTCGCGCGTGTGCGTGCGGGCATACAGGGAGCCGACGAGTAGGAAGAGAAGTCCCGCGACGAACCCGTGGCTCACCATTGCTACCAGCGCCGCTCCCATTGCATCGGGTGTCGCCACGGCAATCGCCAGGATCACGAAGCCCATGTGAGAAACCGAGGAGTAGGCGACGAGGCGCTTGAGGTCCGTCTGGACCAGCGCCATGGCCGCTCCGTACACGATACCGACGAGCCCAAGGACCATGAGCGCGATACGCGCCTGCCCAAATGCGCTCGGCGCGAACGGGACGGCGATTCGCATCAGACCGTAGCCGCCCATCTTGAGCAGGACACCGGCAAGCACGATCGAGCCGGCTGTCGGCGCTTCGGTGTGGGCGTCAGGAAGCCAGGTATGGAACGGCACCGCTGGGATCTTGACGAGGAACGCGATGGTAAAGAGCCAGAAGACGAGTGACGGCGTCGACATTCCCGCGCTGGCGGCTGTGATCTCGGAGATTCGCGCGGTTCCGCCGCTCTCGGCGATGGCGAGGATCACGCCAAAGAGCATGATCGCGCCCGCGGCAAACGAGTAGAGCAGGTACTTGGTTGCAGCGTGTCGGCGATTGGAAGAACCCCATCCGCCGATGATGAAGTACATCGGGATCAGCACCGACTCCCAGCCGACGTAGAAGAGCACCAGGTTGTCGGCGATGAAGACCGCGGTTAGGGCCGCTTGGAGCGCGAGCAAGAGCGCGAAGAAGGCGCCGGGCCGGTCCTTCACGTCCCAGGACACGATCACGGCCGCGAGTCCGATGAAGATTGTAAGCAGCATCAGGGGCGTCGAGAGTCCGTCGAGAGATGTCGACCACATGGAGCCAAATGCGCCCCAAAGCGCGCCCTCAATCCGGGCGCCGGAGTACAAACCCACTGGGGCGAGCGCGAACATCAAGGCCGCTTGGGCGAGAAGTGCGAGCAGTGCGATCCACTTGGGGAACGACGGCAAGACGCGACCCGCGATAGCACAGGCAACGGCGGCCAACGCGGGAACTGCGATGAGTAAGTCCAGCTGCAGCACCCCCGTCACCTCCCCAGCCAGATCGAAGCCGCCAGCATCAGCGCGACACCCGCCACGATGAGCGCGCCGTACCACTGCGCATCACCGTTCTGCAGGCGACTGACCACTCCCCCGGCCCAGCGCGCCACGGTTGCAGTCCCCTCCACGGTGCCGTCGATCACGTATCGATCGACCACCGCCCAGAGAACTCGAGCCGCGACGGTAACCGGAACGACCACCACGCGCGTTACAACCGTGTCCCACCCAAAACCTGCAGACCCCGCCGTCCATGCCCGGCCTAGGCGCACTTGCAGGATCTCGTCGGCATTCTCGCCGCGCTCAAGTGACCATCCGACCAGCAATCCCACCAGACCCAGCCCCACGGCCACACCAGATATCGACAGCGAAAGCGGTTCGGGATGCTCCCCGAGACGCGTCATGATCCAGTTGCCGGAAAAACCGAGCAGCGCCGCAGGTATTGCGAGTAGCACCAGTGGCACCAACATCGTCAGAGGGCTTTCGTGCGCGTGGCCCGATCCCCGCCACGACCCAAAGAACGTCAGCCGAGTAGCGCGACCCGAGTACACGCCGGTCACAAACGCCGTGGCAAAGAGCAGCACCCCAGCGATGGGAACCGCAATCCAGACAGCGTCGAGGATGGCGTCCTTGCTAAAGAATCCAGCAAGCGGCCAGAGCCCCACCAGCGAAAGTACGCCGACAACCCACACGACGAACGTAACGGGCATCGCCTTGCGCAGGCCGCCCATCTCGCGCATGTCCTGCGTACCGGAACCATGAATGACGCTGCCTGAGGTCAAGAACAGCAGCGCCTTAAACGCCGCGTGTGTTATCAGGTGGAAGAAAGCAAAGCCCCACGCCCCAACGCCGAGGGCAGCGAACATGAACCCGAGTTGGCTGATGGTCGAGTACGCCAACACCTTCTTGATGTCGCGTTGCGGGATCGCGGCCAGCGCCGCGCCGAGCGCCGAGATCAGCCCCGCGATCAGCAACACCGTTCGCGCTGCGGGCGCAGCCTCAAAGAGCGGCCACGTGCGGGCGATGAGGAACACGCCTGCCGCAACCATCGTGGCCGCGTGGATGAGCGCCGAGACCGGCGTGGGACCTTCCATCGCATCGGGCAGCCAGATGTGAAGCGGGAACTGCGCCGACTTGCCGATGGCGCCGATGGCCAGCAAGACCGCGGCCGCAGTAATCGCACCCGGCGCCATCGACCCAAGCCCGTGCATCACCGCAACGTAGCCAAGCGACCCGGTCGAGGCCCACAACACGGCCAGCCCAAACAGCAGCCCGACGTCGCCGACACGAGTCGTCAAGAACGCCTTGACCGCAGCGGCCATCGCCGAGGGCTTCTGGTACCAGAATCCGATCAGCAGATACGAACACGCACCGACCAGTTCCCAACCGACGAAGAGCGTCGTAAACGAGTCGCCGATGACCAGCAACGTCATCGCTCCTGTGAACGCCGAGAGCAACGCGAAGTAGCGAACCTTGCCGGGGTCCTCGGACATGTAGCCGATCGAGAAGATGATCACCATCAGCGCGACGACGCCCACCACGAGCAGCATCAGCGCGGCAAGTGTGTCGATCGCCCATCCCACGCTGATCGTCAAAGCGCCCACACCGAACCACACCGTCGATCCGCTCGACGCGAGCTGGCTCGTCCACGGCTCCGCTGCAGCCGACGCACCGATGGGAATCGCGGCCAAGGCACCGATGCCCAGCGCCACAACCAGCAGCGGCCCGATCATCGCAACGAGCGGCACAATCGGCTTTGCATACCTGCCGACAAGCCCGATCGCAATCGCCAGTACCAAAGGCACGACGACCGCGAGCCACGGGGCCATGAGAAGAGCCGCCATCAGCCCTTCACCTCGCTCAGGTCCTCGACGCGAGTGGCGCCTCGGCGGCGAGCGACGGCTACGAGCAGCGCCAAGCCCACGGCCGCCTCGGCAGCGGCAACCACAATCACGATCAGCGCGATGCCCTCGACAGACACCGGTGAGCCGACGTGCTTTACGCTCGCCCCGAGGCCAACCAGCAGCACAAGTGCACCGCCGAGCATCACCTCGACGCTCGCGAGCAGGGCGATGATGTCGCGGCGTACCAACACGCCCAACAACCCGATGCCAAAGAGCGAGCATGCAACCAAGATCATGCTCATTCGCGTTCACCGCCCACAATGATCACTACGGCGACAAGCGAGACAAGCAAGAGAAGGCCGACAGCCTCGAACTGCGGGAGAAGTCGGCCGAGGAGGGCTTGGGACAGGTGTTGCGTGGCAGTTGCCGGCAGCGAGACCGAGAAAGCCGCCGCAAGCGGTCGAACCATCACGAACAGCACTGCAGCGACCGCCACCGAGGACACGACAGTAAGCGAGTCGATTCGCGACTCGAGCAGCGGCGCACCGCTGCCGGTGCGCTGGACGAACATGATGGCGAAGAGCACGAGCACTAGCACGCCGCCCACGTAGACGAACAGCTCGGCGAGGGCCAGAAAGCCAAATCCGTAGTAGGCGAAGAATCCGGCAACCGCCATGAGAAACGCGCCCAGCCCGAGGGCCATCCGCATGACGTCGCGAACAAACACCACCGCAAGCGCTCCCAAGAGTGCGACCGCCGACAGCCCCCAAAAGAGTCCGATACTCGTCAGACCGCTCACGAGACCACACCCTCAGCGGGCCGGCGATCATCTTCAGGATTCGCGGGGCTGCTGTCTGGCGTCACTTTCGTCTTGACCGCGCAACCCGTACCGACCGCCGAGCCGGGAAGCATGTCCGCCCCGGTTGCGCGGCTTCCTTCTCCCGGACGCACCATCTCGTCTTTGCCAAACAGCGTGAGCTCCTTGGAGTAAAACGACAGCTCGTACTGTCCTGTGTGCTGGAGCGCGTGTGTCGGGCATTGCTCGGCGCACAGACCGCAGAAGCAGCACTTGGAAAGGTCGAGGTCGTAGCGGGTCACGCACCGGGCACCCGGATCGTCGATTCGCTCGACCCTGATTGCGTAGTCGGGACAGGTCCGGGCGCAGAAGGTGCACCCGACGCAGACGTCTGAGGAGCAGCGCAAACACCGCGCGGCCTCGGCGAGTCCCTCAATGTGCGTGAACCCCAGCTCAACCTGACGGAAGTCCTTGACTCGCTCGGAACCCTTGGCCATAGGCAGCTTCACCCGCCGACGGGAGTTCTCGACCCCCACCAGCGACGCCTTCTCATAGCGGGAATACACGGGTACCGGCCGATAGACCCTGTCCGCGGAGAGGTCCTCCCCCGTGAGGTAGCGGTGGATTGATGTCGCGGCCTCGTGGCCTGTCGCGATTGAGGCGATGGCCGAACCAGGGCCGGTGACGACCTCGCCGCTGGCGAACACTCCGGCATGCGACGTCGTCATGAGCGTGCCGTCGACCGGAAGCAGTCCGCGCTCGGTGAGCAGCAAGTCGCTTCCGGCAACCACGCCGGCTAGTTTGGGCGCTTGTCCGATCGCGAACACGATCACGTCGGCGGGAAGGTCGGTGAACTCCTCGGCGAACTGGGGGGCGAAACGGCCCTGAGCGTCGAAAACCGACAGACACGACTGCAGGCGCATCCCGACAACGTGGCCGTCCTCGACGAGTACGGAGTTCGGTCCCCACGAACAGTTGGCGATGACACCCTCGTCGAGCGCCTCCTCGATCTCCCACTGGTGCGCCGGGAGTTCATCGAGCGACTCAAGGGCGGTCATGGTGGACTCGCTCGCACCGACGCGAAGCGCGACGCGTGCGCAGTCCACGGCCACGTTGCCACCGCCAACGACCAGCACGCGCTTACCCTTAACGCCGGCGTCGTTCTTCCAGTTACCGGCCTTGAGGAACTCCAGCGCACCGACCACACCCTGGGCATCAGCGCCCGGGATCGGGATGATGCGGCTCTCCTGAAGGCCGGTGGCGATGAGCAGCGCATCGTACTCGCCGATGAGATGATCGATGGGCACATCATCACCGATAGCCACGTTGAGGCGGAGCTCCATGCCCATTGCAACGAGGTCGTCGACCTCTTGCTTGATGATGTCGCGAGGCAGCCGATACGAAGGAACGCCCGAGAACAGCGCGCCGCCAGGGTGATGATCCTTCTCAAAGACCGTGACGCCGTAGCCAAGCCGCATCAGGTCGAACGCCGCTGTCAGCCCACTCGGACCGCTGCCGATGATGGCGACCGTCTCCTCGCGCGTCCGGGGCAGCGGCTTGACGCGCTCCGCGCGGACCTCGGCGTACCGCTCGTAGGCGACGCGGTGCAGCGGTCTGATCGCAATGGGCTCGTCATAGTAGTTGCGCTTGCAGGCGGTCTCGCACGGGTGATGGCAGATGCGTCCGAGCACCCCGGGCATCGTGTTGCGACTCCGGACGAGCTCGTAAGCCTCGGCGACGCGATCGTCGGCGAGATGGTACGCCTGACCGCGCGCATCGACGTTGGCCGGACAGTTCCCAACGCACGGCGGCAGCTTGTCGCGGTGGTAGAGATCGTCGATAAGCCCGTTGTACTCGGGCGGAGCCGACTCAATGGTAGGAATGTCTTCTCGGCCGAGGATGCCGGTCAGCCTCAGCGCGCCGCGCCATCTTGGTGACAAGGTGAGCTTCTCATCGGGGTAGCGAAGCGTCGTGGGCTTGATGGTGGTTCGACTGGCGGTGATGCCGAGGCCCGTGAACACGCTCGCCCAGCGCTCAAAGAAGCCTCGCACGCCCGGCGCGTAGTCGTTGGTGGCCGAGACCTTCAAGTTGACGAGCGTGGAGGTGCGGTCGGGGACCGAGGACCACCGCTTGTCGGAGTCTACAGCCACGCGATCACCGCCCCGACGACCAAGAGCTGTACGAGCGCCATGGGGGTCAGGACTTTCCACGCCAGCCCCATCAGCTGGTCGGGTCGCATGCGCGGAAACGTCCATTTCACCCAGATCATCACAGTGGCCAAGGTACACGCCAAGATCACAAACACCACCGCGCCTAAGGCCCCCGGTAGACCCAAACCGCCGCCAAAGAACAGCGCAGCACCAAAGAGCGAAGCCGCCACCATGCCGCCGTACTCAACCATCATGAAGATCGCCCAGCGAATCCCCGAGTAGTCCGCAAAGTAGCCCGCTACCAGCTCGGATTCCGCTTCTGGTAGGTCGAAGGGGCCGCGGTTAAGCTCGGCGATTGAGGCGATGAAGTAGACCAGGAACCCAACCGCTGTCAGCGGAATCCACCACCAGCGCCAGGCGTCACGGATTCCCACGGTGGAGATCGAGCCGGCCAGAAGGCACAGCGAAAGGACCGACAGCGTCCGAGGCAGCTCGTAAGAGATCATCTGCGCCGCACCACGCACGCCGCCGATGGATGCGTACGTGTTGCGCGACGACCAGCCCGCCAGCAAGATGCCGATCACCGAAAGCGCTGGAACCGCGAGAAAGAACAGCGCGCTCGATGCGATGTTGAAAGGAGCCCAACCCGTCGCGAAGGGAACCACTGCGAGTGCGGCGGCGCACGGAACGAATACCAAGAACGGCGCGAACCTGAATATGGGCTCGTCGGCCTGGTTTGGAGTGATGTCTTCCTTCAACACCAGCTTGATGGTGTCGGCGAGTGTCTGAAGCAGACCCGCTGGACCAGCCTCTTGCGGTCCTAGACGCATCTGGATCTTGGCCGCGACCTTGCGCTCCCACCACACGCCAATCAGCGCGGCGATAGCGATGAGCAGACCCGCCGCGAGCCCCACAATCAGCCCCCACACGAATCCGTTCATCGGTCCACCTCCCCAAATACCGGGTCGAGCGAACCCAAGATGACGACGAGGTCAGGCAGGGTGTGCCCAACCGCAAGTAGTGGAAGAAGTGCGAGATTGCAAAACGCCGGAGAGCGCACTTTCATCCGATACGGACGCTCGCTGCCGTCAGAAACCAAGTACACGCCCAGAGACCCACGCGCCGACTCGATGTGGTCGTAGGCTTCGCCAACGGGCGGTGCAAGCAGCCGAGGAAGCCCCTCGGTCATGATCGCGCCCGCCCGCATCTGGGCGATGCACTGCTCAATGATCTTGGCCGACTCGTAGCATTCCAAAAGCCGGACGCGCGCGCGATCGTAGGCATCGCCACGCTCTCCAACGACCACATCGAACTCCATGCGCGGGTAAACGGAGTAGGCGCGGTGCTGGCGAAGATCCCAGTTCACGCCGCTGCCCCGCACAGCTGGTCCCGACGCTCCCCATGCCACGGCGTCCTCAGGCGAAAGTACGCCCACGCCTTTGAGGCGTCCACGCGTGATGGTGTTGCCAAAGAACAGTCGATCAAGCTCGTCGAGCCGAGGGCCCAAGCTACCCGTGAACGCCAAGACGTCATCGGTCCAGCCCTCGGGGACGTCTTTCGACACTCCGCCCGGCCGCACATAGTTGTACGTAAGCCGAGATCCGCAGAGATTCTCAAAGAGCTCAACGACGCCTTCGCGCACGTCAAAGGTGTAGATGAACATGGAGAACGCGCCCGTGTCCGCCGCCGAGGAACCGATGCTCATCATGTGACTCGCGATGCGCTGGAGCTCGCAGACGATCACGCGCAGGTATTCGGCCCGCTCCGGCACGCGAATGCCCGCGAGCCTCTCGACGGCGCGGCAGTATGCCCAGTTGGCGTACATGCTTCCCACGTAGTCGAGCCGGTCGGTGAGGGGCACGATCTGCAGATAGGTGCGGTTCTCAGCCATCTTCTCGATACCGCGGTGCAAATACCCTATCACCGGGGTGACTTTGACCACGACGTCGCCGTCCAGGTGCACGATCATGCGTCCCACACCATGCGTTGAGGGATGGGATGGGCCGACGTTGAGCACCAGCTCCTCAACCGGATGCCCGGCATCGTCGAGCGCCGGAGTGCGAGATTCAATCTGGAGTGTCACGTCTACCCTCCCCTCGTCAGATGTAGTCGGGACGACGAATGATGCGGTCGTCTTCGTAGTCCTTGCGAAGCGGGTACCCGACCCAGTCCTCGGGAAGCAGAATCCGACGCAGATCGGGATGGCCGTCGAACACGATGCCAAAGAGATCGAATACTTCGCGCTCCTGCCAGTTCGCAGCAGGCCACACACCACACAGCGAATCCAGATGCGCGTCCTCGCGGGGAACCCTCGTCTTGAGGAACACCGCCGCCGACAAAGAACGAGATGCGACGCGGTACACGAGCGTGAACCACTCTTGACGGTCGATTGCCGTGACCATGCCTAGTCGGTCGAAGCCCAACGCCCTGAGCTCTTCAGCGGTCTCAATGAGCTGTGAGCGCTCTACACCGATTACTGCGTCGCCGAACTCCTCGGAGAAGAGCGGGTAGAGCTTGGGTGAAAGCTCAGCAAGTCGCGTCTGCAACTGTTCAAAACCCGTCATTCGACCTCACCGGAGCCCTCGGCGATGGTCGAGCCGGTGTGCGCTACGGGCGCCTGCGGAAGGTTCAGAGTGCGCTCGCGACGCTTGCCGGGCGCGATGGACTCGGTCCTGACGAGCTCACGGAGTTGCAACACGCCATCTTGAAGCGACTCGGGGCGCGGCGGGCACCCGGCGATGAAAACGTCAACCGGCAAGAAGCTGTCGGCGCCGCGCACAACCGAGTAGGAGTCGTAGTAAAAGATTCCGCCGGAGACTGCGCAGTTTCCCATCGCGATGACCCACTTTGGGTCGGGCATCTGCTCGTAGAGGCGGCTGACCGCCGGCTTCATCTTCTCGGTGATGGTCCCGGCGATGATCATGACATCGGTGTGTCGCGGATCAGGCCGAGGGAATGTGCCGAGCCGGTCGAAATCGAATTTGTTAAACGATGCGGCGATCAGTTCCATTGCGCAGCACGCGGTGCCCATGGGAAACGCCCAAAGCGACTGCCCGCGCGACCAGCCAACAAGCGAGTCAACGGTTGTGAGAATGATGCCACCGCCGAGGCTCTCAAGGCCCGCGCCGATGCGGTCTACGAGTGCCATTCGAGTGCTCCCTTGCGCCACGCGTACATGAGGCCAAAGCCTAGGAAGAGCACAAAGACGCCGACTTCCACTGAGGCAATTGGGTTGCCGCGGAGCGCAGCGGCAACCGCAAACAGCAGCACTGCCTCGGCGTCGAAGAGCACGAACAGCATCGCGATGGTCGAAAACCTCATGCGTGGTGACGCCCACGGCTCACCAGCTTGCTCCATGCCGCACTCGAAGGGGGTCCCCTTCTCAAAACTGGGATTGCGGGGCGAAAGTAAGACGTTTGCAAAGAACACAACGCCAATGAAGGCTGCCGAGGACGCCGCGAGACCCAAGACGAAGAGAATCGCCTGAGTGTATGCCCCCTGCATCCAACCCCCTACGTATGTCTTCTGGGCGAGCAATCCGCCAAGATCCGGTTAGACAGTTGGTGAAAGGTCGTCGGTCGAAACAGCACACCGACCGGACGGCTGCTGCTAGTGTAGGCAAGTGGAATCAGTTTGTAAAGATTGTTACAAACATTTGGGCAATACATAGAAACCGCAGTTCAGGGCTGATGAATCCGCCACCTACTGAAGCTCACGCCCAACGCGTTCCAACTCGTCGGTGAGTGAAACCCACTCGGTCTCCAGAACGGGGATGCGGCCCTTGACGTCGTTGTATTCAGCGAGCGTGGCGTCAAAAGCGGATTGATCCGCATAGAGTTCCGGCTGGGCCATCAGCTCGATGAGCGCCTCTTGACGCTCCTGCAGCTGCGCCAGCTCGGTTTCGACCTCTGAGAGGCGATTCTTGTCCCCGCGACCGGCGCGGTATGCGCGGTTCCTTGCCTCGGCTTCCGCTCGCTTCTGCTCTTTGGTCTTCCGGCCGGACGGAGCAGGAACAGCCTCGGGCGCAGCTGCTGCGGCAACGGTGCCGTCTGCGGCGTGCACCCTGCGGGGCTTGCGGCCTCCCTGCTCGGCTGCGCCTGCGGCCGCGTGGGGAGCAGCGTCCTTTCGGACGACGGTCGAGGTCGCCGTGGTCGCGTCACCCATCTTGCGTACGCGGCCGGAAGCGGCGACTCGCGGCGCGGAGACGCCCTTCTCGGCGGCCTCGCGCTCTGCGCGCTTGAACAGGTAGTAGTCGTAGTCGCCATCAAACATGGTGACGCGTCCGTCGCGAACCTCGACGATCTTGTTGGCGATCGCGCGAATCAGGTGTCGGTCGTGAGTGATGAGCGCGATGGTGCCCTCGTAGCGCTTGAGCGCCTGTTCCAGCACGTCGGCCGAGGTGATGTCGAGGTGGTTAGTCGGCTCGTCCAGACACAGGAGCGGCGCGGGCTTAACCAGCATCTTAGCCAGTGCGAGCCGTCCTTTCTCCCCTCCCGAGAGAACCCGGACCTTCTTCTCGACGTCATCTTTCTTGAAGAGAAACGCGCCCAGGAGGGAGCGCACCTCCGACTGAGTCCATGCGGGTGCGACGCCATCGATCTCCTGATACACGCTGTTGTCCAGGTGAAGCGCCTGCAACTGGTGCTGGGCGAAGTACGAGACGTCGACATGGTGCCCGAGCTCGCGGATTCCGCAGTCCGGCTCGAGCGCCCCGGCAAGCATCTTGAGCAACGTTGACTTCCCTGCACCGTTTGGCCCGACCAGAGCAACCTTGTCTCCGCGATACATCGCGAAGTCCAGGTCCTTGTAGACAACGTTGTCGTCGTAAGACTTGGCCACGCCCTCGAGGCGAATGACCATCTCGCCTGTACGTGGAGGTTGCGGAAAGCGGAACTTGACCACCTTGCGCGCCTCGGGCAGAACAATGCGCTCGATCTTCTCCAGCTTCTTGAGCCGATCCTGAGCCTGCTTGGATTTGGTGTTCTTGTAGCGGAAGCGCTCAACAAACGCCTCCATGTGTGCGATTTCCTTCTGCTGCGCCTCAAAAGCCGCCTTGAGCTGCTCAATGGCCAGCTCGCGCGCCGCCACGTACTCCGAGTAGCTACCGGTGTAGGGGGTCACTTTGCCCTGGTCGATCTCAGCGACGTGGTCGACGAGGTTTTCCATGAACGCACGGTCATGGCTGACCAGAATGATCGCGCCCTCGTAGGAACGCAGAAAACCCTCGATCCAGGTGACCGACTCAAGGTCCAAGTGGTTGGTTGGTTCGTCGAGCAGAAGCACGTCGGGCTGACGAAGCAGCAGTTTGGCCAGCGCAAGGCGCATCTGCCAGCCACCGGAGAACTCGTCGGTGAGCCGCTCCAGATCGGGTTCCTTGAAGCCGAGGCCAAAGAGCACGGCACGAGCGTCGGACTCCAACGTGTAGCCACCGAGTGCCTCGAAGCGGTCGTGAAGGCGACCGTACTCCTCAAGAGTGCGCTCCTGGTCCTCCCCCGGTACGGCGTCCTCAAGATCCTCGGCAAGCACCTTGAGGCGGTGCTCGAGTGAGGTGACATGCTCGGCCGCTGTCAGCGCCTCTTTGAGGACGGTGCGGCCGGCCATCTCGATGGCTTCCTGCTCCAGATAGCCAATCACTGCATCGCGCGCCGTGGAGACAACGCCCTCATCGGCGTCCTGGCGTCCGGCGATGATGTCGAGCAGTGTGGTCTTGCCAGCGCCATTGGGACCGACCAGTGCAATGCGATCGCGAGCGCCAACGCGCAAACGCGCGTCCTTGAACAGGACGCGCGCACCAAAGGACTTACTGACGTTGTCGACGGAGAGAATCACAGCCGCTGACTATAGCACCTCTCGGGTGCTTGTCTCTGATTCGATGGCGGCTTGCATCGAAGGCTCACGACAAGTATGGCCTCATCATTCTCGGAGCCTGGGTTATCACATAGACTGTGATCCGCGGTTCAGATTCATGCACGAGCCGATTAATTACTGAGTCCAGCGCGCTTCGCTACCGCGAAGCATTGATGTGGGGACAAGCAGCATGAGCGAACTCTTTGCAAAGACCATCCCGCTGGCCCTAGGTGCGATAGTCAGCCCCACGCTCCTAACCGCAGTCCTCCTGGTGCTCACAGGCAAGGTTTCGCCGCGCTCTCGATCCTGGGCCTTCGTTGCAGGTGGATGCACCGCTCTGGCCGCCTTCACAGTGGCAATACCTTGGGTTGCGGAGTTGATGAAATCAGTCAGTGCTGTGGCGATTCAGCGTGTGGACGTGCTCCTCGGCGTTCTGTTGCTGGCGGTCGCTATCCGCAAGATTCTCAAGCGTAAGAGTCCGGGCGCAGAGACCACTCGTGCCCCCAAACATCAAGCGAAGTCCACCCCGCGCCTTCTGGAGTACTTGGGATTCGGCGCCCTGATGATTGCAACCGATGCAAGTTCGCTGGTGCTCTACATCGCGATCATCAAAGAGGCAATGCAGGCGAGCGTCCCCGACACCGCCCGTGTGGCGGCTGTCGCCATCGGATACGTCGCAGTGATGTTGCCGGCCCTGGTGCCGGCGGCCATCGCAACGATCGCTCCCGCACAGACCGACCGCCTCCTCAAGCCGCTCGGCGCTTGGGCGCAGAAGCATTCCACAGCGATTACCGTCGTCATCTGTGTCGCTTTTGGCGGCTACTTGTTGGTGAAGGGGCTCGCGCCGGGAGCGCACTAGGGAGCGGTTTCTACTGCGCTGCCTCACCGACAGAAGGGGGACTGGGGCAAACGGCGGAACCGCTGGATTGTCGTGGGCGCGGGACTCGTGACACTCGCGGTCTACTTCATTCCGCACAGCATCTTCGGCTCGGAATTCAACTACGGCAAAGGGCCGAGTCGAGGCACGGGCGGATAGATGGAAGACGGGGGTCACTCCAACCAAGAACCCGCCACTGCGTTTCGGCAGGTGACGGGTTCTTGAACAGGTTCTGGTACGGCGATGGGCCTTCATGCCCGCAATCCTTGCCGCTATCTACCTTCGCTACGGCGCTAGGTAGTACGCCTCTCCCTCTTCAAGCCATGTGCTGCTGAGAAAGGCCTTGATATTTGCCCGCTCGGCCGGATCAGCCGAGTAGAGGTAGGTGCCGTTGCCACGGTTGCGGAAGCGCCAGACGGTCTTGCCGCCGGCAACTGCGGTGCGGGAAATCTTGTAGGCCTCCCCCTCCTCTACCCACGTGCTCTTGAGCCTGGCTTTGATGTCGGCACGCTCGGTGGGATCGGAGGAATAGAGGAAGAAGCCTGTCTTTAGATTGCGGAAGCGCCACAGTGGAGATGCGTTCTCGCCGTTTGCAAGATTGATCTGATACGCCACACCCTCCTCGCGCCACGTGCGCCAGAGCTTGGTGTTGATGTCGGCCCTCTCGGCAGAATCAGCAGACCAGAGATAGCTGCCGTTCACGAGATTGCGAAAGCGCCAGACCGGGCTCATCGCCTTGACTCCGGAGATGGTGGCTATCAGCTCCTTGTTTGACGGCCCCCGCACTGCATCGCAGGTGAAGTCGATCCGACTGGTGTTCAAACCCGTCAGCGTGACCGTTTCTTCGGTGGCTCCGATGGTCGAACAGATACTCCGGACGATGGCAATGGCCGGCTGTCCGTTGACATTGAGGTAGCTCCAGGTGATCGGAAAGAGCTGCGTTGGGTCCCACGTCGAGTTGGTGGAGATGTGGTACGACACCGTGTCGACCGGGCGCTCCAAGACCCGGTAGACCCGAGCCGACCCGTTCAACTCGTAGCCATCGCCCCCAGGCGCGGTGAACGCAGCGAGTCCACCCAACGGGGGGTTCACTCCAAAACCGGATCCCATATCTGGGCTTCTTTCTACCGTCCACCCGGAGTACACACTGGTCGTCCCTGCCGCAGCATTTATCTCGTCAACTTGGACATCATCGAATCTGACGCCACCGCCTGTGCCACCAAACATGGCTAGCTGAACGACCATCTTCGTCGCGCCGGAGGGCGCGTACTGGACGAGTTGCATCTGCTTCCATGCCGAGGAGTTGACCCCGAACAGATTCCCTTGGACGGTCTGCTTGGAACCGATCAGTGTGCCCGCGCTGTTGGTGAACCACATGCTGAGTGCCGGAGCTGCTGCGCCGCGGTCGCTCTGCGCCCAAGCCGCCAGCCGATAGGTCCGATACTGTTCGACGGCCCTGCTGGTCTCAAGCGTGCCGCCCGGAACGAGTGCGGACGCGATCGAAGCATTGGTGTTCAAGTCGTTAAACAGCACGGCATAGGTGCCGGAATGTGGAGATGAGCTCGCGAGGGTGTTTGCTCCCGCTTGAATCGTCCAACCATTCGGCACATTGCCGCTCCAAGACTCGAAGCCGGGGTTATCTACAACCGGAACAACGGCCAAAGCCGACTGGGCCGTGAGCACCAGAAGCAGACACGCGAAGCAGGCCGTACCCAACACGGTCCGCAAGCGACTGGCACGGATGCCAAGTGCGGGACCCCTATCAAGACTCTTCGGTCGGTTCCTCATTCGGAGACCTCCTCCATTCGTGGCACCTCCACGCGCAAGGCGCTTTGCCTGACTTGGCCCGTTGCCCATGACGGCAGCGCTGGCCACTGGATATCGCATGAGCAGCACAGCGCTCTTGTCTTCTCGCGCTCCCCAAACTCCATTCTAGAGCAAACCCCGCGACCCGTGTCTTCTGCGACCATACCGAGGTGCCCATAAGGAATGATCGACACAGAGCGATGTGTCTGTCGGATGGTCGCTGGCGAGTACCCAACCCCCGCGTTTCCGCGGATGAAGGGTTTCGTAGGTGCTGGTGGGTGATAAAGGGCTTGAACCTAAGACTTCTTCCGTGTGAAGGTGCCCAATCTGTCTTCTGCTTCGCAAACAATGACGTCTCTACCTGCGCTTTTACCCCTGCACGGACATCCATCATTTGGGCAGTTCCTCGGCGATTAATGGTGTCACGAGGTCGGCGTAGGCTCTGAATGGTGTCAGGAATGGTGTCACGACCTTCGGCAGACCGCCGGAGTTGCACCCCGCAATTATCGTCGTATTCTTCCTTGGTGTCCGACATCAAGAAGGGCACGACTATGTATCTGAAAGTTCACCCAAGTGGCGAAGAACATCGCTGGTTCATGTACCGCGTTCCCGACGGCGACGGCACCTGTAACGAAGCCCGAAGAGTCGCCCGCGAGTATGAGGAGCGAACGGGGTTTCCCGCCGAGGCAGTCCCGAACTATGACGCTCGCCACTACAAGAGCGTGGCGTTGTGGTGTAAGCGTGACCGCTATTCCAAGACGAGAGCCACCATCATTGAAGACCCAACCGTGTTCGCCTACCTGTTTCTAGGTATCGCCCCGAACGCGGAAACCCTACCCGAGTAAGAATAGCCACCATCTCTGGTGCTTTTCCTCACCCACTCCCCTTGGCAAAACCCCCACGCGGATAGACACTGGCCCGCCCAGGTTGATATCTACCAGATATCGCACGGTGGGCGTGAGCAGGTGTTCGTCTACGGAATTGGCACGATAATGTTCAGGATTTCGGGGGTGTTGGCGTATGGCACTTGTTCAGCGCGGCAACCGGTATTACGCCGTAATCTACATCGGCGCGGACAAGCCGAGGCGTTCAATACCACTTGGGATTAACAGAGCGGCTGCAAAACGCCAGCACGCGGAAATTATGCTGGCGCAGCAGAAGCACCTACCTTTACCAACACTCTGTAAGACCCCCTTCTCAGCGCAAGTCGAACAATTCCTGAAGGACGGCACCGCCTCGCTTGCGCCCGCAACGAAAGCGGCTTACGAAAGCAGGCTCCAGCATCATTTCGTGAGCGACCCGCTATTTGGCGACCGTCCGCTTCATCGTGTAATGACCACCGCCAACATTTCTAGGTGGCAGGCAACGGCACGGGAGAATGGGATGGGTGACACTCTGGTGCTTTCCTGCCTTACCGCACTCGGGTCTATGGCAAGCTGGTGCGTTGATACCGGCGTGCTAATAGAGAACTGCACCCGAAAGGTTCGTAAGCCGCGCATCCCGAAGCCGCAGAGTAGATATGTGATAACGCTCGAGGAAATCGGGTCGTTACTAAGAGTGACACCGCGAGAGCATCGTCCGCTGATGACCTTCTTGGCGCTGACGGGGTGCCGCCCTAGTGAAGCGGCAGCTCTAGACTTCGCTTCGGTAGGGTTTGCCACCAATCAGGTAATTGTCCGCCGAGGTATCTCTCGGGGCATCATCGGGGACACGAAGAACCACCACGAACGAACCTTTCCGATGTCCCCCACCCTTCGCGCTTCCCTAGAAGAACAAAAGCGTAAAGCACCGAACACCCTCGACCTTGTCTTTCCCGCCGAGGGCGGCGGAATTATGAACATGAGCTGGTTCACGCGGGCAGTATTCATCCCGAGCCTCCGCCGAGCGGGACTCATCATCCCTGACGGTTCCCGTAGCCTTTACCTGTTGCGAAGAAGTTGTGCCACGAACCTGATGGCAAGCGGCACCGCGAGTGTCCGCGTCATCGCCGATTTACTGGGTCACGACCCCAATCTATTAGTATCCACATATCTACAAGCACGGCAGGGAGAAGCCGAGGGTGCCGTGGCTTCCCTTGAACTCGGCGTCTTCGGGGAGAGCGACCAGCTTCACCGCGAGGCGGTCTCAGGGAACGCGAAAGATACCCCGAAACGGCAAAAGGTCAACTATCGGCGCAAATCGGCATAACCGCAGGTGAAACCGTCTTTCTGGTGTTTTGCGAGACCAATCGGGCAGGTCAAGGGCACAATTGACTGTAAGAAAACCCGCTTGACCTGCGGTTTTACCCTCACAAATTGTGCTGCTGAAAACTCGTACCGAATTCAACCCGAGATTGCGCCCTCTACCTGCGGAAACTCTCTTCCGAAAATTCCCCTGTTAAGTAGGCTCTTAAGGCTCTTCTGTACTTAGGCTAGCGCTTAGGCTCTGCCGGATGTCTCTCAGATGGTTCTGGAAGCTTGAATTAGGCTTTGCTCTTCCCAGTGCTGATGACGAATTCCGGTAAGAGAGAAAACTCTGGACAGTTTTCTCTCTTATGGAAATGAGACCGTCACTGAGTACTATCCGGTAATTTCCAGTGCTCCCGAAAATCACCAGAACCGCATCCAAGACCGTGAAGAACAGCAGGGCATTTTGAGAAGGGGTAAGCCGCCAAGCGTTCGGATGATGGCAAGGGCTACGATGGCTCGGCTTCCTCGCGCTGCTCGGATACCTTTACTCTCACAAAAGCCTTTCAGGGTCTGGTGAACCGAAGCCTCGTGCTTTGAAGAGCAACCGTCAGTTCCTTGGGGAAGAGCCCGACGGTCGGATTATCCTAAAAGGGGCTTGACCGGTGCCGCCGAGAATTCTGGTGATTTTCGCCTCGGTTCAGCGCCCTCGCGGTGGATAGAGCGAAATGCCTTTATGTTTCTGCTGTTGCGGGGCATTCCGCACTCTTGCCCCACCGCAGCCCGTCGTGCGCCTCAAGTAAATGCTCTCGGGCTTTTGGGGCGTCCTTACAGTAGACGGCTTGGCCTGCCCATACCGCACCCTCGGTCTTTCCCCGGCGAGATGGTCGCTATGTTGCGGCAGAAACCCATCAGGGGCGTGATGGGTCTAAATGTGTGAGCGCCTAGGATCCGCCGCCGATGAAGTGACTAGTTCTTTTGCTCGGCTGCCGCTTCGTTGGGCGTCCGCAGAACGACGGTCTTCTACAGAATTTCCGTCAGTTTGTACCGTTCGGCACCCTTACCCCTATCCGAGTGAGATAGGGACAGATGATAATGCCCAGAACGCTTCTGGGGCGCTATTCCGCGAGACTGACCTAAAAGCAGAATGCCTTCATCAATGCTACGCACCGTTTGGGGGAAACGCGGCGTGTCTCTAGACATCGCGCCACAATTAGTTGAATTCGCCGAGAAAGCCCAAGCGCAAGGTCTGCCATTCTTCGTCGGGGAATCCTACGCGCTCGTGGGCTATCGGCAACAGTCACTCTCGGATGGCGGAGAGCCGGACTACTACTGCGTGAACGCAGCCGGGGAAGTCATCGACTCCCGCAAAGGAATAATCCTGCAGCCCGAGACGGTCGTCCGACTGCTAACACGCTACTTGCCGTACGAAATGAGTGAAGCGACATCGCTAGTCGCGCACGCGATTGCGGATGCGCTCGCAGGTCATCCGAGGGTGGTTGACCTCTAGAGCAGACGGTCAATCACTTTGGCGAGGTCAATCGGAAGTGCCGCTAGCGCCTTGCCCACCAAACGCATCGGGGCAGGTCGATAGAACGGGTTCTTCATTTCCACAATCATCCCCCAGTCGAGACTCTCGGGGTCAACGAAGTAATTCTCAACGAGTCTAATCGGGCGTAGCCCTATCTTTCGGTAGAAGCGAATTTCCGGGTCAAGTGGCAAGCCCTGCCGCTCTGCCCACGCATACTCTTCTGCGCTCATCTTGCCCGCCCGCTTGCTGTAGCCGGGGAGCCGCGCACCGAGCAGCCCTCGCTGGACGCCCGCCCTGACCCCTCCTCGGACTACTTCCAGCAACAAGCGCGTGGACGTATCCCGCGGCGCCCTAGAGGGAACAACTAGATTAATCCCGAAGAGGTCGCGGCCTTTTGGCTCATGCGTTGAAGCGGTTCCGTCGCCGCTGAGGTCATACCAAGAACAACGACCTGCAGTCTCATATGTTTCATAGTCCAAGAAGCAATAGGAAGTGCTACCACACAGCGTCCCGCTCTCGTCAACGGCAATCACGGTGCACCCTGGAGCATTCGTCAGCCTCTCACGAAACATTTCCTCGCTCGCGGCAGCGTCTGCCCACACTTCCTTGTCCAACGCAGCCAAACGGCCGGCATCGTCAATGGTCGCCTTACACATGGCAACCTTGGCGTCGGAGCCACTCATAACTTCTCGCCTTCCGCCACAAGGAAGAAGGCGGCATCGGGGTCTTCGGCAAGTCTGCCGTGATGGTCATCCAAGAGCGACGCCGCCCATACATCCTTCTCGCAATCCAGTAGGTCAGTCTCCATCGAAGAGAATCCCCGCACCGTGGTGGCGAACATCCCGCCGTCCATTAGCGCCACCACCTCCGTTGCAGAAAACATTCTATATGCGGGGCGAGACTGCGCGTCCTTGTGAACTCCATGCGCTCGCTCACATCGGCGCGGCCCGTATACCATCAAAATTGCGCGACCCCCGAAACGAAGTAGTCGGTGGCACTCGTCAACCACTGCTTTCGGGTCGGGTGTGTAGCTTAGACATGCAAAGAGCGACACGGCCGTGTCGAAGGTACCCGCCGCAAGACTGTGTAGGTTCTGCGCGTCCGCAAGAATGAAGTTGTGTCTTGGGTGTTTTTGGCTCGCAATTTCCAACATTCCCGGGGATACATCGATACCCAAGTAATCATTCGGAGCAATATCCTCGAGCAAGTCAAGTAGCAGGCCGGTGCCACAGCCAACATCCAACACTCGCCCAAACACACGCTCGCGGAGTAGATGCTTGAGAGCCTCGTTCTCTGCCGCATCCACAGGTGAATCAAACAAACCGTCATATTCCGGCGCCAAGGCATCATAGACAGCTCGGACTTCCTCAAGCGAGAACCGTTCATCCTGCCTCATGGCGTACCCGCTTCCTCATTCCACCACGGCAACCGCAGTCCGAGGCTGATGACCATACCGACCGCAAAAGTAGCCCCCGCCTCGCCCAGCGCCGCCAGTGTCGCCCACCACGGAACCTTGCCAAGGCTGACCACGATGACAAGCACCCATGGAACAATCCACGCGAGTCTGTTCACCCAAAGCCACCCGAGCATCCGCCGACTGCCGAGATTGAGGTTCTTCATCTTAAAGGCTCGAATATTGCCCCAAGTAACCTGACCGCCCGCCTCTCGCAGCATCATGGCAACAGAGACGACGAAGAGGGCTTCCCCGACACCGAAGAACCCGATGGCGACTGGGATGTCTATGCCGTAGGTATCATGAACGGACTGCGCCATATGCACGACAGAGTGTCCCCAGTCCCACTGGACGACGCCCGTGATGAAGAGCATCAGCAGCAGCACCGCGAACACAATTATGGCAATTGCCTTCCGGCTAAGTTGCACTCGGTTCCCCCAAACACACGAAAAGCGGCTCGCCGTGGGACGCCTCGCCACCGTCTAGTCTCGTCGCAGAGTGTATCGGAACCCATACAAGGCCACATGATTCTCGGGAACGGCGCATCCGTGTCGGTCATCCCCGACAATTCGCACTCTAGGGGTTCATCGGCGTTGTAGGCAATTGTCGATAGACCGAAGGTTAACGCCAACGCACCCTCGTTCGTATGGAGCGAGAAGAAATACTCAGGCGTTTGGGCGAGCGGTTGCGTGAACTACGCACCGCCAAAGGGCTATCGCAAGAGGAACTCGCCCAGGTCGCCACCGTAGACCGGGGCTACATCTCTGAAACCGAGACTGGCGACCGCAACCCTTCGGTATGGGTCATCTATCGGTTAGCAGAAGCGCTTGGAGTAAAGCCGGGTATCCTGCTGCCGGATTACGACGACCAACGAGCCGGAACCGCCGCGCAGAGCGGATTTCGCGTAATTCCGGGTGTTTACATCTACCATCGCCAAGGCAATTAGACTACTACCCCCAGAGTATTCGCGTTCTCGCAGGTCAAGGGGGTGTTTACACTACCCTCGTGATGTAAACATCACACCCCACTATCTATCACTATTCGCTGTAAACAAGGGACAGTTGCGGCACCCTGTTGACCCTCGCCTTCTTCCTGTTGATGCCGCGCCCGCCTAGAGGTAGCATCCGCGTCCGCAGTTATCCGAGGTTGGGATGCCGACAACGCCCGAAGCCACCGATACCGCTATCCAGCTCGCGGTGGACGCCTACCGCCAAGCGGTCACTCCCCCTGCATCGTTGGGCTTGGATATCTCGCGGGTTGAGACCACAAATCGCATTGTCCTTGCGGTCGCCTTTACCAAACATCCCACCTATATCGGTGCGGCTCATCATTTGCCCGTGGTCGATAATCTCTGCAACCTGCTTGGTAAACGCCACGTCGTGGAAATTGCCGACGACCGCCAGAAGCTAGGCGAGGCGATGGTGGCGGCGATGGTGGGCGTGGACTTGGATTTTCATATCGCGGAGCAAATCATCACGAGCGTGCTCTACCGCATCTCTCGTCTCGGAAATGATGCGAGCAACGCGTTTGAACCGGTGGGGGCTGGTGAGGCGTGGGGACAGGTCGCGTATCTGGTAAACGGGGACGCCTACGCCACACAATATTTACTGGATGAGGCGGGGCTTACGGGGCGGGATGCCATCGCGCTGCCGACCCTTGAAG
>Ga0194043_1000238_pt1 | contig 29105 bp, 29 predicted proteins | sample JunL4415m_MetaG_FD_161274 | JGI IMG/M metagenome (GOLD analysis project Ga0194043, IMG submission 161274) | Anoxic zone freshwater microbial communities from boreal shield lake in IISD Experimental Lakes Area, Ontario, Canada - Jun2016-L442-15m | ecosystem: Environmental > Aquatic > Freshwater >...
GTGTACGTCGCTCCTGATCTGCCACCGGTGGTCTTCACCCCGACGAGCACGGCGCCAGCGACGAGCACGAGCGCCAGAGCGCCGATGATGGCCAGGCGTCGGGTACGACGGTTTGACCTAGTCGAGGTGGCAGGCGTTTCTGGTCCCATGCCGGTGTCGGGCGGTGTGTCGGTCATCGGGTGCTCCTCAGGTGCGACGATGCTCGGAACTGCCACAGTAACCGCAGGCCTGTCGACCACTGGGCAAAATGTACGCAAGACCGAACAAGGGCCCTGTTTCGTAGGCACTGGCACTGGCACCGGCTCGTGGCACTGGCTCATGGGCATCTTTTGACCGACGAACCCCGACACGGTCATCGATTGACCATAGAAGCCCGAGACCGGAAGGGGTCCACCCTCCTGAACGTCCAATACCAGACGGTAAGGATCGGTCGTGGACGGTAAGAAATCGAGGCAATGCGCTCAGGGTGTACGAAATGACATCTGACATCTGAAACATTCGGCATCAGAGAAGGGCCCCCGACCTACGTTTCCGCAGGTCAGAGGCCCTTTTACAACGTCGGGCTGACAGGATTTGAACCTGCGACCCCTTGACCCCCAGAGGGTGACAGTCGAGAATCTCCTCGATTTTCACTGAAGGTGAGTGGAACCTGAGCGCACGGTGTGCCCTCCCGTACCCTTTGGGGTGTCATATCTGGCAGCCATTTGGCAACGGGTTATTCAGCGCCCGTCGTCCAACAATGGAAAGCGCAAATACTGCGCGAGAAGTTCTAGCAGGGCTGCAATGGAGACCGCCCAGAACAGTGACGTGCACCTGCCCGTGGTGTGTCATTCACGACAGTAACTCCCAGCCATACCACGGCAAAGGGATCAGTGTGGTGAACCCTCCAGACCGACACCTCGCGGACCTAAGCAAGGCACACTCCGACACCGCCGCGAGGAAGGCCGAGACCACCTGAACCGAGGTATGCCCCTCAGGTTTCAAAACCGGGCGGGCCAGCACTGACCACATTGATGAGTACGACTGCCCAATGGGGTCAGCGGAAGTGGCACATCTGCATTTTCGAGCGCGATGGCTGAGGAGCCTTCAGTCCGAAGGAACTCGGTGCTTCCGAACTGACCGATGACTACATTTGCACTAGGTGGTTGGCTCACAAGCACTCGTGGACCACACCCATTCCGGCTCTCGACGGAAGCAAGTAACGTGCCCATCACAACGGGGATGGGTACGTTAGATCGCACCCCACTTGATTCGGTACTGGCCCTTGCTCACGATGTCGGCTTTGCACTGGTATTGGATCGGCCCGAGTGGAAGTGTGTATGTGCCGTTGATCGTCCAATGTCCTTCACTACCCGTGTAGGTAGCGTCGACCGGCTCACCAAACCGCATCTTGCTACTGGCAACTTCTGTCGTGATGGCATCGACGCACGCATAGAAGGCATCGGACTGGTCACCAGTGGTGTGCTTTCCGAAGATCGAAGAGTACGCACACGATCCGAGAAGGAACAACACGACCAGCACGACTGCTCCGCCGCATCCGATCGTTCGTGCTGTTTTGGCCTTCTGCACCGAGTCCATCTGTGACCAGCCACTGGCGGGTTTCTCGGGCGGTGGTTGTCCCACTGGATCACCTGACGGTGGTGGTTGGTTCGACATTGTTTCCCCCTATTGGCCTGTGTGTAGTTCTTCTCGCAGGCGATGTCGTTGAGGTACGACTCATGAATACCAAGTCAGGTTGCTTGCGCCGGTGTCGAACCAGATCGTGACCGTGCCACCGCTGGTGTTGGGCCATTCGTACATGCGACCCCATGAGGCGTCGATTGCGAGGTGACCCTTGGAGCCGAAGACTCGTCGAACCCACGCGAGCTGGTTGCCTTCGCCGACAGTGTTGAATTCGGTGCGTGTCACTTCGGGTCCGTTTGGGACTCCGTTGATGCTGACTGACCGATAGACATGCGCGTACTTCGACGTCCCCAACTTGTACGCATTGTGGGGTACCCGCACTCTGGCCGACTCAAGGTAGAACACATCGAGGTTGGGGACTGTGTTGCCAGTCTCGTAGTACACGGGGTCGCCTACATGAAGTGTCCCTGTGCCGGAGAAGTTGCTGGATTCAGTGATAGAGACCATGCCGTTGCCGGGATAAATCTTGAAGTCTTGGCTGGACATCCCACGACCGGGACACTTGGCTAAGTAATCAACCGTCCCGTCATCCGTCGAGAAGTAGTTGTCGACAGACCAGACACTGCACAGTTGCCCCGACGTAATTGTGAAACGGGACAAGTCCCAGGACTGAACAGGCTCATCTGTGTACGCGGTGTACGGAATCTTCTTTGCATAGCGGTAGGTCGAGTACACGGTGTACCGACCCGTCTTCAGGTCTTTGGATGTGGCGCTTTTGGCGACGTATCGCCCCGCGCTGTTCTTGACGCTCATGGTTGCTGAGATGAGTTTGTAGCCAACGGGCAATTTGAACCCGGCTGGTTTCACGTTCGCGTAGTAGTCATCCCATGAGTAACTGCTCTGATTCGTGCCAGCGGTATGCTTCCACGTTGTTGCAGCATCAGCGCCCGCGGCAGTGAACCCAATGACACCAAACATGGAAGTTATAGCAATGATTGCGCTGAAATGTTGCGCCTTCATAATTCCCCCGACTACTTCTTCTCGCAGGCGATCCCGTCGTGGTCACGGTCGAGACCTTTGTTCGCGGTATACCAAGCCTTGTTGCGCGTGAAAGTTGTGGTGCGCCTGCTCGCGGCTGAGTGATCCACAGCACCTGGCTTACCGACTCCATGTGGGAATCGAACGTGCAACTTGGCGCACGACGAATATCTGAATGGCTTCGTCGCGGCTGGTGCGAGGCTGCTCGCTGAAGCACTTCCCATCAGAGGTGCAGCGCCTAAGGCGATGGCCAATGCGAGTGTGGCTGAAAGTATCCCCCTGCTCACTGGGTCAGGCCATTCTGCGCAAGTGTCTTGGCCTCTTTACGTGAAGAGTCGAGCACACCTATCTGACCTTCGACGACTGGTGCCGTTCCTGCAATCACGTTGAATACATCGCGGGCCGCGTCTTTGTGCTTCTTCAGGAAGTGGAACATGACTGCGCCGCTCGGATCAACCCAGCGGATCGATCCGTTCTTGAGCATCGTGGGTTCGACCCATTCCACGCCATCAATGGTGGCCAGTGCTGACGATCGAGTCTCGCTTCCAAGCGCACCTTTCCCGGCCTTGTTTGACGCAGTCACGGTGACCGTGTCGCCCGCAACCTCAATGGTCATGCCGTAGCCCTTGGCTTCCATCACTTCCCCTATGTCCCCCGATTTATGTGTAATTCTCCCACTACTTTAAGCGATTCCGCTAGGACCCAACTAAGAAGGAGATGACGACATGAAGGTCCACCCAGTGCCATCCCGGTTCAACAGCGACCCCCGGATCCGCGACGGCGGCGACACCGGCAAGGCGCTGGAGGAGTCATCCCGCTTCATCGACGTAATACTTGACGCCCACAACGCTGAGGAATTTCGATCTACGCCGATTATTTCTTCACAACGCTTCGGCAGCAAGGGACCAGCAAATGAGTATTTCGGTCTAATTCGCAGCCCCGCTAAGACCCTCTAGGCACTCGCCACTTCTACTCACCGGGGTCCTCGCCGCCACCTAGAGGGCACTTCGGCGTGCAGCCCGTGCGGCATAGGAAATTGGCGGCTTAGGTGAGCCTTAGAACTCACCTCGGGGTTACGCGGGGCCTTTCCTCGATTTCCCCGAGTCGTGCCCAAATAGGCACCAGAGTCCATCAGGTTCCAACACAGAGCAAAAGGTTCCTATTTGGAAACGCGCTGCCAGCGCTGCCAAATATTTGGCAGCGGCAGCGAAATAGCAGAAGGGCCTCTGACCTGCGTTTTCGCAGGTCAGAGGCCCTTTCACAACGTCGGGCTGACAGGATTTGAACCTGCGACCCCTTGACCCCCAGTCAAGTGCGCTACCAAGCTGCGCTACAGCCCGTTGTACTGCCGCGCCAGCATACCGAGAGAGCCCACACTCCCCCGAAGCCCCCCACGGCCACGAAGGCTCAGGCGCTCATCACCTTGCGCTTTGACCGAAACGACATCAGCGATCCGATCGACAGCGCCGAGAGCGCCGATCCGATGCTGAGGAACGAGCCCACCGAGAATGCCGACAACGCCGATCCCGCCGACCCGATCGACAGCACCGATCCGACCGAGCCAATGCTCAACACCGAACCCTTGCTGCGTATCGACAGGATCGACATTTCAGAGTCGATTGACCACCGCGAAGTTCCCATGATGAGAGTCTGCCACCTCGCCTCTCCTAGAGTAGGTACATGTCGGCAGACGAGCTCGCAGCGTTGAAATCGCAATGGAACGACGTGCTCTACGACCTCGAAGCGCACAATCGCACGGCTTGGTTGGCACTCTTCGACGGAAGGCTCGCCTCACTCGACGACGGAGTACTTACACTCGACTTCTCAGACGCCACGAAGTTCTCTGGCGCGCACGAGTTTGAACGCGCCCGCCGCCCCGACTTCCTCAACGCACTCACCGAGTCAATCGAGCGCGTCACGGGCAAAAGCCTGACCGTGACGGCAGGCTAGCGCTTACGCTTCTCACGCACCCGCAGGTTGACCTGAATCGGTGATCCGACGAAACCGAATTCCTCACGCAATCGCCGCTCGATGAAGCGGCGGTAACCGGCCTCAAGGAAGCCGGACGTGAAGAGCACGAACGTCGGCGGGCGAATCGACGCCTGGGTCGCGAACAAAATGCGCGGCTGCTTACCCGACCGCACCGGGTGCGGGTGCCCTGCCACCAGTTCGCCAAGGAACTGGTTGAGCCGACCCGTCGGAACACGCGTCTCCCAACCTGCGATGGCTTCATCGATCGCGGGAACAAGTCGTTGCAAGTGACGGCCCGTGAGCGCTGACATGTTCACCATGGGCGCCCACGCCACTGAGAGCAGGTCACGATCGATTTCACGTTCAAGGTAGGTGCGGCGATCGTCATCCATCAAGTCCCACTTGTTGAACACAATCACCAGCGCCCGACCGCTCTCCTCGACCATCGTGAGCAGTCGCTGATCTTGTTCAGTGATCGGATGCGACACGTCGAGCAGTACCACGGCAACTTCGGCCTTGTCGAGAGCGGCCTTGGTACGCAATACCGCGTAGTACTCGTGCCCACTCGCTTCGTCGTAGCGCTTACGAATTCCGGCAGTGTCAACAAACATCCAGGTTCGGCCATCAAGTTCGACGATCTCATCGACCGGGTCAACAGTCGTCCCTGCAACATCATCAACCACCACGCGCTGTTCGCCGGCGAGTTGGTTGAGCAGCGACGATTTTCCCACGTTCGGCCGACCGAGCAGCGCAACGCGACGGGGTCCGCGTGGACGTCCTGGGCCTTCCACCTTCTCGGGCAGTAACGCGAGAATTGCGTCGAGCATGTCGCCCGAACCGCGACCATGCAGTGCCGAAACCGCATGAGGCTCGCCCAGCCCAAGGTTCCACAGCGCTGCCGCGTCGGATTCGGTACGCGCATCGTCAACCTTGTTTGCGGCCAACAGCACGGGCTTACCGGAACGTCGCAACACCTTGACGACTGCTTCGTCTTCATCGAGCGCACCGACGCGAGCGTCGACAACGAGTACGACAACGTCTGCCATCGACACGGCGATCTCGGCCTGTCGCGCGATCGACGCAGCCATTCCGATCGCATCGCGCTCGTAGCCACCGGTGTCGAGCAGGGTGAAGCGCGTTCCACTCCACTCGGCCTCGTAGGCCACACGATCACGTGTCACACCAGGCACATCCTCGACCACGGCTTCGCGCCGTCCGAGGATGCGGTTGACCAACGTCGACTTGCCCACGTTCGGGCGGCCAACAATAGCTACGACCGGCAACGCCTCGTCGGTGTCGTCATCATCGTCGACATCGAATCCGAAATCACCGGCAACTTCGGCGAGGGAAGTTTCGTCCCACTCCCCCTCATCCACCACATCGCCTGCAAAGGCCACTACCTCGTCGTCACTCACCACTGCCTCGTTCCGTCGCTAACTGCACCATCCGGTCAACTACTTCGTCGAGACTCAACGACGTTGCATCAACCACAACCGCATCCTCAGCAGGTCGCAGCGGTGAAGCCGCCCGCCCGCTATCGACCGCATCGCGTTCGGCAAGGCGAGCACGCATCGCGGCCGCAGCCTCGGCAGCCGCCTGCTCAGCATCAGACACTCCCGCTCGCTGAGCATCTTCAAGCGCACGTCGACGGGCACGTTCGGCCTCATCGGCCGTGAGAAACACTTTGAGTCGCGCGTCAGGCAGAACGACTGTTCCAATGTCGCGGCCTTCAACGACGATTCCCCCACCCTCGGCAACAGCAGCCGAGACGGCTTCGCGCTGAAGCTCAACGAGGCGTGCCCGAACCTCGGGCACGGCACTCACAGACGATACCGCCGCGGTGATTGCTTCACCACGAATCGCGTCGGTGACATCGACGCCATCGCAGGTGACCACTTGGCCCACGGGCGATGTCGAGACCTGCACATGCGGCTCGCCGCTATGCGCACCAATCGCAGAGGGATCGCCTAGGTCAACACCTCGTTGCAGCATTCCCCACGCCATCGCCCGATACATGGCCCCCGTGTCGAGATAGCGGAGCCCGAGCCGAGATGCGAGCGCACGCGACGTCGACGACTTGCCTGAACCGGCAGGTCCGTCGATCGCGATTACTGTGCAAGGGCTCACAGGGCACCACCCTAACGTCAGGAGCGCAACTTCCATCCCGCCTCGGTCAACGCCCGCTCTAACGGAGCAGCCGCCTCGGGCCGCACCGAGAGCTCAACCACGGCCACCAGACGCCCTAAGGCGTGATCGATGCGGACATCCTCGATGTTCACTCCGGCCTCACCCGTGGCAGCAAACAGCCGCCCGAGTTGCCCTGCGCGGTCATCGACCTGCACAGCAACGATGGCGTACTCGGGCGACGCGGTGTCACCGTGCTTGTCAGGAACACGGGCTCGACCCGCGTTTCCCTGTCGCAACAGGTAGGTGATGTCCGCCAGATCCGACGGACGGCCTCCCTCGGCGCTACTCCAGTGCCGCAGTGCATCGCGCATGGTTTGCAGATCAGACTCAAGGCCGTCAAGAACATCGAGAACCTGATCGGAGTTCGCTGCCAAAATTTCAGTCCAGAGTTCGGGATCGGAGGCCGCAATCCGCGTCACATCACGAAGACCTTGCCCCGACACCATCACTTCGGCCGGATCTGCATGCGCGAGTCGCGCCGCGAGCAGCGAGGACACTACCTGGGGTGCATGACTGGTCAAGGCCACGGCACGGTCGTGGGCGGTGGGGTCAAGCATCACCGGCACTGCGCCGGCGTTTTCGGCGATTCCGCGTGCGAGTCCCACTCGGTGGAGTTCAGTTCCGTCAAGCGGAGTGATGACCCACACGCGGTCGACAAACAGATCGACGCGCGCGCCAGAAGGTCCGGCAATTTCGCGACCGGCCATCGGGTGTCCGCCTACGTATCGTGTGAGGTCGCCACCTGCCCCCATCAGGTCGTGTAGTGGAACAGCCTTGACGCTCGCAACATCGGTAAACGTTGACGTCGTGTAGCGCTGCTGCCACTCGGCAATCACTTCGCCAGTGATGAATGGCGGAACTGCCACCACCACAAGATCGGGGTCGGTCTCTGGCAGGCCGACTGTGCCGGCACCCATAGACGCAGCGATCGCCGAAGCCTCGGGATCGGAATCGTGCAGCCACACCTCAACCCCAGCCTCACACAAAGTGAGCGCCACCGAGGTTCCAAGAAGTCCCGTGCCAACCACCAGCACGGAGGAGGGCATCACGGCGCCGACTCCCCCTGTTTCGGTTCGATGAGGTCAGCGCGCAGCGCCTCGGCGCCGCGCAGATAGACGTGGTGAACGTCGGCGCGCGCAAGGTCGCTGTCGACATGCGCCATCACGCGCACCACCCTCGCAAGCGCCCCAGACACGTTCATCTCCTGCGCGCACATCAGCGGAACATCGTGGTATCCGAGAGTGCGTACTGCGGCGGCGGGAAATCCCGACACGAGATCGGGCGTGCAGGTCAAGAAAATTGAGATCAGATCGGCATCGCGAACCTCATTGCGAGCCATCATCTGGCCGAAAAGCTCGGCCACAGCCTCCGCCATTTCGACGGGGTCGTCAGCCTGAAGGCACGTTGCGCCACGGATCGCTCGAAGAGTCACGCCGCAAGAGTACCGAAGTACACCATTGCGACAGCAGGGCGCGGCGTTGCACTGGTGCCTCTCGGCGGGAAATCACCAACAAGCCAGCCTCTGCATCGCTAGGCAAATGGAATTCAGCAAGTTATCTTCTAGGCATAGTCCCAGCCCCAGCGCCGATCCCAAACCACAGGAGTTCCCCAATGACTCGCGCCCTCGGTCGCCGCCTGACGGCAACGGTAGCCGCGACCGCCCTTGCCACAGTGGGCTTAGCAGCAGCGGTACCACCCGCATCCGCAACCACGTGCGGGTCTGGCGCAATGGTGCTGGAGGTGGCCCCGGCAGCACCCGAGACGGTTGAACTCGCACTGTTCGGAACCGTAACCAACATCACCATCAACTGGGGTGACGGCACTATCAACAGTGGCATTAACACTCCCGGTCTCTACTCGCATACTTATGGGCCGCCAAACCCCCAAATATGGTGGATCTCCATCTCGGGCGACAAATTGGAAACGTTCGGGTACAAGGACCACCGAACGCAGGGCGCCGACGCCATCACCGAGGTGCGAGAGTGGGGCAACCTCGGCCTCGAGAAGCTTGACTCCGCATTCGTCCGCGCCACCCATCTCACCAAGGTTCCGAACTGTCTGCCGACAACTGTCACCAGCCTTTACGACACCTTCGATGATGCGACCGCCTTCAACCAAGACATCAGTTCGTGGAACACCCATAACGTCACGGACATGCAGTACACGTTTATGGACAACAACAACCTTGGGATGACGTTCAACCAGCCGATCGGCAACTGGGACACCAGCAACGTCACCAGTATGTACGACATGTTCTATGGCAACACGGCCTTCAACCAACCCATCGAAAATTGGAATACCAGCAAGGTCACTGAGATGGGCGGAATGTTTACCGGAGCGACCGCCTTCAATCAGCCACTCGCCAACTGGGACACGAGTGCTTCAACCGACATGTTCGAAATGTTCCAAGGAGCCACCGCCTTCAATCAGCCCATCGGTATCTGGAACACCAGCAACGTCACCTCCATGTACTACATGTTCCAAGGAGCCACCGCCTTTAATCAGCCCATCGCCAACTGGGACACCAGCAAGGTCACCAACATGGGCGGGATGTTCAAGGGCGCATCCTCGTTCAACCAGCCGATCGGCAACTGGGACACGAGCAAGGTCACTGGAATGTACGAGGCGTTCTCTGGCGCTACGGCGTTCAATCGCAGCCTCGGTAACTGGAACATCGGCTCAGTCGTTCAGAACTGGTCGTGGGACGGCATGTCCAACATGTTGGATGGCTCCGGACTCACCGTGGCTAACTACAACGCGACCCTGAGTGGCTGGAGCGGGCAGACTCACAATTCCGGAATCTCGCTCGGCGCCTCGGGCCTGTTGTACAGCGCATCCGGGCAATCAGCTCGTGACGTGCTGATCGCTGCACCCAGTTCATGGGCAATCGCCGGAGATTCGGCTGCCGCAGCACCGACGATCAGTTCGGTGTCGGTAACGGGCACAGCAGTCGTTCGAGGGAAGCTCACCGCTGTGCCGACGGGTGTTACAGGCCGCCCCACGCTTTCGTACTCGTGGCAGTCCTCCGCGAACGGCACGAGCGGCTGGAGGACCATCAGCGGAGCCTCCTCGTCGACTTTCACCATTCCCGACTCGCAGGCCGGTCGCTTCCTCCGGGTCAGGGTCACCGCAGCGAACGGAATTTCTCCATCGTCGTCGCGGACTGGCGCCAAGACTGCCTCGGTTTCCCGCACGACGCCGACCGCTCCTCGCACCGTCACCGCGAGTCCGCGCAACGCCTCCACCGTCGTGTCGTGGCAGGCACCGGCTTCCACCGGAGGTGCTCAAATCACCAGCTACACAGTCACCGCCACATCACCGGGCCGTCCTACTCGAACCTGCTCCACAATGAGCAGCGGCTCCACGGCACCGGCGCGTTCGTGCACGGTGCTGAATCTGGTGAACAGCAAGAAGTACTCGTTCACGGTGCGTGCCCGCACTACCCAGGGCACCACTGTGCGCGCGTCCGTAGCGTCAGTGGTGGTCAGCACGATCGTGGGCACTCCCACCCAGCCACGAACCGTGGTGGTCGCGTTTCCTGCGTCTCACACGGCGCAGGTCACCTGGGCCCAGCCGCAGTACACCGGGTCGGGTGCCGTCACTGGCTACAGGGTGCGCTGGTTCGACACGTTCACCCAGACCTACACATCGTGGTCAAACGTGTCAGCCAATACCCTCACATCCTCCGTCGGAGGTCGCATTCTCAATCGCCACTACATCGTTTACGTGCAAGCTCACAACGGCTCCGGCTGGGGAGCAGTGGCCAGCAAGGCATTCGCGCAAACCACGTAGCGAAGAACTACATGCCCACCGCGGCCTGCAGCGAACCTAGTTCCGCGGCGCCCAGAACTCGCCAGCGTCCGGTGCGCAGGTCACCGAGTGCGATGGGCCCGATCGCGATGCGCGCGAGCGCAAGCACGGGATGACCCACCTCGTCCATCATCCGGCGAACGATGCGATTGCGGCCCTCGTGCAGGGTCAATTCGATCATGGCTTCCCTGCCAACCGCCTGCATCACGTCGAACGAGTCGACCTTCACCGGGCCGTCCTCAAGTTCGATCCCGGCCTTCAACCGCTTGCCGAGGTCACGAGGGACCGGACCCTTGACCCTGACCACATACGTTTTGGACACTTCGTAGCGTGGGTGCGAGAGTCGCTGGGCCAGTTCGCCGTCGTTGGTGAGCAGAATCAGCCCTTCGGTGTCGGCGTCGAGCCGTCCCACGTGAAAGAGCCGGTCGGTTCGATCGGCCACGAAGTCGCCGATGCACTCGCGCCCCTGGTCATCGCTCATAGTGCTGAGCACGCCAAGAGGCTTGTTGAACGCCAACACGGTCTGGCCAGGTGCCGTCGCGATGCGGTCACCATCGACCATGATCACGTCGCTCGTCGGATCAACCCGCATCCCTTGCTCACGCACGGGTTTGCCATTAACCGAAACGCGACCCTGGTCAATCAGTTGCTCGCAGGCCCGCCGACTACCCAGGCCCGCGGCAGCCATCACCTTCTGCAGTCGGATGCCCTCCGCATCAGCCGAGCGCGTCATGAGTTCACCGACATGTCGAAAGCGCCCTCGGTCAGTTCGTCGAGCATTGAGATATCGGGCAAATGCTCGGCCAGCGGCGGCAATTCTTCAAGAGAGGTCAGTCCAAGCCGCTCGAGGAAATAGCCGGTCGTGCGATACAAAATCGCGCCCGACTCGTGCTCGGAACCGGCTTCCTCGATAAGACCCCGAGTAATCAAGGTGCGCACGACGCCGTCGACGTTGACGCCGCGAACGGCAGACACACGGGCGCGGGAAACGGGTTGACGATAAGCAATCACAGCGAGAGTCTCCAATGACGCTTGCGTGAGTCGGGCCTGCTGACCGTCGAGCACGAAGCGTTCAACCACAGTGTGACAGTCATCGCGGGTGTAGTAACGCCAGCCACCGGCGACCTCGCGCAGGTCAAAGCCACGACCCTCGGCGGTGTATCCGTCGGAGAGTGCGCGCAGAGCCTCGTCTACCTCGGGTACCGGGTGCTTCACCACCTGCGCCAGAGTCACTGCCGACACCGGCTCATCGGCCACGAGAAGCACCGCCTCCAAGGCGGCAGTCAGCGCGGGCCCAGCAGCGCTGGCCTCCGCCTCGAGGGCCGCATCAACCTCCGCAACGTCATCAACGACTTCGGTTTCCACCTCAACCACGTCGGACTCCTCGCTCATGCGATGTCCCCTTCCTGCTGCTCAGTCTGGCTTGATTCAACACTCTCAGCGCTCACGTCGTCGCTGTCGTTCTCAACGCCCTCAACGCCCTCAACGCCCTCAACGAAGTCTTCGTCGCGATCGGCCTCGTCAAACTCATCGTGCACCTCAACCTCGCCAACTTCCGCACCCGTCCATCGCACTCTCAATTCACCGAGTGCGCTTTCCTGCTCAAAGGTGACAACACCTTCGCGGAAGAGTTCGAGAAGGGCGAGGAAGCGACCGACAATCACCAGGGTCGATTCGGCATCGGCGACCAGCGATCGGAAAGTAGTGGCACCGCTGCGCCGCAGCCGAGTAACAAGTAGTGCCGCCTGCTCGCGCACCGACACCCTCGGAGCATGCAAATGCGCGACGCTCAGCGTGGGTTCTTCGCGCGGCGCCATCGCCTCGCCCGCCAGAAGCGCGAACTGCTCAGGACCGATGTTCAACAGCACTTCAGGAAGCAGCGAAGCAAACTGCGGCTCAAGCCCCACTGCGCGCGGATGACGGCGTGCTTCCGCAGCCATTTTCTGGGCGAAGATCGCCGCAACTTCCTTGTAGGCGCGGTACTGCAGCAGTCGTGCGAACAGAATGTCGCGTGCCTCGAGCAGCGCGAGATCTTCTTCATCCTCAACTTCGCCGCTGGGCAACAAGCGAGCAGTCTTGAGGTCGAGCAAGGTCGCGGCTATGACAAGGAACTCGGTGGTCTCATCGAGATTCCAGTCTTTGCCCTGCGACCTGATGTGAGCCACGAAGTCGTCAGTTACTTGGTGCAACGACAACTCGGTGACTTCAAGCTTGTGCTTGGCAATCAGACTCAACAGCAGATCAAATGGGCCTTCGAATTCGTTAAGACGCACCCGGAAGCGCAGGTCTTCGACGGGCCCAGCGGTGACCTCGTCGACGACGGTCGTGGCGCCCTCGCTACTCACGGAACCGACGGGGTGACCGGGGCCAAAGGCTCCTCACGGAACACCATCTCGCGAGCCAGCGACCGGTAGGCCTCTGCACCCTTCGATGTGGGCGCGTAGTCGTTGATCGGCGTTCCTACGACTGACGTCTCAGGGAACTTGATCGTCTGCGAGATGACCGTGCGGTACACCGTGTCACCGAATTGATCGATGACTCGCTGCAAGACCTCTTGGCGATGGACGGTACGCGCGTCATACATCGTGGCCAAGATGCCATCGATGGTGAGGCGTGGGTTGATACGCGCCTGAACCTTGTGAATGGTGTCGACCAGAATCTTCATGCCGCGCAGGGCGAAGAATTCACATTCGAGCGGAATGATCACACCGTCGGCGGCCGCCAGCGAATTCACCGTCAGCAAACCGAGCGACGGCTGGCAATCGATCAGTACGTAGTCGTACTCGCCGAGAATGGGGTGCAGAGCACGCGCCAGAATCTGCTCGCGGGCGACCTCATTGACCAGCGCCATTTCAGCAGCCGAGAGATCGATACTGGCCGGCACCACGTCAAGCCCCGGTGTCGATGTTGCGTGGATGACGTCGCGAATGCCGACTCGCTCGGGTTCCATGAGCAGGTCGAACACCGTGTTATCGAGCCCGTACGCGTTCACACCCACGCCTGCGGTCAAGGCGCCCTGCGGATCGAAGTCGATCAGGAGTACCCGTCGGCCGTACTCAGCCAGTGAGGCACCCAGATTGATGGTGGTCGTGGTCTTGCCGACACCGCCCTTTTGATTCACCAGCGCCAGCACGCGGGCCGGTCCGTGATGAGCCTTGGGTGCGGGGATCGGGAAAACGAGGGCCGGGCGACCGGTGACATCGAGTGCGCCTGTCGGTGCGACAACCCCCTCCACAGGGGCCGCACCCGGGATCTCAAGGGCTTCCTGAAGCGGAGCGGCATCGACAACAGCCTCGGGGGTCGTACCCCCGGTCATCTCAACAGCGTCCTCGTCCATTTCCGCAACCCTACGCGAGCGCCTTCCAGAGCGGCAACAACCGCCTTCGGCGCGTCGGGTTCTATCCGCGCGCGCGGGGGTGCGCTGTGGCGTAAACCTCACGAATATGGTCGACCGTGACGAGCGTGTAGATCTGCGTGGTGGTCACCGACGCGTGGCCCAGCAGCTCTTGGACCACTCGAACGTCGGCCCCTCCCTCGAGCAGGTGAGTGGCGAATGAGTGCCTGAGAGTATGCGGAGAAACGTCCATGGTCAGGCCGGCCCGACCTGCCGCTGTTTGGATCACTGCCCAGGCGCTCTGCCTCGACAGAGGGGCACCGCGGGTGTTCAGCAGCAGTATTACCGTTCCGGTGCCCTTGACCGCCAGCGCAGGCCGAGCGCGCACCAGATAGGCCTCCACGGCCTCCTGAGCCAGTCTGCCGAGGGGCACCAGGCGTTGACGGCCACCTTTGCCTCTCAGCAGGACGGTGGCCGACTGCATATCGACGTCATCGATCGTCAGCCCGACCGCCTCAGAGATGCGGGCACCCGTGCCGTACAGCAGTTCAAGCAGGGCTCGATCCCGCAATGCCACCGGGGTGTCTTCCAACGATGCACCATCAAGTAGCCGCTCAACCTCCTCGACCGTGATCGCCTTGGGCAGCCGGCTTGGAGTGGCCGGCGGACTCACTCGTGCGGCGACATCAGTTGTGACCAATCCGTCACGCACCATGAATCGGTGGAAGCCACGAACCGCCACCACCGCTCGGCCGGCAGAACTAGCCGACAGTGGCTGGCGATCAGGACCGCCCTGTCGAAGATTGAGCAGGAAGTCGCCCACATCCACCGAGGTCACCGACTCGGGGTCAGTGCGACCTCGCTGAGCGAGGAATCCGATGTACCGCCGAAGGTCACGCCCGTACGAAGACAGCGAATTCACCGACAACCCCCGTTCGACGGTGAGGTGATCGAGGTACGTCCGCAGTGCCCGCTCCAACCGAGTGGGCGGGCGTGCTGGCGATTCGGGCGTCAGGCCAGCACCGTCGCGAGGTCGGAGTGAGCGAGCCCGAACTCGTCGGCGACGGCACCGTATACGACTGAACCGTCGTGCACGTTGAGTCCAAGTCCGAGCGCCTTGTCGTCAGACAGGGCTTTGCGCCAACCCTTATCTGCCAGCGCCACCGCGAAGGGAAGCGTCACGTTGGTGAGTGCATACGTCGATGTGTGTGGCACCGCTCCGGGCATATTGGCCACGCAGTAGAACATCGAGTTGTGCACGCGATACGTGGGATCGGCATGGGTGGTGGGATGCGAATCTTCGAAGCAGCCGCCCTGATCAATGGCGATGTCAACGAGAACCGAACCGGGTTTCATTCGCGACACCAATTCATTGCTGACCAACGTCGGCGCTTTGGCGCCGGGAACAAGTACGGCCCCGATCACCATGTCGGCGTCGACGACAGCGCGTTCGATTTCGTATGCGTTGGAGGCGATGGTTTGCATATGTCCCTGATAGATCGCGTCGACCTGGCGCAATCGCGAGATGTTGAGGTCAAGGAGCAGCACCTCTGCCTGCATGCCCAGAGCAATCGCTGCAGCGTTCATTCCTGAAACACCGGCCCCGAGCACCACAACTTTGGCGGCGTACACGCCCGACACCCCACCGAGCAGAACGCCGCGGCCACCCTCGGCGCGAAGGAGCGCCTGCGCCCCGACCTGAGGAGCGAGCCGACCAGCAACTTCGGACATGGGCGCCAGCAGCGGCAACGAACGATCAGGGAGTTCAACGGTCTCGTACGCAATGGCCGTGGTACCGGCAGCGATTAACGCGTCGGTGCACTCACGCGATGCCGCGAGGTGGAGGTACGTGAACAGCACCTGCCCGCTGCGCATGCGGTGGTACTCCTCGGCGATCGGTTCCTTGACCTTGAGAATCAGGTCGCCGATCGCCCACACGTCGTCGGCCGTCTCCATGATCGTGGCACCGGCAGCGACGTACTCGTCATCGGAAATCGAGGATCCAACGCCAGCCTCATGCTCGATGAATAGTTCATGACCATGTCGAACCAACTCGAATACACCGGCGGGCGTGATAGCCACGCGGTATTCATGGTTCTTAATCTCACGCGGAATTCCGACCTTCACGGTTACTCCCCTAGGTCAATCACTGCGGTGCAGCAGATCTCAGTCCACTCTAGGAGGTGGGCACGCCGCCGCGCGCAATAACGCGATCGCGAGTGGGCCACGGCGCATCAGCAGGTCGCAGGGTATTCCAGTCGGTTGCCCTTGCCGACCAGGCAGCGAGAATGCCCGAAACAGCGGCCGGATTCTGGATATCGCCCGCGAGAACTAGCGCCCGCGCCTGATCAAGATCAACCCAGACCTGAGGTAGGTCTCGCTCTTCAGCTTCGCCAGTGAACGCCCGTCCGCCGGCCGCTAAATGAACCCCGCGCGCAAGGTACGTCCGGAAGACCTCAGTCGAACCACCCGGGCTGGTCAGGTAGTCGACGAGAACGTGCCAGGTGTCAGCCTCGTAGCCCGCTTCCTCGACGAGTTCACGCTGGGCCGTGAGCAGGGGGTCCTCCCCCTCGACGTCGAGTAAACCCGCGGGAGGCTCGAACAGCGATCGGCCCACGGGGTGCCGATACTGGCGCACAAGCAGCACACGATCGTCTTGATCGAGAGCGATCACTCCCACTGCGCCGGTATGAACCACGTAATCGCGGTCAACGACTGTTCCCGCGATCTCGACTCGATCAGTCCGCACGTCCCACACCCGCCCTCGAAACACTTCCGTGCGCGCGAGCAGCGAATAGTCGGTGTCCGAGTCTGCGACATCCCCCGTCCAGAACTCGGCCTCGCTCACACCTCGGCGCCAACCGGGCGCGCGTCAACGGTGACACCGCGGCGCGCGAGAGCGGCGGACACAAGCCCTTGGAAGAGGGGGTGCGCTCGCGTGGGCCGCGAACGGAACTCGGGGTGTGCCTGCGTAGCCACGTAATACGGGTGCACCTCACGCGGCAGTTCAACGAACTCCACGAGTCGGCCGTCAGGTGAGGTTCCCGAGAACCACAAACCCGCTTCCTCCAACTGCCCGCGGTACGCGTTATTCACTTCATAGCGGTGGCGGTGGCGCTCCTCGATGTACGGCGCTCCGTAAACCTCACGCACCAGGGAGTGGTCGGCGAGCTTGGCAGGATAGAGCCCAAGTCGCATCGTGCCACCCATATCGCGGTCGCCGGAGATGACATCGCGCTGATCGGCCATCGTGGCAATCACCGGATGCGGTGACGATTCGTCGAATTCAGCCGAGTTGGCACCCTCGAGTCCGAGAATGGTGCGCGCGTATTCGATCACCATGCACTGCAACCCGAGGCACAGGCCGAGTGTGGGAATGCCATGCTCGCGTGCAAATCGAAGCGCACCGACCTTTCCATCGATACCGCGCACACCGAAGCCGCCCGGCACGCAGACAGCATCGACGTCGCTGAGGTGTTTGGCGGCCCCATCGGCTGTGGCGCACTCATCGGAGGCCACCCAGCGCAAGGTCACCCGCGCATCGTTGGCGAAACCACCGGCACGCAGTGCCTCGCTCACCGAAAGGTAAGCATCGGGCAAATCGATGTACTTGCCCACAAGTGCAACGGTGACTTCATGCTGTGGGCGGTGCACACGGCGCAGCAGGTCATCCCATACCCGCCAGTCGACATCGCGGAAGGGAAGTCCTAGGCGGCGGACCACGTAGGCGTCAAGACCTTCAGAGTGGATCACCTTGGGAATGTCGTAGATGCTCGGCGCATCGACCGCGGCGACCACGGCTTCCTCGTCGACATCGCACATCAACGAGACTTTGCGCTTGATTCCAGCGGGAACCGGACGGTCGGAGCGAAGCACGATCGCGTCGGGCTGTACACCGATGCTGCGCAGCGCCGCCACCGAATGCTGGGTTGGCTTGGTCTTGAGTTCGCCGCTCGGACCGATGTAGGGCAACAGCGACACGTGCAGGAAGAAGACGTTTTCGCGACCGAGATCGTGTCGTACCTGGCGGGCAGCTTCAAGGAAGGGCAGCGACTCGATGTCGCCCACCGTGCCACCGATCTCGGTGATGACCACGTCAACATCAGGGCCACCCATCGACCGAATGCGCGCTTTGATTTCGTTGGTGATGTGCGGAATGACCTGCACGGTGTCGCCGAGATACTCGCCGCGACGCTCCTTGGCGATCACCTGCGAATACACCTGACCCGTCGTGACATTCGCATTGCGGGCGAGGTCAACGTCAAGGAAGCGCTCATAGTGACCGATGTCGAGGTCGGTCTCAGCGCCGTCATCGGTGACGTAGACCTCACCGTGTTGGAACGGGTTCATGGTGCCGGGGTCAACGTTGAGGTAGGGATCAAGCTTTTGCATCGTCACGCGAAGTCCGCGGGCCTTGAGCAAATTGCCCAGGCTCGACGCGGTGAGTCCCTTGCCGAGAGAGGAGGCGACGCCTCCGGTCACGAAGAGGTGCTTCGTGGGCTGCGGTGCGGCCATCTGCGGCTCCCGTGTTACCAGTGACCGGTCAAAAACGACCGATCGAGTGCGGCGGGAAGACCCGCCTGTCCACGGAAGTTCAATGTATCAACTCCTGACCCCATATCGCGCCATGAGACGCGCCGACAATCGTGACGCCGCGCAATCTAGCTACCGGGGAATCGCTCCATCTCCACTCGGAACGGGTCTAGACCCAGTGGTCCGAGTCGAAGGGCATAGGCGTGCCATGCCTTGAGATCAAAGGAATCTCCGGCTTCCGACTGAGCTCGTTCGCGGGCTTCCAACCAGAATCGCTCGCCCACCTTGTACGAGATCGCCTGACCCGGAATTCCCAAATAACGATCTACCTCACTTTCGGCGAAGGCTCGGTCAAGGAGTGCCCGATCAATGAGCAGGCCCACCGCGAGCGCGTGGTCAATCTCTCGCCCGCTCAGTTCGCCCTGCCCCGGCGGCACGGTCAAGCCCAGATGCAAGCCGATGTCGACGACCACCCGAACCGCCCGCATCGCCTGCGCGGAAAGAAAACCCATCTCTTCGCCGGAATCGGCGAAAAAACCCAGTTCATCCATCAGCCGTTCGGCGTAGAGCGCCCACCCCTCGCCGTACCCGGACGTCCAGCCCAGCGTGCGCTGAAAGCGCGACAGACGCTCACGCTCGAGCACCACAGTCGAACATTGCAGGTGATGACCCGGCACCGACTCGTGGTACCAGACCGACACCAGCCACCACTTGGGGAAAACCTCACGTCCCATCGTGGGGTACCACGTGGAACCTGGCCGAACTAGATCCTCCGACGGCGGGATGTAGTACGGCGCCGCCGCGCTTCCGTGAGCGGCGATCTTCACTTCACATGTACGCACCCGGGGATCGATATCGAAGTACGTTTCCGACATCGCCTCGGTCGCCCGATCCGTCAGCGCCAGCAGGAACTCAAGGAGTGCTGCCTCACCGGCAATCGTGTGTTCGGGTGACGAGTCGAGAAATGCCTTCGCCTCCGATAGTGGCACCCCCAAGCGGTCTGCGACTGATTCCATGCGCGCGGTGATGCGAGAGAGTTCGACCCAACCCCACTCGTAGGTGTCGAGTAGGTCGAGTTGCGCGCCATTCCATGCCCGGGCCATGCGCGCATACCGCTCGGCACCTACTCCGTCGCGCTCGTCGCACGCTGGCGCATACACATCGCGCAACCACTCGGCCGACTCGCGGTAGGCCGCTTCGGCCTGCCCTGCGGCCTCCAACGTCGGAGCGACATCCGCGCCCGTCTCGTCAGCGATCTGGCGAACTCTGGTACTAAACCACCCGGCGTCTCGATCACCAAACGTGTCGCACTGCCCAGCTACCGCTAACGCCTGACGGCGCGATGCCACTATTCCCGCGTCGACGCCAGCCTCAAGCGAGCGGCGCCACGATGCGAGAGCTTCGGGCACAGCAGACATTCGGGCCGCGATGTCCTCACGCTGATCAGCGTCGGTGTAGGACATCAGGTCGAACACAGCCCGAATCTCCTGTGCTGGGCTTGCCAACACGTTGATGCGTCGGAGTTCATCGCCGGCCTCATGCATGGCGAGCAGGGAGCCCAGCCGCTCACGCATGCTCAGAGCCGCCACCCGGTCATCATCGGCGAGAGCGCCGGACGCCTCAATGGCGTCAAGTTGCTGCAGCACCGAACCGGCCAGGGCCGCCTGCGCGTGGCTTCCCTCGGGCGAAAAATCGGTGAGCAACCTCTCGCCGCCGGCGACCCCAAGCCCGGTCGCCGTGATCGGATCGAGAAGCGCCACGGCAGCTACGTACTGATCTGCAAGTTCGAACACGGCGCTGGGTGGGGAATCGGTCATGTCATCTGCTTTCGCTGCTCATCGGCCATCTGCATCAATTCGCGCGCGTGTTCTGCGGCACTCGCCGAGTCTTCGAAACCTGCAAGCATGCGCGCCAATTCTCGAACTCGCGTCTCACCCTCAACGGCAGTGACGTCACTCGACGTCACATCATCGGTGTCACTCGAGCGTACGACCACAAGGTGTCGATCGGCGAACGCGGCGACCTGCGCAAGGTGGGTTACCACAAGTACTTGGGTCGTACGAGCAAGTTCCGCAAGCCGCCGCCCCACTTCGACGGCTGCCCGACCGCCGACGCCGGCATCAACCTCGTCGAACACCATGGTCGGAATGGGGTCGAGCCCTGAGAGCACGACCTCAATGGCCAGCATCACCCGAGACAACTCACCGCCCGATGCCGCTCGCGCCAATGGTTGCAGTGGGGCTTCACGATGAGATGCCAGTAACAGCGCGACTTCATCGATTCCATGAGAGCCCAGCACAGCCGAAGTCCCGTCGGATAGGACGACCGCCCCCTCCTCACCGTCGGTACCCACCTGAACGTCAATCCGCCATTCAACGCGCGCCTGAGGCATCGCCAGTGCCGTCAGTTCGCTTCCCACCCGCTCCCCCAGATCGCGGGCAGTCACAGATCGTGCATCGTGCAGGCCTTCGGCAACAGGTGCGATCTCTTCGAGTAGCCCTTCGACCTCGGCAGCCAGTCGAACGGCCCGACCGTCACCTTCGTTGAGTTCGTCCAGTCGCACGCGCATGCCTGGAACCAAATCGACAAACTCGTCGAGAACAACACCGTGTCGTCGTTCAAAAGTTGTCAGGCTCAACCGGCGCTGTTGCACCGACTCAAGTCGCGCCGGGTCACTATCAATGGAAGCCGCGTAGGAGGCGAGTTCCGAGGCGACGTCGGTGACCTGGGCGGACAACTCAGACAGCCGGTCGGCGAGCACACCTAAGGCCGCATCGTGTTCGCGTTCGTGGTCGAGTACGCGACGTGCACTCGCCACGAGCGCTCCGACGTCAACCTCGTCGGAGTCGCCAGACAGCGCCTCATGAGCCTGGTGAGCGGCTTCGCGCAATGCTTCAGCGTGCGAGAGTCTCAGTGCCTGGGCCGCTAGTTCCGCTGCCTCGCCAGGCTTAGGTGCCAACGTGTCATGGTCGCCCAAAATGTGTTGCAGTTGTTGCGCCTCGGCTTCGCGTTGTGCCCCGGAAGTGAGCGACTCGTGAAGTGCCGCGCGCGCAGTTCGCAGCTGCGCGAGCAACGTGTGATACCTATCGAGCTGCCCTGAAATGAGTTCAGCGCCCACACGGTCGAGTATTTGCCGCTGCGTATCTGATCGAGTCAATCGCTGCTGATCACCTTGTCCGTGAACGGCGATGAGTCCGGCCGTCAGGTCGCTCAATGTGGAGGAAGGCACCGCGCGACCACCCGCGAGCGCTCGCGCACGCCCTTCGGCCGGAACCGTGCGGCCGAGAATCAACGCATCGTCATCGAGTTCGATTTCGAGCTCGGCAACGATCGTTGCAACCTCACCGTTCAGTGGCACAGCGATGACCGCTTCCACATGCGCGCGTGCAGCGCCCGGGCGCACTCTGGTTGCGTCGGGTCTCCCGCCGCGGATCAGGTCGATGCCAGTGAGCAGCATCGTCTTGCCCGCCCCTGTTTCACCGGTGATGACGGTGAGGCCAGGGTGCAGTGTCAATTCGGCTTCGCGAATCACACCGAGGTCGCGAATGCGCAGCTCCTCGATCACCCGGCCGCCTCGCCACCAAGCCCACGCCACCCATTCACCGGCAATTGGAATTTGGCCACGAGCCGGTCTGTGAACGGTGCCTGATTGAGCCGAGCGATACGAACAGGGTGTGAGTGACGCGTTACCTCAATGCGACTTCCCGGCTGCACTTCGTGTCCGCGCCGTCCGTCTGCCCACAGCACCGCTTCACTACCGACTGGCAATTCAACGGCTAACGTGCCGCTCGGCGCCACGACGAGGGGCCGGCTAAACAGCGCATGAGCGCTGATCGGCACCAGCAGTAACGCCTCGACATCGGGCCACACCACAGGGCCACCGGCGCTAAAAGCGTAGGCAGTGGACCCCGTGGGAGTGGCACAGATGACGCCATCGCATCCCCACCTCGATAGTGGGCGCCCGTCGACCTCAACGATGAGATCGAGCATGCGTTCTCGAACGGTCTTTTCAATACTCACTTCGTTGAGCGCAAATGTCTCAAACTCTGTGTCGTCGCCGCGATACACGCGCACATCGAGTGTGAGTCGCTCTTCAACTGTCCACTGCCGCTGAACCACGGCCGCGACAACCGTGGCCACATCATTGCGTTCTGCTTCAGCAAGGAAACCCACGTGCCCCAAGTTGACGCCCAATACAGGAACGGCACTTGCGTGCACCATCTCGGCAGCTCGCAGAATTGTTCCGTCGCCACCAAGCACCACGGCAAGTTCACACCCCACGGCGGCCATCGGATCGGACTCATCAACGATCGAGACATCTTGATGATCGGTCGCCTCGGCATCACTGTGCGACATCCGGACGTCAATACCCGCCTGGCGTAGCTCATCGATCACATCGCGCGCGACTGCCGTGGCCTCAGCACGCCGCTGGTTGATGATCAGTAGCACCGCTCGATCGGCAACCGTCATGTCGGTCCCTCCTCGATCGCTCGGTCTAGATCGTCATCACGCAGCGACGGCGCCCCGGCCGCGAGCCACAAGAAGTACTCCACATTTCCTCGCGGACCAGGAAGAGGACTCGCCACCACTCCCTGTGTGCCGAGTCCCTGCTCGATACCCGCTGAGGCGATCTTACGGACCGCATCTGACCTAAGTTGCCGATCCCGCACAACCCCGTCGCCGATTCGCTCTTTGCCTACCTCAAATTGCGGCTTGACCATCAACACAAGATCGGCGTCAGGCGCTGCGCAGCGCACCAGCGCGGGAAGCACGGTGGCCAGCGAGATGAACGACAAATCGGCGACCACCAGATCCGGCATCCACGGCAAGGCTTCCGGCACAAGATTGCGCACGTTGACTCGTTCCATTACGTGAACGCGTTCGTCTTGGCGCACTCGCCACGCCAGTTGGCCGTACCCCACATCAACGGCGATGACGCCCGTCACCCCCCGCCGAAGCAGCACTTCCGTAAAACCACCGGTCGAAGCCCCGGCGTCGAGAGCCTGACGACCAACCACGCCAAGACCTTCGAACGCTTCTAGTGCACCAACGAGTTTGTGAGCGCCTCGTGAGACGTAGTCCTCCTCCGGTGGCACCGTCACTGCGATCGATGCCGTGTCTGCTACCTGAGTCGCGGGCTTGGTCGCAACGGTCCCGTTGAGACGAACCTCACCAGCGTCGATGAGTTCACAGGCATGGTCGCGCGAACGGGCTAGGCCTCGCCGAACAAGTTCGGCGTCAAGACGTCGCAGCGATTGGCTCACTGACTGTTAGGTGCCGGTGGAGGTGTGCGGATCAAGATCGCCGAGCGCTGATGCAAGGCGCTGCTGAACTTCGTCATAGACACGTACATGATCTGCGGTGGGCAGTTGGGTCAGGTCGTCGAGTCGAGCTAATGCGTCATCAACTCTGGGATCACCCGTGGGACCGGGGTGAGAAACGTCAACGACTTCATGGACCACCACCTCATCGTCAGGATCTAACTCACCTTCAATCCCCTGATCATCGGTATCAGTGTCGATATCGGCCGACGACATCTCCTCAACGACGCCAGTGACATCCTCATCCGAGATCGCAATGTCGTTTTCGAACTCGTCCTCAACGCTGACTTCTGCATCGCTTTCTTCTACATCCGAGCCGTACTCATCCGAGTCGCTCATCAGGACTCCGCCTGCCCGATGTCGTCAGGCACCCCCGCCGCGTCCGCCTTCTCGACAGGAGCCTTCTTCGCCGCCGACTTCTTGACCGGAGCCTTCTTCGCCGCCGACTTCTTGGCCGGAACTTTCTTCGCTGCCGTCTTCGCAGGGGCCTTCGTCGCTGCCGCCTTCTTGACAGGAGCCTTCTTTGCCGCCGTCTTCGCAGGGGCCTCAGTTGTGGAATCCTCGGTCTGTGACTCCGCGCGACGAGGTTCGGCCTTCCTCACGGTAATTCCCGCTCCTGCTACCGCTGCTTCTAGTCTCTCGACGTGGCGACGGAGCGCAGCGAGTTCCTCTTCACGGACAAACCCCATGCGACCCACGGACCTGTCGACCTCGGAGCGCACCAGACTCACGATGAAGTCGGTATTCGCACGTCCTTGTCCCATGAAGTCATCGGCCATCCCGGCAACTCTGGTGGGCAACTCAGTTGGGTCGAGTCCGTCCATACCCGCACTGAGTCCCGCCGCGAGTTGAACGCCGCGCTGAACCGCCTGTTCACTCAGTTCGGTGAACAACTGCATCAAACCCCGGGCTGAATCCACGAGAATCTCCTACTCCATCGTCAGGTATCCACGGTATCGCGACGGCACGCATCATGCCTGCGGCCACCCTTGGTTTCGCCACAAGCGTTCAGGAGTCCGAAATAGCCTTCACAACCTGCGCAACTTCGAGGGGGTAGCCCGCGTCGGCGGCCGTCCAGCAGGCGCTCGCTGCTGCCCGCAGAAGATCCACCCAGTCATCCCCCTGTTGATCGACGTGCAGAGTCCGATCCTCAATGTGCACGCGGGCCTGCCTACAGTTCACCGCCTGACCGTCAACGACCACATGCGGGTGCTGCTCGAGAAGCCCTCGCAGGTCTAATGAGATGTACTGAGGACGCTCATGAGGCGCAGCCGCGAGCAATTCCGGCACACCCGATACGCCCGTGAGTACCAGAAGTGTTGGAATGTGCAGTCGAACTCCAGCCTCGATGTCAGTGTCGAGTCGATCGCCGATGACCAAAGGATTCTTTGCTCCCAGGCGATCGATTGACTCCAGCATCAGGGGTGATTCGGGTTTACCCGCGACGCGTGGAACGACACCAGTGGCCATTGTGAGCACCCCAACCAATGTCCCGTTTCCAGGCGCGCGTCCTTGAGTAGTCGGAATGGTGCGGTCGAGATTGGTGGCAATGAACGGAACGCCGGTGGCCAGTGCATAGGCACCCTCCGCCAAATCGCGCCAACTCACATCTGGTCCAAATCCCTGCATCACCGCGGCCGGCTCCTCAGCGGCCGTGCGAACCGGAACGAAGCCTCGCTCGCGCAATGCCTCGGCCACACCCGGGCCGCCGATTGCCAACACCCGCTCCCCCGCCGCAACGACTTCTGCTACTAGCCGCGCACCCGCCTGCGCGCTGGTCACGACATCGGTTGACTGCACCGCAAGGCCGAACCCAGATAGATGAGCGGCAACGTCTTGCGGTGTACGGCGCGCATTGTTGGTGACGTACCCCACTCTTACCCCACCGGTAACCACCTCCGTCAGCACTGGCACCGCATGTTTGACAGCGGACTCGCCCACGTAGACCACACCGTCAAGATCGACTAGCAGCACGTCGTGGTGTTCAACGAGCGGCCCAACCGTTGCCGACAGCACGGCGACTACTCCGGACCCGAAGATAGCGACTCTCCCGATTGGCCCACAGGCGGAAGCCCTGCTTCGCGTCGAGCCGCCAACGTGGCCTTGACCTGTCGCAGAGCACTCGCGTAGTCGGTCCGCTCTGGGCGCATCACAAGAGCCATTCCGAGATGATCACGAGCTTCTGGGAATCTCCGCATGCGCCACAGCGCGAGCCCGAGCCCGAAGTGCGCGTAATCGTCGTCGGGAGCCAACTCAACAAGACGATTGAATGCCTGCTCGGCGCGTTCATATTCCCCCGCGTCAAACCGAGCTCGGGCAAGCCCCTCCCACGCCGAACGCGACGTGGGATCGTCTAGTACGACACGAGAGAAGAGCAGCGCCGCATCGGCTGAGCGCCCATCGTCAACGAGTCTGCTCGCTTGCACAAACCACTCGTAGGGACCCTCTTCACCGTCAGCGAGTGCCGGAAACTCCTCGTCGTTAGCCATGTCAGTCACGTGAGTATCTTGTCACGGCCCCGGCGATCGGGCACGCCGTACCTGCTGCACCTCAACCTCGTAGCGAGAGGCTGCACCTGTTGGTGTGCGCCAGAATCGACGCCTCAACTCCCCGTTGATCTCGACCTGTGATCCATCAGAAAGTCGTTCGGCGCGGCGGCGTACCGACGCACTCCACGCAGCACAGTCAATGGTGTCGACTCCGGTACCAGTGGAGCGAGGAACAACTAGTCGCCATGTCACGACCTGGTCGCCACTAGGCAATTCTTGACACCGCGGCTCACCTGAGACTCGACCGATTACATGCACTTCGTTCACCATGAGGATCCCCTTTCGCGCACCGCACGGAGCGGCGAGGCCGAGCCGTTCGACCACTCCGCTAGCCTGCGATGGTGGGCTGACACACTCTGTCGGCAAGGCAGTGCCATGTTGACGAAGGTGGGAGAAATCGACTGTGGATGACGCAACGATGGGCGCCCTGCCTCCTCGGATCGTCGATCTCGGCAACGACGTCTTCGAGATCGACACGCAAATGGGCGGCTACACCGGAATTACCGCCGGCTACCTCATTCGTGGCGACCGACCTGCCCTCATCGAGACCGGCACCGCACTCAGCGCCCCAACTGTGGTGGCCGCACTCGCGGCGCTGGGCGTGCACGCCAACGATCTCGCCACGGTTGTCGTCACACATATCCACCTCGACCATGCAGGAGGCGCAGGCGACATTGCGCGTGCCTACCCCTTGGCAAACGTCGTCGTACATGAGCGCGGAGCCCGCCATCTCGCCGACCCCACCCGCTTGGTCGCCTCCGCGCGGCGCGTATTCGGATCCGATATGGACACCTTGTTTGGTGAACTGTTACCAACGGAGGCTCATCGGCTTCAGGTCATCGGCCACGAGGGTGAAGTTGACCTCGGCGGTGGACGCACATTGCTGGCTTTCCACTCACCTGGCCACGCTTCCCATCACCTGGGCTTGATCGACTCCGTAACCGGCGATCTCTATACCGGTGATGCCGCAGGTATCTACATTCCGGAGACAGCGGAGGTCAGACCCGCCACTCCTCCCCCCGATTTCGACCTAGAACTCGCACTCGACTCGATGCAACGGTTCCGTGAAATGGAACCGCAACGTCTGCTTTTCAGCCACTATGGGCCCGTCTCTGATGTCGACTCGGTACTCGAACAATCCGCTGAGGAACTCCACCGCTGGGTATCAGAAGTACGGGCTGACCGCGAGGCTGGTGCCGATGTCGATCATGCGGTCGCAATGCTGACTCTGCGTATGAACGAACGAAATCCGTCACTTGATGCCCAACCCGAAGTGTCACACAAGTTCGAAGTACTCTCGAGTGCTCGCGCAAATGTTGAAGGAATCTGGCGCTACCTTGAGCGCACTGAGGAGGGCACGTGACAAAGCTTGATCTTGCTTTCCAATCGCACACCCCGCTGCTCGTCGACGGGGCAATGGGAACCCAACTTCAACTCGCCGGGCTCGATGACGGAGGAGCACCAGAGTTGTGGAATGTCGAACACGCGGATGTAGTCGAGCAGATTCTTACCGCGTACGTGCAGTCGGGTTCACATGCCGTAACCACCAACACCTTCGGCGGAACGCGACCCCGGCTGGCGATGCATGGACTGGAAGATCGCGTTCGTGAACTCAACCTTGCGGCGGCACGGGTGGCGCGCAAAGCCGCCAACAGTGGCAGCGACGTTCTCGTTTTGGGCGATGTCGGACCCATCGGAGAACTTCTCGAACCACTAGGCACCATGTCGGGCGACGAAGCCGAGGCACACTTTGCCGAACAAGTCACAGCCCTCGTCGAAGGCGGTGTCGATGCCATTCTGATCGAAACCATGAGTGACCTCGGCGAGGTCGAAGCCGCAGTGCGCGCAGTCCGATCTGTCAGCCCTGACATTCCGGTGCTGGTCACAATGAGCTTCGACACAAACCTGCGAACCATGATGGGCGTGACGCCAGCTGCTGCAATCGCTGCACTCTCTGCGATTGACGTTGATGTTGTAGGCGCCAACTGCGGTCGCGGCCTTGATGAGGCCCGACAGATCGGCCAGCAACTCGCTGACGCCCGCGACGGCAAGATACGCCTGATGATTTCCCCAAATGCCGGTCTGCCTCAGTTGATCGACGGGGAGTTCCAGTACACCGGAGTTCCCGATGATCTTGCCGGCTTTGCTCAGGAAATGACCGCTCTTGGTTTTGATGTGCTGGGTGCCTGTTGTGGCTCCACGCCCGAGCACATCCACGCGGTAAGCCAGTCGCTCACAAACTGAGCCTCACTTACTCCTCTTCTGACGAAGCTGAATCGCTCAGTTCATCCAATTCGTCACTGTCGAGCACGTCGTCTGATTCCTCGATATCGGCCACGATGAAACCTTCTAGTTCGACGATGCGATCTGCCGCATCAGTCCACCCTTCATCATCGCCTGCCGCTGCTCGCACGAACCACGTGAGTGCTTCATCGGTACGACCGACAACCAGCAACGCATCTGCATATGCGTAGCGCAGCCGTGCAACCCACGGTTCAGTCCGGCGCGAGTTAAGTTCGGGGCACTGCAGTGTGACCACCGCTGCGTCCAACTGACCGAGATCTGCACGCGCCCCGGCAGCAACGATGCGCAGTTCCGCCCGGCCCGCTTCGTCTAGCGCGTTCGCTGCGCGAGATCCTGCGATTTCCAATGCCTTTTCGGGTTGGCCAAGCCCACGTTCACAGTCGGCCAACTCAGCCAGGTACTCCGAGGAGCCGGTCATCCTCTGGAAGGCTCTCA
>Ga0194043_1000239_pt1 | contig 29082 bp, 24 predicted proteins | sample JunL4415m_MetaG_FD_161274 | JGI IMG/M metagenome (GOLD analysis project Ga0194043, IMG submission 161274) | Anoxic zone freshwater microbial communities from boreal shield lake in IISD Experimental Lakes Area, Ontario, Canada - Jun2016-L442-15m | ecosystem: Environmental > Aquatic > Freshwater >...
CAGGCCGGCCCCCGGTTACGGCGCGGCACAGAACCCTGCCGCCTACGCAAGTTGGGGCAAGCGCGTTCTTGCCTACATCATCGACTACATTCCCGCCGCCATCCTGGGTGGAATTGGCTACGGAATCCTTTTCGCAGGTTCAATGTCGAATGCCAACTGCGTGACCACCGAGGCTGGTGTCTCGTGCACCTCCACACAAGGTCCGTCGGGCGCCGGCCTGTTCATCGGTATCCTCTGCCTGCTGCTCACTCTCGTGTACTGGCTCTGGAACCGAGTCTGGAAGATGGGCACCACCGGCTCATCGATCGGCATGGGCGTTGCTGGCACCAAGGCAGTAAAGGAAGCCACGGGTGAACCCCTCGGCTTTGGCGTGAACCTGCTGCGTCAGATCCTGCTGGGTGTCGACTTCTGGATTTGCTACATCGGTGTTCTTTGGCCGCTGTGGGACTCCAAGCGTCAGTGCCTGATCTCCGACAAGGCCACCGGCGCGATCGTGCTGCCGACGAAGTAAGTCGTTTCGCTTCACTGCGCATCGCCCGTCCCGATACGTCGGGGCGGGCGCTGTGCGTCATATCGACCTAGGTCAACGCGTGCACGACCCGATCGGCGAGCAGTCGTCCTCGAAGAGTGAGTTCAAGTCGCCCGCGCGCGGCTTCATCGCCGTCGACGAGTCCGTCGGCCACCAGTTCCGCGATGTCGCTCATGCGCCCATGCAGCGTCGACAGTGAGACGCCTTCTCTCAGGCGTATGCCCAACAGCAATGCCTCGACATTTCGATCGGCTGCCGTGAGAACTTCGCGCCCTGCCCCCGGTGAGACGCCGGCGCGAACCCGACGTGCGTATTCGCCCGGGTGACGCACATTCCACCAGCGCACACCATCGACGTGCGAATGCGCACCCGGACCGGCACCCCACCAATCATCGCCGCGCCAATAGGCGAGGTTGTGACGGCACTGCCCACCGGGCTTGGCCCAGTTCGACACCTCGTACCAGTCAAAGCCCGCTGCCGACAGCAGTGCATCGGCCACTTCGTACCTCTCGGCGGCTTCATCATCATCAGGCTCGGTCATGTCACCGCGACGCACCTTCACAGCAAGTCGGGTGCCATCCTCGACCACGAGCGCATAGGCCGACACGTGGTCGACATCAGCAGCCACCGCGGCTTCCACCGACGTGCGCCAGTCGACAGACGACTCCCCCGGCGTTCCGTAGATGAGGTCAAGGCTGACGTGCTCGAAGCCGGCTTGTCTGGCCCACCGGACTGCTTCGAGCGAGCGACCTGATGTGTGGGTTCGCTCAAGTACGGCCAACACATGGGGGACGGCGCTTTGCATTCCGAACGACATGCGGGTGAATCCTGCGTCGCGCAACTGCGCGAGCGAACTCGCGTCGACCGAATCGGGATTGGCCTCGGTTGTAACTTCGGCATCAGTGGCGAGCCCGAATTCGCCATCGATCGCAGCCAGGATGCGGGCCAGATCCTCTGGTGGGAGCAAGGTAGGCGTGCCGCCACCGAAGAACACCGTCTGCACCGGCAATTCCGAATCGCCGAGTACGCGTCGTGCCCAAGCAATTTCGGCAATCACATCGTCGGCATACGTCGCGCGCGTGACACCTTCGCCGAGCTCATCGGCGGTATAGGTATTGAAGTCGCAGTAACCGCAGCGCGACGCACAGAACGGCACGTGCACATAGAACGACAGCGGGCGCTTGCCCACGATGACCCCGCGGGGAAGCGATCCGTCCGATGGAACCGGCTCGCCCTCGGGCAGCGGTCCCGGTGACATCAGCTTGAGTACATCGCGTTGAGAAGGTCGGAGTACTTGCCTTCAACAACCTTGCGCTTGACCTTCAAACTCGGGGTGAGTTCGCCGTCTTCAATCGAGAAGTCGTGATCGAGAATCGTGAACTTCTTGATGGTCTCCCACTTGTTCAAGCCGGCGTTGAGCTGGTCGACAGCCTTCTGAACGTCAGCGCGCACCACATCGGTCTGCGAGGCCGAAGCGAAGTCAGCCGGAAGTCCTGCCGCCGCACCAAACTTGGCGAGGGCGTCGGGGTCAAGAGTGATGAGAGCCGATGCAAAGTTGCGGCCTTCGACGTGCACCACCATGTTGCTGGCGATGGGACACAGCGCCTTGAACTGGCTCTCGATCGCGCTCGGTGCGATGTACTTGCCGCCCGAGGTCTTGACCAGATCCTTCTTACGGTCGGTGATGCGTAGGCGCCCGAGGTCGTCGACCTCACCGACATCGCCCGTGGCAAACCAACCGTCGGCCAACATGACCTCGGTGGTGGCGTCGGGGAGGTTGCGGTAGCCACGCATGACGCCCGGTCCGCGAACCAAGATTTCGCCGTCTTCTGCGATCTTCAATTCGGTTCCGGCGAAAGGTTCGCCACAGGTGCGGAACTTGATGCGCTCAGGGCGCATTATGCAGGTGGCCGCAGAAGTCTCGGTGAGACCGTAGCCCTCAAGAATGGGCAGACCCGCGGCGTTGAACCATTCGGCGATCTCGGGTGACAGTGCTGCCGAGCCGGAGACGAAGTAACGGATGCGGCCGCCCATGCGCTCCTGGATCTTGGAGAACACGAGCTTGTTCGCAATGTTGTACTTGAGGGCTGACGGTGAGCCACCGGCCAACTTCTCGGCCTGGTACTTCTTGCCGACCTTGAAGGACCATTCGAAGATCTTCGCCTTGGCGCCGCCCTCCGCGATCGCATTCGCAGCAACTGCGGCATAGATCTTTTCGAAGATGCGGGGAACGCCGGCCATGAACGTAGGCTGAATCTGCGTGAGGTTGCTGACGATCTGGTCAACGCGACCATCGACGGCACTCAAGAAGCCGATCTGCAACTGGGCGCAGAGCAACACCTTTCCGAACGAGTGCGCCAACGGAAGCCAGAGGAACTGCACGTCATCAGGACGCAGGATTCCGGTGGACGCGATGGCGACACCTTCGTAGGTCCAGCAGCGGTGCGGGAGTTCGACGCCCTTGGGCTTACCGGTGGTACCCGAGGTGTAGATCAGCGTGGCGAGGTTGTCGGGCCCGGTGGCATCTACGGCTTGCAGCACGGCATCGGGGTTGTCGGCAAGGTGCTGACGACCACGCTCGATCAGTGCCTCCCACGAAATCACCCAATCGCCATCGCCGGAGCCGTCAATCACGATGACCTTCTCGATGGCCACCCCGTTGTCGCGCACCTTGGCGACCTGCGCCTCATTCTCTGCGAACAGGAAACGGCTACCTGAGTCTCCGAGAATGAATGCGACATCCTCGCGACTGGTGCTGGGGTAGACGGTGGTGTTGGCACCGCCAGCGCACATGATGGCGAGGTCGGCGAGAATCCACTCGACGCGCGTACTGCTTGAGATCGCCACCCGGTCTTCGATGGTCAGACCGAGCGAGAGTAGCCCCGCCGCGAGTGCGGCGACCTCATCACCGGCCTGCTTCCACGTCCACGACCGCCACCCGCCACCGTCGACAGGGCCGCGGAAGGCCTCGCTGTCGGCGCTGGAGGCCACCCGGTCGAGAAAGAGTCGTCCCACGCTTGACGCGGGCGTCGAATACGGCGCGGTGAGTGATCCGGCGGTGCTGACCATAGTTCTGCCTCCAGGGACGGGCGGGACATTCCCACCGTTCATGTGGTCTTCACTCTACGACCCGACCTACGGGATCTGTCCACATCACCGCCAAACTGAACACAGCTCCACCCAGAGCCGCCACGCATCACACTTCCGCGCGAGTCCATCACTTACGCGGGGCAACTGCCCCTCTTGAGCCGCGTAAGTGATGGACTCGCGGGAAATGGGCGAGGGATGAGTGGAGTGTTCGCCGGGTGACAGATGGGTGGAGATTGGCCGCTCATCTCGGTTTCACTGGGGTTACTGACCTAGGCTAGAGATCCGAAGGCAGCGTGATGAAGGGGATGGACACCATGAACACTCGGACCCGCTCGATTACGGCCGCAGCTGGCGCGGTGTCTCTGGCGAGCGTTCTCTTCTTGGCTGCCTGCAGCGGGGGCACCTCGATCACGACCCCCGGCGGTGAGGCCGTCAGCATCAACCCGTCCGGCGGCATCTCGATCTCAGACAGCGCCGGCTCCATCGTCGTCGGCTCAGACAAACTTCCCGATGGTTTCCCGAGCGACGTCGCCACGCCGCCTGGATTCACGGTCGGCGCCAGCGCCAAGACGCAGGTCGACGGAAAAGACGCCTACACGGTGACCTTCATCCAGGAGGGCGACCAGAGCCAGTCGGTCAGCGACTACATTGACACGCTGAAGGCCTCGGGCTTCAAAATCGACAGCCAATTTGGGGGCAGCGCCAGCCCGAACGCCGGCGGGGTCTGGCAGCTGAGCAACTCCAAGTGGCAGATCGGCCTGATTGAGTCAGTCGAGTCGGGCAAGACGGCCGTGATTCTCAACGTCATGCCCGCCTCTAACTAGGCGTCGCTGTTTCCCACCTTGAGTTCGCGTTGTAGTCGCTCGACCAACGTGGGCTGAAGGTCAACTCCCTCGGCCAAGAGCAGGCGCAGGCGGTTGCGGTCACCCAGACGGCCGGCGAAGGCTTCTGCGACTGTCACTCCATGCCCCGGGGTATCGACGATCTCAACGCTGTCTCCGGCCGCGACCTCTCCAGACTCGAGCACGCGGAGATACGCGCCGGGAAACTCCGATTCTGTGAATCTCTTCACCCAGCGCTCCTCGCCGAGCCAACGCTGGAATGTCGCGCACGGAATGCGTGGGCTCGTGACCTGCAGTAGTGCCGTTCCGACGCGCCACGTCTCACCGATCACCGCGCCGCTGACGTCGAGTCCGACGGTGACGAGGTTCTCGCCGAACGATCCGGGGGCGAGATCGCGGCCGAGCTCGGAAGCCCAGCGTCGGCGATCCTCCTGTGCGTAGGCGTACACCGCCTGGTCGCGGCCGCCATGGACTTCCACTGCTTCGACGTGATCACCGGCCACACCGGCAAGCCCGATCGCGCGGGGCCCCGAGACCGGACGCTTATCGATTGCCGTGACTCCGGGCTTGCCGCCCGGGTCGTCTAACACGGCGTGCACGACGCAGACGGCAACGACCGATGCGCTCACTTCTTCTCCTTGGCGGGAGCATCCCCATCCGATGACAGGGCGGCGATGAAGGCCTCTTGAGGTACCTCGACACGACCCACCATCTTCATGCGCTTCTTGCCTTCCTTCTGCTTTTCCAGCAGCTTGCGCTTACGGGTGATGTCACCGCCGTAGCACTTGGCAAGAACATCCTTGCGAATCGCACGAATACTCTCGCGCGCGATGATGCGTGAACCGATTGCCGCCTGAATAGGAACTTCGAACTGCTGACGAGGAATGAGTTCCTTGAGTTTGGCGGTCATCGACACCCCGTAGGCGTACGCCTTGTCACGGTGCACAATCGCGCTGAATGCGTCGACGGCATCTCCGTGCAACAGGATGTCGACTTTCACAAGGTCGGCGGCTTGCTCGCCCGTCGTTTCATAATCGAGCGAGGCATACCCGCGCGTGCGCGACTTCAACGCATCGAAGAAGTCGAACACAATCTCGGCCAGTGGAAGCGTGTAGCGAAGTTCGACCCGGTCTTCACTGAGGTAGTCCATTCCCATCAGTGAACCGCGGCGGGTTTGGCACAGTTCCATCACTGTGCCGACGAATTCACTCGGAGCCAGAATCGTGGCCCGCACCATCGGCTCGTAGACCTCCGCGACCTTTCCGGTGGGGTATTCGCTGGGGTTGGTGACTACCTGCTCGCCCCCGTCGTCAAGCAGGACGCGATAGACCACGTTGGGCGCGGTGGAGATGAGGTCGAGATTCGACTCGCGTTCGAGTCGTTCGCGCACGATTTCTAGGTGCAGCAAACCCAGAAAGCCGCACCGGAATCCGAACCCAAGCGCCGCCGACGTCTCAGGTTCGTACACCAAGGCCGCGTCGTTGAGCTTGAGTTTGTCGAGGGCATCGCGCAGTTCGGGATAGTCAGAGCCATCAAGCGGGTACAGCCCCGAGAACACCATCGGCTTGGGGTCGCGGTACCCACCGAGCGCTTCGGTGGCGCCCTTGTGCAAAGTCGTCACGGTGTCACCAACGCGCGACTGACGCACATCTTTCACACCGGTGATGAGGTAGCCCACTTCGCCCACACCCAACCCCAGCGAGGGCGCCGGATCGGGCGAGATGACTCCGACTTCCAAGATCTCGTGATGTGCACGTGTGCTCATCATTTCAATGCGTTCACGCGGTGCCACATGCCCATCGATAACTCGCACGTAGGTGACAACACCGCGATACGTGTCGTACACCGAGTCGAAGATCAGTGCCCGAAGCGGGGCATCGGCAACTCCGATGGGCGCGGGCACGAGTTGCACTACGACGTCGAGCAGTTCGCGAACGCCTTCACCTGTTTTCGCGCTCACCTTGAGCACCTCAGCAGGATCACAGCCGATGATGTGCGCCAATTCGGCCGCGTACTTCTCAGGTTGCGCCGCCGGTAGGTCGATCTTGTTGAGCACCGGAATGATCTGCAAATCATTCTCGAGGGCCAAGTACAGGTTCGCGAGGGTCTGGGCCTCAATGCCCTGGGCTGCGTCGACCAGCAGCACAGCGCCTTCGCAGGCAGCAAGACTGCGCGACACCTCATAGGTGAAGTCGACGTGGCCGGGAGTGTCGATGAGATTCAGAACATAGGTCACACCGTCAAACGCGGTGTAGGGCAGGCGTACCGCCTGACTCTTGATGGTGATGCCGCGCTCGCGCTCGATATCCATGCGGTCGAGGTACTGGGCCCGCATATGCCGACCGTCGACCACGCCGGTGAGTTGGAGCATCCGGTCGGCCAAAGTCGACTTGCCGTGGTCGATGTGAGCGATGATGCAGAAGTTACGGATCACCGCTGGATCGGTGGCCCCGGGCGGGGGGGCGCTGGCATTCCTGCTCACGACGGGCTGCTCACGGTGGCTGGAGTGTCCTCGGCTAGGTGGGGCGCTGGCCCCCTATCGTCCCACGTCTGAGGTGGTGCGCGCTCCAAGGCTCCCGAGAACCCTCCGCACGGCACTTGAGGGGGGCCATTTGGTCACCCAGCGTGTTCCCGGCTATCCTGAGCGGGCACGTCTAGCATCATTTCCGACGCACCCAAGGGATCCCGTGGCAAACATCAAGAGCCAGATCAAGCGTAACCGCACGAACGAGACTGCGCGCCTGCGTAACAAGGCGGTCAAGTCCTCGCTCAAGACCGCGGTGCGCAAGGCCAACGATGCCATCGCTTCTGGCGATGCTGCTGCCGCTGAGGCCGCCGTGCGCGATGCCAACCGTAAGCTCGACAAGGCTGCGAGCAAGGGCGTTATTCACGCCAATCAGGCCGCCAACCGCAAGTCGTCGCTCGCTGCCAAGTCCACCAAGGTCTGACCTTCGCGTCAGCCTTCGGGCCGCTAGTCCTCAGCCGGGCGTTCTCGCGCGGCAATCCTTAGTAGCGAGCGCTCTAGTAGCGCGCGCTTTTGTACCGGGTCAAGCCCGCCCCCTTCGTGCCCACCTTTCATCTGGACGTCGGCTTCAGCCAGCATGAGTGCCGCGTCGGCCAGTTCGCGCGGAGTCCACCGACGAAGCTGAGCCCGCACCGTCGTTAGTTTCCACGGCGGAACCCCCACCTCTCGGGCCAATTCGCCATCGCCCATTCCAGGCGGCGCCCCCGCCAACTTGAGCAACTGCCTCAGCGAGGCCGCCACCGTGGCAACAACGGCTGGCCCAAAGCCCGGGTCGGCACTGAGCGCCCAGCGCAGCGTCACCAGCACCTGAGTCGGCTGGGCATTCCACACGGCGTCCGACACCGCAAAACCACTGGCCCCCGCGACGCCCTCGTAGTAGGCGCCTACTTCCTCTTCGCCGATGACATCGCCATCGATGTCCGAACTCAGTTGAGACGCGGCCGAAGCCAGTGAGCGCAGATCGTCACCAACGGCAGCTCGAAGGGCAGCGACCGCCGCCGTGCTGATGGTGCGCCCGTGGCTACGGAACTCGGCCACGACGAAGTCAGCGATGCCACGGCCCTTGATCTTGTCGGCCGATACTTCGGCGATGCCAGCGGCCCGAAGTCGCTCAAGAGCAGCTTTACCTTTCACACCACCTGGATGCACGAGCACGAGGTGCACCTCCGCCTCCGGCTCGACGACGGCCGCGACCACCGTGTCGATGACGGCCGGTTCCGCCGACTCGATTCCGGTGGCGACCAGAACGACCCCTCCCCCAAACAACGTCGGTGATACCGCTTCCGCCAACGCACCCGCGGCTCCGTCGTCGGATAGGTCGAGGTCGCGGCGCTCGGTGCCCGGGTCGCGCTTGCGCACCGACGCCAGTATTCGAGCCACGGCCCGTTCGGAAAGGAACTGCTCGGGGCCGATCACGAGGGTGGCGGGTGCCGCTTCGGTAGACATCAACGACAGCATCCCACGACGCATTCAGCGGGCGGGTCGAACCCAGATGCTCAGTGGAATGATCACGATCCCGGCGTAGTGCGACCACTCGGGCCAGAAGAGACAGAGCACCGCGGAAGCCATAAAGTACGCGCCGAAAATCAGCCCGCGCAGACGGCCGATGCCACCCTCGGACGGATCGCGGCGCTCCGACGGTTGGAGGAGGGCCGGATGGTGGCGTAGGTAGAGGGACATGGCGGCCGTGAGCAGACTAGTGACGCCCAGAGTTCCCCAGAAGGCGCATCCGATCGTGCCATCAGGCGTGTCGGTATCCCAGCCCGAGTCACCGAGTTGGGCCGACAACCATGGAAGCAGAGCGATGGAGGTCAGCCACAGGGTATTGACCCAAAAGACCGTGGAGTCGTAGGCGCGAATTCCGTTGAGCACCCGATTGTGTACTCGCCACATCAGCGAGACGAGCAGGAAAGTGAAGATGAAGACGCCCAGTTGTGCCGCGTTCTCAGCGACCAACTGAGCAAATGTTTGGCCGTCGCCCGGGCGCAAATCAATGATCGGCAGGACGAGCAAGGTGATCGCTACCGCGACGACGGCATCACTGAAGTTGATCAGCCGATCGACAGCGCGCCCAGTACTCGCCCCCGGCGGAATCGCCAGATCGTCGGGCTCAGTACTCATGAACGCGAACCTAACAGTCCAATGCCCTCGGAATTGAGGACGACGGCAATGTCACCGCTCTGATCGGTGCGCAGGAGTGGAATCCCAAGCGCCGACAGTGCCGCGAGCGTCTCGGGCGCAGGATGACCGTAGTCGTTGTCGGCACCCACCGAAATGATCGCGAGACGCGCGTGGGTCCAGGCCGCGAATCGTGGATTCTGCCGTCGCGAACCGTGGTGCGCCACCTTGAGCACGTCGACAGGAAGGTCACCGACGGCTGCCATCAGCCCGGCCTGAGCCGCTGGCTCGATATCACCCGAGAGCAGTAGTCGAACCCCGTCGGCGTCAACGTAGGCGGCCACGCTGGCGTTGTTCGGATCGCTTCCCTCACCGCGAATAAGTCTGGCGGGCCACAACAATCGCCACGTCACGTTCCCGGCGCGACGTACGTCTCCTGCGTGACCGACTTCAACGGGGACCTGGGCTTCCGAGCACCACCTCATCACCCGCTCGGCCTCCTCAGGTGGCTCGGCCAGCGGAGACACCAGCACGGTGGCAACGGACCGCCCACGCAATACCCCTGGAACCCCTTCGACGTGATCGGCGTGGAAGTGGGTGAGCACCAGCGCGGCCACACGACTAATGGACAGGTCGCGCAGGCAGCGATCGATGGCATCGGGTCGCGGGCCTGCATCGACCACAATCGCTGTGTCGTCGTCAACCCGGATGACGAGGGCATCGCCTTGGCCCACATCGCAGGCGACGGCGCGCCAGTGTGGTGGCGGCCACGCCGAGGATGCGGCCCGGGGAATCGCGATGACGCCGACGACTGCGATGGCAACTACGCACGCAACGGGCGCTCGCGGTAGCGCCCACACCACCGGAGCTAGCCGCCGCCGATAACGCACGCCGGTAGCAACGCCACCCATCACCGCACCCATGAACAGCGCGCCGGGAGTTCCGGAAGGCCATGGCAGCAGTAGTGCGGCCGAGGTTGCCACGACGTGAGCGACATCAACAATCCACTGAGCGCATGCGGCAGCAGGTATAGCAATGGCATGGGCCAACGCGGGAGCAACCGGGGAGAGCAGCGTGGCAATGACTCCCAGAACAGTGGCTGGTGCCACCACCACCTCCGCCATCAGATTGGCCGGAACAGAACCGAGCCCGACCGACGCTCCCATGAGAACCAGCAACGGCGCGGTCGCCACCTGTGCCGCGATGGTGACGGACAAGGCCTCGCTCAGCCCAGCCGGAATCTGAGGTAGGTGCTCGGTAAGCCAACGACGGAGTACTGGTGCGAGGAGGAGTAATCCCGCCGTGGCCGCCGCCGAGAGAGCGAAACCCAATGAGGTCGAGAGCCACGGATCAACTAACAGCAACACCAACACCGCGCCTGCCAGCGCTGGCGAACCACGACGTTTGCCGCCGGCAACGAGTGCGAGAACGACCACACCTCCCATCGCCGTGGCCCGCACCACACTCGGCGACGGGCGCACCAGCACGAGAAATCCGAGCAGGGCAAGAAGCGCCACGAGAGCCCGCCACCGCCCGCGCACTCGCAGCACTGACGCAACAGCAAGTGCAGCGCCGAGCACGATGCTGACATTTGCACCGCTGACCGCAGTCAAGTGGGAGAGCCCCGCGGTACGCATGTCGGTCGCAACGGAATCAGGGACAGTCGACGTGTCTCCCAGCACAATGCCGGGCAGCAGTGCCGCTCCTTCACCCGGAATATCGGCAACGGCTGCGCGGAGGCCCTCCCGCAACGTACCCGCCACTCGTTGCCACACGGGGGGTTCATCCAGCACGGTCGGTGTCGTGCGCATGGTGAGCGTGAGAGCGTTACCCGCCGCAGGATCGCCGGGTTGAACGGTGGCACGTCCGCTGATGCGCGTTCCGGGGAGTAGCGCTGCCGAATCAATGGGCGTCCACAAGCGCATCGGTAGGCGCGCTTCGACCGAACCGCGTGGCCACGTGAGTCGCGTGGCAGTCACAGTGCTCACCACCCGTGGAGGACCCCGCATGATCCCCGCTACCGAACCTTGGACTACGCGCGGATCAGTATCGAGAACTGCCTCGACGATGACCGACGTGCCCGGTTCAGGTAGTAGTGAGGACTCCAAGGGTGCCACTCGCACGACCACGTTGAGGGCACCGGCAGCGAACACCAACGCCACCAATGCCAGCGCGGGAAGCAGGTGGGCGTGCCGTCTCATGGCCGCACGCAATGACGGCACTGCAATCACAAGTCCTGCCACTACCCAAGGGCCACCCGCGACCGCGAATGGCGGAACGACGCTCGACAGAGCGAGTGCACTCGCGACCCACAGGCCCACCGCGGCCGGCCACAATCGAAGCTCGGCGCTCATACGCGTACTCGCGCACTGAGATCGGCAAACTTGCGCTCACCCACACCCGCAACTTCGCGAAGTTCGTCGACACTCGTGAATCGCCCGTGCGCCGTTCTCCAGTCAACGATGCGCGAGGCGAGAACCGGTCCGACACCGGGAAGGGTGTCGAGTTGATCAATGGTGGCCGAATTCAGATCAATGACCGCGTCGGCGGAATCGGAGGGACTACCTGCCTCAGCCACCGGCGGATCGACTCCGACGGCAATCTGCTCGCCGTCGGTAAGGTGACGCGCCAGGTTGAGGGTTGGTTGCGGAACTCCGGCCAACACACCTCCGGCCGCTCGAATGGCATCGGCCACCCGAGACCCCGCTGGCAGGCGCACCAGACCGGGGTGATGCACGCGACCGAGAACATGCACCACCACCTCGCCCACGGGAACGCTCGGCCGAGAACTTGGCGATCCTGACGCGGCGGTCGGCATCACGCTCAGCGCCGCCCCCGCGGCGACCACGAGCGGCGCGGTCGCCGGCCGAGCCCGCGAGACCCACCACCAGCCAACGGCCACCGCGAGGCCCATGACAACGACCACAGCCACGGCCGCGAGATGCCCTCGAGTCAACGGCCTCGCTGCGCGTGGCGGCGTCCAGCCACCGCCTCGTTGGATGGGAGTACGAACCACAGGGAGACGTTAGGTGCAGACATGTCGCGCCTCTGTGGGTCTGCAGTGGCCTGTGGACATCCCCGATCGAATCCGCATGGGGATCAGATCAGTCAGGAGTTGCCCGATACCGCGCCTCGCGCTCGATCGATCGCCGACTCAATGTTGGCCCGATGCCGCACCAGGATCAGCAGCGCGATGAGCACCGCCATGAGCCGCGCATGCCACGAGTCGGTCATGACAATGGCCGTCGGAATCAGCACAATCGCCGCCGCCACGGCTCCGAGCCCGACGCGGCGAGTGACGGCCACCGTGATAGCAAAAGCCGCCAGTACCGGCAACGCCCACCATGCGTGAGTTCCGAGAATGGCACCGAGCGCCGTGGCAACTCCTTTTCCACCACGCCCCTTGAGGAACGGAGAGGTGATGTGCCCGACGACCGCTGCCACACCGGCCAGCTCACCGGCCAATTCACCGCCGAAGTGGGTAAAGACAACCGCTGGAACAAAACCCTTGAGAACGTCGAGCGCCCCGACTGCAATGCCCACTCCACGACCCATCGTGCGTGCGGCGTTCGTGGCACCCGGGTTTCCTGAGCCCTCATGGCGTAAGTCCACGCCACGTAGACGCGCGATGGTGGCTGCTGGGTTGAGGGACCCAACGAGGTAACCGACGAGTGCGGCGCCAATGTAGAGCAGCACAGGTACGTCGTTCATCGATGCCCGACCAGCGATGGAACCGGTGCCACTACCACCGCAAGTGTTCCCGGGCCGCTGTGGGCCGCAATCACCGCCGGCAGTTCACTGACCTCAACCGAGGTACTGGGGAGCCTGTCGCGAAGCCTGGCGGCAAGAACAACAGCCCGGTCAAGCGCATCGACGTGATGCACGGCAATCTGTGTGGCCTCGAACACCGATCGCTCAACGGCGAGGTCCTCAAGTCGAGCTACGGCGCGGGCTGTGGTGCGCACCTTTTCGAAAGGTGCTACCTCACCGCCGGTGATGGTCAGCACGGGTTTGATCGCCAGAGCGTTTCCCCAGAGTGCACGAGCGGCCCCAATGCGACCGCCACGCCGCAGCACGTCGAGATCATCGACGAAAAACCAGACGGCTACTCCCCCGGCAATCTCCTCTGCCCTCGCCGCCACCTCGTCAGCAGATCCGCCCGCCGCCGCCACCTCAGCGGCCGCCAACACAGGAAAGCCAAGGCCCATCGCCACCGATCGCGAATCCACCACGCGCACACGCACCGGGGAATCGAGAGCAGCCAAACGCGCGGAATTACAGGCGCCACTTAACTGCGACGACAGGTGAATCGAGACGATTTCGTCGGCACCGGCCTGTGCCAACTGCTGGTAACGCTCAAGAAAGGCTCCTGGCCCAGGATGTGAGGTGGTCACCGTTTCGCCAGCGCGCATCGCTTCGGCCATGAGCGCAAGCAGGCCCGGCGCCCCCTCATCATGGGGTTCACCGCGAACAATGACCGTCAACGGAACGACGGAAATCGCGTTCTCGACAGCATGCTCGCCGCCGATCGACGCCGTTGAATCGGTAACAATGGCCGTCGACATGCGAGCAGCCTAAGCCTTCACGTCTACTCAGGCACGATGTTGACGAGCTTGGGCGGCCGAATGACGACGGTACGAATCGCTCGGCCATCGAGAACTGACTGAACGACGTCTGAAGCAAGTGCGAGTTCACGTAACTCGTCTTCGGTGACATCGGGCGACACCTCAAGCCGATCGCGCACCTTGCCGGCGATCTGTACCACGCACGTCACGCTTTCCTGCACCAACAATGCAGGATCGACTGCGGGCCACCCAGCCAGTGCCACGCTCGGCTCGTGACCGAGTCGAGCCCACATGTCTTCGGCGGTGTAAGGAGCAACGAGAGACAACATCACTGCAACGACCTCGGCCGCTTCACGCACGGCAGGATCGGCAGGACCGCATCCCGAATCGATGGCCTTGCGAGTGGCGTTCACCAGTTCCATGGTGCGCGCTACTGCAACGTTGAAACGGTACGTCTCAACCGCCTGCGTGGCGTCGCTCAAGGCGCGCGCAGTAACCCGACGCAACGCGACATTGCCCGTTGTGACGTCGACACCGGGCTCGCTGGTCACATCACCGGACACCCGCCAAGCCCGAGCGAGGAACTTGCGCGCACCCGCCGGCGACACGTCCTTCCAGTCGACGTCGTCCTCGGGTGGTCCAGCGAAGACCATCGCAACGCGCACCGAGTCAACACCGTGGTCGGCCAACTCATCGCTCAAACGCACCAAGTTGCCGCGCGACTTGCTCATTGCCGATCCGTCCATCACGACCATGCCCTGATTAAGCAGCCGTGTGAAGGGTTCAGTGAATTCGACCATGCCCATGTCATGCATGACCTTGGTAAAGAACCGGCTGTACAGCAGGTGCAAAATCGCGTGCGTCACACCACCGACGTACTGGTCAACTGCCATCCAGTCGCGCGCCTGCTGAGGATCGAACGGCGCGGTGTCCAGATGCGGATCGAGATAGCGCAGGTAGTACCACGACGAGTCGACGAAGGTGTCCATCGTGTCGGCATCACGTCGCGCGGGCGCACCGCAATTGGGGCACGGCACGGCTGCCCATTCCTCGGCAGCACCGAGCGGCGACGCGCCGCGGGGCTGCAGGTCAACACCGCTGAGTTCGGGCAGTTCGACGGGTAACTGGTCGCCAGGAACAGGTACTTCGCCACACGCATCACAATGAATGATCGGAATCGGGGTACCCCAGTACCGCTGACGCGAAATGAGCCAATCACGCAGCCGGAAGTTAACTGCGGCACGACCGCGCCCATCGGCCTCCAGCACGCCGATCATGCATTCGATCGCGTCAGCCTTATCGAGACCATCCAGGGGCCCCGAGTTGACGTGCGGGCCATCATCAGCGGTTGCTTCGCCCGTGATCGCAGGGTCGGTCTCCGATGCGACAACGACCCGCACCGGCAAACCGAAGGCCTTCGCGAAGTCGAGGTCGCGTTGGTCGTGTGCGGGCACGGCCATGATCGCGCCGGTTCCGTAGTCGGCCAGCACGTAGTCGCTGGCCCAGATCGGCAGCAACTCACCATTGACGGGGTTGACTGCGTAGCGCTGCAAGAAGACCCCGGTCTTTTCGCGATCGGTCGCCAACCGATCAACTTCCGAGATGCGCTTGACCTGTTCGAGGTACGCGAGGAAGTCGCCTTCAGCCTGCGTTCCGGCCGCCAGTTCAGCAGCCAAATCAGAGTCGACTGCGACTACGAAGAACGTTGCTCCGTACAAGGTGTCGGGGCGCGTCGTGTACACCGTGACCGGTTCGTCGCGTCCTTGAATGTCGAACGACACTTCGGCGCCACGCGACCGACCAATCCAGTTGCGCTGCATCTGCAGCACTTTCTCTGGCCACTGACCTTCAAGTTGCTGCATGTCGTCGAGCAGTCGATCGGCGTAGTCGGTGATACGGAAATACCACTGGGTCAACTTCTTCTTGGTGACGACCGTTTCGCATCGCTCACATCGTCCGTCGACTACCTGCTCATTGGCCAACACCGTCTGACATGACGGACACCAGTTGACATTGGATGCCTTGCGGTACGCGAGACCGCGTTCAAACATGCGCAGGAACATCCACTGGTTCCACTTGTAGTACTCGGGATCGCAGGTGTTCAGCACGCGATCCCAGTCAAATGAGCACGCATAGCGACGCATCGAAGCGCGCTGCTGCGCGATATTTTCATAAGTCCAGGTGCGCGGATTCTCACCACGCTTGATGGCCGCATTCTCGGCGGGCAGGCCGAACGCATCCCAACCGATGGGGTGCATCACGTTGAACCCCTGCTGCACCCAGTAGCGGGCGATCACGTCACCGAGCGCATAGGCCTCTGCGTGTCCCATGTGCAGGTCACCTGAGGGATACGGGAACATGTCGAGCACATACTTACGCGGTCGCGTGTCATCGGGGCGGCCTGAACGGAATGGGGCGATCTCGTCCCACACCGGCAGCCAGCGCTCCTGAATCGCGTCGGTGTCGTACCGGTCTGCGTCTCGCTCGTCCTGCTGGATCTGACTCATGCTCTCCGTGTCCTCACTGATCGCTGCTGCCCCTGAAATGACAAGACCCCTCGCACATGCAAGGGGTCGCCGCGTCGGATGGTTCTACCGACGCGGCCCGGTAAGGAGCAGTCGCGTACGCATACCGACAACTTACCCCAGCGCCTCATCCGGCGAATTCCAGCCTGCTGCAATGAACGAGGCCGACAAAGCCTGCCCGACATTCGAATGTGCCTGCCAGCCCCAGTGCAGGCCATCAGGGTTGTTGCGTCCTTCACCAAGGCACGGTGTCACGAGCGGGTCGATGTCAATAAAACCCACGTCCGCACCCTGCGCCCATGACCGTGCCGCTGCAACCGCGGGCGCGTGCGGGCGCTGTGACGGGTACATCGCCGAGTCGTAGGGCGAAGGGCCCATCAACACCGTGGGAATGTCAGGACGGAAGGCACGTACGCCCTCAAGGCAGCGCGTCAAGTAAACGTCAGTTGCTCGCTGTGGTAGCTGCCGCATCCGACCATCGGTCGCACGCATCACGTGCGGGGCCAATGATGAGTAGGTGGCCTTGGCGCGGCGTCGCAGCGAACCGGGTCGCACGTAGGCCAGGCTCTCGCGAACGTAGGTAGGAACCGCGGCCGGAAGTTGGTCGAATCCGCCCACTGCCAGCAGTAAGCCGTCTGCTCGCCCGACGTATTCCCCCCACGAATGCGGGTCCTTCGTCAGCGCCCACCATGCCTCACGCGCCGTCCAGCCCAGTTGCGCCAGCACGTCGACACGCACCTCATGGCCGAGAGCAGCGGCCATCACGTTGGGATACAGGCGTTCATCGGTGAGCGGCACCGCAGCCTGCGGACCGTGATAGGCCAAGGAGTCACCGAGCACCAGGACGTAGCGGGTGAACGCGGGCATGAGCCGACATTAGCCGTCGGCCACAGCGTGCCGTGTAGCGTGGGCCCACCATGTCAGAGACCCCTGCACAATCTGGCGCCCGCACTCGCCGGGGCCGAGCAGCACCGTCGATCCTGATGCTCGGCGCGCTGGGTGTCGTCTTCGGTGACATTGGAACCAGCGGACTCTACGCCCTCCAAACCGTCTTCTCCTCTGATAACAACGACATCCAAGCCACCGCGGTTGACGTCTACGGCGTCATCTCACTGGTGTTCTGGACTCTGGTACTGGTCGTCAGCGTTGAGTTCGTCATCCTCATCATGCGCGCCGACAATGAGGGCGAGGGCGGCATCATGGCCCTCATCGCCTTGGTGAAGAAACTGGCCATCAAGCGCCCATGGGTCAAACCCGCGCTAGTGACCGCTGGTCTCTTCGGTGTCGCACTCTTCTTTGGCGACGGGATGATTACCCCTGCTATTTCCGTTCTCTCGGCCGTTGAAGGTCTTGAAGTGGTATCGCCCGCCATGGCCCAGTGGGTAGTGCCGATTGCCGTGGTGGTTCTCGTCGGGTTGTTCTCATTCCAACGTTTCGGCACGTCAGTGATTGGCCGCATCTTTGGCCCCGTCATGGTGCTGTGGTTCGTGATTATTGCGGCTGTCGGTCTTGCACAGGTGCTGAAAGATCCCAGCATTCTTCGCGCGGCCTCACCGCTCTACGCCGTCGACTTCCTACTCGAACACCCGATGATCTCCTTCGTAGCCCTCGGTTCGATCGTGCTGACCATCACCGGAACCGAAGCGCTCTACGCCGACATGGGTCACTTCGGTCGGCCCGCCATCACCCGGGCGTGGTTCTGGATCGTTTTCCCAGCACTGCTGCTGAACTACGCCGGCCAGGGTTCACTCATCCTTGAAAACCCCGCTGCTGTCAAGAACCCCTTCTTCCTGCTCTTCCCCTCGTGGGCGCAGCTTCCGATGGTGTTGCTCGCGACGTTCGCCACCGTCATTGCTTCTCAGGCGGTGATCTCCGGCGCATTCTCGGTCACCAACCAAGCCATTCGCAGTGGCTACCTGCCACGCATGAACATCAAGCACACATCGAATACCGAAATGGGTCAGGTGTACTCGTCGGCGATCAACTGGGCCCTATGCATCGCAGTCGTCGGTTTGGTTCTGGTATTCCGCTCATCGACGCGATTGGCGTCAGCCTACGGAATCGCCGTCACCGGAACGTTGCTCATCGACACGTTGCTATTCCTTGTCGTCATGAGGCTGCTGTGGCGACGCCCACTATGGAACGTGATTCTCGCCGGCGCCGTCTTCCTGACCGTGAACACACTGTTCCTCGCTGCGAACGCGACCAAGATCATGACCGGTGGTTGGTTCCCGCTGGGTGTCGCTGTGATCGTCTTCATCATTCTCAGCACGTGGTACCTCGGAAACCAGCGAGTCAGTCGCCAGCGTCGGGAACGCGAAGGACCACTGACCGACTTCATTGCGCGACTGTCGACTATGACTCCCCCAGTCGAAACGGTTCCCGGAACTGCTGTGCACCTGAGCCTCACCGGAACAACCGTGCCACTGGCCATGCGACTGGGCGCCGAGCAGATTCACGTCACCCACGAACAGGTCATCGTGCTGTCGATTCAGCCGCAGACCGAACCCCACGTTGCCGATAGCGAAAGTCTGTCGGTTGAGTGGCTAACCGAAACCACTCCGCGCATCGCCGTGCTCAAGGCGCGGGTCGGCTTCCGCGATGAAATCAGTGCTCCGCACATGCTCAAGATGGCTCGTGATCAGAAACTGATTCCCGATCTCGATCCCGATTCGGTGATCTACATTGCCTCACACATCACCGTCAAGCCCAACAACGAGCCCGGAATGGCTCGCTGGCGCAAGCACTTATTCGTCAGCCTCACCAAGAATGCGACCAGCCCGATCGAGTACTTCGAACTTCCACCCGAACGCACTATCACTTTGGGAACTGAAGTCGGCGTTTAAGACGCCGGTGCGTTCGTTCCGATTCCGCGAGGGGTGCTTCGGAACAGCGCCGCCCACGCGCAGGTGAACCACGCGAGTAGCACACCAAAGACCAGCCACACGAGCAGCGGGCCGAGCCAACCGCCGACAAAGAACCCGCACAGCGCTGAGAAGAGCCACGCGCACCCGACGATTGCTCCCATGATCACCACGGTGATGAGCCAACGGCCCGGGCGCGCTTTGATCGCCGCGAAGTTGTCAGCGAACGCGTCGCGCTGCCCGTCCATCGCTGCAACTGGAATGAACACCGTGAGTGCGGCAATGAGGACGCCCGGCAACGTGTACAGCAGCAGTCCGAGGAATACGCCCACGGCCACTACTGCGGTCCAGATGACGAATAGCAGCCAGTGTGCGCGCAGTCGCTGTGTCATTGCGGTCCACGACACTTTGCCGTCAACCGATTCGAGTGCGGCCGCGGCCACCACCGCGTACGTGATCACGATGATCGCCAGCGACACGAGCGCCCACACAATGGCCATGCCATCGATACCTGGCACGGCTCCGAGAGTGACAAGCAGAGCCTGAACGATCGCATTGACGATCACCGCGATCAGCAGCGGCAACCACGCCCGACCGATGCCGCGCAACCCAGCCACCAATACCGAGCGGCCATACCGACGCGGCACCTCAACCGCTGGGCTCACCGCCGCCTCCCCCGCGCTCACGGCTTCTGCCCCGCAGCCTCATTGAGAATCGGCTGGACCTCACCGCGGAACAGTTCGCGTGTGCCGACGGCAATCGTCATCGTGAGCGGCGAACTGCTCGGTGACTCAACCGTGATAGCCACCCCATCAAGGGTCGCTCCTGTACATGAGACTGCTTTCTTGGTCTCGCTGCACTGCGGCCACTGCATCACCTGCACTCGCTCGCGAATCAAGATGTCGTCGGCCGCAGCACCGACCGCGGCGGCGCGATCGCCACCCACAGCGGTGAGTGCGCCCACCTGCGACATCAACCGCCCACAACCACTGAGCGACGTCACGGCAATGACGCCGACGGCAAGGATGGCGCCCGATCGGCGCAAGCGCGCGCTCATTTCGGCGCCTTCTGTTCGAAGGCGACGACCCGGGCGAGAGCTTCAGCCTGGGCCGCTTGAATCTGGGCATCGGTGATGGTTGACAGATCAAAGGGAGATGGAAGGAGCAGCTCACAGTTGCGATCGGATAGCGACCCTAGGCGCATCGTCGGATTCTCGTTGACATCGTTCGCTGCCATCTGTCGACTCAGTGAGGCAAGGCCCACCACCGAGAAGTCGCCATCGGTGTAATCAGCCGGCGAGCGGTGGTCGAGAACGGTGGTGAACAGCGACAAGGTTCCATCGCGGTTGTCGACGATTTCAACCGTCTGCTGCTGTTGCGGGAAGTCGATGCACGAGGCCGTCGTGATCTCCCAGAATCCGCCGCCGCCTGCGCGTTGGTGGGCCTGAATGGTGTTGATGTGCGTGTGTCCGTTAAGCCATGCCACCACATTCGGAAACTCGAGCACAGCGGCAATGAATTCGTCCGCGTGAATCAGTGGCTGGGTAGGACCTTCGGCCGGAACCGCGTCATTTTCGAGAGTGAGGCTGTTGTGGTGTGACAGCAGAATCGCCAGTTTGTTGTCTCGCTTGGCGATCGCTAGCTGCTCCTTGAGCCACTCGAACTGGTCTTGCGGAATGGCTCCGTCTGCACCCACAACCTGGTTGCATGTGTCGAGACCGAAAGCGCGTACGAATGGACCGAAGTCGGCCGACCACCACGTCTGGCCACTGTCGATGTTGGCCGGCGTAAAGCCGTGGCCCACCGGACCAGGGGCCGACGGACTGTCGAGATGCGCCTGCATGAACTCCTGTTGATTGAATAGCCGGCGTCCGGGATCGGAGGTGATGCGACGAATTCCCCACTGCGCCGAGAGTTGATCTTGGAGTCGGTTGAACAACTGCGTGAAGACACTGGCATCGGCAGCCAATCCCCGAAACGCCCCCACGCCGAGCGCTGGCCACAGCGCGGCCTTGCGGTCGCCGGTCGCCCAGCCCTGCAGGTCGGTGCCAATCGGGAACGTACCTAGGAGCAACGTGTCGTGGTTGCCATACACCGAGTACCACGGCGACACCAGACCGACCGATGGAACCGGCTGACTGACGGCCGCACTGAGCAGACCGGGAAGTCGAGGGAATCCCAGAATGCCGAAGGGATCGTTGGGGTCTTCGGGGTGATACGCGTACGTGGCTTCCGCCCACGCTTGCACGCCCTCGTATACGCCCACCGCACCGCTGTTGGGCGTCACGGTGACGCCATCGAGCATGTCGATGTACCAATCAAGTTCATATCGCGAGTGCATGTCGGCGCTGTCACCGGTGACGACTGCGGCAGTCATCGCCGCACCTGTGAGCGGACTGCGGCGTGCCTCGGTCATCGCTGCGACCATGGCTGATGCCACGTGCACGGTGAGAGCGTCATGTGGCCGGAAGGCACCAGCCCATAACGACGCATCCTGACCGAGCATCGGCTCAAGCCGTGCAGGAGATTGCCCGTCGATGATGTGCATATCGCTGAAGTGACCGACGTAACACAACGAGCGACGCGAAGCCGCCCGGCCGGCCGCCGGAGCCTTTCCGAGCAGGTCAATGCGCTCGAGGAAAGATTCGCCAGGGGCGTTCTGCAGAGTGCGATAGGTGCCACGGGCGATGGGGCCGTAGCGGATGGTCTGCAGCAGAGTGGTCGGAACGTCGGTGGCTAGGGTTGGCGCCGCCAGCGCCGAGCCCAAAGCGCCGGCAGGAAGAGCCACCGCTCCGGCAAGAACTCCGGTCAGGGCCAAGAAGTCTCTGCGCGATAGCCCGCTCACCAGTCACCTTCCCCAACCGCTCGGAAGCAATTCACCTCAATCTTCTGTGAGAGTACAGGTCTGCATCCGCCCAAGAGAGCATTGCCGCGAGGTCACACCCAACCGCAGCAACGTTGGCTCCACCCATCGAAACAATTCCGGCCCACTGGGACGGTCGACAAGGTTCAGGCGGCATGCCCAAGGGCTACAAGTTCAAAAAAATAAGGAAGTCCCGAGACATCCCATCAGGATGTCCCGAGACTTCACAACGTGGAGCTGAGGGGACTCGAACCCCTGACCCCCTGCATGCCATGCAGGTGCGCTACCAGCTGCGCCACAGCCCCTTACAAGCGTCGTCAGCATACCCGAGGTCGCCGTGGGTGAGTGAATCGGCCGTCTGTACTCGACCTGTCAGCGGTCGTCAGCCAACGGTGGCTCAGGAAGCGAGCCTGCGTTGTACTCAATCAGTCGCCACATGCCTGTCTCGGGCCGTTCGATGAGAACACTCCACGCACAGTTACTGAGCACACCTAGGGCCGCCCAATGCGAGACGGGCAACCCCATCAATCGACCGATCGCCGCGCGCGCTGCACCGCCATGTGTGGCCACCACGACCGTTGCGCCGTCGGGCACGCTAGCAAGGTGACGCTCAAGCGACGCCACCACACGATCAGCGATTTCCACGCGAAGTTCGCCATCACCACCTGGCCGTACGGTGTCGTCTCCTTCTGACCACGCAGCCCACGACGCACCGAATTGCTCTTGAATCTCGTGGCGCTCCAGACCTTGCCACTGGCCCGCATAGGTCTCGCGCAAACCCACATCGGTGATCACCGGAAGGTCCGCGATCACGGCTAACGCCTCAGCCGTCTCTCGGGCACGTGAGAGATCGCTCGAAATCAACAGGGCCGGCGCCAACTGCGCCAAGAGCGGTGCAGCACGGAGAGCCTGAGCGCGACCCACTTCATCGAGGGGAACGTCAGTCTGACCCTGAAAGCGGGTGCTGGCATTCCATTCGGTGCGACCGTGGCGCCAGAACACCACACGCTTGCTGGTCATGCGTCGGCGATGGGGTCCGACTCAAACGGCGCCGGTAGCTCAATGCCCGGAAGCTCAATCAGCGGGCAGTCTTTCCAGAGGCGTTCGAGGCCGTAGAACGAGCGCTCTTCGACATGCTGGACATGCACCACGAGGTCGAGGTAGTCGAGCAGAATCCAACGGCCGTCACGCTCACCCTCGCGCCGCACCGGGTCGAGGTCAATCGCGTCGAGCGCTCCCTCAATTCCGTCGACCACGGCCCGCACTTGGCGGTCGCTCGCGGCCGAGCACACGAGGAAGACGTCGGTGATGGCCAACCGATCACTCACGTCAAGGGCGATGATGTTGGTTGCCAGCTTGTCTGCGGCAGCCTGAGCGGCGAGGTTGGTAATGAGAAGGGCGCGGTCAGTCGCGGTCACGCGTGTTTCCTTACTGAGGCAATCGAGGCGCGGATGCGCCTGCAATTAGCCTCTCACAGCGCCGATTACGCCTTGGGCGTGGGTTCGGGGCTCAACGTGGGCTCGGGTGACGGGGCGGCAGCCGGACGGTAATCGGCGCCCAACACCACGGTCACGTCGGCAGTGTTGGGTGGGCCGCTTGAAGACCGCATCGCGGTCAACGGAAGTCTCAGCGCCTTCGCAACGTCGTAGGCCCAGGAAGCGGCCCCCGCGACTCCCTCGCGATAGGTGACCGTCGAGATTGCTAGTCCAACCTTGGGGAACGTTCCACCCGTGAGATACACCATGCCGGCAGCTTCCAGCGGCGCGCGCGCTGTCGGCCCCATTCCCACACGCGATGTCCCGTTGACTACCAACGCCCGGATCGGCACCTCCTTGCTCGGCACCAATTGAAGCTCGTCGAATTCAGCCGACATCAGCGTTTCAGCCGCCACGAAGTCGAGTCGCTCGGCGAGTGCGGGACCCAGCGTGACCGAATTCACGGGCATCTCTTGGCGCTCCACTCGGTTCGTGTCGACTGCGGATCGCAGCCGCAAGAGCAGGTCGCTCATCGCATCGATCGGGATCGTCACGCGCGACAACGATCCGAGCGACCCCAGCAGCAGTTCGACATGAGAGGCATCGGCAGGAAGCCGGAGTAGCACCTGCCTCATCACCTCGGTGAATCTGGCCATCCGGGCGGCCTCGGGCTCACCTCGTTGCCGAGTCAGAACATAGGCCGCAGCGGTCGTACCGTCGAGTTGCTGAATTCCCGGCCGCAATTGCACCAATACGGTGCCATCGTCAGCACGGAAAACCACGGGTGTGCGCACGTCCAGATAGATACCGCCGATCGAGTCGACCAGTCCGGCAAGCGCGAGTCGATCAAGGGCCCACGTGGCGTCAATCTTCACGCCCACCATGTTCGACAACAACTCCTGCGACGCGAAAGCGTTGGTGCTGGCGGAGGTCGCTTCAAGTAGTGTCTGGGGTCCACCGGGAACATCGACCAACAAGCGCGGCGCAATGGTGACAAATGATCCCTTCTGAGGATCGAGAGTGCTCGACATCAGAGCGTTGGCTTGAGCTAACCCGTCATCGTCGCGAATCTGGATGAGCAGGCTCTGCTGATTAGGCCCCACAGGCGTCGGCGACGGACTTGAGGACGATGTGGCAGTGGCGGTGGCGGCGGTAGCAGTCGGTTGCGGCGAGGGCGTCGGGGTGGGCTCAGATCCGCGCATCAGTAGCGCACGTCCGCCCAGGATCAGCAATGCCGCGACGACCATGGCCGCCAGCAGCGAGAGCACCGTGCGCCACGGCGAATGGTGAATCGTGGGCTCGTCAGCCACCGGTCCCTCGAAACCGCAGATAGAGGGCGCGCTTGGCGATGTACCGCTCAACCCCGTCGGGCACGAGGTAGGCGATGGGCTCCCCCATGTTGACCCGGCGCCGAATGTCGGTACTTGAGATGGCGAGTGCTGGAACTTCGACGAGCGACACTGAGCCCTCGGCGAGACCCGGGTTCGACAGCACATGACCGGGGCGCGACACGGCCACGAGGTGCGCGAGTCTGAGTACCTCATCGGGATCGCGCCACGTCAGGATTTGCTCGAGCGCATCGGCACCTGTGATGAAGAACAGATCGACGTCGTCGCCACGTTCGGCTCGAACATCTCGCAGCGTGTCAACGGTGTACGTCGGCCCGTCACGGTCGATATCGACGCGACTGACAGTGAATCGGGAGTCGACGGCCGTCGCGATCACGGTCATCAGATAGCGATCTTCCGCGGCCGACACGCCTGCCTTCTGCCACGGGTCACCGGTGGGCACGAACACGACTTCGTCGAGTTCGAATCGGTAGGCAATCTCAGAAGCAGCCACCAGGTGCCCCTGATGTACAGGGTCAAAGGTGCCGCCCATCACTCCGAGACGGCGCGTCGTTGTGGCTGTCACAGGGTCAGCCTACGGTCACCGATCGGCGATCAGTTAGGGGCGCAGGTGCCCGTCGCCCACCACCACGTAGGTGGTGCTCGTCAGTTCCGCCAGCCCCATCGGACCCCGCGCGTGCAATTTCTGGGTCGAGATGCCGATTTCGGCACCAAAACCAAATTCTCCACCGTCAGTGAACCGCGTTGAAGCATTGACCATGACCGCCGCCGCATCGACTCCCGCAATGAACCGGTTGGCAGCTGATTGTGAGCTCGTGACAATCGCCTCGGTGTGCCCACTCGACCATCGCCGAATATGCGCCAGCGCCGCGTCGAGCGACTCAACCACACCCGCTGCAATGTCGAGCGAGTAGTACTCAGCCGCCCAGTCCTCATCGGTGACAGGTGCGAAGCCAATGCCCGACGCCGGAACAGCAGATGCGATTCGGTCGTCACCGTGAACAGTGACCCCTTTCGCCTTGAGGGCCGCAAGCACCGCGGGAAGGAACCGTTCGGCGATCGCTTCATGCACGAGCAGCGTCTCAGCCGCATTGCACACGCTCACTCGCTGTGTCTTGGAATTGAGCACGATCGCGACCGCCATGTCGATATCGGCACTCTCATCGACGTAGACGTGGCAGTTTCCGACACCTGTCTCAATGACCGGCACTGTCGACCCTTCAACCACGCTACGAATGAGTGCAGCTCCCCCGCGTGGAATGAGAACGTCAACCAATCCGCGCGCCGTCATCAAGTAGCGGACCGATTCGTGGGTATCACCGGGTACCAGAGTGATCGCGTTGGCAGGGAGCCCCTGGTTCACAACGGCCGTACGCATTACATCGACCAACACCTCATTGGTGGCCCGCGCAGACGACGACCCGCGCAGCAGGGCCGCATTGCCGCTCTTGAGGCACAGCACCGCGGCATCGACAGTCACATTGGGTCGGGCTTCGTAGATCATGCCCACCACACCAAGGGGTACCCGAACCTGACGCACATCAAGTCCGTTCGGAAGCCGGTAACCTCGCACGACATCGCCTACGGGATCGGGCAGGGCCGCCACGTCGCGCACCGCATCGGCGATAACTGCGATCCGCGCAGCGTCGAGAGTGAGCCGGTCAATGATCGCGGCATCGGTGCCAGCATCGCGAGCACGCTCAACATCGCCGGTGTTAGCCGCCACAATGCGATCGGTCGCCGCCACCAGTGCGTCAGCCACTGCGAGCAACGCGTGGTCTTTGCGATCGCGAGTAAGAAGCCGAAGTTCGGCGGCGGCCTCACGTGCACTTGCCGCCGCGGCTAGTACCGCCCGCTGCTCATCCGACTGTTCCATGTGCCCAAGGCTACTGCCCAACGAACGGGGCCTTACTGACCCAGCAAGACGAGGTCATCGCGATGCACAACCTCGCGGGTGTACTCAGATCCGAACTCACTGCCGAGCTCACGGGTTGACCGCCCGAGCAACGCGGGCAACTCGACGCTGTCGTAACTCACGAGCCCACGCGCAATGACGCTGCCCGAGGGGCCCACGATGTCGACCGGATCGCCTGCGCTGAACTCGCCTTCGACAGCTGTAATGCCAGCAGGTAGCAGCGACTTTCCAGAATCGACCAATGCCGTCACCGCACCGGCGTCAACAATGACCCGCCCCTGCGGCGCGCTGGCGTGCGCAAGCCACAGCAATCGCGTCGATCGGCGTCGCGATTGCGGATGGAAATAGGTGCCAACGATCTCGCCCGCAAGGGCCGCTTGCACAGCATCGGCGCGGCACAACACCACCGGAATTCCTTCGCCCGTTGCGATTCGGGCCGCTTCGATCTTGGTCGTCATGCCACCAAGGCCAACCGCACTGCCGGTTCCTCCGACCTCAACCTGCTCAAGGTCGGCCGCAGAGCGAACCTCAGGAATTAACCGACTTCCCTCACGTGATGGCGGGCCGTCGTAGAGGCCGTCGATGTCAGAGAGCAGCACGAGCACATCAGCGCGCACGAGGTGCGCCGCGAGCGCCGCGAGTCGGTCGTTGTCTCCGAACCGAATCTCGTTCGTGGCCACCGTGTCGTTTTCGTTGACGATCGGAACAACATGCAGATCGAGCAGTCGATTGAGGGTGCTCTGCGCGTTGCGATAGTGACCGCGGCGCGTGACATCTTCCGCCGTGAGCAGCACCTGTCCGACGGTGATGCCGTGAGTCTCAAATGCTTGCGAGTACAGGGCCATGAGTTTGCCCATGCCCACACTCGCCGCTGCCTGCTGGCTTGCGAGGTCACTCGGTCGACGGGTCAGACCGAGTGCAGGAAGGCCCGCCGCGATTGCCCCACTCGACACGAGCACCACTTCAGCCCCGGACGCACGTCGCTGGGCCACAGCGTCAGCGAGTCGCTGCACTCTCGCGGGATCGACGCCCCCTTCAGGGGACGTCAGCGACGATGAGCCGATCTTGACCACAATTCGATGGGCAGACTCGACTGCGTCTCGCACCGATTTCGCTGCGGCCATCGAACTCAACGATCCTGATTCCGGGACGTGCCCCCAGCCTCGCCAACCCATTCAACCTCAACCTCGAGGTCGTCGATCGCATCCTCATCGAGTTCATCGGTGTGAGAGCCCACGGTGCCATCGTCCTTGCTGATGGCCTCACCAGCGTGCGCGGCACGCCGCTCGGCCGTCGTGCGTCGATGGCTGCGGTCAAGGCGCGCGTCCTCACCTCGACGCGTCATCAGCACCTCAGCGCCCGCGCCGACGGTCGGGTCAAAGTCGAACACCACTGCATTGTCATCGGCTCCGATGAGCACTTCATCGCCCCGAACAGCTCCTGCCGCTGCCAGCGCATCCTCAACACCGAGGCGGGCAAGGCGATCGGCAAGGTAACCCACGGCCTCGTCATTGGAGAAGTCGGTTTGGCGCACCCAGCGCATGGGTCGCTCACCGCGCACTCGGAACCGGTCACCTTCACGGGTCACGGTGAAGCCAGAATCGTCGATAGCGACCGGACGCACCACCACGCGAGGAGCAACGGTTCCGTGAGTCACCACGCGGGCAGCGTTGACCATCAGTGCCATCGCGAACGCTAATTCGCGCAATCCTTCGTGTGAGACCGCCGACACGATGTGAACGTCATAGCCACGCTCGGCCAACAGCGGCGCGACGAGTTCGGCGAGTTCACGTGCTTCCGGTACGTCGACCTTGTTCAACACCACCAAGCGAGGTCGGTCTTCCAGACCCGAACCGTAGGCAGTCAGTTCAGCCTCGATGACGTCAAGGTCGGTGAGTGGATCGCGGCCAGGATCGAGAGTGGCGCAGTCAAGAACATGAACGAGACCGGCACAGCGTTCAACATGGCGCAGGAATTCCAGACCCAATCCACGGCCCTCACTAGCGCCGGGAATCAGGCCGGGGACATCGGCCACGGTAAACACGACATCGCCTGCCGTGACGACCCCCAGGTTAGGCACGAGCGTGGTGAAGGGGTAGTCGGCAATCTTGGGCCGCGCGGCCGACATGGCAGCGACCAGACTCGACTTACCTGCGCTGGGAAATCCGATCAAGCCGATGTCGGCGACGGTCTTGAGTTCAAGAACGAGGTCGAGTGCATCGCCCGGCTCACCGAGCAAAGCGAAACCGGGGGCCTTGCGCCGCTGCGAAGCAAGCGAGGCGTTTCCGAGTCCGCCGCGACCTCCGCGAGCGGCGACAAATCGCGTGCCCTCGCCCACAAGGTCAGCGATTACCTCGCCATCGGCCGTGGAAACCACAGTGCCGGCTGGAACGGGTAATTCGACGTCGTCACCATCAGCGCCAT
>Ga0194043_1000240_pt1 | contig 29036 bp, 21 predicted proteins | sample JunL4415m_MetaG_FD_161274 | JGI IMG/M metagenome (GOLD analysis project Ga0194043, IMG submission 161274) | Anoxic zone freshwater microbial communities from boreal shield lake in IISD Experimental Lakes Area, Ontario, Canada - Jun2016-L442-15m | ecosystem: Environmental > Aquatic > Freshwater >...
GGTTCGATGACGCCGCTGATGCGATCGACAGTGGTGAGTGGGATGTGGCGATTGGCATCTACGAGTCGATTTTGTCGCAGTCACCCGGTGATGAATGGGCCAAGGCCGCGCTTGTTCAGGTGCAACTCATGAAGCGCACCGACGGCATTGACGGTGCAGACGCTATTGCCCGTGCTGCAGGCGATCCCGCTGATGTCGAGGCTGCCTCGGTCGCGGCAGACGCGCTGGTGATCGCCGGTGACGTCGAAGGCGCGTTTGCGCTTCTCATCAACTGTGTACGCGAAACCTCGGGCGTTGAGCGCAATACCGCGCGCGAGCGCTTGGTGGCCCTCTTCGACGTGGTCGGTCCCGAGCACCCCGCGTTGGCTCCCGCGCGAGTGGCACTGGCTAACGCGCTCTTCTGACCGTCGGTTGGGGCGGTGAAACGCGCTAGGTGCGCGCTTGGGTGCCCCCGATGTGGGGTGTGGGGGACGGGTGCCCCCGATGCGGAGTGTGGGGGTTACGGAGTGAGTTGGAACCACACGGCGGCGAGCGGCGGAATCGTGATGCTCGCCGACACCGGCCGGTTGTGCCACGGCACATCCTCGGTGTGAACACCGCCGAGATTTCCTACACCCGTGCCGCCGTATTCGGCAGCGTCGGTGTTGAGCACCTCGGCCCACCAACCCGGCTTGGGTAGCCCGAGCCGGTAGCCCTGGAGAACCACCGCTGAGAAGTTGAACACGCACGCCATCGCCGAACCGTCGCTTCCCCAACGCAGCCACGTGAACACATTGCCAGCTGCGTCGTTGGCGTCGATCCACTCAAACCCCCGGGGGGAGGTGTCTTGGGTGTAGAGGGCGGGTGAGGCGCGGTACACGCGGTTCATGTGAGCCACACTGTTGAGTACGCCCCGGTGCTCGCCGTGCTCGAGTAGCCACCACTGCAAACTGTCGTTGTCGTTCCACTCGGCACCCTGACCGAATTCCGAACCCATGAACAGCAACTGCTTGCCAGGGTGCGCCCACATGTAGGCCAAGTAGGTGCGCAGTGTGGCCATCTCCTGCCACCGATCGCCGGACGCGCGACCGACGAGCGAGCCCTTACCGTGCACGACCTCGTCATGTGACACGGGAAGTACGTAGTTCTCACTCCACGCGTACATCATCGCGAAGGTCATCTCATTGTGGTGCCACTGACGGTGCACCGGCTCGCGCGACAAGTAATCGAGGGAGTCGTGCATCCAGCCCATATTCCACTTCAGACCGAAGCCCAAGCCACCGAGGTGCGTGGGTCGAGTGACTCCCGGCCACGACGTTGATTCCTCCGCAATGGTGACGACTCCGGGCACGCGGCGGTACACCGTGGCATTGGCTTCTTGTAGGAATGCGACGGCATCGAGGTTCTCGCGTCCGCCGAACTCGTTGGGCGACCATTCGCCTTCCTTGCGCGAGTAGTCGAGGTACAACATCGACGCGACGGCGTCGACGCGTAGTCCGTCGACGTGAAACTCTTCGCACCAGAACACAGCGTTCGAGACGAGGAAGTTGCGTACTTCGCGACGACCGAAGTTGAAAACGTAGGTGCCCCAATCGGGGTGCTCACCGCGCATGGGGTCGGAGTGTTCGTAGAGCGGAGTTCCGTCGAAGCGGGCCAGCGCCCACTCATCCTTCGGGAAGTGCGCAGGAACCCAGTCGATGATGACGCCGACACCGGCCCGGTGCAGCGTGTCGATGAGGTGGCGCAGTTCGTCGGGCGTACCGAAACGCGACGTCGGGGCGAAGTACGACGTGACTTGGTATCCCCACGACGGACCATAGGGATGCTCGGCGACAGGGAGGAACTCGACGTGGGTGAAACCTTGCTCGAGGATGTAGGCGGTGAGTTCGTCGGCCAACTGCAGGTACGACAGGCCTTGACGCCAGGAACCGAGGTGCACTTCGTAAATGCTCATGGGTGAGGTGAGCACGTTGGTCGATGCTCTGTGCTCAAGCCACTCGTCATCGCCCCACGCGTACGTCGGAGTGAACACCACCGAACCCGTCAGCGGTGGCACTTCGGTCGCGAACGCCATCGGGTCGGCCTTGTCGCGCCACTGGCCATCGGCGCCGAGCACTTTGAACTTGTAGCGATTGCCGTCGACAACATTGGGAAGGAAGAGTTCCCACACGCCACTTGATCCGAGCGATCGCATGGGACTGGCGTTGCCATCCCAGCCATTGAAGTCGCCGACCACCTGAACACCGCGTGCACTGGGTGCCCAGACAGCGAACGAGGTGCCGGTGACAGCACCCATGACCGATGGGAAATGACGCACGTGCGCGCCGAGTGCTTGCCACAGCTGCTCGTGGCGGCCCTCGCCAATGAGGTGCAGGTCGACATCGCCCAGCGAGGGAAGAAAGCGGTAGGGGTCGTCTGCCGGGATTGGATCGTCGCTGTCGTAGGTGACGTCGATGCGGTAGTCGGGAACGTCATTTCGCTCGAGCATTCCGGCCCACACGCCGCGGTGTTCGTGAGCCAGCGCGGTGCGTTGACCATCTTGATCAATGACGACAACCGCGGTGGCATTGGGGCGAAGCACGCGCACTGTGACAGCGCCTTCGTGCGCGTGGGGCCCGAGGATGGAATGCGGGTCGTGGTGCGTGCCATCAACGAGTCGATCGAGGTCAGCCGTGCGCACAGGCACGATGGAAGGTGCCGTGCGACTCTTCGAGCCCTTGGCAGGCTTGGAGTCCTTCGCGTCGTCCTTCTTCTTAGCCATGGCTGTCCTCCCGATTGCTACGGCACGTGCCGCACGGAAATGATGTGGGCAACGTGCTCGGCGGGTGCAAGCCGCACGTATTGGTGAGCCGACCAACGCCACGTGCTGTCGGTGACCAGATCATGTGCCGCAAACACCGCGTCGTCGCTGAGCCCGAGTGCGCCCATGTCGAAGTGAACCATGGTTTCGCGTGGCCGATGTGGGTCGAGCAGAGCAACCACAATCACCGTGTCGGCATGAGGGTCGTCGCCGTCGCGACGTGAGTACGCGATCACCGCGTCATCGTCGGTGGCGTGGAAGGTGAGCCCGCTCAAGGTTTGCAGAGCCGGGTGAGCTCGGCGCATGGCATTGAGTGCCGTGATGTAGGGAATCAGCGACGTGCCCGACTTCGCAGCCGCAGCCCAATCACGCGGTCGGTATTGGTACTTCTCGGAGTCGAGATACTCCTCGCTGCCGGGTCGCACGGCTTCATGCTCGTACAACTCGAATCCGCTGTAGACCCCCCACGTGGGCGCCAAGGTCGCCGCCAAAGTGGCCCGAATCGCGAAGCCAGCTGGACCGCTGTACTGCAGGTATTCGCTGAGGATGTCAGGAGTGTTGACGAAGAAATTCGGCCGCATGTACGCAGAGGCAGGGCCGCTGAGTTCGCGCAGGTATTCTTCGATTTCCCATTTGGAATTGCGCCAGGTGAAGTAGGTGTATGACTGCTGGAAGCCGACCTCGCCCAACGCACGCATCATGGGCGGACGTGTGAATGCCTCGGCCAGGAAGAGAACGTCGGGGTCGGTGGTGTTGATCGCGGCGATGAGTTTCTCCCACAGCCACACCGGCTTGGTGTGTGGGTTGTCGACGCGGAAGATACGCACGCCGTGTGCCATCCAGAACCGCACGATGCGCTCAACTTCGGCGTAAATACCTTCGGGATCGTGATCGAAGATGATCGGGAAGATGTCTTGGTATTTCTTCGGCGGGTTTTCGGCGTACGCAATGCTGCCGTCGGCGCGGTGTCGGAACCACAGCGGATGTTCGGTGACCCACGGGTGATCGGGGGAGGCCTGCAGCGCGAGATCAAGGGCCACTTCGAGGTTGAGTTTTGCCGCTGCTGCCACGAAGTGGTCGAAGTCCTTGATGGTTCCGAGGTCGGGGTGAACCGCGTCGTGACCACCCTGCGCCGAACCAATGGCCCAGGGCGAACCTGGGTCGCCCGGTTCGGGTTCGAGGGTGTTATTCGGCCCCTTGCGATGCGCCATCCCAATGGGATGGACCGGCGGTAGGTAGACGACGTCGAAGCCCATCGCGGCGACTGCGGGAAGACGCTTTTCGGCGCTGCGCAGTGTTCCGGAAACAGGAGGTTCGAGCGTGGCGCCTTCAGAGCGGGGGAAGAACTCGTACCACGATCCGACGAGGGCGCGCCGGCGTTCAACGCGCACGGGGTACGCAGTCGATGGCGACACGAGTTCGCGCAGTGGGTACTTCCACATGAGTGCGGCCACTTCAAGGCTCGTGGCAACAGCTAGTCGCGCCTCGGCGGGGCGCGTGTGATCGGCGAGGGCGTCGATGGCGGCCTTCACTGGATTGCGTGCGGCTCCGCGTGGCAGCCCACTGAGGCTGCGGTTCAGCACGGCAAGCCCTTCGGCCAGTTCGAGTTCAACGTCTTGACCGGCGGGCACCTTGATGTCGGTTCGGTGCCGCCAGGTGGCGTACGGGTCGCTCCAGCCTTCAATCGTCAGCACCCAGTCACCCTCGACGTCGGGTCGCACCCACCCCGACCAGCCGTCGCGGCCGTCATTGAGCGGTCTCATGCGGCAGGCGACGGTGCGTCCGTCGGGCGCAGTGAGCACGGCGGTGACTCCGAGTGCGTCGTGGCCGTCGCGCACGACGATGGCACGTACGGGGATGGGTTCGCCCACGGCGGCCTTCGCCGGTCTACGGCCGCCCTCGACGCAGGGTTCGACGTCGAGCACAGGAAAGCGGCTCACTGTGGCACCGGGGATGACAGGCGCGGTGAGAGGCAGTTGGGCCGTGGTGGGCTTCTTGGCGACACGGCTGCGCAGCGCAGGGGTCGCTGCAGGGGTTGTGGCCCGTTTTCGGGGGATGGGGCTAGCGCCCCGAGGAGTGGTCGGCATCGGTACCAGCGTATCGGCCGCATGGCGTGTTTCAGGAAGCGGTTACATATCGGAAACACGGACAGGGTACGGTCCTATGTCTGTGAAGGCCATTCGACGGTTCACCGTCCGCACCGTTCTGCCCGAGGCGCTTGCGCCCCTCGAAGAGCTCGCCACCAACCTGCGGTGGTCGTGGCACTCGGAAACTCGGGCCTTGTTCGACTCGATTGACGCCGAATTGTGGCGGTCCACGGGATACGACCCCGTGCGTCTACTGGGGGAGGTGAGCCCAGAGCGGCTCGCTGCTCTTGCCGAAGACGGGGGATTTGTTGAGTGGGTCAACCGCTGCATGGGCGATCTGCGCCACTATCTGGAAAAGCCGCGCTGGTACCAGGTCGACGGCGACGAGCGACCCGCATCGATTGGCTACTTCTCCCCGGAGTTCGGCATCGCTGCCGCCCTGCCGCAGTACTCCGGCGGACTGGGCATCCTCGCCGGCGATCACCTCAAGGCCGCGAGTGACCTCGGGGTTCCGATCATTGGTGTGGGCTTGTTCTACCGGTCGGGTTACTTCCGGCAGACCTTGTCGCGCGATGGCTGGCAACTCGAGCAGTACCCCGTGCTCGACCCCGACGGAATGCCGTTGTCACTGCTGCGTGAGGCTGACGGTACTCCCGCCACGGTCGAAATCGGCCTCGCGGGCGGCGGGCGACTGCACGCGCACATTTGGAAGGCGCAGGTTGGTCGGGTTCCGTTGTTGTTGCTCGACAGCGACGTCGAACAGAACGGCCCTGTCGAGCGCACCGTCACCGACCGGCTCTACGGGGGTGGCCACGACCAGCGCTTCCTGCAAGAGATCCTCCTGGGTATCGGTGGTGTGCGCGCTATTCGCACGTACACGCGACTGACAGGTGTTCCGGCGCCCGAGGTGTTCCACACCAATGAGGGTCACGCCGGATTCTTGGGTGTTGAACGCATTCGCGAACTCATTGAAGAGTGCGGACTCGACTTCGATTCGGCACTTGCTGCCGTGCGCGCTGGCACCGTCTTCACAACGCACACGCCAGTGCCTGCTGGTATCGACCGCTTCCCGGTCGGCATCATCGAGAGGTTCTTCTCCGGAGAGAACGCAGCTGCCGGTGTTCCGGTCGAGCGCGTGCTGCAGTTGGGTGCTGAGGATTACCCCGACGGTGACCCCACAGTGTTCAACATGGCGGTGATGGGCCTTCGCTTGGCACAGCACGCCAACGGGGTCAGCGTGCTGCACGGTCGCGTCAGTCGCGAAATGTTCGGTGGCCTCTGGGAAGGCTTCGACGGCGACGATGTGCCGATCACCAGCATTACCAACGGTGTTCACGCCCCGACGTGGGTGGCACCCGAGATCATGCAGATTGCGATCGAGCAGATGGGCCCCGACCAGCTCGAAGAGGCGTCCGGTTGGGAAGCCATCGCCTCAGTTGACGATCACCGCATCTGGAGCGTCAAACGGCACCTGCGCGAACGTCTGGTGCACAACGCGCGTCGCCGCCTGCGACAGTCGTGGATCGATCGGGGCGCCTCCGACGCGGAATTGGGCTGGATCTCAGGCGTGCTTGATCCCGACGTACTCACCATCGGTTTTGCGCGGCGCGTTCCGTCGTACAAGCGACTCACGCTGATGCTGCGCGATCCCGCGCGGCTTAAGAAGATGTTGTTACACCCCGATCGCCCGATTCAGCTGGTGATCGCTGGTAAGTCGCACCCGGCCGACGATGGTGGCAAGCGACTGATTCAGGAACTTGTCAACTTCGCTGACGCTGAAGACGTGCGTCATCGCATCGTGTTCTTGCCCAACTACGACATCAGCATGGCGTCGGTGTTGTACCCGGGCTGCGACGTATGGCTCAACAACCCGCTGCGTCCGCTCGAGGCGTGTGGCACATCGGGAATGAAGGCAGCACTCAACGGGGCCCTCAACCTGTCGATTCTCGACGGTTGGTGGGATGAGTGGTACGACGGCGAGAACGGCTGGGCAATTCCAACTGCCGACGGTGTCGCCTCACCTGATCGCCGCGACGATCTTGAAGCAGCCGCCCTCTACGACCTGATCGAAAAGTCAGTTGCCCCGACCTTCTACGGCCTTGATGACCGAGGTCTGCCGTGGCGCTGGATTCAGATGGTGCGCCACACGCTGCAGACACTGAGTCCGAAGGTGCTCGCGAGCCGGATGGTGCGCGACTACGTGTCTGAGTTGTACGCACCGGCGGCGCATGCGGCTCGTCAGTTCAGCGGTCCCGAGGGTGTCGAGCACGCGCGTGCTGCGGCAGCCTGGACACGTCGCGTCAACGACGCGTGGCCCGAGGTGCTAGTCGAGCACGTTGAGACGTCGGGCGTTGACGACTCACCTCAGTTGGGTAACGAACTCACGGTGCGTTCGTACGTCGCGTTGGGCTCATTGACCCCGGCCGATGTCGAGGTGCAGGTCGTTCACGGTCGAGTTGATCCCAACGACCGCATTGTGGCCGCTGGTTCGGCGCCTCTGGTCGCCGTTGAGCAGTACGAAGGAAACCGTTGGCGCTACGAGGCGGCATTCCCGTTGACTCGTACCGGGCCCTTCGGCTACACCGTGCGCGTACGCCCGTCGAGCGAGTTCCTGGCCAACTCGGCCGAGATGGGACTGCAGGCAGTTCCATTCGATCCGCTACCGCCCGACCACGACGATGCGCTCGGGGAACTTCGCTAGCACTCAACCCCTCATGGGCTCCTTCGCTCGGCTACCGTCGCAGGCAGCGGGGCACTAGGGGGAACCGGAAACGATGAAGGGACTGCGATGACCACGAAGGACGATTTCACAGCTGAGGAGTGGGCGCAGGTCAGTGCGCTGCCCGTGCTGGTGACCGCGGGTGCGGCATTTGCTGACGGCCGCAAAGTCGTGAGCACAGTGCGTGAGATTGTGAGCGGGCAGAAGGCGTTGACTGAGGGCATTGCTAAATACCCCAACAACACCTTGGTGCAAGCTTTTGGCGAGGATGGTCCCAATGCTGACCTCTCGCAGGGGATGAAGTCCAAGAAGGTCTCCGACGTCGTCGGTGCCCTCACCGAGCAGATTGCCGCAGGTTGGGCAGTGCTGAAGTCAAAGGCCACGCCCGACGAAGCCAGCGACGTGGCCGAATTACTCAAAGCGGTGGGGCTGGCAGCGGCACAACGCACTGGCAGTGGCCCACTTGGTTTCGGGGGCGACAAGGTCGACGAGACCGAGCGGGCATTCCTCGACACACTCACCGGCATCCTCGCCGGCTAGGTAGTGCGGCGTGCTACACGGTGACGCGTAGCACCATGGCGCTGTGGGAGGTGAGCGTGATCTGCTCACCACTGGCGGCCGACGCGGCAACCGCGCCATCATCGGCAGCACTATCGAGAACGGCGTCGTAGTGCGTTCCCCACGGTGCGCCGGGCAGCGTGATGACGGCGTCGTCGGGTGAGGCGTTGAGGTAGATCAGGAACGATGCGTCGTCGACTGGATGACCTTCGGCATCGCGCTCTCGCTTGTACCCCGAGAGGTACATGCCGATGATACGTCGGTTGGGATCGTTCCACTCGGAATCGCCGTATGCGCTGCCGTTCTCATCGATCCAGCCGAGGTCATCGGGGCCTCCCTCGAATACGGGTGAACCGTGGAAGAAGTGGCGCTGACGGAACACGCGGTGACTGCGTCGCAGATGCACGAGTTTGCGGCTGAAGGACAGCAGTGATTGCTGCCACTCATCAAGGCGCCAGTCGACCCAACTCATATCATTGTCTTGGCAGTACGCGTTGTTGTTGCCGTCTTGTGTGCGCCCGAATTCATCTCCGGCGGTGATCATCGGAACGCCGGCCGATAGCAGCAACGTGGTGAGCTGGTTGCGAATCATTCGGTGCCGCACGGCATTGATAGCCGCGTCGTCTGTAGTTCCTTCGGCGCCGCAGTTCCATGAACGGTTGTCGTCGGTACCGTCGCGGTTCTCCTCGCCGTTTGCTTCGTTGTGCTTGGAGTTGTACGAGTACAGGTCATTCAGAGTGAAACCGTCGTGTGCGGTGATGAAGTTGATCGACGCGTAGGGGCGACGGCCTTCGGAAGCGTACAGATCGGCCGAACCAGACAGCCGCCAGCCGAGGTCGCCGATACCCACTTCGGCGCCACGCCAGTAATTGCGCAGGGTGCCGCGGAACTTGTCGTTCCATTCGGTCCAGAGTGGCGGGAATTCGCCCACTTGGTATCCGCCGGCGCCGACGTCCCACGGTTCGGCGATGAGCTTGACGCGTCGCAGTACCGGGTCTTGCTGAATGGTCTGCATGAACGGGCCGAGCATGTCGACGTCGTGGAATGAGCGGGCAAGTGCTGACGCGAGGTCGAAACGGAAGCCGTCGACGTGCATCTCTTGTACCCAATAGCGAAGTGAATCCATCACCATTTGCAGAACGTGCGGGTGCGATACGTCGAGCGTGTTACCGCAGCCGGTGTAGTCGGCGTAGCGGCGGCGCTCGTCGAGGAGGTGGTAGTACGCCTGATTGTCGAGACCGCGGAAGTTAAGCGTGGGGCCGATCTGGTTGCTCTCTGACGTGTGGTTGTAAACGACGTCGAGAATGACCTCGATACCGGCCTCGTGCATGCGGCGCACCATGGTCTTGAACTCAGTGACCTGCTCGCCTCGCGTTCCACTTGCGGAATAAGCGGCGTGGGGTGCGAAATAGCTCAAGGTGTTGTAGCCCCAGTAGTTCACGAGGTTGCGCTGCATCAGGTGCACCTCGTCGACGAACTGGTGTACGGGAAGCAATTCAATGCTGGTGATGCCGAGTTCGACCAGATGATCGATGACCGCATCGTGGGCCATACCCGCGTACGTTCCGCGCAGGTGTTCGGGAACTGCCGGGTGGCGCATCGTCATGCCGCGTACGTGGGCTTCGTAGACGACCGTGTCGCCCCAAGCGACTGCTGGCGGCCGGTCGTTACCCCAGTCGAATGTGTTGTCGACGACCACTGAGCGTGGCACGAAGGGTGCGGAGTCACGCGTGTCGAGCACGGTGTCGTCGTCACCCTCGAAGACATGACCGAAGATTGCCGGATTGAGCGTGAGCGCGCCGTCAACTGCCTTGGCGTAGGGATCGGAGAGCAGTTTCGCCGAATTCCACCGGGCGCCGTTGTGGGGGTCCCACGGGCCGTGCACGCGGAATCCGTATCGCTGCCCGACGCCGACTCCTGGAACGTGGGCGGTGAACATGTGGAAGGTGGATTCGTGAATCTCGACGCGGCGCTCGTTCCCGTCGTCATCGAACAAGCAGAGGTCGACCTGATCGGCGCCCTCCGCCCATACCGACACATTGACGCCATCGCCGTCGAGGGTGACGCCCACGGGGTCGAAGACACCGGGACGAACGTGCGGCCAACCGGGAGTTCCGTCAGCGAACATGGGGTCAGCCTCCGAGGGTGCGATGGACGTAGGTCACAGAGGGACACTAGCCCCCCGTCGGCGCCGGTGCGCTTTTAACGGCCGGAGACCGCGAGGAGACTCACCTTCGCGGGCTGAGTACCCTCGTGGTGACGGCAACCACGAGAGGTGTGACATGGCGGAGTTCGTACGGCTTGAGGTCGAGGCCGGGGTTGGCACTATCAGGCTCGAGCGACCCCCGATGAACGCTCTCTCGCGACAGGTTCAAGAGGAGATCCGCGAGGCTGCCCTCGAGGCGTCGGCGCGCCGCGACATCAAGTCAGTCATCGTGTACGGCGGTCCGAAAGTGTTTGCTGCGGGCGCCGATATCAAGGAAATGGCTGACATGTCCTACCAGGACATGGTCGAAGCATCCGGTGCGTTGCAGGCGTGTTTCACCGCGGTCGCCAGCATTCCGAAGCCGACTATTGCTGCGGTCACCGGCTACGCGCTCGGGGGAGGGTGCGAACTTTCGATGTGTTGCGATCTGCGGGTGGTCGGCGACAACGCGAAGATGGGTCAGCCTGAAATTCTCTTGGGCATCATTCCCGGGGCGGGTGGCACTCAGCGACTTCCTCGCCTCGTTGGTCCGTCGCGTGCCAAGGAGATCATCTTCACCGGACGTTTCGTCGCAGCCGACGAAGCCCTGCGCATCGGCCTCGCCGATCGCGTAGTGGCACCTGACGATGTGTACACCGAGGCCGTGGCCTTGGCTCAATCCTTCGTTCGCGGTCCGGCGATGGCGTTGCGTGCTGCCAAGGAAGCAATCGACGCCGGGCTCGAGACCGATCTGGTCACTGGCCTTGAGATCGAGCGACTGCAGTTCGCCGGACTCTTTGCCACCGATGACCGCACCGTGGGAATGACGTCGTTCATTGAGAACGGCCCCGGCAAGGCCGCATTCACCGACCGATGAGTGCAACAAACGCGGTATCGAGTGGTGGAGGTGTCACCGCCGCACAGATTGAGCAGGCGCGCACCGATCCGAAACTTGCCAACGTGTTGTACCACGACTGGGAAGCCAGTACGTACGACGAAAAGTGGAGCATCTCGTACGACAAGCGATGCATCGACTACGTGCACGATCGTTTCGTGCGCGTCGCAGGCGACGACGACTGGCCCTACGGCCGCGCTCTTGAACTCGGCTGTGGCACCGGATTCTTCCTGCTCAACCTTCGTCAGGCTGGTGTTCTCGATGAAGGTCACGTCACCGACATCTCTCCAGGAATGGTGGCGGTCGCGCAGCGCAATGCCGACGGGTTGGGCTTCAATGTCGAGGGTCGAGTGGCCGACGCCGAATCGATTCCGTACGACGACGACGAGTTCGACCTTGTAGTCGGGCACGCCGTGCTCCATCACATCCCCGATGTTGAGTTAGCCATTCGCGAGGTGCTGCGGGTACTCAAGCCTGGGGGGCGCTTCGTCTTCTGCGGCGAGCCGACGCAACGCGGTGACATCGTGGCACGCCGGTTGTCGCAACTCACCTGGTTGGCTGCGTCGCGCATCACGCAGTTGCCACTCCTTCGCGACCGCTGGGGCCGGCCACCCACCGAGCTCGCTGAGTCATCGCGTGAAGCGGCTCTTGAGGCTTTGGTTGACCTGCACACCTTCGACCCCGACCGACTCGCCGCGCTGTGCATGCGTGCTGGTGCGATTGACGTGAAGACGCAAACTGAGGAACTGACCGCGTCGTGGTTTGGCTGGCCGATTCGTACCATCGAAGCGGCAGTTCGTCCGGGGTCACTGGGTTGGAATTGGGCAGTTTTCGCCTATCGCGGATGGCAGCGGCTCAGTTGGCTCGATGAGAATGTCATGGAACGTTTCGTGCCTGACGAGTTCTTCTACAGCGTGGGCGTCACAGGCGTGAAGCCAGAGGCGACGTAGTCGTGGCGCGCGACCCTCGGCAAGCGCGGTTTCTCACCTGGGCATCGCTCAAGTGGGTGGTGCGCAATCGCGCGTGGTCGTGGTGGTACCTCGTGCGCTATTGGCGCTTCCTGGTGTTTCGCCTGCGCAATCCGCACATCATCACTGAGGGTTTCGTCTTTATCGGTCGACGCGTTGAAATCTATGCGCGCAAGGGTTACGGGCGGTTGATTCTTGGCCGCTGGGTGCATCTGGGCGACGAGAACCGCCTACGGGTTCATGAAGGAACCATGCGGGTAGGTGACAAGTGCGTGTTCGGTCGAGATAACACCATCAACTGCTACCTCGATGTCGAATTCGGCGTGGGCACGATCGTTGCCGACTGGGTCTATGTGTGCGACTTCGATCATGTCTACGACGACATCACCGTGCCGATCAAAGATCAGGGCATCGTGAAATCGCCTGTGCGCATCGGCCCTGACGTCTGGGTGGGCACCAAGGTCACCGTCTTGCGCGGCACGACGGTCGGTCGTGGGTGTGTTCTGGCAGCCCACACGGTGGTGCGCGGTGATATTCCCGAGATGTCAGTCGTGGGTGGTGTTCCGGGCAAGATACTCAAAGATCGGCGCGAGGTGGCGGTGGCGAAGGAAGCCACCCGGCTAGCGCTGGAAGACATCGCCCGCAAGACGCGGGTCGCGGCGCAAGAAGCTTCGAAGCGCTGACGTTCTTCAGGACTTCAGGACTTCGTGACTCGTTCTCCCGTGAGCACATTCATGTCGGGAATTCGCTCGATGACGCGTGGCTGTTGACCTGAGACTGACGTGTGTCGATACACGTCGACAGTGTGTTGCGCGAGTAGCGGCCAGCTGTATCTGATGGCCACATCGCGAGCCGCCGCATCGCCAAGTTGCCGAGCGAAATCACTGTCACTGAGCAGGCGCGCGATCGCTGATGCGAGGGGCGCGGCCTGCCCCGGAGTCACCAGCAATCCGGTGACACCATCGGTGATGATTTCCATCAATCCGCCTTCGCGCGAGGCCACCACCGCAGTACTCAGGGCGCCGGCTTCAAGTGCCACCATGCCAAATGGTTCGTACAGACTCGGAATGACGGCGCAGTCTGCCGCGGCGACGAGTGGACGCAGTTCATGCTCAGGTAGGAAGCCGGTGAACGAAACTGCCGCATCAAGGTGCAGTTCACTGACGCGGGCTCGCAGCGCGGCATCAAGCGGTCCGCGGCCAGCGATGACGAGTCGAGCAGCACTGATGTGCGCGAGCACCGCCGGCATGGCGTCGACGAGCGTGCCCACACCCTTTTCATGAGCCAACCGTCCCGAGTAAATGATCAGGGGAGTGGTGGAATCAACACCGACGCGTGCTCGCGCTGCGGCGCATCCCGCCTCTGTTGCTCGCCACACATCAAGGTCGACGCCGTTGGGTACGACGGTGACGGCAGCATCGAAAGGTCCGAGTGCTGCTGTGACTTCATCGCGCATGGCGCCACTGCACACGATGATGGCGTCGGCCGCGCCGACAAGGCGTCGTTCACGACGGTGCACGGTCTGTGACAGTGGTCCGACGATCCAGCCGTCATGCCGACCCGCTTCCGTGGCGTGCACGGTGGCGATCAGTGGCACCTGTGCGTGACGACTGAGCGTCATTGCGACCGCTGCCACAACCCAGTCGTGGCCGTGCACGACAGCGGGGTTCCACGCGTCGAGCAGTTCGCGACCCTGCCGGTTCATGGCGCGTTGCATTGAGGCAACCCACGGCAGCAGGTTGGCAAAGGTGCGTTCCTGAGGCTCGCCCATTTCGCGGGCGCGCACCAGTCGCACCCCGTTGATGACTTCGTCGTCGGGGGTATCAGTGCCGTGTTGGGTGAGCACGGTGACGTCATGGCCTGCCCGGGCTTGTTCGGTGGCGATCGCCACCACGTGCGCGCCGAGTCCGCCGTACATCACGGGCGGAAACTCCCAAGAGATATGCAGAATGCGCAGAGGAGTGGACATCGACGTCGTCACAGCAGCCGCGCGTCAAGGTGAGCGAAGGGTCCGTCGCTGTGTCGTTGTGACGCGGCTTCGTTGAGCGCGATGGTGGTGCGACTCGAGGAATCACGGGGCGAGAAGCCGGCAGACTCGATGAGGTCAGCGAGTCGAGTGAACGCTGCGTGGTGGTCGCGATGACGATGTCGTGCGTACTGAGCAGCAGTGTCTTTCGTGACCATGAACGCCCAGTCACTCGACAGCGCCAGTAACCCGGTACGCACCAATTGATCGAGTAGTGGATCGCGAAATCCATCGCCGTGAGCCAGTTGCTTGTCGACCACATCAACCACACGCGACTGGAGTGCGTTGTTGTCATCGACAAGGTCGCGCACACTGTCGCCATTCCAGACGCGCCAGTCTTTACCCGAGCCCCACGATCCGGACTCAAGATCGACGCGACCTTCGACCGCACCGGCTTCTAACGCCGCATTGAGCGTGCTGACTTCAACACCTGCTTGCGGAAGTAGTCGCAGAACGTGGCCGAGCCACGTGGGCCCCTCATGCCACCAGTGACCGAACAGTTCGGTGTCGTAGGCGGCAATGGCGATGCCGGGGCGTCCGTCTCGTTGCTCGCGAATGGTGAGGAGGTGGTCACGCACGTGCGCAACGAAATCGCGAGCATCGGCGAGGGCGGCGTCGTTGGCGCGTTCGGGTTCGTATGGCGCTTTGTCGGGTGAATGGGTGTTCGTAACGCGCCACCGTCGGAATCCGCTGTCGGTGTCGATGGCGTAGAAGTCGCGGTACCACGGGCCACCGGGATAGCCCTTCTTCGGACTCCACACCCGGTAGGTGATGTCGAGGTCGCGAGCGAAGGCGACGACGTCGCTGTCACCGACTGTGTAGGCGGCTGACGTGTCGGCTCCGACATGTCGAAGTGTGGGGCCGTCGATCAGGAAGTGCGTAACTCCCGCTTCGGCGTAGAGCTGTTCAAGGCCAGGTCGGTATCCGCATTCGGGTGCCCAGATTCCGGCAGGTCGTGCACCGAGGCGCGCTCGGCCATCGTCAAGGCCCGTACGCAAGGAAAACCCCGCGATGCGCTCGTCGAGCAAGGGTTGGAACGGATGTGTGGCCGGACCACCGAGTAGCTCAATGACACCGGCGTCGATGAGTGGGCGAAGCGCGCCGCTGCCACCGGCGCGCCAGTGCCGGTCGAACGAATCGAGAGCACGTCGACTGGCACGGTGCTCGCGAGCACCAGCTTCACGCACCACAGGGTCACGATCGGAGGCCAACGCGAGCGCTCGGGCGTCCCAGAATCCAAGCCAAGTCTGCTCTTCGCTTAGACAGTAGGGATCGTCGAGTTGTGCGGCCAGTACGGGCGTGAGTCCGAGGGTGAGTACGTCGCGACGACCTTCCGCGGCCAATTCATGCAGTAAGTCAACGAGCGGAAGATACGACGTCGACCACGCTTGGTAGAGCCACTCTTCGCCCACAGGCCACGATCCGTGATGTGCCAGCCATGGCAGGTGCGTGTGCAGCACCAAGCAGAACCGGCCGACAGGTTCGGAAGGGCGAGTCGCCGTGGAACTCATTCGCGAACTCCCACGGCGATGAGATCAAGACACTCATCGTCGGCAGCCACGATTGCGAAATCTGAGGTGGTCACTGCGGCCACTCGCTCAGTGAGTTCGTCGTTCCAGCCGGCGCCCATGATCGCCGCGATCTGCGCATCAACAATCGAGCCGTTGGCACGCTCGTCGTGAGCTAACGCATCTGCATGAACCAGGCCGAACACCTGCACGTCGACACAGCCCGCGTCGTGGAGCAAATCGAGCAGTTGCTCGCGATCAAACTCCTCGACGTGAAATGGGTTGAGAGGTTTCTCGCCACGCGCCACACCTGGCGAGAAGGTGAGTCGGTTGGGTGTCGAGATCACGATGCGGCCACCCGGTACAACTGCAGCGCATAGTTGCGTGAGGAAGGAGCGGACGTCCCACAGGTGCTCGATGACCTGCAGGCTCACAACCAAACTGGCCGATTGGGCTGCGATGGGCAGCAGCGCCAGGTTGGCCCGCACGACCGGAAGACCTAGGTACTGCGCGCTGGCGTGGTGGCAGGCGGTGTCGTCGTAGTCGAGCGCCACGATCGGTCGGCGCAGTCGCGAACGCAGTAGTGCGGCTCCGTACCCCTCGCCCGAGCCAGCCTCGAGAATGACGCCTGTCGCGTCGGGAGACTGCGTTTGGGCGACCCATTCGTAGACGGCTTCGTGTCGGCGGAACCAGTAGTTCTCCCGCTCAATTCCCGGGATGGTGCGTTCACCGGTGAGGGTGAGGGGGGTGACCAGACCGGGATCCACTCCCTAAGCGTCGCATCCGAGCACGGCAATCCCCGACGCGGCCGGTTGAGTAGGGCACAATCAGATCATGAGCATTGACAACTCGCAGTCCGGTGGCATTGTTGCCGGCTGGTACCCAGACCCTGCTGCCGCTGATCGCATGCGTTACTGGGACGGCTCGGGGTGGACCGAACGCACCGCGCCGCTCACCGCGACGCCCCCCGCTGCCGAACCGACAGCCGTCATGGCTCCGGTCGCACCTGAGCCTGTGGCACCTGTGGCACCCGTGGCACCCGTGGCACCTGTGGCACCCGTACAGGTCGCCCCCGCTGCGCCCATTGAGCCCGTCCAGGTCGCCCCGGCGGTTGCCGTTGCTGCCCCGGTGGTCGCCGCTGCCGCTCCGGCATTCGCTGATTCGACCGGCGATTTTGGTGGCGGGTTCGCCACCCCCGCGACGGTTCTTCCCGGTTCTAGTACCCCGGTTGCGGTAGCAGCTCCGATCACGCCCGCCCCCGCGGTGGCCGTTCCGGCGGTAGCTGCTCCCGTTGCTGTGGCACCTGTGGTCGTCCCCGAAGTACTTGCGCCCGCGGTCGTCGGCGGAGCGCCGGTGGTGGTGGCCGCTGGCGAGGCTCGTCCGGTTGACCCCAAGTTGGCGAAGTCGGCGCGTATGGTCGCGACCGTCTTTGATGTGCTCGCTCTGCTGGTTCTGATCCTGGGCATCATCGGTGGCGTTCTTGTGGCCGTCGCTGGCTTCGCACTTCCCTCCGATCAGACGGGCCAGTTGGGGGAGGCCGGAGCCCTCGGGGGATTGATGCTTGGCCTCGTGGCCATTGCCTATGCCGTCGTTCTCTGGGCGGTCTGGAAGTTGCTGGCAATCATCGCGCGTTACATCGCCCTCCGAACGGAGTAATCGGGGCGGTTGGCGTTCGACGGTTGTGACGGTGCTCACTGTGGCCGGGGGCCGACGTGAGTTTTGTGCTACTGGCGGGTAATCTCATGGCACAGACCCGGTGTACGGGTCAGGTCAAGGAGGACGCAGCCGCGCCATGAAGATCCTCGTGTGCATTAAGCAGGTTCCTGACAGTTGGGCTGACAAGAAATTGTCGCCTGAAGACTCCACCCTCGACCGCGCGTCGGTTGATCGGGTTCTCAACGAGTTGGACGAGTACGCCGTTGAGGCCGCGCTCCAACTCACTGAGGCTCACGGGGGTGACGTCACGGTGTTGACCATGGGTCCCGAAGACGCAGCTGAAGCGCTCCGTCGTGCACTGTCGATGGGTGCCGACGCCGGCATTCACCTCATCGATGACGGCCTGAGCGGTACCGACGCGGTCGGTACCTCGTACGCACTCGCGCAGGTCCTGCAAAGCCGCGAGTTCGATCTGGTCATTTTCGGCTCCGAATCCACCGACGCGCGCATGAGCGTTGTTCCCGCCATGGTGGCCGAGCGCCTCTCACTTCCCCAGCTCACCTTCGCTGGCAAGGTCGAGGTCGACGGCGGCACCGTGCGCATCCAGCGCGTTACCGACTACGGCTACGACGAAGTCGAGGCCAGCACCCCGGCGTTGGTCTCGGTAGTTGAGAAGATCAATGAACCTCGCTACCCGTCGTTCAAGGGCATCATGGCGGCCAAGAAGAAGCCGGTTGAGAAGCTCACACTCGCCGATGCCGGTATCGACGCATCGCAGGTTGGTCTAGCTCAGGCGTGGAGTGCGGTCGATTCATTCGCCGCCCGGCCCCCGCGCGAGAAGGGCACCATCGTTGAAGACGGTGGTGACGGCGGCGCGAAGATCGCCGAATTCCTGTCCACCCAGAAGTTCATCTAAGGGAGCCGAGCAGACATGGCGCAGATCCTCGTCCTCGTCGACCACGTCGACGGAAACATCAAGAAGGTCACCTTCGAATTGCTCACGCTTGCCCGCCGTTTGGGCACGCCAGTAGCCGTGTGGGTTGGCCCCAATGCCGACACCGCAGCGCTCGCCGAATACGGCGCCGAGACGGTCGTCGTGGCAGATTCCGCGACGTTGCTCGAGCACCCGGTAGCCCCTAAGACCGATGTCCTCGCGGCCGTAGTCGCCGAGAAGTCGCCAGCTGCGGTGCTGATCGCTTCCACCGCCGAAGGTAAGGAAATCGCTGGCCGCCTGGCCGTGCGCATCGGTTCAGGCGTTCTCACCGACGCCGTCGACGTTGACGCCGACCTCACCGCAACGCAGTCAGTGTTCGGTGGAGCCACCGTGGTGAAGTCCAAGGTCACCCGCGGGGTTCCGATCATCACGGTTCGACCGAATGCCACCGCACCCGAAGCCGCTCAGGGCGCCGGAACGCGCGAAGACATTGTGGTCGAGACCGCAGCGTCGTCAACGCTTGCCACGATCACCTCGCGTGTCGTTTCGACCAAGGATGGTCGCCCTGAACTCACTGAGGCAGCGATTGTGGTGTCGGGTGGTCGCGGGGTCGGAAGCGCAGAAGGTTTCGCAGTCATCGAAGGCCTCGCCGATGCACTCGGTGCGGCTGTGGGTGCCTCGCGTGCCGCAACCGACGCCGGTTGGTACCCGCACCAATTCCAAGTTGGTCAGACCGGAAAGACAGTGTCGCCGCAGCTGTACATCGCCAACGGAATTTCCGGTGCCATTCAGCACCGGGCCGGAATGCAGACCTCGAAGACGATCATCGTGGTCAACAAGGACTCCGAAGCTCCAATTTTTGAGCTTGCGGATTTCGGCGTCGTGGGCGATCTATTCACCGTCGTTCCTGCGCTCACCGATCAGGTCACCGCACGTAAGGGCTGACACACCCTCTTAGGTCCCGCGCTGCAGCGGGTTTCGAGGGAACAATGGGCGCGTGAGCGGTCTGGTGGGTTGACTTGATCTTCCCGACTATCGAATTCGCGGTCTTCTTCGCCATCGTTTTGACCGCGTCGTGGCTGCTCATGCCCAATCCCACGGCGTGGAAGCCTTTCATGCTCGTGGTATCGCTGTTCTTCTACGGCTTCGTTGACGCCTACTGGGTTCTCCTGCTGCTGTTTTCCATCGTTGCCAATCAGGCGGCAGCTACGGTTATCACTCGACTCGATCGACAGCGTGCTCGTAAGGCAGTGCTCATCGTGGCGATCGTTGTTGACCTCGGTCTGCTCGGCTGGTTCAAGTACTTCGACTTCTTCGCTGGATCGTTCAACACGGCCCTGTCGAAAGTCGGACTCGGCGCACCGATGCCGGTGCTTAATGTGCTGTTGCCGATCGGAATCTCCTTCTTCACCTTCCAAGCGATTTCGTACGTGGTCGACGTCTATCACGGCATCACGAAACTGGCGAAGCCCATCGATTTCGCCGTCTTCCTGTCGTTCTTTCCGCACGTGGTGGCAGGGCCTATCGTGCGGGCGCGAGAGTTCATCCCGCAGTTGTCGACGCCGAGGAGTCCGCGCAACCTTCCGGTGGTGCCGGCGCTCTTTCTCATTCTCGGCGGGCTGTTCAAAAAGGTCGTGCTCGCCGATTACTTGGCGACGGCAATTGTTGACCCTGTCTTTGGCAGTCCCTCTGCGTACTCGTCGCCCGACACTCTCGCTGCCGTGTACGCGTACGCAGCGCAGATCTACTGCGACTTCAGTGGTTACACCGATATCGCCATTGGTATCGCCATGCTGCTGGGGTTCCGATTTCCTCAAAACTTCGCCTCGCCCTATTCGGCAACGAGTCTGCAGATCTTCTGGCGTCGTTGGCACATGACGTTGTCACGATGGCTTCGCGACTATCTGTACATTCCACTTGGAGGCAGTCGTAAGGGCAATGTGCGCACGTACGTCAATCTGATGATCACCATGCTGCTCGGCGGTTTGTGGCATGGGGCGTCGTGGACCTTCGTCGTTTGGGGCGGCATCCACGGAGTGGGCTTGGCGGTCGAACGGTGGTGGAACGAACGGCGATCGGGTGGCCGGCGAGGAGCTCCCACTCCCGGGACTCTCGCTGTCGATCACGAGCCCACTGAGGAAACCGCGGGGGAGTGGGCCAACACGGCGATCCTTCCCAGCGGCCCAGGCCTGGCTCCAGTCTCTGGGGCGGCGGTCGACGGTGACGTAACGGTAGCGACCCGGGCACCGTTAGATGCCACACCTCGACGGCCCATTCCGGGTGCGCGCATTCTGAGTTGGTTCGTGACGTTCCAGGTCGTCTGCCTTGCCTGGGTGTTCTTCCGGTCGCCCGACCTCGAGACTGCCTTCGGGATGCTGGGCGGTCTTGTGGGCTCGTGGGGTGAGGGCGCGTCACTGGTGACTCCCGTGGTGCTCCTGGCCATCGTGCTGGGCATTGGCACCCAATTCCTGCCGGGTGGAATCTGGCGCACACTTGAGCGGTGGTTCTCCCGGATTCCTGTGGTCGTTCAGGGAATCATCGTGGGTGTGCTGCTCGTCCTTATGTTGGCGCTGGTGGGCGATGGCGGCGTGGCGCCATTCATTTACTTCCAGTTCTAAAGCGCACGCGATTGGTGAAGGGAGGGGCAGATGAGTAGCGACAACGATCAGGTGGGCACGGGTGGGGCGCAGCGCGCCGCCGAGCGCACCGATCGCGAAACCACCTATCACCCCGCCTTGTCGGCCCCCGCGAGTCGTGGAATGGCCGCCGGTAAGGCGCTTATCGTGGTGCTGGTCGCCCTGCTGGTGGCCGGACTGCTCAATTCGAACTGGATGGTGCACACGGCCGAGGGAATGCGGCCCGGATTGGGCCGCACCGTTGTGCACGCGGTGGCAGTTCCGTTTGATGTGGTGGGTTCGGCGTTGGCGCTTGATCGGCCTCGTCAACAGCTCGATCTGCTACTGGGCCGCGAGCCGGTGACCGTCGATTCCGGTGAGATCGAAGTCGACACCGTCAGTGCCCCTGTCGTCGACTCAGCCACCCTGGCCAAGGCGGGAGTTCCCGCTCCTCCCGTCTACCCACCACGTGTTGCGCCGGCCAAGGTGGCACACCCCACAGCTGCCAAGCCCTTATCGGTGTTGGTGATTGGTGACTCACTCACGACTTACACCGGCAATCGCCTCGCTGAGTTGTTTGCGCACCAGAAGATTGCTAAGTCGAAGGTGATCTGGCGCGATGGCACCGGATTGGCCACACCCCAGTTCTTCAACTGGGCCACGTGGGCCCTGTCAACGATCGAGAAGGAAAAGCCCGACGCCGTTGTGGTGATTCTGGGCGGTAACGACAACCAAGACATGCAGCGTCAATCGGCCTACTTCCCGCGTGGAACCGACGCATGGCAGAAGGAATACCAGCGCCGAGTCTCCGTAGTAACCCAGGCCATGATCAACCGCGGCGTTGACCGCGTGTACTGGAGCGGCCCGCCGACGGCCCGCAACTCGCACGACAACGACCTCTACCACCAGCTCAACGTGGCGGTTTCCAACGCAACGACGGGCATCAAGGGCGCCCATTTTGTCGATCTGGCCGGACCCACGGCGCAAGACGGTCAGTGGGTTGACACCCTCGTCTTCGGCAACGACGCCTTCCGCGCCCGGATGGGAGATAACTTCCACTGGAGTTGGAAGGCGGCTCAAATCACCTCCAAACTCGTCTCCGATGCGATGGGGCGCGACTACGGGCCACTTTCTTAGTTCCGCCCGAAGCCTCCTGTCGGGCCAGTGCCGGGCCCCTGCCCGAGCCCCTGCCGGGCCCCTGTGCGGCGGCTCTGCGGAGGCTGGGTAATCCGTCCGGGCCTACACTGGACGCGTGGCCTATCTCGACCATGCGGCAACGACCCCGGTTCGACCGGAGGCCCTCGCCGCACTCACTTCCGCCTACGAGCAGACCGGCAATGCGTCCAGCCTGCACGGGGCTGGTCGCCATGCCCGCAAATTGGTTGAAGAGGCCCGCGAATCGGTCGCGGCTTCGCTCGGATGTCGTCCCGGTGAGGTGGTGTTCACCTCCGGCGGTACTGAGAGTGACAACCTCGCGATCAAGGGCATTTTCTGGAGCAGGCAGGCAGATGATGCCGGGCGAACGCGGGTGCTGTGCTCTGCAGTCGAGCATCATGCAGTGCTCGATCCAGTGCTGTGGCTCGGTGAGCATGAGAAAGCCCATGTCGATCTGATCGGCGTTGATTCGGTGGGCCGCGTCGAACTGGCTGCCTTAGCCGAGTTGATCGAGCGCGATCCTGCGTCGATTGCATTGATCAGCGTGATGGCAGCGAACAACGAGGTAGGAACTATTGAGCCGGTTGCGAAGATAGTGGACTTAGCCCGTGAGGCCGCTATTCCGGTGCATTCAGATGCAGTCCAGGCTGTGGGCTCGATTCCAATCGACTTTGCGCTGCTGGGGTTGGATGCACTGACGGTCAGCAGTCACAAGGTCGGCGGACCCCACGGCGTCGGCGCTTTGGTGGCTCGTCGGGGTCGCACTCTCGAGCCGGTGTTGCATGGTGGATCCCAGGAGCGCAGTCGTTCCGGAACTCTCGATGCCCCCGGAATTGCAGGGTTCGCCGCTGCGCTCGCTGCTGCCGTTGAATGCCGAGAAGACTCGGCGGTCAGAATCGGTGCGTTGCGTGACAACCTCGTGCGTGGAGTGTTGCTGGCAGTGCCAGACGCAGTGCTCACCGGAGATCGTGACCCTGCTGGCCGACTTCCGGGCCACGCGCACTTCTCTTTCCCGGGCTGCGAAGGCGACGCGCTTTTGATGTTGCTTGATGCCCAGAGTGTTGAATGCTCGACCGGTTCAGCGTGTACCGCCGGAATTCCCGAACCATCTCACGTACTGCTGGCGATGGGTGTCGATCCTGAGCTTGCGCGCGGGTCACTGCGCTTCTCACTCGGATGGACCTCCACACAATCCGATGTTGACGAATTATTGGATGCTCTGCCCGCGGTTGTCGATCGCGCCCGCCGTGCTGGTCGCCCTCGCATCCGACCGATGTCACGCTCGTTGGGCGGGTCGGAGTGAAGGTTGTCGCCGCGCTTTCCGGTGGCGTTGATTCAGCCGTGGCGGCCGCGCACGCCGTTGATGCCGGACACGAAGTTGTGGCTGTGCACCTCGCGCTCACTCCCGATCCCCGCGAATTTCGCGATGGTGCCCGTGGGTGCTGTTCATTGGAAGATGCGCGCGACGCTCGACGCGTTGCGGATGTACTCGGGATTCCTTTCTACGTATGGGATCTCGCCGATCGGTTCAAGGAAGACGTCATCGATGACTTCGTCGCTGAATATGCGGCGGGTCGCACGCCCAATCCGTGTTTGCGCTGCAATGAGCGAATCAAGTTCGCGGCTGTACTCGATCGTGCGCTCGATCTCGGTTTCGACGCGGTGGTCACCGGTCACTACGCCACGCTGCATGACAACGGTCAATACGTTGAACTGCACCGTTCAGTAGATGATGCGAAGGATCAGTCGTACGTGCTCTCAGTGCTGCGGCAGGAGCAGTTGGCACACTCACTGTTCCCGCTCGGCCCCCTGCGCAAGGACGAAGTACGACGCATCGCAGTCGAACGCCGACTCTTGGTCGCCGACAAGCCCGATAGCCATGACATCTGTTTCATTGCCGACGGTCGCACCAGTGAGTTCCTCAGAGAACGCATTGGCGCTGAGCCGGGAGCCATCGTTGATGCTGAAACCGGTGACGAACTCGGCGCGCACGAAGGAGTTCATGCCTTCACCGTGGGCCAGCGTAAGGGCCTTCACATCGGGCAGCCGCGCCCCGACGGTGCGCCGCGTTACGTCGTCGGTGTCGACCCCTCCACCCGTACGGTTCTGGTGGGTCCCGAGCAACTGCTGCGCGTCGACTTCATCGTGGGTGAATCGCCGATTTGGTGCGGGCCCGCTCCCGAACAGGGCGACGCAGTGGGTGCGCAGATGCGCGCTCACGGACGTGAATTACCGGCGACGGTGCGGTACGAAGACGATCGTGTCGAGGTATCGCTACTCGAACCTGAGCGAGGAGTGGCGTCGGGTCAGACGGTGGCGCTGTATGAGCGAACACGCGTCGTCGGATCGGCCACGATCATGTCGACGGCGCGACAGCCGCAGCCTCACTAAGTACCGGAGCCACCGGCGTTTCCCAGCCGAAGATGGCTGAGGCCGCTCGTAGTCCGGTGGCGATCACCATGGTGGCCGTAATGCTGACCCAGGTGGGAGCGCCCAGCAGCGCGCACGCGATGTACGCGCCCGCGCCGGCCAGTGCGGCAGCCGCGAAGAAGGTACCCGGCTGCAGTACTTCGGGTTTGGTCTTGCAGAGCAAATCGCGCAGCAGACTGCCGCCGCTGCACGCGACAACTCCCACGAACATCGCTGCTGTGGGATTGAGTCCAACGAGCAGTGCCTTTTGCACGCCGATGACGACCCACACGCCAATCACCAGCGTGTCGACGATGCTCATGACGGGAGTGAAATGCCGCATCGGACGGGCAAACAGTGTGGCTACGGCCGCAGCGAGGATGGCATTTGCGAGCAACGTGGGGCTGACCAGAAACGTCGGAATTCCGCTGTTGAGCAGAACATCGCGAATGGCACCGCCGCCAACACCGGTACAAATGGCGACCACCATCACACCCATCGGGTCGAGTTTGCGGTGGGTTGCGTGCAGAGCTCCGGTGAGGGCTCCGGTCGTGACGGCGACGATTTCCAAAAACGAAGGCAAGTTGAACAGGTTGTTGGGTGGTTGAACCTCGACCGTGTGAATGGCGGATGCGAGCAGGGCTAAGGTCGCGCCGACCATCAGGAGTCGCTACTTGAACTGGGAGTGAGCCGATCCCACAACTGGTCGCTCAGTTCGCTGGTGGGGCGAGTGCGCCAGCCGCGCCATGCCGCCAGCAAGCGCAGAGAGAACACGACAGTGACGGTGAGCAACTGCTCGATTCCCTGTGGCCAGCTGACAAAGTGGGCGAGCAGCACGTAAAACACCGACCCCAGCAATGCTGCCACTCCGACGAGAACGCCGGGGCGCAACAGCGAGGGCGCGGTACCGGCGAGCAGGTCGCGCAGCACGATGCCGCCGGTTGCCGTCAGGGTGCCGAGGAACATCGCCGAGATCATGGGCAGTTGCACGGTGAGTGCGGCGTCAACGCCCACGCATACCAAGAATCCCATCGAGAGGGCATCGAGGGTCATGAGTATTCGCCGAGATCGGGTGAGAACTCCCGCGAAGAAGAAGCCGGCAATCGATGCAATCGCGGTGCCGATCAGATACCGAGGATCGGACAGAAACTGCGGAGTTCCGTTGAGGAGAAGAAGTTCGAGGATCATGAGTCCGCCCAGGCCTTGCGCAAAAGCAAGACCGAAGACGCCGATCGGGTCGAAACCACGCTGGGCCGCGAATTCGGCGCCGACCAGGCTTCCAGTGATCACCGCTGCCAACGCTGCCCAGTTGGGAAGCGTGAGCGTCGCGAGGTCGATGGCCAACGGAATCACACATCGACGATAGCCTTTCAAGGGTGTATCTGCCGATGATGGTTCCCCGCTGTACGGCGTGTTCATGATCATTGACGCACCGGTGACCGGTGACGGTGAACTTCCCGGAACCTCGGTGGCTGAGACCGTGCGGGTGATCGCCGGTGAACTCGGCACGTATCCCCATCTGCCGTACCTGCCGGTATTGCCTGAGCGAGGGCCCGGAGCTGACGCGATCGGTCGCACCGCGGCTTTGCTATCGGCGGTGACGGTTCACTTCGCGGTGACGACGACCCCCGGCGGCTGGCGCATTGCCGGCGGTGACTCGCGTGAGATGCGTCGCGCCCGCGCGTGGCTCTCCGAGGATCTCGACAGTCTCGAAGAGCAATTCGAGGGCTTCGACCGGGCGATTGTGCTGCCCGTCGTTGGTCCGCTCACTCTTGCGGCGTCGCTGGAGTTGATGTCAGGGCACCGATTGGTACGCGATCGCGGGGCTGTGGGTGATCTGGCTGAGGCGATGGGGGAGGCGCTGGCGGTTCATTGCGCGGAGGTGCGCCGTCGACTGCCAAGCGCGGTGGTAGTGCCCCGGCTTGATGAAGGGTTGCTGGCGGCTGTGGTGGAGGGCGGTATCTCGACTCCCAGTGGGCTTGATCGCTATCGCGCGGTGGGTGGTCAGTTGGCGGGTGAGCTGCTGGCTGGTGTCGTGACGCGTTCCGGCGTGGCCGATGTGGCGGTGCGCTGTGCCGGTGCCGCGCCCCCCATTGATGTGATGGCGGCGAGCGGCGCTTCGGTGTTGTCGGTTGATCTTTCGGCGTTGAGTGTGCGCCATCAGGGCGACCAGTTTGGATCGTTAGTCGAGGCCGGCACGGTGTGGCTGTTGGGCGTTGAAGGTGGGCCGCCTTCGGGTCCGGCGAAGTCGGAAGTGAGCGCTACCGTTGACCGCGTGACACAGTGGTGGACCGATCTGGGATTCGACCCCGAGGCCTTGCCGGCCTCCATTGGGTTGCTGCCGACGGCGCCCGCGGTCGATCCCGTGGCGCAGTTCACCTCGCTCCGGGCGGTGTCGAACCGCCTGCGCAATGTGGGGGAGGGTCGCGATGACTGACGTGACCGCGGGCGATCGTGCGCGGTGGGCTGAACTTGTCGAACTCATCGACGATGCCCGACGCCGCTACTACCAAGACGATGCGCCCACTCTTTCCGATGCTGAGTACGACGAGGCGTACAGCGAACTCGTTGCCCTCGAGCAGCGATTTCCTGAACTGGCGTCAATGGATTCGCCGACGCAGTCGGTTGGTGGGCAGGCGTCTGAACAGTTCGCGCCGGTTGAGCATCTGCAGCGCATGCTCAGTCTCGACAACGCGTTCTCGGCTGACGACGTTGAGGCGTGGGCAGCGCGCGTCGAGAAGGATCTGGGTTCACTTCCTGCGTTGTTGTGTGAGTTGAAAGTGGACGGACTCGCGGTCGACGTCGTGTACGAAAACGGTCGGATTCGTTCGATGGCCACTCGTGGTGATGGTCGAGTGGGTGAAGACGTCACCGCGAACTCAGCGCTGATTCCTGCAATTCCGCAGCAACTCACCGGCGGTACGAAGGCTCACCCCATTCCGCCGTTGGTCGAGGTGCGCGGCGAGGTGTACTTGCCCGTTGCTGAGTTTGATGCGCTGAATGCTGAGCAGCGCGAGATGGGATTGGCTGAGTTTGCCAATCCGCGCAACGCCGGTGCGGGTTCATTGCGTCAGCGCATCGATCGTCGACGCGAAGAAGTTGCAGCCGCTCGAACTCCGGCTGCCAAGGCGCGTGCGGAGGCTGATCTCGAGCGTGCCCTTGCTCGTATTGGTCGACTTCGACTGGTGGTGCATGGGGTCGGCGAATGGCAGGGCCACGAACCCGCGACTCAAAGCGAGGCGTACGCAGCGCTTGCGGGGTGGGGGCTGCCGGTTTCCGATCGTGCACGCGTGGTCGAGGGGTTGGCTGCCGCGCGAGAGTTCATCGAGTATTACGGCGAACATCGTCACGACGTCGAGCACGAGATTGATGGCGCAGTACTCAAGGTCGACGAACTCGCACTGCAGGGGCGATTGGGTTCCACGTCGCGTGCGCCGCGTTGGGCGATTGCCTACAAGTACCCGCCCGAAGTTGTGCGTACGCGACTGCTCGACATTCGCGTGGGTGTGGGGCGAACGGGTCGGGTCACGCCCTATGCGGTGATGCAGCCAATTAAGGTGGCGGGTTCGACAGTTGAGATGGCGACGCTACACAACGCATCCGAGGTCGTGCGCAAGGGCGTGCTGATCGGTGACCTCGTCTTTCTGCGCAAGGCCGGCGACGTGATTCCGGAAGTCGTCGGCCCCGTTCTTGAGGCCCGCACGGGTGACGAGCGAGCGTTCGTGATGCCGACCCACTGCCCCGAGTGCGGCACCGAGTTGGCGCCCGAGAAAGAGGGCGACGCCGATATTCGTTGCTCCAATCAGCAGTCGTGTCCTGCGCAGTTGCGTGAGCGGTTGTTTCACCTTGGGTCGCGCGGCGCGCTTGATATTGAAGGTCTTGGCTACCAGGCAGCGGTTGCGTTGCTGGCCGACGGATTGGTTGTTGACGAGGGCGGTTTGTTCGCGCTGACCGGTGACGATTTGTCGCGGTCGGAGTTCTTCACCAAGGCGGTCAAGGGTGAGCGAGTGCTCAACGCCAATGCCACGAAGTTGCTTGAACAGTTGCAGGTAGCAAAGACGCGGCCGCTGTGGCGTGTGTTGGTGGCGTTGTCGATTCGTCACGTCGGACCTACGGCGGCGCAGTCATTGGCACGCGAGTTGCGCGACCTTGATGTCATCGCGTCGACTCCACCCGAGCAGTTGGCGGCGGTCGAAGGTGTGGGCGGCATCATCGCCGATTCGATCAGTGAGTGGTTCGCGGTCGATTGGCATCGCGACATCGTTGAGCAGTGGCGGGCGGCCGGGGTGTCGCTGGCTGACGAGGAAGTTGATGAAGGTCCGCGACCGCTCGAAGGAATGACGTTCGTCATCACGGGCACACTTCCGACGCTCAGTCGCGATCAGGCAACCGAGGCCGTGCAGAAGGCCGGCGGCAAGGTCAGCGGTTCGGTGTCGAAGAAGACGTCGTATGTCGTGGTGGGCGAGAACCCCGGCTCCAAAGCCGAGAAGGCAGAGGCACTGGGAGTGCCGATCCTCGACGAGGATGGTCTCACTGAGTTGT
>Ga0194043_1000241_pt1 | contig 29034 bp, 29 predicted proteins | sample JunL4415m_MetaG_FD_161274 | JGI IMG/M metagenome (GOLD analysis project Ga0194043, IMG submission 161274) | Anoxic zone freshwater microbial communities from boreal shield lake in IISD Experimental Lakes Area, Ontario, Canada - Jun2016-L442-15m | ecosystem: Environmental > Aquatic > Freshwater >...
TATATGGAAGTGGTTTTCAAACTTCAAAAAACATGTTTTTTCATAAAAAAAAATCTGAAAAAAAGAATTTCAAATTCGGAAGTCAGTTTAAAATAGAATCCGTTTGTTTAAAACGTTATAAAAAGTGTTTTTTAAAAATATGAAAAGTGATTTCAAACTTCAAAACTATGTTTTTTCATAAAAAAAATCTGAAAAAAAAGATTTCAAATTCGGAAGTCAGTTTAAAATAGAATCCGAATGTCAAAAAAGTTATAAAAAGTGGTTTTTTATTATAAAAAGTGGTTTTTCAATATATGGAAGTGGTTTTCAAACTTCAAAAAACATGTTTTTTCATAAAAAAAAATCTGAAAAAAAGAATTTCAAATTCGGAAGTCAGTTTAAAATAGAATCCGTTTGTTTAAAACGTTATAAAAAGTGGTTTTTAAATGTTGAATAGAATCTTCTTTTATTTATTTATTTTGTGTGACAAATACTTTATTGCTCGGATAAATGTATATGTAGTTTGCAAACAGTTGTTGGATAAAAAAAAAGGAAATCTGGCATTCGATACCACATTCTTGGATATGTTGATACCACGTGACGTTGATCGAGTGTGTAAACGGATGATGCATCTTGCGTATAATCAGTCTTGTTTCACAATGTTTTTCAACAACATCTTTCAATCCGTTTTTTAATTGACGTTCGATATATTTTTTATATTGTTCGTGTTGTCGATAGTATCGGATTTGATTCATGCTTATCTGGAATTCGGTTTGTACACTGTGTGGTATAAAATCATGTTGTTTGATGATGAGAGCGACGTCGGGGTGTTGTTGGATCGATTCTAACACGACCGATTCGTCGATGTCGAGTTTCGAATCTAAATAACAAATGTATTCATACTTTTGAAGACATGCAAAAGATTCTGGTACAGCTTTCAGTTTTTTAGCTTGCATGCTACTCGTGATTGCATCGTTTGAAATAGGTACATCGTCGTATATTCCTATCCAACTAGTTTTTTGTAATCGTACTAAAACATCCTGATTATTTGTAATATAATAACAATCGTATTGTGAAGAGGGTGGTGATTTTATTATCATCGCTGGATTTTCTAAAGTACCATAAAAACATGTACAAAATGCAATGTATTTTTGTTTATTTGTAATAGTAGAATCGATCTGTATTTTTTGTAAAGGCTTTTCACATAATAAAATGGACACTGCTTTTTTATTATTATTTATTTGTTGATATAATAATAATTGTTGTTCATGTTTTTTAGATTTTATAGTACGTTTTTTTTGAGATGATTTTTTAATATACGGTGATGATACGACTATACACAAACAATAGATAATTAATATACCTATTAAAAAAAATAACCCAATTATCCAATAATCGTTCACGATCATGTTTGATGTATAAGTTAAATAACATTATATAAAAATCTACTAATATCGGAATGAACAGAATGTATAAATAAAACGATGTCTTGGTCCAGTAATCGCACATTATTTTATACGAATTTATTTATACATGTGGTGCAACGGTGAAAGTGTTGGTAGGTGGTCCTGGTGCAAACGTCAAAGCTGGTTGAGATATGTCTGTCACAGGACGAATGTTGTTTTGTGTCCAATCAGAAATATCAGTAGATAAATTATAAAAATTCCGTCGCGAAGATGGAATTAAAGAAGCATTCGTTAAATCGTTAAAAGAGGAAGAAGGTAATACGGGTGCTATGTTAGTTATATTGGATAATTGTATACACGTGTTGTTATTTATTATAATACCTTTACAATCAGGATTAACAGCACAACTGTCAAAACATTTTAAATCAGCAGGTGTTGATGTATCGGATGGATTTATAGATGATTTTTCAATACTGGAAATAATATCTTCAGATAATTCACCAGTAAATGTATTTGAAACCAATAAAGGTGTGACTAAATAATTCGGTACATTGGTTGAAAAATCAAAAACATAGATATTTTGTTGATAACATGTGATGAATATTTTTTTTGATGAATAAACAAGCACTCTATCTATATTATAACATTGTATGGCCACAAGGTTCGTGTTATGGTTACTGAAAGCAATAACAAATTTGGATACATCGGTCGGTGTGTTCAATTTATACACGTGTCTCGCGAAACCACATCCACCGCCTGGATTTTCATCCGTAAACAACATGTTAGGTGAATTTTTATTTTTTACCACCGCAATGTCATACTTATCGTACACCATCATGTTTGTGACACCAAGACCAGTAGTATGACCAAATCCTCTACTATCTATTTTATTACCACCAACTGCACATCGATTCGCGTCATGATTAACGATCATGTTAGTGACTGGTAGATCATTGCAGTTCGCCATACCATCGATAACGATCATTGCAACACCGATTAAATAATTTACCGGACACTTGCGTGAAGTGCTACACTGAACAGTTTGTGTTCGTTGTATAGGACAAGCTTTACCATTATAAGCAGGTGAAGTGACAACGTTTGTTATCTGAGTTTTCACACCCAAGCTATCACCGCATTGCACGGAACAGTACGACGTATCTATCCATGGTCCCATAACACAATCCACTGGACAATGTTGTGTGTTGCATGGTAACGTCTGACATAAATTAACTGGACATGGAATACCACCGTTTGCATCTTGTGTAATGACACTCATTTTCTGGTCTTTCGTGCCTCCACCACATGGAACAGAACATGGACCTGGTTCTAACCATGAACCGAGCACACAATCGATGGGACATCCTTGAGTATTGCATGCTACCGTTTGACTCACAGAGGTCGTACATGCCTTTCCACCGTAAGCAGGAAGTGATATTATCGGTAAAGACTGAGTTTTGGTACCACCACCACATGTAACCGTACATTGACTGGTATCCGTCCAAGGACCGGTAACACAATCCATCGGACAGGGTTGGGGATTGCAAGGAACCGATTGTGTGAGTGTTGGACACGCTTTACCACCATTCGCTGCTTCGGTGATCACTGAAAGCGTTTGTGGTTTCGTACCACCACCACACTGCACGCTGCATGGACCTGAATCCGACCAAGTACCTGTGACACAATCCACCGGACAGGGTTGGGAATTACATGCGATTGTTTTAGTTCGATTGGTGGAACACGTTCCACCGTAAGTAGCAGGTGTTAATATCGGTAAGGTCTGTGTTTTAGTACCACCACCACATGTAACCGAACATGGACTGGTATCCGTCCAAGCACCGGTAACACAGTCCACCGGACAGGGTTGGGAATTGCAAGCGACGGATTGTGTGAGTGTTGGACACGCTTTACCACCATTCACTGCTTCGGTGATCACTGAAAGCGTTTGTGGTTTCGTACCACCACCACACTGCACGCTGCATGGACCTGAATCCGACCAAGTACCTGTGACACAATCCACCGGACAGGGTTGGGAATTACATGCGATTGTTTTAGTTCGATTGGTGGAACACGTTCCACCGTAAGTAGCAGGTGTTAATATCGGTAAGGTCTGTGTTTTAGTACCACCACCACATGTAACCGAACATGGACTGGTATCCGTCCAAGCACCGGTAACACAGTCCACCGGACAGGGTTGGGAATTGCAAGCGACGGATTGTGTGAGTGTTGGACACGCTTTACCACCATTCGCTGCTTCGGTGATCACTGAAAGCGTTTGTGGTTTCGTACCACCACCACATTGCACGGTGCATGGACCTGAATCCGACCAAGTACCTGTGACACAGTCTACCGGACAGGGCTGGGAATTACATGCGAGTGTTTTAGATAGATTAGAGGAACATGTACCACCGTAAGCAGGGGGAGAAACGATGGGTAGAATCTGTGTTTTTGTACCACCTCCACATTTAACACTGCATTCGGATGTGTCTGTCCAATTACCGGTAACACAATCTATCGGACACGGTTGTTGATTGCAAGCGACGGATTGTGTAAGTACTGGACACGCTTTACCACCATTCGCTGCTTCGGTGATCACTGAAAGCGTTTGTGGTTTCGTACCACCACCACATTGCACGCTGCACGGACCCGAATCCGACCAAGAACCTGTGACGCAATCCACTCGACAGTTCTGCATGTTACAATCAACGGAACGTGTTAATTCAGGGCACGTGCCACCGTATGCAGCCGGCGACACAACAGTCAATGATTGTTTTTTCGTGCCATTACCACATTCAACATTGCATGTCGTTAGATCTGTCCAAGACCCCGTGATACAATTCACTGGACACGGTTGCATGTTGCAGGATACATTCTGTGTAAGCTGTGTCGGACATGCTTTACCACCATACGATGCTTCGGTGATCAATGTCATCGTTTGTGTTTTTGTACCACCACCGCATGATACATTGCAAGGCATGATGTCTGTCCAAGGACCGACGACACAATCCACGGGACAGTTTTGTGTGTTACAATCAACAGAACGTGTTAAATCAGGACACGTTCCACCGTAAGCAGCTGGTGACACAACTGACAACGACTGTTTTTTCGTGCCACCTCCACATTCAACACTACACGATGTTAAATCCATCCAAGAACCTGTAACACAATCGACCGGACAGTGTTGTGTATTACAAGACACTGTTCGTATAAGAGAAGCAGAAACTGGACACGCGTTTCCTTTATTTTCATCTCGTGTAAGAATCGGCAGAATCTGTGTTTTTTTACCCCCACCGCATGGAAGATTGCATTCCGTTGAATCTATCCAATCACCTAAAACGCAATCTACCGGACACGATTGTGTGTTGCATGTGACTGTTTTAGTTAGTTCGGTAGGGCACGTGCCACCATGACCAGCTGGTGTGATAACGGTCGCTGTTTGTGTTTTAGTACCACTTCCGCATTTTACGCTACACTCAGTAGAATCCGTCCACGCACTTAAAACACAATCCGAACGACATGGTGTTTTGTTACAAGGTACTGTTTGTGTGAGCGTTGTTGGACACGCTTTTCCACCATAAGCAGCCGGTGTTATAATAGACAGCGTCTGTGTTTTAACACCATCACCACACGATGCACTGCATTCACTGTTATCAATCCAAGGACCCGTAACACAATCTACAGGACAACGATCGATATTACAAGCTATTTCCCGTGTAAGATTAGGACACGTTCCACCATACGCGTTAGGAGAAATAACTGGTAAGATTTGTTTTTTAATACCACCACCACATTTCACACTACATTCCGTGGTGTCTGTCCACTCACCTGTAACACAATCGATCGGACATGGACGCATGATGCAAGGCACATTCTGTGAAAGATTCGTTGGACACAATTTACCACCATACGCAGGTTGTGTAAGTATCGGAAGTGTCCGTGATATAACCCCAATCCCACAGGAAGCACTGCAGGTCGTTATATCTTTCCAAGCACCTGTGACACAATCGATCGAGCAAGGTTGTACATTGCAAGAAACGTTTTGTGTCAAACTCGCACACGGTTCACCACCAAAAGCATTTTGAATGAGGATAGATCGAGTCTGGCGTCTCGTACCTCCTCCGCATGGAACGCTACACTCGTCATCTGTCCAAAGACTCAAAGAACAATTGATAGGACACGGTTGTGTGTTACACGGCATTTTTTGTGTGAGCTGATCAACGGACGGACATTGTATGCCATTCTCGCTAGCTTGTTGAGTAATCTGACGCGTTTGAGATATAAACCCGCCACCACAAGAAACATTACAAACCCCGACGCTAACCCATGATCCTAACTGACAATCGATCGAATCGGTCGATGGGTAAGCCGAGGAAAGGGGGGAAGAAGATGCTGAAGAAGTCGTTGAAGAAAATATCGAACCCATTTGATACTAAGAAACGATATATTTATCACGTTTAATCGACCATGATGTTTGTTCATCCTAATACGTACTAATACTACTATAAATAGCTTTTTACATGTCGCATAATTCGAATTATGCGACATACTTTTATGTTATAATGGTTATATTAATACGTATTAGTATATTATGCTATTCTGGTGGCTGTTAGCATGACCGTGTTGATATCGCATGAAATGCCACCTGTCACGTTACACGACATATTGGCGTAATATGTTGTGGTATCCCCCACTCTTACGGTTTCATTGATGGCCAATGCAGCATTACCCGTCACATTCGTGATATAAGTACTGGTCTGACATAGATCTTGGACGGTTAAATCGGTACTGATGGCCAAAAACGCTATACAACCGGGTATATCAGATCGTTTAGGTGTTGCTACGGCGCGTGCGTAGATTATCCAAACACCCGGTTTTAACTGTATATTTGTTGCATGGTAATATTGAAAAGGTATGTCGAATGCTTTGATAGTGGTTGAATTATCTCTCGTTGCATTAGCAGGTAAACTGCTATCGGCAATTAATACACTCGTATTATAACTCGAAGCTTTTACATACCCTAACTGACCTTCGATCGGTTCCGTGTAACCACTCGGCAAAAACAACGGTTTTGACATGATGATATTGCCGGTGTAAGAGACATTACCGGTGCCATCTAACTGCATTACTATATCAGACCAACCGGCATCTTTCTTAAATCTTAAACCAATATAACTGGCATTTGGGTAGGTATTAATTAACCACGTGTTCAACGATTGGTTATTTACGGATACAGTTCCGATTATGAGCGGATTTCCACCGTAATCTTTTCCTCCTTGATCATATATCGAATTTGCATTCAAACTGAAAAATGAATGTGTTGCAGCTACGTATGACATACCACCGGTAGTCGTGCTTCCGATAGTTCCACCTGCACATGAAATTCGTCCGTCGTAAAAATTGCCACTGTCGTATAAATTGTTATTGGAGAAAAAATCTATATAACAATTTGGTTTATATGTGGCAAATCTCATTCCGTAACTTACATTGGTTTTGTCCATACCTACGTATGTGTTATTGTACGCATACATTCCATTAGGACGGATTCTGACTAATTCTGTTAGGTGTCTATCGTTGCGTGAATTCAGTGTGAGAATACCGCCCACGTTTTGTTCTATCCCTCCACCGATCAATCCACAGAAATTGCCAGACGGTTCACCCATTTCGATAAAATCTTGGGAAGTGCTTGTGTTTGCTTTGGAATATATTTTGATGACGCTGTTGTTATTGCTGTCGGTGTCTAATATATTAACCTGTGTTTGTACAGGATTTATGATCTTACCTGCAAACGAAACGTTGCCTTGATCGTCCAGTGTCATTAACGTACCGGACCATCCCGATGGTAAATTTTTTCGGACGGTTAAATAATTTGCACCCGGGTAGGTATTGAATAACCACATGTTGGCGTTAACTGCAGGTGTACTTGATGTAGCAGCCGTTCCCTTGGATCCAATAACCAATGGGTTACCGTTAGCTTCATTGATTCTTAGATATCCGACTTCTCCACCTGTTAATTTTAAATAATCAGTGCCTCCCCAATAAGAAGATGATAAATTATAAATAGAATTCGATAGATTTGTAAAATCAACACGATTTATTGCAGATATGCTTACGTTCACGAAAGAGCCATTTTGTGCTTGTACGTTAGAAATTTTTAAATTAGTAATACATGCATTCACGATGGATGCATCGTTCATTGCAAATGATAATGCAACCAATGTATCTGAATTCAGAACAACGGGTGTCGTATTATCCAATCGTCTTTTTAATGCATCGACCGATTGAGAAACAGATGTCACACTATTGTCAATCGGACATGGATCCATGTTACATGGTACCATTTTCATGCGGCTCGATATTATTGGACACGGTGTTCCACCGAAAGCAGAAGGAAACGTGATCGGTTGAATTTGTGTTTTACTTCCACCACCACATGGTTCAGAACACGGTGTGAAATCTGTCCACGTTTGACTCCACGAACAGTTCACTGGACATGGGTCGGTGTTGCATGGTACTGATTTTGTACGTTCGGATAATGGTACGCACGGTGTACCACCACCGTAAGCGTCTGTAAGCACAGCCATGGTTTGTGTTTTTATACCACCACCACATGCTACGCTGCATGTGGTGGAATCTGTCCAAGGTCCCATGCGACAGTTCACTGGACATGGGTCGACGTTGCAAGGCACTTGTTGTTTTAGATTTGCGGGACATGGCACACCACCACCCGATGCCGATTTAAGTATTTGTCTCTCTTGAGTCATTACACCACCACCACATTGTTTACTACAGGGTGTAGTATCGGTCCATTGTCCTACTTGACAATCGACTGGACATGGGTCGGTATTACACGTCACGGTTTGCATGCGTTTTGTTAGCAATGGGCATTGTGTACCACCGTTTGCATCGAGGACTGTGATCGGTTTTATTTGTGTTTTAGTACCACCCCCACATGTCTGAGAACACGGTGTTAGATCTGTCCATGTTCCCCACGAACAATTCACCGGACACGGTTGTGTGTTACAAGCGATTTGTTGTCTCAAACTCGTCAAAGGTGGACACGTACCACCATTCGACTCACTAACAAGTATTGATTTTAGCTGAGTTTTAGTGCCACCACCACAATCAACGCTACACGCAGTCGAATCTGCCCAAGGACTCAACTGACAGTTTTGTGGTGTTGGTGTGGATGGTGCGGACGAATCAGGACTCGATGAAGCAGTAGAAGCTGGCGCGGACGGTACAGGTGTAGAATAAGCAGATCCCATTAATGTTCTATTATTATAAAAGAATGAAAAAATATTGCGTAAAAAGACAATTCATGTTTTTTAAATATATTTTTATTCCATGTCATAGTGTAGATTTCGTATCTGTTAAAATGAATAGAAGCATTGCAAAACAATCAGAAAAAATGTGTCTCGAGTTATACGATGACGATGATGACGACGATATGTTACAAAAGACAACGTACAGTATGCCCAAACATGATTCTGAATTAGAGTTTACAATCATAGGCATTCGTAAAGACGATATTCCTACTCCTACACACGACACGGATTCTTTGATGATCGAAATGGATTATTTAAAAAAAATACACGAAGAAGAAGAATCATGGATTCGTGCTATTGATACTATCATGGTCGAATTAAACGATGAAAAGTATAAAAATATCAATGAATCTGAAATAAACATGGATTCAGAAAACGAAGATTCTGAAAATGAATTTATACATGCCATTGAACAAATCAATCACGACGGCTACAGATATTATAATTTAATTCAAGAAGAAAAACAGATCGTAGAAGAAAAACAGATCGTAGAAGAAAAACAGATCGTAGAAGAAAAACAGATCGTAGAAGAAAAAAAACAAGATATGGAAGAAGACGACGATCTATGTGAATGCAACGATTTTGAATATTATGCACAACAACACGAAAATAAATATAACGAATATCTGCTTAAAAAAAAGAACAATGTTGCTAAATTAACATTCGATGTTGTCGAGGAAAGTTACACCATACATTCTGAACGAGATGTAAATATTTCATGTTGTGGTGTATTTATACAAAATTATAACGATCCTGATGATTCCGAGACCGATAATTCAAAACAGGTTTCATGTTTGGGTCGTTTTTGGATATCGGTGCAACGTTTTTTTGACGAATTGTGTGGTTAAAGAAAATTGTGTTACGTTACATACAATTAAAGAACATATCTATAAAAATGATAATAGTTGAACACGTGATCGAAGAAATAAATGACGATGCCAAAAAAGCATGGGACGATGAAATGGAAAGTTTAAAAAGTGAATTGGATAATAACGAACATGTATCATGTATTCATATTTTTTTAGGATTTATCATAAATTTCTGTGATAATTTATGCACGTTACATCGTCGTCGTGACAATGAATATTAATATATTTTAATAAATAAGAAGTAATGCTATAAACTAAATCAAACGAAATACGTTTACGTTTATATTCTCTAAAATGAGACAAAAAAAGCGATTTATATTTTAAACGATAATGCATTAACAATGCATTGAATTGGAAAGCGATCGTACATTGTTCTTGTTCCGTAAGAGGTGGTTCGATTACAAGCGTAGCATACGATCGTTCAGCAAGTTTCTGACTCATATCAGTGTAAATACGTGAACGTGACATCATATGGATCGGTGTCGTATCATCGATGCATTTGATAGAAAGTGATGTGGCATGTTGGGGATTTGATTTATGCGTCAATCGACTCACTTTGTACAACGAAGAAGGTGTTAAATTATAAATATCTCCTCCAAATAAAAAACGATTTTTTTCATTTAATTCGACCTGTTTTATACATTCTCGATGAGGGTATATCATGATCGTTGGTATAATACTGACATCTTCCTGGATACGTTTTAATTCGAATTGAAACGAACACACGGTGCATGTCGTATCCTGAAAAACAGGTTCTTCAAAAATATTAAGATGGAGTATATCGTATTTTTGAAGAAAATTTTGACGTAACGTCACGTCTTTTTTTCGTATGGAACACCAAAAATTTAAAGGAAGAATCACAATACCACCTGAACACGGATTCACAATTAATTCTAACATGAAACATTTATATAAATCATTGGTATTGTATCGTTCATATAAATATTTATCTTGTGATTTATTCCGTGCTAAATAAGGAGGATTTGTAAGAATAAATTTATTCAAATAAAGAGGTGGATTCACTAAAGTATCTTGTTGAATAATAAAATTAAAACGTGGTTGAATGTCGTAACATTGAATAGTATACTTCGTTTTATTTTCAAGAAACGAAAGTAAATTACCTTCACCACAAAAAGGTTCGATGATCGTGTCCACGGTCAATGGAATAAATAAATCTTGTAATACATACGAAAAACGCGTAGTAAAAAACTGTCCGAATTGTTTTTTGGTATTCATGAATATCGTTTTAAAATTAAGAATAGAATAATTTGAAACATGGAATTATTGTTTATTGCATTCTGCCGCTATAATGCGTTTTAAAACGCCTTTACCACGTTTGGTCCAATACGAAAGTTCTATCGAAAACCAAACCATGAATCCTAACAAGATCACGCATATAACATCTGCAAAATTTCTGATCGAAAATATAGTCTGTAAAGTGAATTGAGCAATGGATGCATCATAAACAGCATTCACGATCTTAAAAAGAAGCCAGAACACGATATAAATCAAAACAATCATCAATCCAATGAAATATCCGGTGATTTTTGCAGTGATTCTAATATAACTTAACATCAGATTTTGACAATCTACAGACAGTGTTCCATCGTTTAAAATAGCAGAAGCCATTGTTTATTTACAATGTAACAAAATAAACTCAACCCATGAATAAATATAACGAAGTAGAGGAAACGTTAATAAGAAAGAACACTGAACAAGAAAAATAAATGGATACATTGCAAGGGTTTAAAAACAACGATCGCGTTAAAAAAATAACCAACGTGTTGATCGTTTATTTCGGATGGATTTTTATACATTACACAGCTTCTCATTTATATGTGAAAATGTGTGTTCCCTCTACGATAATGGGCTTTATCATGGCTCCTTTCATCGTTCCTTCACCACACTGTCAAGCATTACGATGGGCTATTTATAATGGTGGCAATAGCATCATGGCGATGTGGATCGTGTTAGGAACCATCATCATGCGTTATTTAAAACCGATCGGTTGAGTAAAATACCAGAACCCATGAAATAAACGAATAAATAAATAACAAAAATATAAAATGAATTTACAAAAAATAAAACCATGTCGTCCACGACCTATCTACATGAATAAAAACGGCGGTAACATGTGTTTCACATTAATGTCGAATGTCCACGTAAAAAATTTAGAAAAACAACCACACATTAAACAAGTTCAAACACACATCATGTCTTCACCACCCCATTCGTTATTAAAAAAACAAAACGAGTATTATAATTATTATATAAAAAACAAAACACATTTCTATGTAAAAAATATAAAAAAATAATATTTTAATTCTAGTTAATTTTTGTTTATGTTTGCGTAACAACACAAATAAAAATGAATATGGAATATTCACGATTGATCGACATGACAAAAAAGGAACTGTGTCATCAATTCAAAGTGAAAGCAAAAGAACGATGCAAAACAAAACACGCTATCGTACTTCAAATCATGCATCGTCATCATTTGAATCATTTATTCCAGACAGTGAAATGTTTATTCAGTGCAAGAATAAAAGAATATCTATTATTTCCATCATTAGAAACGTTTCGAGTATATCAAACGATTCATCAAACCGAAAAAATCAATGCATCGATCGATTCGATAGTTCACGATACTCAAGAAATTAACACGTGTATCACGATTCATCTTCATTTTAAAAATATAAAACAGAAACGATTATACCCTGTTTTTAAACATTTCAGATCGTTGTACACACAATCAAAAATTGGTATTGAATACTACGAATCCTTCAATTCTTCTTTCGTGTTTAGTACCGGACATTACGATCGTAATATCATCATCACTGGAAAAAATCATCACGGACCATTATTATCTGATTTCAAAAAAAAAACGATCACACACACGATCACATATCCCAAGAAATATTACATATAATCATTTGTTATTTATAAAGGAAATTAAAATATCAGACGTAAACACGCTATCACATGGTTAATAAATGTTATTATTATTTTATTTTACGTTACGATATAAAGGTACTTTCGTACATTCTCATTTTATTGAGAATGTGGAGTATCGAATTGTACAACCAGCGGGGCCACGTGGCCCCGCTGGTTTTATACAAAACGGTAAGGACACATTCACGGACTACTTCCTTCTCATTGCTAATATTTGGGATACAACATAAAAGGTGTTTCGTAAGTTCTCATTTCATTGAGAATGTGGAGTATCGAATTGTAAATCTTGCGGGTCAACGTGGTCCCGCAAGATTTATACAAAACGGTGGACACATTCACGACTACTTCCTTTTCATCGCTAATATCTGGAGATAACATAAAGTGTTTCGTATATTCTCATTTATTGAGAATATGGAGTATCGAATTGTAAAAAGTGCGGGACCACGTGGTCCCGCACTTTTTACAACACGGGTGGACACATCGAAGAAGATATCTATACAACGAAGTTTAAAACGTGTTTTGGTTGGACGCAACATAAAAGGTACTTTTATAAGTTCTAATTTTATTGAGAATGTGGATTACCGAATTGTAAAACTCGCGGGGCCATGTGGCCCCGCGAGTTTTACACAACACGGTGGACAAAACAGAGAAGACATCTACATCACGCGGAAAACGTTTAAGAAGTTGTGTCTTCAGGTACGCACTGAGAATACGGATCGTATCCACGACTACTTCCTGATCATCGATGATATATTTATTGAATATATGAAATATCAGATCGAGTATAAAGAAGAAAGAGAGAAGTTCGTGGTGTGTATGAAAGATGAGAAAATTGATAATTTGACATATGAAATTAAACAACAGAGTCATGAAATCAAACATCTATCTTTTCAAAATACGGAATTACAGACACGGTTCGAGCATCTCATGAATAGAACAGAAGACATTCACGATAAACTCGATGAACAGAAAATAGAAAACGGTGAGTTGAAAACAGAAGTCGTTCATATCAGAGAAACAATCGAAGCGGTGATCGAACACGTGGTTCCAGAAATAAAAGAAAGGTTGCTCACGGACCATTTCGTTATTCTCCACGATCACGATATCACGAACCACTATTACATTATCAGAGCTCAAAAACGTGCTATTTCAACCGCCATCAGAACCGTCAAAAAACTCCATCCGAACATGTATGTTCTCCTTAACGAGATCGATTACACGCATCCTAAGAATCTGTTCGTGATTTTCAAGAAATATATCACGGACAACGTCCAATACACACATAAAATCCAGATCGTTTACAATCATATCAGGGTGTGTGAGGAATACACGACACCGTCAACCACACCTACCGATCATGAACTAGTACGACTGTTCGAAACGGTGAAGACTACCATCATGAACGATATCCGCAATACTATACATGTATAATAATTGTAATTATTTATTATTTTACGTTACGTGATGTTTTAAATGTGTTGTTTTACGATAAGTAAATGAAATTTGACTTTGTTATGAATTTTAAAAGGTAAAGAAAAGGTTTGTTCACGGAAAGAATGAATGGTGGTATAAAAAGCGTCGAAATTATAATTGATAGGTACTTTAAAAATAAACATATCTGCCCGTGAACGATATTTTACATATAAATGAGCGATCTCGAGTTTTTCTATGTCTGAACTTAAAAACAACGACATTTGGTCGTGCTGTTTATACTCCGTACCACCCCAAGGTGCATCGATGTAAATGACGTTATAATTCAAATGACCTTGTGTGTTTAAAACATGCAACGTGTTGTCTTTAAGAATCGTTACGTTGGATAAATTATAAACATTGATATTATGTTCTAAAACGGCACTGTTCGTTACTTCGTTTTCTATGGCTGTGATTTGACATGTTGGAAATGCGAGTGCTAAAGCGATCGTATCGGTTCCGATGTTCGCCGTACCATCTAAAAGGGTCGTCATCGGTTTCGTGTAATAATGCTGGATGGTTTTGATTAAGAAAAGACCGCCTTCGATACGTGACGATGAATACAAAGATTCCGATGTCATATCAATATCAAGGTAATTCACATCGCGATCACTGGTTTGTGGAAAATACTTTAGCACGCGATTGGAATGTTCGATCCGTTTATTTTCAGGACGTTGGACCATGATGGATGACACTGGTTGTAAAGGTTGAGGTTGCACGTTTAATTGTTGAGGTAATTCGTGGCCTTGTAATGTTTTCATGAACGAAAACACGAAATCAACATAAAACACATCGTTATGATCGTCTAAATTATCAACTAAATAACTCGTGTGCATTAATTGTAATTTATGCTTATCACACACTCGAATTAATTCAGGTATATCGATAAAATATTCTTCGATTTCACCGATGAATTCAAAATAATGTTGCGTGGTTTTACTTTTTTGTGTGAATTGGAAAATATAGCCATTTCCGTACACTTCTTGAATTTGTTTTTGATCGGTTAATTTAATTTTATAAATGTCCTGCGTTCGGTTTTGAGTGATGATTTCGTTGACTCGTTTACCATCTAAAGCAACACCCGTAAACACTCCTCCGGGTTTTAACAAAACCGATACCGTTCGTATTAAGGTGTCGAGTGTATCGGGTGTCTCAAAAAAATAATTCAATGCGAAATTCATGATGACCGTATCTGCTTGTCCGGTATTTGCGTTCGGTGCATGACGTCGTAACGGATTCATTTCTGAATATCGGGTTTGTAAAGCTTGATGTACCGAACGAACGATATTATCCGATTGTGTTTTGATATTATAATTGAAAAAATGAACATGATATGGAATCGCACGTTGTTTTGGTTTGGTTTTGGATTGATAACTTGCCATATACCGTTCACGTGCTTCGATGATCGAATTTTCGTGGGCATCCACACCCACTACCGTCTCGTAATTAGCATCGAAACATTTGTGTAAATCACCCCCGCGTCCACAGGCTAAATCAATTAAAACTGTAGGTGCATTAGGAATGTAGTACATGATATGTGAATAAGCATTATTAATAATATCACGTTTGACAACGGTATGAAATTGACGTATTTTTAATAACATCGTGTCGGATTGTTCTGTTTCTTCGATCATCGTGTTTATTGATTATTCACACATATTATTTGTTGGCTATTCTGCCTCGACTACACATTTGATTGGTCAAATTGTAAGAAGCTGTGCCACAACATCCCGTGTTAGCTGCTGTACCAATAATCGGCTGCACAGTACCACCGCAGCACATCGATTTACCTGGATTGTATAAACCGGTACCACAACACGCGGTCATGCTCGGATCGGATGTCATTGGTAATAACGTATTGCCATCTGAACAGCACATGTTTTTTGTAGGATCGTATGCTTTCGTATTACAACACATGGTGTTAGCACCTCCGACCCAACTGTTGATTACACCGTTACAACACAGATTCGTTTTGATATTAATCACACTGGAACCACACGCTGCTTGTCCGAACGCTTCGTGAATGTTCGTAAATCGTGAATTTAAATCAACACCTTTTGTTTCCTTTTTCGGATGAATGATGTTATTACGACAATCGTATTCGGTCGTATCGTAGGCCGCACCTCTACCACAACATTGCATGCGTCCGTTATCCGGTATTTGAACGGGCATATTATCACACATAATCGTTTTATACATCGTGAACGTTGAATTAATTATTAAGTGTTAAACATAATTATTTTATTTACGATAGAATAAATATGTCAAAATCTTCCACGATTGAAAAAGAAAAAGCAGTGTTCACACCTTTTATAATTACAATTATCGTTTTAACGATAATCATCGCTCTTTTGAAATTAACTAATTTCATGTCAAAACATTTCATGATAAAACGATACGAATACGTTGAAAATTTTGAATCTTTGTTAGAAGGTATTTTATTAATTTTAGATTCTATTCATATGTATTATTTAACAACTGAAATAGGTGAACTGAAACACGAAATTCAAAATCTAACAGAATAACAACCTTAAATTAAAATATATCTTTACCTATAAATAAATTATGAATAAACTATTCACGAATTGGTCGGATGCTAATAATATTATATTACCTCAATATTTATCTTGCCCGGATTCAAATCCTGTATCGATCTTAGCTCCTAAAGTAGCGTGGACTTTGGATAGAACTATTAAAAGTTACGCATTAGTACTTGAAAACACCTACATCGATGCGAATGGACAGAATAAACGGATTCTTGCAATTCTTCCATACATCGATCCCACAATCACTGAATTGATACTTAACGATACGGTTACATCCAGTTACATTTATGGTTTAAATTCTTATAAAAAGAACGGATATTCGTCTCCTTGTCCACTGCCGGGTACAGGATTAAATACGTATACATTTTCATTGTACGGACTTACAACAAAATTATGTAATAAGACATGCGTGGCTGATTATTTATCGTTTAAAAATTATTTAACACCGGTCGTATGCTCAGCAACGGATTCATCATGTTTATACAAATACAACGAATTCCAAACCAAACACGAATTTGAATTCGGTTTAACCTTGAACAAGTACATTAAATGGAAACTGGATGTTGATTATTATAGCACCGCACCTGGTATTTTACCGAAAGCTAACATAACACCTGCAGATTTAGACATATTAAATGCCAATCTTAAAACAGCACAAGGCCAATTAATTCAATCACAAAATACATTATCTCAGTTACAATCTGATTACACGAAATTCCAAACACAGTGTACTTCTTCTGCTAACGATTTAATCAGTAAAAATGCAATGTGTGAACAAGACAAAGCACAAGTGATGAGTATGAATCAAGATTTTAAAAATAATATCAGTAAAAATACGGACCAGCTCAATAATTACATGGCGAATATGCAAGATTCTATACGAGCATTAACAACTGCACAGAAATTGATTTACTCAATGCGTGAATCGATACCAGACGTTAAACCCAATTCGATGTATTCATCGCAACCGAATTACAAGTCGAGTAGTTACTACGATCCAAAATATATCGACATGGAAATAACACAAAACCAATGTCAACAATTGTGTGACATGACAACAGATTGTGGAGGTTACTCATACGACAACAACGGCATGTGTTCGTTTGGAATGAGAGGTCAACCACTCTTTGAAGTTCCCAATAGTGGCACTTTTTACACTAAAATACCAACAGCGTCAATGTTAGGCCCCGGGTCTCGACCAATACCAATGGTGGGACCGACACCGATGGGGGGACCGACACCTGTCACATCCACAATGCCACAACAACAATCTAACATGAACACGGCACCACTTCCACAACAACCCACAGGGAGTTTATCCGCTAGTATGCAACAACGAACTCTCAACATGTTTAACTTTATACCATCGGATCGTCCATTGACAGAAGAAGATCTACCATCGTTGTCAAAACTACTTTCACCAAGATCAACTGCGGGACAGTTATTACAACAAGTTATCGATAAACGAGCTGAAATAACACGTTTCGGACAAGGTTTATCGTCAACACCATCCGAACAAGATTATAACACCTCACGTCTGTTACAACAAACACTGGTCAATTTAGAAATGAATTTTATCGATACTGTTATGGCAGAAGTTTATAACAGTGTCCCTTCTTCGATGTTCGATGCGTCACAACGATCTAAAGTAGAAGCAATCGGTGTATTGTACAACCAAATCAAACAACGATCGATCGATTTAAGCATCGCACCAGAAAACATTGGATTTACACAGAAACCGTCGGCAGTACAGATGCCTCAAAATGCATATCAAAACGTGTTCAGCAATATTCCAGCAGATCATCCCATTACATCGGATGATTTATCGATGGTAGTGGTTTGGTTTCCAAATATTACCGATGCTACAACACCTTTATTACAAAAGATGTATGATACACGAAATCAAGTCGTAGCATTTAAACAAAGTATACAAAATCCTTCCGATCAAGACAGAACACAAGTAGTGACATATGAAGCCCAAATCGCTGATTTAAAATCACAAGTATTAAATCTCATCCTAACAGAAATTTCAAAAATACCACCAAGTGCATTCAATGAATTACAAAAACGAAGGGTCCGAGAAATTTCTGATTCATATCAACTTGTTACGGGCAATCTGAAAGATATGTTCACGTACTTACAGAATCAGAAGGTCGTTCAGACCAATACACAAACTAAATCAGTGTCTCCTGTATCACAACCTTCCGATATCAGCATGTCTGCCTATACCACACCTAACAGTGAAATCGAATCGTTTATATCTCATTATTCACGTATGTAACAAAAATATTTTTGTAATATAAGAAATCAAAAATTCATATGTTTCGACACTGTTATCAAATCCAGAATTGTATAACTCACAAGAATTAAATCTATTGATATTTTCAAATTGAGACAATCACAATGAAAATCAACGGCAAAACATTTACCAATATCATATTATTTGGAAAAATAGGTCTTCTTTTCTTTCTTAGTATTTTAGGGTTAGTCAATTATGAGACGCGTTATATTATAGCACATCCCGATTATCTAATCGGTGATGCTTACATGGTAGCCTCCGTAAGCGCGATCTGTGCAGGTTTGATGTTTATTCTGCATAATAATAATAAAGGTATCGAGAGCAGCGTGTTATGGCATAAAGGATTCGAATCATGTTTCATGGTCTTTTTATTCTTTTTCTTTTTTGCGATTATACGTGAGTTTTCAGGTTATTTTAATTTCATGGCAAATTTTTCACCAAAATCAACTTCCGATCAATTAAATCAACGCGAAGCAAAAGAAAATCCAGCAGTGTTCGGTATTTCGTTGACTGTTGCACTTCTTTTCACGATCGTTGTTATTTATTTAGCCATTGTGATCAGAGAACCTATCACGATTCCTTTTTGGTTATTCATTTCCGAGTATGTGTTTGTCACCGTAGTAATATCCGTTGTTGAAACCATGGTATCGTTGCGACACGAAAAAGACAATAAAAAAGGAGCAGCTTTTTTCTTCACGAATTTTCTTCTTTTCACAGGTGTTTTCTTTGTCTTACAATACGGTGGTATGAATAAAGAATTATTAGAATTACAAAACGATAAATGTCTTTACAATTTTCCAGAGAAATTACATGTGTATTAAAAATGCGTTAAAATATATAAATTGAAGTACCTTTCTATTTTTAAATGACTTCCATTGATTTAAGTCAACACGAATATCGTTTTTTTTCACAAAACGGTGAAGATGGTATTTTAATTAAATTAATTCAACTTTTGTACGAGAATTATCACGACCATATTTATGTGGAATTCGGTGTAGAAGATGGCAAACAATGCAACACACGTGTATTACATGATTTTTATAATTGGACGGGATTACAAATGGACGGTTCTTATACCAAAGACAACGACGGATGTTATGGCATAAAATTTGAATTCATTACACGTGAGAACATCGTATCCTTATTCGATAAATATAAAGTACCTCAACACATCAACGTGCTTAGTATTGATATCGATTTTAATGATTTTTACGTTTTGAAAGAAATAGTGAATCATGCATACACGATGGATATCATTGTATGTGAATACAACGCAACGCATTTACCACACGAAGATAAAGTAGTAACATATCAATCGAATATGCAATGGGATTATACCAATTATTTCGGTGCTTCGTTGTTAGCATTTTACAATTTATTATCACCACATGGTTACACCCTGGTTTATTGTGAATCTCGAGGCGTGAACTGTTTTTTTGTTCGTACCGAATTACTTTCATCGCGTCATTTGACGTTGAAAGACATGAATGATGTAACGACTTTATACAAATCACCGAAATATGGACAAGGACCTAACGGTGGTCATCGGGAAGACGTATTCAATCGTGTTTATCTAACATCGTTCGATTGTTATTAATTAACCAAACAGTTGGAACCCGTGAAACGAAATAAAGAAATGATGTTAAAAGAAAATAATTGACATTCAACATGGATCTTAATACAGTGTTTCAGAAAATATCAACGTTTCATAATTCTGTAAAACGTGATCTGATTTATAATGCTGCAGCATGCGTTCCATATAAATACCCTTCCAAACCTTCGGTACTCATTGATTTAGCATGTGGACGTGGTGGTGATATTCATAAATGTTTTAATGCTAATTACGAAAAAGTGATCGGATTCGATAAACATGAACCTTCCATTAACAATGCAATGGAACGGTATTTATCCTGTTATAAAAACCAAACCAAAAATGCGTTTCGTGCTGTGCCTTTTAACGTTCATTATTTTATCAACGATATCGAATCTCAAAGTGAACTGATTCTTCATGCTACCAAACGTGCCTTAAACTCGATAACACAGGAACAGTACACATTTCATAGGAATCGAACACCTTCTACCGAAACAGAAGTGGATACGGTGATTATGAATTATGCACTGAATTATTTTTTTAAATCATCAGAGACACTTCATACGTTATTAAATTTAGTATCAACGTTATTGAAAGTAGGAGGTATGTTTACGGGTATTGCAATCGATGGTGAACGTCTTCGCAAAGTATTAAACCATGAATCCAAACATGAAAACGAAATTTATCAAATAGAAATATTAGAAACAAAATTAAAAAGCGTGTATGGTCATAAATACGCTTTTGGTTTTATGAACCGTCATCATACTAACGATCAACAACCCCATTATTTTGAATTTATAAACGAACCTTCTATCGAATATATGATCGATATTGCAGAATTAATACGTGTAGCCAAAATATATAATTTACATGTCTTAGAAACGAATTATATTACGACGACACAATTAAACGAACACAACGAGATTTTTTACTTGAATTTCACATTTCGTTTTGAAAAAATACGTACGTACATTGAACCTACGCTACCATCCGTTCCAATTATTTCCAACATCGTCACTGTGGAAACACCGATCGAAACACGTCCATCGAATACGATATTACCCATGCTTTCGATGACACTTATCCATGATTATTTTCCAAAAGTATCCAATTATGGTATTAATTATGCGAATTTGCAATTGACCACAGAATCGCTTCATTACTCATCGAGACAACAAGGCAGTGCTTTTTTAGTCAAATTGATTTCGAAATATCGACAAACTTTACCCAGTTTTATCATGGATGGTACGGCTAACATCGGTACGGATACTATCAGCATGGCTATCGCTTTTCCGACCACATGCGTGATAGCTGTCGAACATGAAATTACCAATGCACGTGCACTTAGAAACAACATTGAAACGTATTTGCTTAATAATGTTCAATGTTATTTAAATAACGTGTTTTGTTGTTTGCATCTTCGTGCGATCGATATCCTGTATATCGATGCACCATGGGGACTCGATTATAAAAAAAAAGACACCATCGATCGATTGTGTATCAACGATCCGCATAACAAAGCCATTGAAATTTATGAAATCATGGAATTATATCACACACGGATTTCAATGTTCGTGTTTAAAGTACCAAATAATTACACGATTAAACCACTCACAATACCTAATAAAACATTGATCACCGAACAATTCAAAGTACGAAATGTTATTAAATTTAAATTTCTTATTATATGTTAATAACAACATGATAAACTACACCACACTGAACTTTAATTTAATTCATCGTCGTTATTCTATTTAAAAAAGATTCTTTTCTATAAAGAAGAACGTTACGTTACAATGACTAAACCCGCATGTGATAAACAAGAGTCGAATCATCGTAAAAGCGCACGTCTAAAAGAATTAAATAAAACAACTACCCTCACAACGGACAATAAAATCACATTAGATCAGATTATAACACTCATCGAATCCACATCGTACCGTAAACACCAGAAAACTGGTATTGAAAATTTACAGAATGTGTTAGAAGAATTAAAAGAACTTCAAAAAATGGTGGGTATGTCGCAAGTCAAACAAACAGTCGTCGAACACGTTTTGTATTTAGCACAGAATCTGTCGAGCGAAAACGATATGAATCATATACAAATAACAGGCGATCCCGGTATAGGAAAAACAACGCTTGCAGAAATACTGGGACGTATTTATGCACGTCTAGGTTTATTAGAATCGGAAGAAGTGTACAGTGTCACGCGTGCCGATTTAATCGGTGAACATTTAGGAAGCACTGCAATCAAAACAATGGAAGCTTTAGAATTATGCATCGGACGTGTCATGTTGATCGATGAAGTATATTCGTTCGGTGCACCAGATAAACGAGATTCTTTTTCAAAAGAATGTATCGATACAATCACGCAGTTTTTATCCGAACATCGCGATGACATGTTATGCATCATCGCTGGATACGAACAAGACATTCAAGATTGTGTGTTTTCAATGAATAAAGGGTTAGAACGTCGATTTCCATGGAAATATTCATTACAATCGTATAGTTTAGAAGATTTGAAAAATATATTTATTTCACAAATTGAGCACAGTCAATGGTCCATCAACGTACAAAATAAATCGACCGAAACGATACTGAATACTATTTTTTCACAACAAAATCAGCATTATTTTGAATTTTCAGGCGGTGATACCGAGATCTTATTTACACGTTGTAAAATCGCCCATTCTTCTAATTTATTTGTGAAAGCGAATCGTAAAAAAAGAACATTGAACAGCGATGATTTATTAAGTGGATTTGCGATGTATCAAGAGTATAAAAATGCATCGTGTCAATTTAAAAAGAAACATCAAGATAAAATAACCGTTGGAATGATGTATTGCTAAAAATAAAAAATATTATTATAATTGTAAATGAATTATAACTCAGACTCTTATAATCCTTACGCATCATCGATTACACAAACGAATTTAAATCATAACAGAAAACGTCGTCATTCTGTGATACACAGAAAACAACAATTACTTAAAAAACTGCACATATTACATCGAAAACAAAAACGACTTTTACAACAACACAAACAAATACAATACTATAAACTTCGTTTTGGATGTAATGAAAAATAAATTTCGAGCCTACGTAGATTAAATAGATAAACGGTATTTTGTAAATTCTAAATTATTAAGAACGTAAATGATCGAATTAACTATTCGCATCGTCACGACGTACGTACGTAGAACGCACTCTCGCATCTATCAACTTTTCATTCACACAGTCTCTGTAAAGTTGAAAGTTCTTGAGCATGAAAGCGTCCATCTGTTTGTCACTGAGTCCATGCAATTTTGAATTTACATCGTCCGTTATACCTGGATGAGCATACTTATCGGTCGGACTGGAAAAGTCTGAATTCGTGTTTTTTTTCATTTTAAAAGTAATGATTTATAAATATAAATTATTTATTTATTTAAATGACGTTACATTATTTTTATAATTTATTAATAGCGTTAATGAAATAATTAAACAGATCGTTATCTGAAATCATAACGATTTTAGGTGTTAGAAATGTCATTAATAATAAAGTGATACCAGAAGTGAATATAAACACTGGAAACACCACGATGAATATTTCTAAAAAGATATAACCTCTTCCTGTATAACTGAAAAAGAAATCACGTACGAAAAATCCAAAGATTAAGAAAAGAATGAGAAAAACACTGAAAATAGCAAAGGCTGTCATATTGTTCAACGGATTTTTCAAAAACATGGGTTTTTGAAGCGGTGCACCTTTCTTTATTTTCAAGACATTACCTAAATCCAATTTACTTTTCAATGATTTAATTGTTGTATCAAAATTACTTTTGTATTTAGTGTAAATCAAACAATTCGCTTTGCTTTTCATTTCAGTGTAATGAATCGATTTACTCTTGATAATCTCATCGATTAATGCCTCTTCTTTAAAGTCGCTATTGTTCCAGACAGTTGTGATAACATCTGATGAGTCGTATAAATACGGCACTGTGCCTATAAGTTCAGTCATTTCATCGATTTCGTATGCTTTTTTTTGTGCATATACGACAGCTTCTGCTGCTAATGTATCGGCAATCGCCTGCTTTGACACGACAAGAAGTGCTGAGGCGTTTTTAGTGTTAGTATCGATGACGGATTTAGCGTTTGCTAAAAGAGCAGTATTTTTTTTTATCGTGGCATCGCCTGTATTCGTTGCATTTACAGTTTGTTTAGAAAGAGCTTCTGCATCGTCGGCTGCTTTTTGTGCTGTTGCAGCTGCTGCCGACGATACGGTAGCTGCAGCTGTATCAATTTCTGATTGTTTTTTGGCTGCTTGTAATTCTGTAAAAGCTTTTTGCAATGTCACCAGATCAAAGATAGCCGTATCAGTGAAAGATTCATTCGGTTCGGGTTCGGGTGCGGTGGATGACGACGGTGTGTTGTTTACGGTAGGAGTGATGAGTGGAGTGACGGTAGGAGTGACGGTAGGAGTGACGGGTGGAGGAGGTATGATCAAAGGTTTACCTGTGCTATCGATACCAATTTTCTTTTTATATGCTTCTAACAGAGCTGTATCTATTTTTTCAAGAATACTTTTCAAGATGCGAATGATTTTTGTTTCTTGATCATCTAACAACGTATTAATAGAATTCGCTGCCGTGAATATCTTGTTATTGAGTTGTTGTGTCAGGTAAGGACCGTATAAAAAAATAAATAAAGTGAAAAATAATAAAAAAACTAATCCGATATGTATACTAAATTCTGTGATCGTGAAAATAGGATCGGAAACATTGAACGAACATACTTGTGACATGTTTGAATTATTTATTTATTACATAATAAATAAAAAACATGGATTCTGCTTATTCGATTGCCATCTATAGTTTGTCTACGACTTTAGTATGTATGGGACTCACTTGCATCATTCTTTACAGTATCATTGTAGGTGCTGGAATAAAAATCATCAACACGATCGTTGCATCACAAATGAAAACACTGACGAATTATATAAGTTCGTTGATACAGTTTGTTAAAATATCTATTCCTTCGACATTGTTCGATGACGTAAAGTCAAAACTAGTTTCGTATTTACATCACGTTGCTGATGAAATCAAAACGAATAATAAATCCATTAAAAATACACAGATTATTTCAGGAGTCGTCTTAATTTTTTTTGCAATACTGTGCATAAGCAGTGGTATGTTATTGTATTCCATGTATATTTCCGTGGATACATCGTCGATTGGTATTTTTTTTATACGGTGTGTTATGTTAACAGGAATTTCAATCATGATAGAAACACTGTTCATGATGTTCATCGTACCTTCTTTTAATTTAGTGGATACAAGTCTCGTGAATATTATATTTTATGTTATTCTCAAAAAATTTCGTTGTGAACTTCAAATTCAACAAAGAATGAATCAAAATGATCAGAACGTTGAACTAAAACACATACAAGACGATTTAACAAAGAAAATGCAGCAAATTGAAAATCAGAAAAATGCATACACCGACATTCTTAAAAAAATTATATGAACCGCTTCGAGTTCGTTACTATCCATTAACATGAATAACACGTAATAACTTTAAGACCAACAGTTGGAACCCGTGAAAATGCAACGAACGAATGAATAAACAAGAACAATAAAATGGATTCGATCGAACGATGCACGGAATGTGAAAAACTACTTGATCTATACGATAGATACACCGATCATCGCGTATTTCCATATGATATTCAGAACGCATGTGTAATGCATTCAAGAAAATTACATCTCTTGTACGACATGTATCAAATAACACATCATCATTTACATTATTGTCCGGTGCGTCAAAGATCTACTCAAATATTAGAACACGTTCCTTCATTAAAAATTTGCATACTCTTGAGGATCTTACATGACGATTTATATTTTGCAGTAAGAAACCAAGAGTACGTGTATAAAAACATGTTTAAACAGTTTGAATCAACAAACTCAGGATAAAAAACACGTATACGTAAAATATAAATAAATAATAAATATTATACGTCACGTTACACGTATTTTATTACGTTACGTAAAATATTATAAATAATAATAAAATAAATAATAAATAAATAAATAATAATTATACGCGCTAAGTTATCTTATTTATGCATGTTTTGAATAATTTTTTCATTTTCAATTTCTTTGGGATCTGCACTGAAAAATAAATATATTTTTTGTTGTTTTGTTGTTATCTGATTACTTTCGATTGTTTCCTCTTCTTCCCACCATACACCGTATTTCTGTTCTAATTCTGACATTGTTTTATCGAGTAAAGTAAAAAAGGCCACCATTTTGTTTATTTAGTTCAATTGTTCTGTGTTATTTTTATATTGTCGCGATTTTCACGGCTTCGATTTAATCAATAAAATCAAATGCTGAGTTCATGGATGCGTATTTACCGATACCAAATAGAATTCATCGTTCACAACGATTTATGGTTTCCGATGGGATCTATTACGAAGAACACGAGGAACGGGATCCAAATCATGCCATTGTGTTTGTGCAATGGATCAGAATGCCAATGCCAGAATGGCTAACTCCGGTAATAGAAACATCACAACCACAACAATAATATAGAACAAAATAAATAAAAGAAAAGAAAACAATTTCAGAACCCGTGAAAAAAAACAGTCTGATAAGTTATCAAAGAGTCAAAAATAATAAAACAAACTCAAGTATGGATAATGTTCAAGGACCTACAGTTTTACCAATGCTACAGCGAACTAACAGATGCATCATGGACAATGGTGTGTACTATGAAGAACAACGAATCCGTGATCCAAATCATGATATCACGGTGGTTGAATGGGTGATAATGCCACGACCCAGTTGGATACGCGAAGAAGAAGAATAAATAAATACTAAAATAAAATAATATACTCAAAATACTACTAAATAATATTTTTTATACACACGTTACTTATTTTTTATAATTCACTTAAAATAAACTATAAAAAATAATAACTATAAATAAATAATAACTATAAATAAATAATAAATAATATGTCACGTTACCCGAGACATAAACACATCATGGTAGACCCACTTGCATTTTGTACGGGTGTTACAAAAACAGCATGACCGTAAAAATCTAAAGGTGTTTCGAAACGTTCGACATTACTACCACTGAAAGTGGGATTAAATAATGTAGATACGTTAGGGGTATGTATGAAAGGAGATACGAGATTAATCGTACTTCCACTGACACTCACGGTTCTATTGTTTAAACTGATAACAGCAGGTATGTAACTGGCACTACTGGTTATTTGACCGTCTAACATGAAAGTACCATGCACGATCATTGAATTATCCCCAGAGGCATCCACTTCGATACCTCCAAATTTTTGTTGATCAAAACTGCTAATGGGCGGTGGTACCGCCATAACCGCGTAATTAGGTGCTGAATTCATTTATAATTACAAGAGAAAAAAACATTCGTTCGTTCGTTATGAAAACGAATTTTTTTTGACATGACACAGATAAATGAATTCGATTAAAACATTTCATACACCTTATGGAAAACTTAATTTATTTCATAATGATCAATACATTACACAAAGTTTCAACGATGGTAAATATTGGGACATCGACACACTTCTGCGTTTGCAAATGTATATAGATCCATGTAAGAGCATCGTTGAAATAGGTGCACATTGTGGTACTAGTTCTTTGGTGTACGCTTCATTTTTAAAAAAAGAAGCAATCGTTCAAGCATACGAACCACAACAAAGGTTGTACGAATTATTGCTTCGCAATGTTTATGATAATCATTTAGAAACAAAAATTTATCCGAAACACTGTGCTTTGTTTTGTGACAATCGTACATTAACGATGAATAACATCGATTTAGATGGGTCACAAGGCATTGTTCAAAAACGTTACAACGAAGAATATAATCTGCCGTGTAATTTTGGAGGTATTGGATTGGGATGTCAAGGTGAAATGGTTGAAGCCGTTACATTGGATTCTTTATTAGAAACGAATCAATTACCCGAGTCGATTGGATTTATACATTGCGATGCACAAGGTGCAGAAAATTTCATTTTTTCAGCTGCAGTTCAAACGCTCACACACCATCGACCTGTTGTACTGTTTGAAGATAACGCAACGTATGGTACTTATTTATATGATTCAGTATGCCATAATTATCCCGAATATTCGACTCAGAAATTTTTTGATATCCGAGATTTTTGCATGAGCACTCTCCATTATTCTATGTGTTTGAATCAATTCAACGGTAGTATCGACACATTACTCATCCCATAATATTTATAATTCTTCAAAATGAAATTTTTTTCCAAAATGTGAACGGGGTTTAGCGCTGAAATTTTCATTGCATCCAAAACGTGTCGATTTAGATTTACCAAAATTTTCATTGCATCCATATTTTAATGCATCCGGTATATCATTTTTTCCGAAGCGTGAGGTGGAATGAGGGTAAGCGTTTTTCAATGCATCCGGCATTCCAAAAGACACGGTTTCAGTTTCAGATCCGTATCTCAACGCTGCAGGAATTTCGCTCTTACCGAATTGGTGTGTGTGTCGGTGCGAAGATCCGTATCTCAACGCTGCAGGAATTTCGCTCTTACCGAATTGGTGTGT